>UMEN01020576.1_pt1 | contig 14363 bp, 10 predicted proteins | sample 1964751 | NCBI WGS metagenome assembly UMEN01 (sample SAMEA4836020, study PRJEB28245) | human gut metagenome | biome: gut microbiome; material: fecal sample | place: Denmark | collected 2008
ATTTTATTGCAGAACAGGTTCCTGAGAAGAACTTTATTTATAACGAAGGTTTCTGTATTGTCCATGAATTTATGAATCCGGAAGAAGTAAAAGCAGCAAAAGAAGCGCACCCGGATGCACTGGTTCTGGCACATCCGGAATGTCCTCAGACAGTTCTGAAACAGGCTGATTACATCGGAAGCACATCCGGAATCATTAAATATGCACAGGAAAGTGACAATAAAGAGTTTATCATCTGCACAGAATGTGGCGTTCAGTACAAGCTGGAAACTACCTGCCCGGATAAAAAATTCTACTTCACAGAAACCGTACCGGTCTGCAAAAACATGAAAAAAGTATTTCTGGAAAAAGTTCTCCACGTTCTGAAAACCGGGGAGAATGAGGTTCATGTAACAGACGAGACACGTGAAAACGCGAAGAGACCGCTGGAGCGGATGCTGGAACTGGCAAAATAAATAAAACACATTTGTATAAAAGATTTGTCTGAGTTGGCTGAAAAGAGAAATCAAGACAGAGAGGCGAAAAGCAATGAGAATTAAAACAGACGTAGTAATCGTGGGAACAGGTGTTGCAGGTATGTTCAGTGCCTTGAAGCTTCCGCGGGACAAAAAGATCGTGATCATCACAAAAGAGGATATGAGGAGTAGTGATTCTTTCCTGGCGCAGGGGGGAATCTGTGTGCTTCGTGATGAAAACGATTACGACAGCTATTTTGAAGACACCATGAAGGCAGGACATTACGAAAACAGAAAAGAGTCGGTAGACATTATGATCCGAGGCTCCAGAGATATCATTAATGATCTTGTCGGATATGGCGTGGATTTCAAGATGGATGGAGATGATTTTGCCTATACAAGAGAAGGTGCACATTCCAGACCGAGGATCCTTTATCATGAGGATATCACAGGAAAAGAAATTTCCGAAAAACTGCTCCAGCAGGTTCTGAAGCTTGAAAATGTAACAATTCTGGAATATACTACCATGCAGGATATTCTTGTGGAAAATGGCAAATGTACAGGTCTGAAGGCAGTTTCCGCAGAAGCGAACAGGGCACGTCTTGAAGCTATGGAAGCCGGAAAAGCAGTGAAAAGCCAGGAAGAGATCCAGTCGGGCGGAGAGATCCCGGTAGAGATTTATGCACAGGATACGATCCTGGCCAGCGGCGGGATCGGAGGAAGATATGTGCATTCCACCAACTATCCGCATCTCACAGGGGATGCTCTTGATATTGCAAAAAAACACAATGTGCGTCTGGAACATCTGGATTATGTGCAGATCCATCCGACAACGCTGTATTCCAAGAAACCGGGCCGCAGATTCCTGATCTCAGAATCGGTTCGAGGAGAAGGTGCAGTACTTTATAACAGCAAAAAAGAGCGTTTTGTCAATGAACTTCTTCCAAGGGATGTAGTAACAAATGCGATCCGGGAAGAAATGAAAAAAGAAGGAACAGACCATGTATGGCTTTCCATGGAAAATATTGATAAAGATACGATCCTGAATCATTTTCCGAATATTTATCAGAGGTGTCTGGAAGAAGGCTATGATGTGACAAAAGAATGCATCCCTGTTGTTCCTGCTCAGCATTATTTCATGGGCGGTATCTGGGTGGATTCTGACAGCAAGACCAGCATGGACCAGCTTTATGCAGTGGGAGAAACCAGCTGCAACGGTGTACATGGCGCGAACAGACTGGCAAGTAATTCCCTGCTGGAGAGCCTTGTATTTGCAAAACGTGCAGCCAAAGCAATCTCAGCAGAAAAGAAAAGTGCTGCAGGTGCGGCGTGAATGCAGCCGGAATATAAATATCCGTATTATGAAAGACAGGAGCAGCCTTGCTTTGGAGAACAGGGTTGCTGTGATAATTAAGAAAGAGCAGGTATTGTAAAATGAATAAGATCACAATGACACTTCAGGTAGATCACCTGATCCTGGAGGCTTTAAAGGAAGATATTTCAAGCGAAGACGTTACCACAAACTCTGTTATGAAAGAAACAGTTCCGGGAGAGGTAGATCTGATCTGTAAAGAGGATGGAATCATTGCGGGATTGGAAATCTTTAGCCGTGTATTTACGCTTTTGGATGCTGACACAAAAGTGGAGCTGTTCTGCAAGGACGGCGATGAAGTAAAAAAAGGTCAGAAAATGGGAAAAGTTACAGGAGATATCCGGGTGCTTCTTTCCGGCGAGCGTGTGGCACTGAATTATCTTCAGAGAATGAGCGGGATCGCAACCTATACACATTCGGTTGCGTCACTTCTTGCAGGAACAGGGATCACATTGCTGGATACCAGAAAAACGACGCCGAATATGCGTATTTTTGAGAAATATGCTGTTCGTGTAGGCGGCGGACAGAACCACAGATATAATCTTTCAGATGGAGTTCTTTTGAAAGACAATCACATCGGAGCAGCAGGAAGCGTTGCGAATGCTGTAAAAATGGCGCAGGAGTACGCTCCTTTTGTCCGCAAGATTGAAGTTGAGGTAGAAACTCTTGATCAGGTAAAAGAAGCTGTTGAGGCCGGCGCAGATATCATCATGCTTGATAACATGACTCCGGAGATGATGAAAGAAGCGGTGCAGCTGATCGATGGAAGAGCAAAAACTGAATGCTCCGGAAATGTTACAAAAGAAAACATTGCAAAGATCAGGGATGTTGGTGTAGACTATGTATCAAGTGGTGCATTAACGCATTCTGCACCGATCCTTGATATTTCGCTTAAGAATCTTCATCCGCTTTCCTGAAAAATGCAGGATTTTACAGAATACCGAGTGCTGTGACAGGAAATACCCCGAATATCAGAAAAGAAGCGTGAATTGCCGGAAGCAGAGGCATAGCAGGTGATGTCGGGCCGGGGTGGAGATATCGCGAGAATGAAGGAGAGAGGTATCGGAACAAAAAGTACAGGCACAGCCAGGAAAGGGGAACTTAAATGACTGGTTCAGAACGCAGGACAGCGATCATGGATCAAATTAAAAACAGTGAACGGCCGGTCTCAGGAAGTGCTCTGGCCAGAACATTTCAGGTCAGCAGACAGGTGATCGTGCAGGATATTGCGCTGATACGCGCGGAGGGGAATGACGTGATCTCCACCAATAGAGGATATATTTTTACTGCTCCCCATACTGTGAGCCGGATATTCAAGGTGCATCATACAGATGCGGATCTGGAGAACGAACTCTGCGGGATTGTGGATCTTGGCGGAAAAGTGATCAACGTAATGGTGAATCACAGAGTTTACGGGCATATCGAGGCAGAACTGAATATCAGCTCCAGGCGCCAGGTTGAGAATTTTATGGAGGATATCCGAAGCGGCAAGTCCAGTCCTCTGAAGAATATCACATCGGATTATCATTATCATAAAGTAGAAGCAGAATCCGAGGAAATCCTGGATATGATCCAGGATATGCTGAAACGGCGAGGATTTCTGATCGAAGCAGAATAGCAGAAGTCAGATACAAAAAGAAAAGATATACAGAATGAGAAAATTCTGTTAATATGAAAATAGAGTGATCACGAAAATAGGAGAAGGAATCCTGCATGGCAGGGTTCCTTCTTGCACCCTGCGGAAATGTGCACCTTGTGGAAATGTGCAGACAGGGAAAACAGGATGCAGATATGAGGGTGAGAAAAAATACGGTTGGATATGTATGGAGGGGAAATGGATTATCAAAGTATGTTTACATTTATGCTGGAGATGGCAGGAACTATTGCGTTTGCTGCTTCCGGAGCTATGGTGGGGGCGCAGAGAGGAATGGATATTTTCGGGGTCTGCGTTCTTGGAGTGGTGACTGCAGTGGGAGGAGGAGCTACCAGGGATATTATCCTGGGAATCGTGCCGCCGGGAATGTTTCAGGATCCGCTGTATACCATTGTGGCAACCGTGACGTCCTGTATTGTATTTGCAGTGATGTACTGGAAGCAGGAACTGCTAGAAGGCGGGAACCGGCTGGTCTATGATAAGGTGATGCTGGTGATGGATACGGTTGGCCTTGGTGTGTTTACTGTCATGGGGGTTGATAAGGGGATTTCCCAGGGGTATATGGAAAGAACATTTTTTCTTGTATTTCTTGGGACTGTCACAGGAGTTGGAGGCGGCCTTATCCGTGATATGATGGCAGGAGTACCGCCATATATTTTTGTGCGCCATATTTATGCCTGTGCGTCTATTGTAGGGGCCATTGCCTGTGTTTGGATATATAGGCTGTGGGGCGGAGTGCCGGCTATGGTGATCGGAACGGTAGTAGTGATCCTGATCCGGTACCTGGCGGCACATTACCGGTGGAATCTGCCGAGACTGAGAAGAGAATAAAAAAAGATATGAAAAGCTCCGGAACATTTAAGGAATAATGTTCTGGAGCTTTTTGGCTTTTATTTGGTTTATATTGCGTAGAAGATTTTATCTGTTCCTCTCATAAGAGAATCATGCGTCTGTATCCTGCAGAGCCAGGAAGCCTTCCTCGCCGGTACGGATCTTGACAACGTTTTCGATATCGTAAACGAAGACTTTACCATCACCGATCTGACCGGTATGAAGAACTTCTTTGGCAGTATCAATAACCTTCTGAACCGGTACAAGACTTACAACGATCTCGATCTTAACCTTCGGACGGAGGTTCATGTCAACCTCAACACCACGATAGTAGGTTGGAGCACCCTTCTGAACACCACATCCCATAACGTTTGTGATAGTGATACCGGTTACGCCGATCTCGTTCATAGCCTGCATAAACTCATCCAGCTTGTTCTGACGTGTGATGATAACAACCTTTGTCAGTTTATGTACGCCGTCTGCAGGAATCTCAGGAACAGATTCAGCAGGAGCAGAAGGAGCATGTTTTACAACAGGGGCTTTTACGGAAGTTCCCATTGGAGTCGGAGCCTTTGTCATAGTATCCTGTACAAAGAATCCATCGTATGCACTTGCGAGGCCATGCTCTTTCATATCCAGACCTGCGATCTCTTCCTCAGCGGAAACACGAAGTCCGATAGTGTGTTTGATCACCTGGAAGATAATTGTCATAGTAACAGCAACCCATGCGATCGTGATAGCCATACCAATAAACTGAACACCGAAGCCATGGAAACCACCGCCTGTGAGAAGACCTTTCCATCCGGTACCTGCACCGTCGGAGAAAAGACCTACAGCAAGAGTTCCGAAAGCACCGTTAAGACCGTGAACGCCAACAGCACCAACCGGGTCATCAATTTTGAGAACTTTATCAATAAATTCAATACCAAATACTACAATGAATCCGGAGAGGATTCCGATAATAGCTGCAGATGTAGGAGATACGGTATCGCAGCCTGCGGTGATGGCTACCAGTCCTGCAAGAGAACCGTTCAGGGACATGGAAACATCTGGCTTTTTGTAGCGGATCCATGTGATCAGCATGACTGTTACAGTAGCGACAGCAGCGGCAAGGTTTGTTGTTACGAAGATTTTTCCGGCGCTTACAATGGCGTCGCCTTCCATGCTGACAGTAGATGCACCGTTGAAACCGAACCAGCAGAACCAGAGGATGAATACACCAAGCGCACCAACAGTAAGGTTATGTCCCGGGATCGCTCTGGATTTACCGGATTTGGAATATTTTCCGATACGAGGTCCGAGGATGATGGCACCGATGAGTGCAGCAACACCACCAACCATATGAACAGCACAGGAACCTGCAAAATCATGAAATCCCATCTGGCTGATAAATCCGCCGCCCCAGATCCAGTGACCGGATACCGGATATACAACGAGACTGATCAGCAAACTGTAGATACAGTAGGAGATGAATTTAGTACGCTCTGCCATGGCACCGGATACGATGGTAGCAGAAGTAGCACAGAATACAGTCTGGAAGATGAGAAATGCCCAGAAAGGAACTCCATCCGGAAGCATTGCGTTTCCGTAGTTTGCCTCTGAGGCGATTCCGCCAATCTTGCCGAAGAAACCGTTTCCTGCACCGAACATGATGCCAAATCCAACCAGCCAGAAGACCGGTGTACCGATACAGAAGTCCATCAGGTTTTTCATGATGATATTTCCTGCGTTTTTTGCTCTTGTGAATCCTGTTTCGACCATTGCAAATCCAGCCTGCATGAAGAAGACCAGTGCTGCACCGACGAGGACCCAAGTTGTGTTTACTGAAGAATACATAGTAACACTCCCTTTCCCAATTTTTTTCTTTCTTATTATGTATAGAAAGAATTTTTGTAATACCGGACAGAAAAAATAGATATAATTTATCCAGTATCAGTATAACGAAAAAGCGCAGGAGAGAGGAAATTCTCTTCCGCGCCTTTACGAAATCAAAATTAGTATATGTAAAACAGGGGATATCTGTATCGTGTGATTAATGGATGAGGAAATCGATAATGAATTATGAAGTAGAGTTCATAAGGGATATCCCCTGTATTTACCGTATGAAATTGTTATCTGATATCCGTGATCAGATGGAGAATAACAGCTCGTCGTAGGTCGGATAAGGAAGTAACTCATCCGGGATCAGAGCCTCTGCCTCATCTGCAGATTTTCTTAAAGTTTCCATGTCTTCCAGAACAGTTTCCTGATAAGCCTTGGAGCATGCAAGTACATCGTCAGAAGAAGCAAGAGCTTTTGCTGTATCTGCTTTCAGAGTTTCCAGATCTTTTGCCATGGTGTCTGCAAGTGTACTCAGTTTGGAGATCAGAGCAGCTTCACTTGCTACAGAAATATCAGCTACTACGGATTTCTTTGCAGCTGCAGTATCTGCAAGCTTTTCAACATATGTATATACAGAAGGAATTACCTGCTTCTGGATCATCTCAGCCAGAGTGTTGGACTCGATGTTGATGGTCTTGTAATAGTTCTCAAGCCAGATCTCGTAACGGGAGAAAAGCTCTTCCTTTGTAAAAATGCCATGCTTTGTAAACAGCGCAATGTTCTTCTCAGCAATGAAATGCGGAAGTGCATCCGGAGTTGTTTTCAGATTGTAGAGACCACGTTTCTCAGCTTCTTCAACCCATTCGTCTGTATATCCGTTTCCGTTAAAGATGATGCGTTTATGCTCTTCAATGGTCTTCTTAAGAAGTGCATGTACTGCGTTTTCCATTTCTTCTTCCGGAACATCCTTAAGAGCTGCGCTGAATTCTGCAAGAACCTCTGCAACAGCGGTATTCAGTACGATGTTCGGGTTTGCGACAGATGCTGCAGAACCAAGCATACGGAACTCAAATTTGTTTCCGGTAAATGCAAATGGTGAAGTACGGTTTCTGTCTGTGGTATCCTTTATGAAGTGCGGAAGTACCTTTGCTCCGATATCCATCTGTACCGCATGCTTATTGCTGAAGAAGGTATCGTTTTCAATAGATTTCAGTACGTCTGTTAGCTCATCTCCAAGGAAGATGGATACGATTGCAGGCGGTGCCTCGTTTGCTCCAAGACGATGATCGTTTCCGGCGCTTGCAACGGATACGCGGAGAAGATCAGCATAATCGTCAACGGCTTTGATGACAGCTACCAGGAATACCAGGAACTGTGTATTTTCTGCCGGTGTTTTTCCTGGATCAAGAAGGTTTACACCTGTGTCTGTGCTCATGGACCAGTTGTTGTGTTTACCGCTTCCGTTGATTCCCTCAAATGGTTTCTCGTGAAGGAGGCAGACCATGTTGTGCTTGTCGGCAACCTTCTTCATGATCTCCATGGTCAGCTGGTTGTGGTCAACAGCAACATTTGTGGTATCAAATACAGGAGCCAGTTCGTGCTGTGCAGGAGCAACCTCGTTATGTTTTGTTTTGGCTGGAATGCCAAGCTTCCAAAGCTCTTCGTCAAGATCATGCATGTAAGCAGCAACGCGAGGCTTCAGGGCTCCGAAGTAATGATCTTCCATTTCCTGTCCTTTTGGTGCAGAAGCGCCCAGAAGAGTACGGCCGCAGAAGATCAGGTCTTTTCTCTTCTTGTAAAGATCCTTGTCAACCAGGAAATATTCCTGCTCAGGTCCTACGGTTGTGTCGATGTGACGGACCTCTTTGTTTCCAAGGATGTGAAGAATACGAACCGCTTCTTTGTTCAGAACATCCATGGAACGAAGAAGAGGAGTTTTCTTATCCAGTGCCTCTCCGCTGTAGGAACAGAATGCAGTAGGAATGTAAAGAGTTTTATCTTTAATGAATGCAGGTGAAGTAGGATCCCATGCTGTATATCCTCTTGCTTCAAAAGTAGCACGAAGTCCGCCTGACGGGAAGCTGGATGCATCCGGCTCACCTTTTACCAGCTCTTTACCGGAGAAATCCATGATCACCTGTCCGTCACCTGTAGGGGAGATGAAGCTGTCATGCTTCTCAGCAGTTACGTTTGTCATCGGCTGGAACCAGTGTGTGTAATGTGTCGCACCGTTTTCAGTAGCCCATTCTTTCATTGCAACTGCTACGGAATTTGCAACGTCCAGTTCCAGATGAGTTCCGTTTTCAATTGTTTTCTTTAATGCTTTGTACATGTCCTTTGGCAGTTTGCTTCGCATCACTTTGTCATTGAATACAAGGCTGCCATACATTTCAGGGATACTCTGTGCCATATAGGTACACTCCTTTCGATTTCACTCATTCATTATAATTTTTAATTATTTTATAAGGACCGTTGCCGGAAGAACCGGGTATAAACGGACCGGAAAACAAAAAAAGCGCTTCAGATACCTGCCGTATCCAAAGCGCCTTTGCTTTATGTGTTGCAGTATACACCAAAATAAAATATTGTCAAGAGCTTTTTTGAAAAAATCTAAAAAATTGACCAGGGCGATCGGACTGTCGGAAAATAGGCAGGGTTGACAAATCTTGTCCTTTTATTATAATCTGATATCGTAGTTATACAGTCGAAAAGTCAGCGATCGCTATAAGTGATCGAGGCAAAAGAAGCTTTTTGACCAGTGACAAAGATGTACAATACGGAAAGAACAGATGGAGGAAAATATGTCAGGAGTAAAGGAAGAATGTGGCGTATTCGGGATTTATGATCTGGATGGAGGGAATATTGCACCATCTATTTATTATGGTCTTACCTCGCTGCAGCACAGGGGACAGGAGTCCTGCGGAATGGCCGTTTCAAGGACGGACGGAGAAAGAGGAAACGTACAGTTCCATAAAGATCTCGGACTGGTAAGCGAAGTTTTGCGAAAAGATGTTGTACATAATATGAATGGTGATATCGGAATCGGACATGTTCGTTATTCCACCACCGGAGAATCTGTCGCAGAGAATGCACAGCCGCTGGTACTTTCTTATATCAAGGGAAGTCTGGCACTTGCGCACAACGGAAATCTGGTTAATACAGAAGCTCTGAAATGGGAGTTGATCCAGACAGGCGCAATTTTCCATACAACTACCGACTCAGAGGTTATCGCGTTCCATATCGCAAGAGAACGTGTGCATTCTGCCACTGTAGAGGAAGCAGTACATAAAACCGTAGAGAAGATCCGCGGAGGATATGCTCTTGTGATCATGAGCCCCCGGAAGCTGATCGGTGCCCGTGATCCTTACGGACTGAAACCCCTCTGTCTTGGAAAAAGAGATAATGCCTATGTCCTTGCATCTGAAAGCTGTGCGCTGACATCTGTAGGGGCTGAATTTATCCGTGATATTGAACCAGGTGAGATTGTCACGATCACCAAAAACGGACTGAAATCCAGTAAACTGACTGAGAAGAAAAAGCATGCCCATTGTGTTTTTGAATATATTTATTTTGCAAGACTGGACAGTACCATGGATGGCGTGAAAATCTATGATGCAAGGATCCGTGGAGGAAAATCTCTTGCAAAATCCTATCCGGTAGAAGCGGACCTGGTGACCGGTGTACCGGAATCCGGACTTCCGGCAGCAAAAGGCTATTCTGAGGAATCCGGAATCCCGTTTGGCTTTGCGTTCTATAAAAACAGTTACATTGGAAGAACTTTTATCAAGCCTACACAGCAGGAGAGAGAGTCCAGTGTCCATCTGAAGCTGAGTGTTCTGGAATCCGTGGTGAAGGGGAAGAGAATCGTTCTGGTGGATGATTCCATTGTCCGAGGAACTACCATTGCCAATCTGATCCACATGCTGAAAGAAGCAGGAGCAAAAGAAGTCCATGTACGTATCAGCTCCCCGCCATTTTTACATCCCTGTTATTTTGGTACCGATGTGCCGTCCAATGACCAGCTCATCGCAGCACAGCACAGCACGGAAGAAATCCGTAAGATGATCGGTGCAGACTCCCTGGGTTATATGCAGATCGATTATCTGGAAGGCATGGCAGGTGGACTTCCGCTGTGTAAAGCATGTTTTGATGGCAATTATCCGATGGAAATACCGGCAGAAATCAAACAGGATTAATGAACTATGTGGAATTAATCTCACAGTAAAAAATAATGGATTGAAAAACGAAAATGTAAAAACTGCACAATAAATATATAAAAAACCCGGATTTTGTCATATAAAATCCGGGTTTTTATAGAAAGACTCTTAAAAACGATAAAAAACATCAACTTGACAAATCTGACAACATGAGACATAATGTGGAACAGCCAGATGAAAAAGGCCGCTGGTCTGGAATATACAGGAAAACAGCAAGGCCGAAAAAAGGCCGGTTTTTTGCCGAGATAAAAGAAAGGATGATATTTATGTCTAAAAAAATTAGATTGAATGCGACAGAGGATGTTAAAGAATTTGTTAAGGCTGCAAGTAAATGTGATTTTGATGTAGATATTTCATATAACAGAATTTTAATTGATGCAAAATCTATTCTTGGAATCCTCAGCATGGATCTGACCAGAGTTCTTACAGTAACCTGTCATGGCGAGGATCATGAGTTTGATCGTTTCCTTCAGAAATATGCAGTTGCCTGACAGACAGTGCAGAGACAGACAAGATATGAAAGACATAAAAAGAAAAGGCAGACGTGACTGCAGAGACAGGAGATCAGTTTGAAATCCTCAGCAGGCGTCTGTTTTTTCTTTACATCCATTTCATAGGAAGAAATTCCGCAGACTATATGAAAAATCAGTTATTGACAAATAAAAAAAAATAGTTTATAGTAAACCATATTTTATATGAAAGATAACTGACAAAGGCGTCAGGAACGGATACCACAGGGGAATTCTCACCCCTTGAAATCTGTTCCGGACGCCTTTTTGTTGTGGGACACAAAATGGAGGAGGAAATCGAAGATGGCAGTAAAGTATGTTTTTGTAACAGGTGGAGTTGTTTCCGGTCTGGGAAAAGGAATTACCGCAGCGTCTCTTGGGCGCCTTCTGAAAGCCAGAGGGTATCAGGTGACCATGCAGAAATTTGATCCCTACATTAATATTGACCCGGGAACTATGAATCCCATTCAGCATGGAGAGGTTTTTGTAACGGATGACGGTACAGAGACTGACCTTGACCTTGGACATTATGAGCGTTTCATTGATGAAAGCCTTGACAAAAATTCCAATGTGACAACCGGTAAGATTTACTGGTCTGTTCTTCAGAAAGAGCGTCATGGTGATTTCGGCGGAGGTACCGTTCAGGTGATCCCGCATATTACCAATGAGATCAAGAGCCGTTTTTACAGAGCAAAATCCGCAGACGAAGACAGAATTGCGATCATCGAGGTTGGTGGTACAGTCGGTGATATTGAGAGCCAGCCGTTCCTGGAATCCATCCGTCAGTTCCAGCATGATGTGGGACATGACAATGCGATCCTTATCCATGTAACTCTGATCCCGTATCTCCGTGCTTCCGGAGAGATGAAGACAAAACCCACCCAGGCCAGTGTAAAAGAACTTCAGGGAATGGGAATCCAGCCGGATGTTCTGGTATGCAGAAGTGAGTATCCTCTTACCGAGGATATCCGTGGAAAGATTGCCCTGTTCTGTAATGTGCCTGTAAGCAATGTGCTTCAGAATCTGGATGTGGAATATTTATATGAAGCTCCTCTTGCAATGGAGAGAGAAAAGCTTGCAGACGTAGTACTGCAGAGCTTAAGACTGGAGAATCGCAAACCAGATCTTACAGACTGGGAAAATATGGTAGAAAATCTCCGCCACCCGGATAAAACTGTGAAAATCGCCATGGTTGGTAAATATACACAGCTTCATGATGCATACTTGAGTGTTGTGGAAGCACTGAAGCATGGCGGGATCTCTTGCCGTGCAAAGGTTGATATCACCTGGGTGGACTCCGAAGAACTCAATGAAAAAAATTTGGATCAGACTCTCCATTCTGTAGATGGAATCCTGGTTCCGGGAGGATTCGGAAACCGTGGTACAGAAGGAATGATCCTTGCGGCACAGTATGCAAGAGTTCATAAGATCCCATACCTTGGGATCTGCCTGGGAATGCAGATGGCTATTGTGGAATTTGCCCGCCATGTGCTTGGATATGAAGATGCCAACAGTATTGAGCTGGCACCGGAAACAACACATCCGGTCATTGCCCTGATGCCGGATCAGGAGGATGTGGAAGATCTTGGAGGAACTCTTCGTCTTGGAAGCTATCCGTGTGTGCTTGCAGAAGGCTCCAGATCCTATGAGCTTTTTGGAAAGAAAGAGATCCAGGAACGTCACAGACATCGTTATGAGGTAAACAACGCATTCCGTAAGGAACTGGACGAAAAGGGAATGTCCATTGTAGGAACATCCCCGGATGCTCACATTGTTGAGATGATCGAAATTGCCGGACATCCGTTCTTTGTGGGAACACAGGGACATCCGGAATTTAAATCCAGGCCAAATCATGCACATCCACTGTTCCGTGGATTTGTGCAGGCGGCAGTTGATAAAAAGACGGCAGAAGAAGCTGCAATGAAAGGATGAGAAAAATGAGAGAAGTAGCAAATCAGCAGCAGGGCCTCTACCGCCCTGAATTTGAACATGATAACTGCGGTATCGGAGCCGTTGTTAATATAAAAGGAAAGAAAACACATGATACAGTTGCCAATGCTCTTAAGATCGTAGAGAATCTTGAGCATCGTGCTGGTAAGGATGCAGAAGGAAAAACCGGTGATGGTGTCGGTATCCTTCTTCAGATCTCCCACAAATTTTTTAAGAAGGTCTGTAAAAAAGAAGGCTTTGATATCGGCGGAGAGAGAGAATACGGTGTAGCCCAGCTCTTTTTCCCACAGCAGGAGATCAAACGTGCCCAGGCAAAGAAGATGTTCGAGATCATCGTGGAAAAAGAGGGTCTGGAGCTTCTTGGATGGCGTACAGTACCGGTCTTCCCGGAGGTTCTTGGTCATAAAGCGAAAGAGTGCATGCCGTGCATTATGCAGGCATTTGTTAAAAAACCGGAGGATGTGGAAAAAGGTCTTGCCTTTGACCGTATGCTTTACATCGCACGTCGTGAATTTGAACAGAGTAATGATAATACTTACGTAGTTTCCATGAACAGCCGTACCATCGTATACAAAGGTATGTTCCTGGTAGGACAGCTCCGTACCTTCTTTGGCGATCTTCAGAGCCAGGATTACGAGTCTGCCATTGCAGTGGTACATTCCCGTTTCAGTACCAACACGAATCCAAGCTGGGAGAGAGCACATCCGAACCGTTTCATCGTACATAACGGTGAGATCAACACGATCCGCGGAAACGCCGATAAGATGCTTGCACGTGAGGAAAACATGGAGTCTCCGTATCTGAAGGATGAGCTTCACAAGGTCCTTCCTGTAGTTAACCGCAATGGTTCTGACTCTGCAATGCTTGACAATACCCTGGAATTCCTGGTTATGAGTGGAATGGATCTTCCACTTGCAGTGATGATCACGATTCCGGAGCCATGGGCAAACAACGATACGATTTCTCAGGAGAAGAGAGATTTTTATCAGTACTATGCGACTATGATGGAGCCATGGGACGGCCCTGCGTCCATTCTGTTCTCAGATGGTGATGTGATGGGAGCAGTTCTTGACAGAAACGGTCTTCGTCCATCCAGATACTATATCACATCGGATGGCTATATGATCCTTTCCTCCGAGGTTGGTGTTCTTCCTGTGGATGAGGAGAAGATCGTATTAAAAGAACGTCTTCATCCGGGAAAAATGCTTCTGGTTGATACCGTTCAGGGTCGTGTCATTGATGACAATGAGCTCAAAGAAAAATATGCGAAAAAACAGCCTTATGGTGAGTGGCTGGACAGCAATCTGGTACAGCTTCGTGATATCAAGATCCCGAATCAGAGAGTTGTCGAATACACTCCGGAGGAGAGAGCACGCCTTCAGAAAGCCTTCGGATATACTTATGAGCAGTACCGTACTTCGATCCGAAACATGGCATTAAACGGCGCAGAAAGCATCGGAGCCATGGGACATGATACTCCCCTTGCAGTATTTTCCAAGGAACATTATCCGTTGTTCGATTATTTCAAGCAGCTTTTTGCACAGGTAACAAACC
>UMEN01024035.1_pt1 | contig 14360 bp, 12 predicted proteins | sample 1964751 | NCBI WGS metagenome assembly UMEN01 (sample SAMEA4836020, study PRJEB28245) | human gut metagenome | biome: gut microbiome; material: fecal sample | place: Denmark | collected 2008
TCGATGAATCGCCGGCAGAATGTTGCCGGTTTTTTCATCACAGGCTCGGGCGATTGGCGCAGCGGTAGCGCACTTCGTTCACACCGAAGGGGTCGTAGGTTCGATTCCTACATCGCCCACCCGAGATTCACGCTCGTTGGCCATGTGGCCGCGAGCGTTTTTTCATAATCGATGTATTCCGATTATGCCGGTCCAATCGGGGTGCGGGCTAGAATGCCGCGGAGCCGGCAGAATGGCGGGATTCCGCCGATGCAACCTGTGGTTGCGCGCGAATATGCAACCTGAAGATGGTGGCGCGGAACTGGTTTGCCGTGGCATAGTGAAGGCATCGGCCGAATATGTCATGATGAGCATTACCTATGAAGGGACACTCCGATGAGCTTCCGCGCCAACCTGCAATACCTGCGCGCACAACGCAACATGCCCCAGGAACAGCTGGCCATGTTGCTCGGCGTCTCGCGCCAGGCCATCTCCAAATGGGAATCCGAGAAGGCCTATCCCGAGATGGACAAGCTGCTTATGATCTGCGACCTGTTCGGTTGCACGCTTGATGACCTGGTACTTGGCGATGTGAGTGCGAGCGTGAACGTGGGTGCGGCCGCGCGCGGCGCAGCGGAGGGCGACCATGGCTCGGCTGCCAGAACCGTAACCGGGGAGGGAGCCGGGGAACCCGCGTATATGAAGGATGCTGATGGGAACATCGGTGAATCAGCGCGGTCCGGCGGTGACGGCATCAATGGCCCGAGCTCCGCAAATGCATTGCCCGGCGAAATGTTGCACGGAACCAGTTCATCACGTCCCGGCACGCTGGCTAATGTGGCTGCCTTACCGCAGGATCTGACCGGCTACGATGAACACCGCTGCCGATTCGCGCTACTGATTGCCGGCGGTGTCGCGGCGATTATCGCGGGAGCCGGCATCGGCAACCTGTTCGATTCCGATAATTCCATTCTCGGCGTGACGCCACTCAACGATTTTCTGACATTCCTGGGCATCTGCGTGGGCGTGATTATCGGGCTGGCGATGCTGATTCCGGGCGGCATGTCACATACCGACTTCAAACGGCGGCATCCCTATGTCGAGGATTTCTATGCTGCGAGATGTCGCCCTCGGCACAGAGTTGCCGAGGGCCGGCAAATCACTCCCGCGTCGGGTCCTTTTGCAGGAGCAGGAAGACGAGTGCCGCGACGAGCAGGACGGCGATGGAGAGCACGCCGAGCGAGGCGTTGCCGGTCAGGGACGTGGTGGTGGCCACCAGGAAGGTGCCGATGATCGAGGCGGTCTTGCCGAAGATATCGTAGAAGCCGTAGTACTCGTTGGCGTGATCCTTGGGGATGATCTTGCCGTAGTACGAGCGGGAGAGCGCCTGGATGCCGCCCTGGAACATGCCGACCAGAATCGCCAGAATCCAGAACTCCACGGCCGACTTCAGGAAGAACGCGGCGAAGAACACGATGCACATGTATGCCACGACCGCCGCCGTGATCATCACTTTGCAGCCGAACCGGCCGGCCAAACGACCGTAGAGAATCGCGCAGGGGAAGGCCACGAACTGCGTGACGAGCAGTGCCACCACCAGCTGGGTGGAGTCGATGCCAAGCTCGGCACCGTAGGAGGTGCTCATCGAAATCACCGTGTTCACGGCATCGATGTAGAAGAAGAACGCGATCATGAACATCCACAACGGCTTGTTCTTCACGATTTTGCCGAACGTGCCCGCCAGTTCGCTGAACGTGCCGCGCACGGCCGAGCCCAGCTGGTCACGGGTGGCGCGATAGTGCACTTGGCGGTAGCTGGTAAGCAGCGGGATGGTGAATGCCACCCACCAGATGGCGGTGATGATGAACGAGGCGCGCGTGCAAGCCACCGTGGACCAGTCGAAGAGCGACGGGCCGCCGAAGATCAGCGCGATGCAGAAGATGAACGGCACGGTGGAGCCGATGTAGCCCCAGCCGTAGCCATGCGAGGAGACCTTGTCCATGCGCTCGTTCGAGGTGGCGTCGATGAGCATCGAATCGTAGAACGTTAGCGAGCCGTTGAGGCCGATGGTCGCCAGAATGTAGACGACTAGGAACGGTAGCCAGGTCAGGGGCAGGGCCATTGCGCAGCAGGTGACCACGCCAGTGCCGAAGAAGCCAAGGAAGAACTTGATTTTCATGCCTTGCACGTCGGCGATGGAGCCGAGCAACGGCATGAGCAGCGCGATGACCAAGGAAGCAATGGTTTGCGCGTAGCCCCAGGCGGACACGATGTTGCCGTCCGCCGGCATCAGCGATTTGGCGTAAATGGGGATGACGGCGGTGGACAGCAGCACGAATGCCGAGTTGCCGACGTCGTAGATGATCCACTTCTTCTCGCGGGCGGTCAGTTTGGCGCTTTGCGGCACCGGTTCGTGGACATTCGTGGGATCAGTCATATACACTCCTCGACAGTATTCAACTCAATCTATCGTAGAAGCGCGGACTAGGGTAGGGGAGCCATTCCGGTTGAACGGCGGATGAATAATGCCGGGCCTCTTTCTAAGGGGAGCCAGAGCAAAAATAGCTCCCCTCGCTGAGGGGAGCTGGCCGCGAAGCGGACTGGGGGGAGCTACCTATAGTCGACTATTCGCCGATCAGCGCGATGGCCTCGTCGTAATCGGGGCATTGCGGCACGCCGTTGAGGCTGTGCTGGATGGCGATGGATGCCGCCGCGTTGGCGATCTTTACCGATTCGGCCAGACTATGGCCCTTTGCCAGCATCGCGCACATCACGCCGGTGTGGCAACCGCCCGCCGAACGGGTGTGTACGGCCTTGGTCGGGTATCCCTCGATATGAATCGTCTCGCCACCTGGCTCACGAATCCAAGCGCCGCGGGCGCCGACACGCACCACCAGCGGCGCGCGCAGTGTAGCGCCCAAGCCGTCGCACAACTGGTGCATGAAGTCGTCAAGTCCGCCGCCAATGGTGACTTTGCTGTCGTCGATTGGCGCACCAAGTCGCTCGGCCAGCGTCATGGCCTCCTGACGGTTGCAGGACCAGACCGGGCGTGCGAGCACCAGGTCCTCAAGCATATGGTCGTTGACCAAACGCAACGTATTGGTGGGGTTGATCACCAGCGTGTAGTCGCGTGCAGCCGGGTCGGTACCGGCCTTGAGCAGGAATCCGTCCACGCCGGTGGCCGTGTGGTCCATCAGTGTGTTGCCGCTGATGTGCACCACGTCTTTGGGCTGCGGCTCCAGCGTGTCGAACGTGTCCGAGTCGCCATGAGCCTCGGCGCCATAGGAAGCGATGAATGTCTTCTTCGGCGCGCCGGAGCTCAGCACCACGCGGAAGCCGGAATCCTCATCAAGACGATCCTGGCCGATATGCGTAATGCCGTTGTCTTGGAATGACTGGCGGATGAAATGCGCCCACAGGCCGTTGCCCAGAATGCCGGCGTGCTCGGTCGGCACGCCCATGCGGCTGGCCGCCTGCAGCACGCGATAGCTGCCGCCAATGGAGGGCTTCGGATGATCGGCCACGGCGAATCCGCCCTGTGCCGGCACCTTGTCCACATTGAGCATAATGTCCACCCAGACTTGCCCCAGTGAAATCACGCTGGGCTCGTGAGTGCCGATACCTCGCTTGAGATTCAACATGACAGCCTCCTTCGTCGTAAGTTGCACGAGGACCCCTTCGTCCCTTGCCGTCTCTTATACCGAGATTATATGAGAGTTTGCTGGATGCGGAAAAGGAAGGCCGGCGTGTTTTATCGGGTAAACGCTATGATTTGCAGCGTAATTCGCCGCTGGCGAACTGCTGACGAACTACTTGCGGACCGCTGGCGAACCAATGCCGAGCCGCTCGTGAACCGCTGATGGCCCACTCGCAAGTTACGCTCGAACCGCGCGTGAACCGCCGAGGTTCGCCCATGATACACGCAAGAGTTGCGGTTGTCGGTATTGGGCTATATATTTGTGAAGTTGTGTGTTCGGCATGTCGGGTGAAACCGGCGGTCGAATGCGTGAAAGACTTGACACATCAAGGTTAAGGGAGTCCATCATGGCAGCTCGTTGCGCAGTGTGCGGCAAGGGACCGCAGACCGGTTTCACCGTTTCCCATTCGCACCGTCGTACCAAGCGTAGCTTCCGCCCGAACCTGCAGTCTGTGCGCACCACGATTGATGGCGAGAACACTCGCCTGCGCGTGTGCGTCAAGTGCCTCAAGGCTGGCAAGGTTCAGCGCGTGGCCGCGTGAATCGCGTACTAACGTGGAGCAAAACCCGTTTGAGCTTCGGCTTGGCGGGTTTTGTTGTTTCTGCGGCCTAAAGAGGCCGTGCGAATAGAATAGGCCAATATGAGCATCACTATGGGCACCACTCTCGCTTCGCTGGTCACCAACAAGCGTCGCGTGTCCGCGCTCAAATCGCTGGGAATCATCACTGTCGGCGACGCCCTGACCTACTATCCCTTCCGCGTCACCGAACCGGTGCCGCTTCGCGCCATCCGCGAGGCCGCACCCGGCCAACAGATGGCATTTGCCGCCGTGATACGAGACATGCGCGTGGTGCCGATGAACGCTCGCCGCGGCTACCGACTCGAGGCGACGGTTGATGACGCCGACTTTGCCCGTTCGCGTCGCGTACCCGGCAGCACGGCCCGGCTCACGTTCTTCTCGTATCGTAAATCGTATGTGGATTGGGTCAGCATGCGACTGCGCGCCGGCACGTCTGTGGTGGTCTCCGGTATGCCCGGCGAATACATGGGTCAGCTGCAGTTCACCCATCCCGAAATCCTCACTGTCGCGCCCGTGTCGGCCGGAGCAGGAGCGGGGCTTGAGGGTTACGCTCGGGGCGCGGCATCCGGCAATGGTGCGTTTGCGGGAAGTACCGATCCGTATGCCAGTGCGCAGTCCGCGTATCCGCCGGCCGCGACTGCCCCTTCCGGGGCCGCGTTGAAATACGACGCCGATACCGTGCAAGAGGCGCTTACCCGCGTCTGCCGGCCCCGCCCGGTATATCACGCCAGTTCGCGTATCTCGTCCGAACATATTCATGAGACGATTCTGGGATTACTGTGGATGATGGGGGCCCGCACGTCATCCACGCCTGACGGGCAACTCGCTGGCGCTGGGGCAGCCGGCATTGTGGCTCCCGCGACTGACACCATCGCCGTCCAAAACGGGGAAGAGAAGTCCGGCACGACCGCCGAATCCGGTGCTGAGGCGCTCTCCCAATCCATCCCAGATGTGCTGCCCGAATCGGTGCGCAAGGCCAAGAACCTCATGCATCGGGCTGAGGCGTTCCTGGCCATTCATGATCCGGCCTCCACGGCCCGGTTCAAGGAGGCCATCGAAACCCTGCGCTATGAGGAGGCTTTCGTTTCGCAGACCTCGCTGCTGAAGTCTCGACAGCACGCGCACAAGTCATCGGCGCATCCTTGCCCGCTGAACGAGGCGCTGGAAACAGCTCGAGCGTCGGTGGGCGAAGCGGTTGCGGAGCCAAGTACGCAACCAGAAGCATCGGAGCGCGGTTCTGCGACCGATCTGCCTGATCTGCCCAATTTGCCCAATTTGCGCGACCGCTTCATCGCATCGTTGCCGTTCACACTGACAGCCGGGCAGAGTCAGGTGGTGGACGACATCGCGTCCGATCTTGAACGTGACTGGCCCATGCAGCGTCTGTTGCAGGGCGAAGTCGGCTCCGGCAAAACCGTAGTGGCGCTCGCGGCCATGCTGCAGGCGGTCGGCGCCGGCTATCAGGCGGTGCTGGTGGCTCCCACTCAGGTGCTTGCCGAACAGCATTACGAGACCATCAGCAAGATGGTGTCGGGGTTGACCCTTGCACAGCCGGGTGCCAAGGAGACCGATGCCGCGGCCGACGTTGAGGGCGCGATGGGCGCGTCCGGTGCTTCGACGGTCTCTTCTTCCAAGGTGACTGCGGAAATTCCCGTCACCCTGCTGACCGGTGGTATGAAGCTTGCCGCCCGGCGTAAGGCGCTCGCTGCGGCCGCCAGTGGTGAGCCGGGCATTATCGTGGCCACGCACGCGGCGTTTTCCAAGACCTTCCAAGCCCCGCACTTGGCCTTGGTGGTGATCGACGAGCAACACCGGTTCGGTGTGGAACAGCGCGAAAGCCTCAACGCCAAAACCGATGACGGCACCACGCCGCATCTACTGGTGATGACCGCCACGCCCATCCCGCGCACCGCCGCCATGACTTGGTTTGGCGATCTCGATATTTCCTGGCTCACCGAATTGCCTGGCGGCCGCAAACCGATTCGTACCGTGGTGGTCAATGAGGCCGACGCCGCCACCATGGGGCGTATGTTCGCGCACATTCGCGCGCGAGTCGACGCGGGGGAGCGGGCCTATATCGTGTGCCCGCGCATTGATGCGGATGATGAGGAGAACGAAGGCGGTTCCGGCGTTTCGGCAGCAGCCGGTTCTGCCCGCGGACGCGCCGCAGCATCTGGTTCCAGTGCCCGCACAGCTGCGGGCGGCCGTGTGACGCGCGCGGCGGCCGATGCCATCGGCATCGACGACCCCTACGAAACCTTCGACGAAAATGGCGAAACCGTGGCTCGCCCGCCATTGCATGCGGTGGCCGAAATCGCCGACCGGTTGCAGAAACTTCCACAGTTCCAAGGCATTCGGTTTGCGACTCTGACCGGCCGCGACAAGGATGACGTCAAAACCCAGGTCATGGCCGATTTTGCCGGCGGCGAGACTCCGATCCTGGTGTCCACCACGGTGATCGAAGTCGGCGTGGACGTCAAGCAGGCCAGCTGCATCGTCATCTTTGATGCCGACCGATACGGCCTCTCTCAGCTGCATCAGCTGCGCGGCCGCGTGGGGCGTGGCGGCACCAACTCGTGGGCGTTCCTTATTTCCCGTGCGGAACCCGGCTCCCCGGCCGAGCAACGGCTCGAAGTGATTCACCACTCGCTCGACGGTGCCGAAATCGCCCAAGCCGACTTGGAATTCCGCGGTGCCGGCGATGTGCTCGGCGACGCCCAATCCGGCGGCAAGTCCAGCCTGAAGCTCCTGCGCGTGGTCAAGGACGCCGACATGATCGCCGACGCCCGCACCCGTGCCGGGCAGCTTCTGGCCGCCGACCCCGAACTGGCAGGTGAGGTCCAACTCGCCGGTGCCGTCCTCGACTTCACCCGAGGCAACGAAACCTTCCTGACCTCCAGCTGAGGCACCTCCAGCTGAGGCTAGGGCTGCGCCCCCGTAATCGCACGATATAGTTTTTCCGTATGCCGATCGTGAGGAAATCACGGTCGGGAAGCCCTCGAATGTGCTTCAGTGGAGGCAAGACCATTCGTACATGAGGTACTCGAAGTGCATATATCATTGGTGCGCTTCGAGCACCCCATTGTTGTTCATGATTGGTATGCGCAGATGAACCTGTACAGTGAAAGCTATGCGTGTAATTTCTGGACGATTCAAGGGTGTGGCGTTTGCTACGCCGAAAACGGGTACCCGGCCTACCACGGATCGCACCAAAGAGGCGATTTTCTCGCACCTCGACTCATGGGGAGTGCTGGATGATGCCCGTGTACTGGACCTGTTCGCCGGTACTGGTGCGTTGGGCATCGAAGCGCTGAGCCGTGGCGCGCGAGAACTCGTGGCCGTGGAAAGTTCCCGGCCTGCGGCGGCGCTGATTACCAAGACCTTGGCGCAGCTACAGAAGAATCGTTCGTGGGATGCTTCGCTCAAGGCCCGTGTGCTGGTCAAAAAAGCCGAGCAAGTGGCTGGCGGCTTCGGCGAACCATTCGACGTGATATTCATCGACCCGCCCTATGCCTATGAGACCGCTGAATGCAATCAGCTACTGTCCGATCTGGCGGCGGGCAGCGCCACCAACGAGAACACGGTGATCATGCTCGAACGCTCGGTACGCTCGGATGATCCCACTGCCCCCGGAGGCTGGCAAATCACCGAAAGCCGCAACTACGGCGAAACCGCCGTCTTCTACATCGAATCCGCGGATGACGACTCGGATATAGAGCGTTCCGACGATTCCGCCGCGTAGTGAATCTCCCACCGTGTGGTGAATTAATCGGCGAGCCGGCGCGGATGGGCGGCGGAGACCTCCCAGCCCAAGGCCATCAGGGTCTTGCGATCGGCCTTATCCAGCGCCTTGCAATCCAGTGCCGCGATAAGGTCTGGCCGAATCTCGGCGGTGCGGGCCAGCGCTTCGTCGCGGCGAAAACGGTCCACCTTGCCGTGGTCGCCGGACAACAGCACATCCGGCACCGCAATACCGCGCCACACGGCCGGCTTGGTGTACTGGCGATGTTCAAGCAGTGCGCCCTCGCCGGTGTAGGATTCCTCAACAATCGAATCTGGGTTGCCCATGAATCCGGGCATCAGGCGGGTGATGGCCTCAAGCATCACCGATACCGCTACTTCGCCGCCGTTCAGCACATAGTCGCCGATCGAATATTCGCGTACGTCGACGCCTTGGGCGCGGTAGTAGTCCGGGATGCGCGCATCGTAGCCCTCATACCGGCCGCAGCCGAACAGCAGATGGTCGGCATGGCTGAGCTCGGTGGCGTCGCGCTGGGTGAACAACGGGGCCGATGGGTTCGGGAAGATGAGCACCGGTGCGCCGGATGGGGCGGGGGAGCCGGACGGCTGCGAGAATCCCAGCAGTTCGTCCAGACATTCGCTCCACACTTCGGGCTTCATCACCATGCCGGCCCCGCCGCCGACTGGCGTATCATCCACCGAATGATGCACATCGTGGGTCCAGTCGCGCAGGTTGTGCGCCTTGATCTCCAACAATCCCTTGGCCTGGGCTTTGCCCATCAGGCTGAGGTTCATCACCTCAAAGTATTCGGGGAACACGCTCACGATATCGATCTTCATGTCATCCAGCCTAACGGTAGCCCCTCCCGCATTACACGGCCACCACTACACTATTGCGGTGATGAATACGACGATGAACCTCCCCACCCGCAAAAAGCCCGAAGTGTTGTCCCCGGCCGGCAACCTGAGGGGCCTGAAAACCGCGGTCGATTATGGTGCCGACGCCGTCTACTGCGGCGGCAAAGCCTTCGGCATGCGATCGGCCCCCAAAAACCTTAGCCTTGAGGATTTCGAGGAAGGATCGCGCTACGCCCATGAACGCGGCGCTCGCGTGTACGTGACCTGCAACGTGCTGCCGCGCAACAACGAGATCGAAGCCATGCGCGAGTACGTCGGCCAGCTCAAAGACACCGGCGTGGACGCGCTGATCGTCTCCGATATTGGCGTGATGATGATGGCCCGTCAGGTGGCTCCGAATCTGGAACTGCACGTCTCCACCCAGGCCGGCGTGACTAATTATCAGGCTGCGAACGCCTTCTACGAGCTTGGTGCTCGCCGTGTGGTGTTGGCCCGCGAGATGGACTTGCAGGCCGTGCGTGATATTCGCGCCAACATTCCCGATGACCTCGACATCGAATGCTTCGTCCACGGTGCTATGTGCATGGCCTTCTCCGGCCGCTGCCTGTTCTCCAACTATCTGACCGGCCGCGATGGCAATCACGGCGAATGCGCCCAGCCATGCCGCTGGAAGTATTCGATCGTGGAAGAGAAGCGCCCCGGCCAGTACTTCCCGATCGAGCAGACCGAGAACGGCGCCTATCTGTTCAATTCGCAGGACATGAATATGCTGGGGCACTTGGATGATTTGATTGACTCCGGTGCCACCAGCCTCAAAATCGAAGGCCGCGCGAAAAGCGCCTACTATATCGCCGCCATGACCAACGCCTACAAAACCGCGGTTAATGAATACATGATTCAACGCGGTTTTGAAGACGCTGATGGCAATGTTTTGAAGCCTTTCCATGACCGTGTGATTCGCCCGGGCGACCCCGATTTTGGCCAAGGAACCGAAGATCAAGTGATGCGCAATGCTGATGCCGCGTTCGCCGGTGTGGCCGATGAGGGATATGACCGTGGCTCTGATACTGCGGTTGCCGATTCGGTCACCGGCTCGGTTGCCGCAGAACGTGACCGCGTGACGGTTGCTGATGCCGTCGACTCAACTGCCTCTGGTACGCCGGCCGGCACCGCCGTCGAACCCGACGGCATGAGCTCTCACGCCCGTTCCACGCGCCGCAAGTCCAACACCGCGGTCGAACAGATTGAGACCGATTGGAAACATGCGGCCGTTCGCCCGGCCCCACACGTCGAACTGCCCGAATGGCTGCTCGAGGAAACCGACAAGGTGGCCCACCGCGACTACTCCACCGGCTTCTATTACCCGGAGCACAAGGTCACACAGAACACCGACCGCTCCGCCTACTTCCGCTCATGGCTGGTAGTGGGCGAAGTGCTGAGCTGGAGCGCGGACGAAGACGGACGTGTCACGCTGATGAGCCGTAACAAGATTGAGCCCGGTCAACAGGTCGAATTCCTGCTGCCTGGCGAGAGACCATTGGTCTTTACCGTGCCGGAAACCGGCCTGCGCGATGCCGATGGCGCGCCAGTACCCGCCATCAATAATCCGGCGCACGTGTTCTCGATGCCCTGCCCGCACCAGGTGCCCATCAACGCCGCCATCCGCTCGCGCACCAAAAAGCCCACCCTCAAAGCCGAATAACCTACCACTCCGCCCCCGCTGACTGGGGGGGTGGTCATGAAAATCATGAACACCGCCCGCACCCAAGAAAGAATGCCTTATGCCTGAATACAGCGAAGAAATCCTCGATTCCAACAGCATCAGCTCTACCGATAAAGCCGGTCGCCCTATTCCGGTGACCATCCCCATCGCACTGGCCCCCGGCATCAAGGTGGTGTACACCACGCGACTGGGCGGCCTGAGCGCCGGCGATTACGGCAACCTGAACCTCGGCGGCAAGTCCGGCGACGAACCTGAGGCCGTGCTGTCGAACCGCATCGCACTCGCCGAAGCGGTGCAAGCCCGCCTATCGCTGGTCTCCCAAGTACATTCCGGCGTGGCTGTGGACGTGGACGACTCGTTCGTCATCAACACCCCCTTCGGCTTCGACGTGTCCGGCACACATGGTGAGACTGACACTCCGCACGTCATCGAGGCGGACGGCCAGGTCACCGCACAATCCGGCATCGCCCTAGGCATGTTCGCGGCCGACTGTCTGCCGGTGCTGCTGGGCGACCCGGTCACCGGTATCATCGGTGCGGCCCACTGCGGCCGTCGTGGTCTGGAGCGCGGCGTGATCGGCACCACGGTGGACCTGATGAAGAGCAAGGGTGCCGACCCGGCGAACATCGTGGCCACACTCGGCCCGCGCATCTGCGGCGACTGCTATGAAGTGGGCGACGAGATCGCCGACCAGTTCATCAAGCGCTTCCCGCTGACCAAGACGAAGACCCGTTTCGGCGGTGCCGGCATCGACATCGCCGAAGCCGCGATGATCGACCTCGCTTTCGCCGGTGTACATCAGGTGGTCGATTCGATGCCGCGCGTGCACGCCGCCACCCAGTACCTTGAGGAAGACCCGGAACTCGCCGAACTGTGCCGTACGGATGGCGAAGGCCCGGCCGAGCTCGCGGAGCGCATCGACAACATCAGCCACAGCATGTGCACGCTCGAAAACCCACTGTGGTACTCGCACCGCCGCGCCGCGCTCGCCAACAAAACACACGAAGGCCGCCTCCTCGCCCTCATCGTGCGTGACTAAACGGAGAATGCGAGCACATTCCGTGGAGAAGATGTGATGCAGTTCACGGACGGCCAGCCCTCACCCTACGGTGGTGCCTATGACTGAGAGAGATTTCGATACCCCCGTCGAGACGCCTACCGTCCAGCCGGTCCCCGCTCAGGGCGCCAAACCGGCGCAAACCGTGCCGGTGGTGGCCGTGGTGCTGGCCGCCGGCTTCGGTACGCGCTTCGACCCCGATAATCCCAAGCAGCTTGTCTCCGTGGGCGGCAAGCCCATCGTGTGCTGGAGCATTGATGCCTTTGAACATTGCGACCGCGTCAGCGACATCGTGGTGGTGGTCAATCCCAAGGTGCGCGGTGAAGTGGAAACGTTGGTTGGCGAGATGGGCTACACCAAGGTCCGCGTCATCATTGACGGCGGTGACGAGCGTGTGGACAGTACCGCCGCCGCGCTCGACATGCTGGCTACGGCTGGCATTCCGGACGATGCCAAGATTCTGATCCATGACGCCGTCCGTCCGTTCGTGGAACAGTCCGCCATCGACGGTTCGATTGATGCGCTCGACCAGTTCACGGCCGCAACCGTGGCCTACGCCTCAACCGACACCGTGCTGTTGACCGAGGATCTGGGCGATTTGAAAGTGGTCAAGTCGGTGCCGGACCGCCCGAACACCTTCCGCGCGCAGACCCCGCAATCCTTCCGCTTCGCGACGATTCGTCACGCTTACGATTTGGCTGCCGCCGACCCGGACTTCCATCCCACCGACGACACGCGCGTAGTGGTCGATTATCTGCCTGATGAACCCGTCGCCATTGTCTCCGGTGCGGAAACCAACCTGAAGATCACCACGCTGGAAGATATTCCCACAGCTGAGCGTATCGCCGAGGAGATTCTCGGTCGTGATCCCAAGGAAGAGGCCCGCGCCCGCATGCACGCCCTGCTGGCCCAAGCGGCCGGCCAGATGCATCGCTAGACTGGCATTATGCGTGAACTCAATGTTGTGATCTCCGGCTTCGACCACTATGACGGCGTGGAGGTCAATCCCGCCGTCGAAGTGCCCAAGGCCATCGCCGAGCAGGGACTGGGCGTCTCCTCTGCTCCGGACGATCCGTTGGAGCAGGTCGCCGTCACCGTTCATGCTGTCAGCATCCCGGTGAGCTTCGCCAAAGCCTGGCCCACGCTGAAAGAGACGATTGAGGCCACCAAGCCCAATATCGTCATCGCCACCGGGCTCAAGCACGCAGCCCGAGGCGTGATGCTTGAACGATGCGCCACCAACCTGATGGACGCGATCAAGCCAGACGCGGACAACGTGATCCCACGCCGCGAACCCATCGATCCCAATGGCCCGGCCGCCTATTGGACCCGCCTGCCGTTGCGCTCGATCCTGAATGATTTCACGGACGATTCGATTCCGGCCACCTTGAGTTCGGACGCAGGTACGTTCGTATGTAATTCGCTGTTCTACAACTTGCTCAACTGGACCGCCACCCAGGAGCAGGTGCTGGGCGGATTCGTCAGCTTCCCTCCGGTCGTTCCGGCGCATTCCAGCCAGCATGGTCTACCACTCGACCAGCAGATCGCCGCTGGCCGTGATGTGGTGCGCGAAGCCGTGCGCTACTATCTCAAGCCCTCCAGCTCCGACATCCTCATCGCCTAGCACGCTGTGCGCCACGCCGGAATAGAACATGGTTCGCACGCATTGTAACGATTGCGCGTCGCTCAACGCTCAGCGCTAGTGCGATGCGCTACAGTGCTTCAAGGATGTGCCAAGAGCTTTATGCGTGTGCGAAAGGAATAAACAGCGATGGTGGATCGTTTCCCGGTGGTGCTGCGAGGATATGACAAGGAGAAGGTTGATGCTGCCTTCGACGCTACTCAGGAGAGTATGAAGCGTGCGCAGCAGACGTTGGCCAGCATGCGTGAGCAGATTGCGGCGGATGACGACCGTATTCTGCAACTGCAGGCCCAACTTCAGGAAGAGAAGAACAAGAAGCCGGAAGGCAACAGCTTCGCTTCCTTGGGAGCGAACGCCCAGCAGATGCTTGCCTCCGCCGAACAGACGAGTACCGAACTGCTGGAACGCGCCAAGCAGGACGCGTCCTCCATCCGTACCACGGCTCAGGCTCAGGCCGAAACACTGATCAACAACGCCAAGCTGGATGCCCAGCATATTGTTGACGACGCCAATGCCAAGGCCGCCTCGATTCTGACGAACGCCAGCAATCAGGCCGAATCAGTGACCACCTCCGCCAACGAGGATGCCGCACAACTGCGCTCCGAAACTGCCAAGACCATCACCGAACAGCGTCAGACCGTCGAGCTTGAGCTCAGCAACGCGCGCGAAGAGCACACCAAGAAGATGGCTTCCGAACGCTCCACTCAAGAGCGCGAAATCGCCGACATGAAGGCGGAGGCGACCCAGCAGGTTGCCGCAATGCGCAAAAGCGCCAATGAGGAGATCACCAAGCTTAAGTCTGATTCCAACGATCAGATTGAGGCGGCGCTCGCCGAGGCCAACAAGAAGCTCGCCGACGTGCGCGAGCAAGTGTCCAAGATGATGACCGAAGCCCAGCGCAAGGCCAGCGAAATCATTGATGCGGCCAAAACCAAGGGTCAGGAAATCACTGATGAGGCCGAGGTCAAGCGCACCAGCACGATGAGCCAGGTCAACGCCGAGGTCGAGCAGATCCGTCACGACATCGCCGCTCAGCAGGATGAGGCCACGAAGAAGGTCAACGAACTGCTGCAGCACCTCGA
>UMEN01001268.1_pt1 | contig 14334 bp, 8 predicted proteins | sample 1964751 | NCBI WGS metagenome assembly UMEN01 (sample SAMEA4836020, study PRJEB28245) | human gut metagenome | biome: gut microbiome; material: fecal sample | place: Denmark | collected 2008
TATATGCAAATTTCAAAACATTCATTCCATTGCACATTCCATAATCCTGCATTGGGATCACATCTACCGGAACCCCTTTTGGATCACAGATCTCTTTTGCTCTGGCAAGCTGATATCCTACCTGTGGTCCGAGCAGTGCTACATCCACGCCTTCAATCACGCGTTCCATCTCTGTAAATGGATATGCTACGATATCAACATCTTTTCCTTTTTCCTTTGCTGCCTCTTCCATCTTCTTTACGAGAAGACTGGTTGACATTCCTGCTGCACAAAATAATCGAATTACCATGATTGTTTCCTCCTTAATTTTTTCCCATTTGTTTTGATGGTGCTAGTATAACAGGCATTTTCCATTTTGTCAGTACTTTTTCCTGTTTCTGGTTTCCGTTCCATATAGACGGAATTTGTTACATAAAAAAAACAGGGCATTCTACTTTATTGTGTAAAATGCACTGTTTTCCTTTTCCTTTTTTGTATATTATGATACTTTTTAGTGTATTCTGTTTTTTTTGTTACTTGTCTGGTTACTATTCGTACCATTACATTCTACAACCTTAATGAAATAAGTCTTCCATATCATTTTAAAACAGATCATCTGTATCGTTATGGACGCCCTTCAATTCCCTTCCGATTAATTCCAAAATAAAAACGACTGCCATTTGGGATGTCAGATCATAATTTTCGTCTTTTTTATACTCTGAAACATAATAATTTATATTGCAGTCACTCATCTTCGCCAAAGAACAGTTTGCCTTATTTGTAATAGATATCAGGCTGCTCCCTCTTCTTTTCAACTTTTCTGCCAACATCAGTGTCTGTTCCGTCTCTCCTGATACAGACAATGCGATTGTAGCTGTTCTCTCACCTTTTCCACGAAATACTGGCGTGAACGGATCATCAATAGCAAATGAAAACCAGCCTACATTATTAAAATATCTTGCCCCATACTTTCCTATAAAAGAAGAATTCCCCACACCTACAAATATAATTGACGATGCCTTTGTAAGCAACTTCACAGCTTCCTGGATATTCTCAGCAAATGCCTGTGTCTGCACCCGTTCAAAGAAATCTTTAACCGCAGTAAGATCCATATTGATTTTCTTCTTTTCCTTGCTGCTGACTTCCTGTTTTAATTTCAAACGGAATTCAGAATATCCCTCGCATCCTACCTTTTTACAAAAGCGAAGGATCGTCGTTGTTGAAACATGAACCGCCTCTGCCAGCTCGCGTACTTTCATATATACTACTTTCTCTTCATTGCCGATAATGTAATTATATACATCCATCTCCAACTGATTAAAAGACTTTATCATCTCATGCGTAAACATATGAATTCAGTTCCTTTCTATTTTTTCTCTCTATTCCATTCTTCTGATTATTCACTCAACAACTGGCTTGCTTCCTTCCAGCACTGCCGTCCTGCTGCCAGGATGGAACACGGATGATCCAACGTGATCATTCCACCCTCTGCTGTTGAGATAAACCCTCCGGCTTCCATCACGATCAAAGATGCTGCCGCATAATCCCACGGATACAGCATTAGTTCAAGATAGACTCCATTTGCGCCGGATGCCACACGGCAGATATCAAGTGCTGCAGAACCACCGGCACGAATCCCAAGGCTGTTCAGATACAGCTTCTTCGCATGGTCAAAGATTCTGTCTGTATCTTCTGTCTGATACCGTGCAGTTCCGAATGCAACTAGATTGTCTGCAAGTCCTTTATCCGAACAGTGAATCTCTTTTCCGTTCAGCTTCGCTCCTTCGCCTTTCACAGCGGAATACATTTCTCTTGTGTAAGGGTTGTAAACACAGCCAAACAGCATTCTTCCAAACTTTGTCAGACCGACTGAGATACAACTGTGCTTGTAATCAAAGATAAAGTTCGTCGTTCCGTCAATCGGATCTATAATGAAGCAATATCCATCTCCAAGTTCCTGCTGCATCCCGTCTTCCTCTGCAAGGAATGTCGCTTCCGGTATGAGTTGACGCAGGTTCTGAATCAGATAAAACTGAATCTCCTTGTCATGCTTTGTCACAAAGTTTGCAGTTCCTTCTTTATCAAAAACTGTCAGTTCCTCGTCCTGTGCCTGAAGCATCAGTTCCCCTGCCAGTGTCACTATCTTCATGATTTCATCGTATAACATGTTGGTTGTAGTCCTTTCCTGTTTATTCATCCAATCTTACAGATTCCATTTTTCTATACTGCTGATTCTGCTAATACTTCTTTGTCTTTCTATCTTATCATGATTTTCTACATTAATCTATATAGAACAAAGAATGTGCTCGGCACATTCTTGCGCCTGCGGCGGTCGCTTGCGACGCCTACCTTGTACGCCGCAGTGCGCATCCTAAGCGGAGCGTTTTTTTATATGTTAGGAAAGAACTTTCCTAACATATAAAAAAACATCTGCAACCGGCCAATTCAGGCTGTGCAGATGCTTTTTCGTATTTTCATCCTCTATTTCATCGCGTCTTTAATTGCTGTCAGAAGCTCATCATAAGTCTCATATGCCGGAAGTTCCGGATGATCTGCTTTGATCTGCTCTGTGCTGCGGAACAAGAATCCTGCCTTACTTGCCTGGATCATGCCAAGGTCATTGTAGGAATCTCCGCTTGCGATCGTGTCGAATCCGATAGACTGCAGTGCTTTCACAGTACTCAGTTTAGACTGCTCTACGCGCATCTTGAATCCTGTGATCTCGCCGTCCTCAGCTACTTCCAGACTGTTGCAGAACAGTGTCGGCCATCCGAGTTTCTCCATCAGCGGTGTGGCAAACTGTGTAAATGTATCACTGATTAGGATTACCTGGCTGAATGTGCGGAGCTCATCTAAGAACTCTCTCGCTCCCGGAAGCGGATCGATCTTTGCGATTGTCTCCTGGATCTCTTTCAGTCCGAGACCATGCTCTTTCAGAATTCCAAGTCTCCAATTCATCAGTTTATCATAGTCAGGTTCGTCTCTTGTTGTCTTCTTGAGTTCCGGAATTCCACTCGCCTCTGCGAATGCAATCCAGATCTCCGGTACAAGTACTCCCTCTACATCAAGACATGTTATATACATCGTAATATTCCTCCATCTGTTTCGTTCTCTAATCACTTTATTACTTTACTGTAATGTATTGATTTTAACATATATGCTACATATTTACTACTTATTTTTTTACGACAGTGAAAAAGGAGACCAGATATCTGATCCCCTTTCCCATCTTCTATTACTCCATAATAGGTTTCAATGCTTCTGCAAGCTTCTCTTTCTCAGCTTCTGCCTCCGCAAGATCTTTACCAAGTGTTGTGTAGTAGATCTTGATCTTCGGCTCTGTTCCGGATGGACGAACGATTACTGTCTCGTTGTTCTCCAGTTTGTAAACAAGTACGTTAGCCTTCGGAAGTCCTGTTTCTTCTGTCTTCTCGTAATCGATCACGCTGGCTACTTTGTATCCTGCGATCTCTTCCAGAGGATTCTTACGAAGATTTTCCATGATTCCTGACATCTTATCCATTCCGCTCAGTCCCGGGAATTCAAAGCTATCGATCTTGTTGAGATAACGTCCGTACTGTGCGTAGATCTCTTCCAGTCTCTGTTTCAGTGAGCTTCCGATACTTCTGTAGTAAGCGGCCATCTCACAGATCAGCATAGATCCGATGATTGCATCTTTATCACGTACATAAGGTCCTGCAAGGTATCCGTAGCTCTCTTCAAATCCGAAGATAAAACGGTCAACTTCTCCTGCTGCCTCGAGGTTCGCAATCTGATCTCCAATCCATTTGAATCCTGTCAGTACGTTGCGAAGTTCTACTCCGTAATGCTCTGCAACTGCATCTGCAAGTGGTGTAGATACGAGAGATTTCACTGCTACCGGTTTCTCAGGCATTGTGCCTTTCTCGATACGTCCTGCTGCAATGTAGTCAAGAAGAAGAACTCCGACTTCATTTCCTGAAACAAGCTCATAGGATCCGTCCGGGCACTTCATAGCGATTCCTACACGGTCTGCATCTGGGTCTGTTGCAAGCATGAGGTCTGCGCCTGTCTCTTTCGCAAGATTCAGTCCCAGCTCAAGTGCTGCAAAGATCTCTGGGTTCGGGTAGCTGCATGTTGTGAAATATCCATTCGGGTACTCCTGCTCCGGTACGATTGTTACATCTGTGATTCCGATGTCTTTAAGTACACGTGTTACCGGTACTAATCCAGATCCATTCAGTGGGCTGTATACAAGCTTCAGTCCTGCACTCTTGCACAGACCCGGACGAACCTGACGGGACTCGATTGCCTCATACAGTGCATCCTTACAGTCATCTCCTACGAAACGGATCAGACCTTCTTCAACTCCCTGAGCGAAAGACATATACTTCGCACCTGTAAGTACATCTGTCTTCTGGATCTCTTCGTATACGATTGCTGCTGCATCATCTGTCATCTGGCATCCATCCGGTCCGTATGCCTTATATCCGTTGTACTTCGCCGGGTTGTGGGATGCTGTTACCATAACACCTGCGTTACAGTTATAATAGCGTGTTGCAAAGGAAAGTGCCGGTACCGGCATCAGAGCATCATAGATTCTTACTTTAATTCCGTTCGCTGCAAGAACTCCTGCTGCTGTCTTCGCAAACACATCACTCTTGAGACGGCTGTCGTAGCTGATCGCTACTGTCTGTGTACCGCCCTGTGTCTTTACCCAGTTAGCGAGTCCCTGTGTTGCCTGACGAACAACATAGATATTCATTCTGTTTGTTCCTGCTCCAAGAACACCACGAAGTCCGGCTGTTCCAAACTTCAGCGCAACTGCGAAACGCTCCTTGATCTCATCATCATTTCCCTCGATTTTTGCTAATTCAGGCATCAGATCTGCGTCTTCCAGGTCTGCTGTCATCCAGCGCTTATACTCTTCCTGATACATCTTAATCACTCCTATCATTTACTTAAAATGTAAAATTATTGCAATTCAGCCATACAACGTAAGACCGTCAGTTTATGACCACTTCGTTGTATGGCTGAACTGTTTCTAAACTTTACAAGTCTAGTCATATTATACCATGCAGGTAGATTTACAGCAAGATTACTTGTCTATTTTAACAAGCATTTTCCATTACATAGAAATAATTCCCAATACATTTGCAATAGAACTAAGTAAAATAATGACCAGGAAGATTGGTGCCAGATATTTCAAAAAGAACATATATAACTTCTTTCTCTTAAATGCAGATGACTGTTCGATCTCTCTTGCGATTCTTTCAAATCCAACAGTACGAACGATCAGGAAGCATGTTGCAAGTGCTGCAAGCGGCATCATCACGGAATTTGTCAGGAAATCGAAGAAATCCAGACTTGCCATTCCAAAAATCTGAATAAAACTCAGTACTCCATATCCCATAGAAGATAAGGTTCCGATTATAAGCATAACAGCAGCCATAAGGATACAGCATTTCGGTCTGCTCCAATGAAGTTCATCCTGGAATGTAGATACGCTTGTCTCCAGAAGTGAGATTGCACTTGTCACTGCTGCAAGAAGTACCAATACGAAGAACAGGATACCAGCCAGCCTTCCAACACCCATACTTGCGAATACCTTCGGAAGTGTGATGAACATCAGAGATGGTCCTGCCTGCAGGTTATCCGGATTACCACCGGAGAATGCAAACACTGCCGGGATGATCATAAGTCCGGCAAGAAGCGCGATTGCTGTATCGAAAATCTCAACCTGTGTTGTACTCTTCTCAAGATCAACGTCTTTACCAATATAAGAACCATATGTATACAAAATTCCCATCGCGATTGACAGGGAGTAGAACATCTGTCCCATTGCCGCAACAACCGTCATTGCTGAGAAGTGCTTTGGATTCGGAATCAGGAAATACTTCACACCTTCAATTGCTCCCGGTCTTGTTACAGAATAAATTGCTACGATAACCGCAAGGACAACAAGGATTGGCATCATAATCTTAGATACTCGCTCTACACCATTCTCAACTCCTGCCAGGATAACACAGAATACAAGAATAGCAAACACGATGAACCATGCTTCTACCTGAAAAGAATCTGAAATAAATTCTGTAAAATATCCATCCTGTGCAACAGTCTGCACATTTCCTTTCAAATACTCTGCAAGGTACTTGATAACCCAGCCACCGATCGAACTATAATACGGCACGATCAGCATAGGGATTATTGCATTGAGCCATCCGCCGATCTTAAATGATTTTGTCTTACCAAATGTCTGAAAAGCTCCAACCGGACTTTTTCTTGTCATTCTTCCAAGTGCTGTCTCTGACATGATCAGAACATATCCAAAAGATACGGTCAGAATCAGATAAACGAGAAGGAAGATTCCCCCTCCATATTTCGCAGCCAGATACGGGAATCTCCAGATATTTCCCAGGCCGACTGCTGAGCCTGCAACAGCAAGCACATATCCGATTTTACCCGAGAAGCTTGCTCTCTTTGCTGATTGTCCATTGTTACTCATAAATTGCCTCCCATCACATAACAGTCTGTACTGCTATTTTCCCATCTTTTTTATAGCCTATACTGTTCTATTCTACCATTCACAATCATGAATAGCAACAAAAAAGAGCGTTGACAGCGCTTTTTAAAACACATTTAAAATGCTATCTCGGCTCATTTTTATACGTTTTTATAATTTCCCTTCTATTTCTGCTCTTTCAAGCAATCTCTCAATCCCTATATTCCATGTTCCGATCTTCACTCCGGCATTGATCACACGCTTACATTTCCCTATTGTCTCAAATGCTTTCTGAAGCGTTTCTTCCCGAATCTCCTCAAACGGTTCTTCCGTGATCACTTCTGCCGCAAGTAATCTTGCCAGCCGGTAATCCATATCATTTTCATATAAAATACCTGCCGCAAACGGGATGTGCTCCTTCTGAAGTCTTCGATAAACCGGGATTCCAGTTCCGCCGGAAGAGATCACGAACACTTCCGGCTCACCCTCCGGCGCAGGAAGTTCAATACTTCCAAAAAGCGGGTCAAAATATCCATTATTGATTCCATACAATTCGCGAATGATTTCTTCTGTAAATACTTCTTCCGGACTTCCGTAATGTGAAATCGTCTCGCCTTTGACACAGATGATCTTATCTGAAATCTTCTGTGCCAGATCGATTTCATGAAGAGACATAATCACCGTAATCTTCTTCTGCCTTGCCATCCGCTCAAGGATAGACAACAGCTCCAACTTATATTTTACATCCAGGAATGAAGTCGGCTCATCTAAAACGATCACATCCGGGTTCTGACAGATTGCTCTCGCCAGCAGAACGCGCTGCTTCTGTCCGTCACTAATCGCATTAAAATCACGGTTGCCGAGCTCCTGCGCATGCACCGCCTGCATCGCCTCTTCCACCAGACATTCATCTTCCTGCGTCAGAATCCCAAGTCGTCCTGTGTAAGGATAGCGTCCGGTCGCCACAATATCATGACAAGTCATCAACTCTGTCTTGATCCGATCCGTCAACACGACCGCCATCTTAGACGCAAGCTCTTTGTACGGCAGTTTCAGAAGAGAAGTATCGTCAAAAAATACATTCCCTCCAACGACTTTCAGCTGTCTTGTAATACTTTTCAAAATCGTTGACTTTCCCGAACCATTCGGCCCGATCAAAGTCACGATCTCCCCCTTGTTGAGCCCGATATTAATATCACGGATCAGGGAGTTTCCATTATAACCTACCGACAGGTCTTTCATTTGAAAATAATAATCTGCCATCTTATTTTCTTCCTCCCTTCGGTATCATCATATAGATAACGATCGGTGCACCCAGAATAGAAGTCACCGTACTGATATTCAATTCTACCGGTGCCAGTGCCATTCGTGCAATCAAGTCACAGATCATACAGAACACAGCTCCCATAAAGAACGTTCCCGGTATAACCACGATCGGTTTTGATGTTCCAAATGCTTTCCTTGCAAGAAACGGAACTGCGATTCCCACGAAGGAAATCGGTCCCGCAAATGCTGTCACACACGCTGACAGAATACTGGAAAGCAAGATCAAAATCACGCGAAACGTCTTGATGTTGACTCCCATACTCTGCGCATATGCTTCTCCCAATTGATATGCACTGATTGGTTTTGACAGGAAAAATGTAAACAGCACCGCAAGTCCGACAACCACTGCTGCCACACGAATATTGCTCCAGCTCATTCCGGAAAAACTTCCCTGTGACCACCCGTGCAGATTCACAATATCAGAATCATCCGCAAATGTCACAACAAAATCCGTGATAGCCGAACAGATATATCCGATCATGATCCCCCCGACAAGAAGAGACGCCATATGCTGCACTTTTTTCGACATCAGAAGAATGAATCCTGTCGAGATCAGCGACCCGATGAATGCTGCAAGAATCAGTGTATACGAAGAAAATCTTCCGATATATTTCAAATACACGATCATTGTAAGTGCCACGACCATTTTCGCTCCGGAAGAAATTCCGAGAACGAAAGGTCCGGCAATAGGATTGGAAAAAAATGTCTGCAGCAAAAAACCTGAAAGAGACAATGCACCACCAAGCAATGCTGCCATCAGAATTCTCGGAAGACGGATCTTCCATATAATATTGTACTCTGTCGCCGCTCCTTCTTTCAGAAAGAGAATGCGCAGAATCTTAGGCACCGGAATATGAACATTTCCGGTATTGATATTTAGCACTGTCACAACACAAAATACTGCTGCAAGAATCAGAAATACCGCTGTGTATCTTGTACGCCGTCTGAAATTTTCCTGATGAAAACTTGTCTGCTCCATTCTTCTACTCCATCTTTTCAAGAAATGTCATCTGAGATGCATCACTGTCTGTCAGCATCAGATGCATATCTTTGATCAGCTCTCCGACTGTATCTGTTGCCTGATATAAGTTCTTTCCGGTATACCAGACATTTCCGTCTTTCACCGCCTTGAATTCAGAGAACAATTCATTCTTTGCTTCCAACTCACTGATACTATTTATCTGTCCGTCGATCGTCCCGTTGTAGATCAGATAATCTGCATCTACAGCAGTCGCATAGAATTCCTCCATCGTCAGTTTAACAGATGGTGCGTTGCTGTCCGGATTCTTCAGATCTTTGAACGCATATCTTCCACCTGCGATTTCGATCATTGACGGAATATAATCGTCAGATTTTCTCACAACAATTGAACCATCTGTACTCACATAGAAATAAGCAACCGTCTTTTCCGTGTTCTCGAATCCTTTCAGTTCCTCGATCACATGAGCCTGCTGGTCAAAAAATGTATCCGCTTCTTCCTCTTTATTCAGAAGCGCCCCATAAAGCTTGATCCACTCGGTTCTTCCAAGCGGATGTGACTCATAACTGGAGTAGTCTACAAATACCGGAATCCCAAGATCTTCGATCATTTCCTGTACCTTCGGTGTATGAAGGATCATCGTTGATTCGATTGCCAGATCACAGTCTCCGTCAACGAGAGTCTCATAATCCGGTTCGCTGTATTTTCCCGCAAATGTCATCGCTCCGGATTCCATTGCTTCCTTTGCACTCTCTACATACCAGCCGGAAGCCTCAAGTCCGGAGAATTTTACCTTGTCAATTCCGCCGATTGCATCAAACAGAGACATGGATGCTGTCGCCGCCATATAAATATTCTCTGTCGGCTGCTGGATCACAACAATATCATCCGCCAGATTTTCCGGTTCTTCTTCACCTTCCGGAACAATCAGATATTGCTTATCTTCATGGACATCGATCAACTTATATCCATCCTTATAATAGTATACATCGAATTCTGTCGCGTAAGTCAGATCCATTGTAGATTCATAAGTAAGTCCTTCAATCTCCGGTGCTTTTTTTGTCTTGTCGGCTACATCTTTGGTCTTATCCTTTGTTACATCTGTACCTGCTGAATTATTACCGCTGTTTCCACCGGAGGCTGCGGTAGAACCGCAGCCTCCGAGCAGAAGTGCAGCTGAAAGCATTAACGCTGTGATTCTGCATCTTCTTATCTTCATTCTATTTTTCTCTCCTATTTCTCTGCCGCTGCTACTGCCGCATCAAACTTCTCGTTCGTCAGCTCTTCACATCCGTAGAGAACACCGTAAACCTTGATCCACTCCTGCTTTCCAAGTTCTGTCTTTTCCTCGGAAGAACGATCAACGAGTACCGGAATTCCAAGCATTGCAAGCTTTTCTGTCAGCTCTTCGAACTGTTCCGTCTTCTCTTCTACTGTCAGAGTCTCTTTTGTATCTTTACTGTCTTTATCTACTATTTTGTCAGTATCTTTCGCTGCATTTTCCTCAGAATCTTCTCTTGGAAGAATATCTCCTGTAAACAAAGCAAGATTCACTTCACTCTTCACAAGGTTCTTCAACTTCAGCTTGTCCGCTGTTCCTGCATATGCAACTTCAGCATTCTTCTCTCCGTCTTTTGCTTTCATCTTATCAGCAATCTCGGATACTGTACAGTCTTCGCTCTTCATTCCAACTGCCGCAATATTATCAAGAAGATCGAGATCTTTCATCATATTCAGAATCTCATCAGACTCTGCATAAGTATGATCTGTCGGTTTTTTCACAATGATCATATCCTGCTCAAGACCAACCGGAACTTCCACATCCTCCGGAACGATCAGATATTTCACAACATTTCCCTTGTAAAGCTCTGCTGCCAGTTCCTGTTCGCTTGTGCCGTTGTTATCCGAAGCTGCGGATTCCTCGGCAGAAGCATCTACTTTGCTTTCTGCATCTGAGTTCTTAGAATCTTCTGATCTATTGATTGTAACAGAAGCTACTTTCTTCTTGGAAGACTTCTCTTTATCTTCTGCAGACTTCTCATTTTCAGACTTTGTTTCCTCTGCTTTTTCAGGGTCTCTTGCTGTGTCCTTCGTCATATCGATTTCAAGAAGTACAATCCCCTGATCATAATGATAAATCTTGAAATATTCTGCATAGTCAAGCTTTGTCTCTGACTGATATTCCAAACCTATGATTTCAGGTGCTTTTTCATCCAGCTTCTGGTTACTGCTTGTTGAAGCATCTGTTCCGTTTGCAGATGTTCCTCCATTCGCCGCTGCAAGATAAATGAAAATCGTATATTCTATCTCATGTGCGACAGACATTTTATCTGTCATTCCAATAATCTTATTGTTCTGATTCAATGCAACCGGGATAACAACTGTCGCTGACCCGCCGCCCTTTGTTGTGTAATACTTATTTCCGTTCGCTTTCACATACTGATAATGATCACTGCTGAACACGAGCGTTGCATAAGCCTGTCCGTTCTTAATCGTTACTTTATTACAAGTGATTTGAACCTTACCTGTTCCACCTGACCAGGTAAAACGATCCGGAGTATATACACCATCTTTCAGTGTTGTTCCACTGTCTACATGAGAAGTAGAGCCGCTTGTGTCGGATTCGTATTTTGATACATTATCTGCTTTTCCGTCATTTCCATCTGTTTTTCCTGAATTAGTTCCAGATACAGAACCGCCTGGGAAAGCAGAATTGTTCGTTCCTGTATTACCAGTATTATTGGAACCACCAGTAGTTCCGGAATTTCCTGTGTTTCCGTTGTTTCCTGTATTTCCGGAATCACCTTTATTCTCTGAGTCTGTGGAATTAAGATCGGCAATCTTCTTCATTGTCTCTGACTGGAAAGTCAGCATTCTGTCATACCAGATTCCTTTTTTAATGGAATATGCTGCTACTGCGATTTCCTTATCCAACGCTTCTACCGGAACAGTATAAGTATATTTTCCTTCTTTATTCACCTGATATGGAATCCAGGATGACTGATCTGCGCTTGCAGCCTCTTCCTTTGTTCCCATATACAGATAGCCGTAACCGGTTCCGCTTAATGTAAGCACGGCACTCATTTTTCCGTCTTTTGCTGTCAGGATACAATCCACTACTTTAAACATGGAAGAACTGGAAGTTACGTCCATACTGTAGATTCCGTTTGCTACTGTTGCTTCCGGTGTCGGAGTTGGAGTTGGTGCCGGATCCGGTGTTGAGGTTTCTCCCGGATTCGGAATGTACATCCATAAGTACTGTTTGTCATACCAGGTCTGATCTTTTGACTTTCTCAAAGATACCGGAATTGTCTGACCTGCTTTTTCTTTCGGCACATTGAAATGAAATGTCCATGCACCTTCTTCATCCTGTGTTCTTTCTATAACAGATGCCTTCAACAAATCATCTTTTGAACCAAGATATAGCGCATCAAATCCTGTGTTGTTTGTCTTGATTGTAATATCAAGTTCGCCATCCTTTTCAACAACTGTTGATTCACTGACCTTGAACATCTTGAACTCTTCAGCGTCTTCTTTTACTACTTTCACAGATTCTCCTGTTACAGAAGGCGCCTCCTGCAATGGCGGAAGTTCCGGTTCCGGAGTATTCGTAGAATCGTTAGAATCCATAGAAGGTTCTGACTTGCCTGTCTCATCTTTTATCTGTGTATCCTTGTTATCAGTTTTTTCGTCCGCAACCTGATCTGAAACAGTTGTACCTGGATTTTTCCCGGTGGTTTCTGTATCTTTCTCTTCTGAGTTATTTTCTAAGTTGTTTTCTGAATTATTTTCTGAGTTATTCTCTAAATTTGGTTTTGTTTCTGCTTCGATTGAATTCTGATTATCTGATTTATCCGAAGAATTATCAACTTTATCAGATTCCTCTTTCTGATCTTCTTTTGTTAAATCGTCATTTCTTTTATCTTCTTTAACATTTCCTGCGTCTTCTGTCTGACTCTCATCTTGTTTCTTATCTAGATCAGCTTCTTCCACCTCAACAGTTTCCTGTAAATTTGTCTCACACTGCTGCTCATTTTCTGCCGCATATGTTCTTGTATAAAACAATGGTGAAATCACCATAGAACCTGTCAGCATAAGCGCAAGCCATCTGCTCTTATTTTTCATTTCTTTTTTGTCTCCCATTAAGTTGTGAATTATAAAATACGGAAAATGGATAGAATTATCCTGAATCGAATGAATGATTTTTTCGGTACAATCAATTACTCGTGATCTGGAATTCGTATATTCCCCGCACCAACGGCCGGCAGGTTTCCTGACTTACAGATCTTCTATACAGAACACCTTCCCGGTCTCCCAGTGGATGTGCGGACTCTCCACACTTGTCTGTATAGGAGCGGTCTTCTGAAATCTAATTTCTAAGAAGACCGCATCTCTGCTCACAGTGACGAGTTCGTACAGGTCTTACACCTGTTTCCCTTTTACCTGTTTCGATCAGGATATGGAAATATATTCTCTGATCAAACAGCACCGAACGCTATTATTTCTGACTAACTATAACATTTCATTATATTGAAGTCAACTATTCCGCCTTCACGGCCCAGCGCATCTTCGTAGATCTTGCTCTTCCGTTCTGTGCACATTCCTGCGCTGACGGACGCACAACATCTCTCGCATATTCGGAATAGATTCCTTCTTTATATCCTGCTTTGAGTGCTTTCTTTACAAGCTTGTCCTCTCCAGAATGGAATGTAAGAATTGCTACTCTTCCGCCCGGTTTTAATGCTCCCGGGAGTTTCTCCATAAATTCATAAAGCACTTCGAACTCATTATTGACATCAATACGAAGTGCCTGGAATGTTCTCTGGCAAGTCTTCTTGATAATGTCCTTCTTTTCTTTATTATTCGGAAGAAAATCCAAAGTCTTCTCGATCACATTTCTAAGCTTTGTTGTTGTATCAATGCGATTGCCCTTGCGGATCTCTGTTGTGATCGCTTTCGCCAGTTCTTCGCAGTATGGCTCATCTGAATTCTCGTAAAGCATTCCGGCAAGCTCTTCCTCGGAAATGTTGTCGAGTCGTTCTGCTGCGCTGATACCCTTCTCCTGGTTCAGTCGCAGATCCAGCGGTCCGTCAACTTTGAAGGAAAATCCTCTCTTCGGATTGTCGATCTGCATAGAGGAAACTCCAAGGTCCGCAAGGATAAAATCAAATCCTCCAACTTCTTTTGCAATCTCATCGATCGTACAGAAGTTCTGCAGACGGATACTTAAAATATCTTCTCCGAATCCCTGATCTGCCAGACGTTTTCTTGTCTTCGCAGACTCTTCCGGGTCAACATCTGTTGCATAGATGTGCCCCTCACCTTTCAGACATTCCAGCATTGCTTTCGTATGTCCACCGTATCCGAGTGTCGCATCGAATCCGGTCTCACCCGGCTGGATTTTCAGAAAATCAAGGATCTCATTTACCATGATGGAAATGTGCATCCCGGCAGGAGTATTTCCCTTCTGGATTACATGTGCGATTGTATCCTTGTATTTCTCCGGCTGTAACTCTTTATATTTCTCCTCGAATTTCTTCGGGTATTTTCCTTTATATCTCACACGACG
>UMEN01012664.1_pt1 | contig 14310 bp, 9 predicted proteins | sample 1964751 | NCBI WGS metagenome assembly UMEN01 (sample SAMEA4836020, study PRJEB28245) | human gut metagenome | biome: gut microbiome; material: fecal sample | place: Denmark | collected 2008
TTGCGACTGCTATGTCTTCTGTCGGTATCGAAGCTGAAGCTGGGGGAACTGCAATGACTCAAACCCTAGCAGCTATTGAATCTGCAGTAGCTGCGGGTGGGGAAGACCTACAAAAATTTGCTACAGTCGCTGGCGAATCTGCACAAGAATTCGCTGATAAATGGAAAAATCATCCAATCGAAGCTATCCAAGATTTCATTCGAGGTCTTGGGAAACTTGACGAAAAAGGCGAGAGTGCCACTATGGTGTTGGACGACATGCAACTTTCTGGTGTTCGTCAGTCTAACATGCTTAAATCATTAGCACTTGCCGCAGACACAATGACAGGTGCAGTTGACCTGTCAAACAGAGCGTGGAATGAAAACACAGCATTAACTAATGAAGCAAGCACACGCTACGAAACGACTGAATCAAAGCTTAAAATGTTAAAAAACCAAGTGGTCGATATGGCTATCGACTTCGGTGGTCCGTTCGTAGATGCGTTAAAAAATGGTCTCGAGGCATCTAAGCCACTCATTCAGACATTGTCTGACATGGCCAAGAAATTCAACGAACTAAGTCCAGCTCAACAACAGCACATTATGAAGTGGCTAGCTATTTCAGCAGCTGCAGGTCCAGCGCTTTCGATTTTAGGAAAACTAACAACCGGTCTCGGCAGCATGTTTAAAGTCTTCGGTTCAGTCAATAGTGGAATTGGAAAACTTGTCGGCAAGCTCGCACCAATGGCTTCTGGCTTAACTGGTGTTGGAAGTGCAGCAGTTGGCGCGACAGGTGCCGCAAGTAATTTTGGTGGCGCAGTAGGATTGTTATCCAATCCACTGGGACTTGTTGTAGGAGGTGCAGCAGCACTTGCTGGTGGGCTAGTCGTATTAGCTAATGCTAAACAGCACGCTCGCGAGGAAGCTCAAAAATACGGAACAACGCTTTCTGGGGAAACCAAAGGTGCGCTTGACCAGTTCGGAACTGCAGTGACTAACGCTCAGATTGCTATGACCAACTTTGAAACCGGCGCAGTGCAGTCTGCCGATAATGTCAAGACGGCTGTAAGCGATATGATGAAACAAATCACAGATGGTGCCAGTGACACCAAAACTCGAATAGATGAGCTCGCTCAAAAATACGGTTTTACCGATGAGCAGGTAGCCGCAGCGAAAGCTAAACAAGACCAGATTGTTTCGAATTCGCAAGCAATGGCAGACCAAATCACGTCAATTTACGAGAAACACAATGGCGACGTCAGCAAATTGACCGCTACCGAAAAGACGATTGTTGAAAACAATATGAGAGAACTTTGCAAAGCTCGTATTCAGGAATTGGGCCTTGGCAAAGATAAAGAAAAAGCTATCCTCAGAGTCTTTAACGGTGACGTTAAAAACATGACGATGGCACAGCTCAAAGACCAATCTTCGGCTTTGAAAGCTGCGATGAAAGAAGAACAAAAATCGTATAAACAACAGCGGAGCGATTTGAAAGAATCACTAAAACTCGGCCTTATGGATCAAGAGGAATACAACACGAAAATGGCTACGCTCAAGGCACAACACAATGCGACGATGTCTGAATTCGGTAAAGCACTAATTAAAGTAGCACAAGAACAAGATGCTCAAAGTGGCCAGTTTGGTGTGTACGCTGAAAAGGTTCGAAAAGTCTTGGCAGATTATGGCATGAGCTTTGAAGATTTGTCGAACCAAGCTTTGGAGTCTGCTAATAAAATAGGTCAAAATACATCGATGATTGGTACATATGCTGCCGATATGTCATCAGATGCAAGAACCGCTACCGACGAATGGAATTCTTTGACGCTCGATTTGTTAACTGGTGAACTTAAAACGAATGCAGTGCAAGAAGTAGCAAAAGCTTTGACTGCTGAAAACGGTTGGAACAACATGGAATTCATTCTCAAGAATGCCAATATAAATTCCAACGCTCGCGTAGAAGTTGCAGACGCTTTGCAAAAATTAGGCGAATGGGACAATACGACACCTGAGCAAAAAGAATTGTTGTTTCAAAACGACAAAGGTTTGTTAGCTATTTACCAATCTAAAGACCAGCTCGATATTTGGAACGGTATGCCGACAAACGTTAAAGAACTTTTGTGTGAAAATGAAAAATTCACTTCGAACGCAGGAACAGCTAAAGAAATGCTTGACAAGTGGAATAATGCAACACCAGATCAAAAAGATTTGATAGCGCATAACCAAACGTCTGACGCCGTCAGCGCAGCAATCAATATGCTTTTGACTGTGCCTGATGCCAAAGACACTAATTTGACAGCTACTGATAGCACAGGTGGCAGCACATCGTCTGCCCAAGGCAAAATTAACAACGTTAATCAGAAATCGGTACCCGGTATCTTAGCATCCGATTTAACAGGTGGGGCTACGGGTTCTGCGCAAGGTAAAATCAACAACGTTAATCAGAAATCGGTACCCGGTATCTTAGCGTCCGACTTAACAGGCAGTCCAACGTCTAGAGCCAAAACAAACATCGCTAGCGTCCATGGTAAATCGGTAACGGTTACCGCGGTAGACCGCGCTTCTGGCGTTATTTCCGGAATCAAGGGTTGGTTAAATTCTCTGCACGACAAAGTCGTTAATATCAGAACGAACCACACTAAAAATGAAAAAGGTACTAACTTTCACCCAGGAGGACTAGCGCTTGTCAATGACCAAAAAGGTGGGACTTATCGCGAATTGGTCACTTTGCCTGACGGAACTAGCTTCATTCCGAAAGATCGTAACGTTATGTTACCGCTCCCTCGAGGTTCAAAAGTCTTACCTGCTGGAAAGACTAAGCAATTATTCCCTCGCTATGCGAACGGAATTGGATTTGAAAATACTCGTGTTGCAGATGTCGCACGAAGAATCGGTAATTTGCAGTCACAAAGTGACGTGGCCGTTTTAACCGACCACAGCGACAATAGCAACATTAATCAAGCTCTTAATAAGCTTATCGAACTCGTAGCGGAAAACACAGACAGCTTAGATAAGCTGGCTGCAAGACAAATAATTATTGAAAACTACATGGATACTGAACGCGTTGGGCGTTCGGTTGCTAAGTCAGTAACTAGTGAACAAGAGCGTCAGAACTCCATTAAAAACGCAATCTATGGAAAGGGGTGGTAAAAATAGAAAAAGTATTTTTTGACGGAAAAGAATTGACACAATACATTACAGTAGCTTCCGATTTTCATCTGTGGCAAGGTGCCGATTTCGACCCGCAGTTTTCAGAAAATGAAATTCTGAGTGGTTCGGAATTCAATTATACGCGTTTTGGCACAAAGACAATACCTGTGCCGTTTTATACGTGCACTGGCTCAGTCGAAGACTATAATCAGCTACAGCGCATTTTAAAAGTCAAAGAACCTAAAGAACTCCGTTTCAGTAGTCTGCCGAATTTAACGTTTCAGGCTATTCCAAGTGGAGATTTAGACTACGATAAGATAACACGAAACGCTGGAAAAGGCACAATTAACTTTATTATCGCAGACGGCTTAGCACACTCAAAAACAGCACGAGAGTTTGAATTTGCTAAGAATTCTGACGGCATTTGGGAAACTGAAATCGTCAACGACGGTAGTGAAGACGCATATGTCAATTACGAAATTAAGCTCAAGAAAGAATCTGGGTTCGTTGGCATTGTTAGCGAGTATGGTGCTATGCAATTTGGGAAAGTTGACGAAGCAGATGGTTACACCGCACGAAAAAACGTGACCGTTTTAAGTAACCAAAAAGGCGATTTTGCCAATTGGGCAGACGGTACTGTTTGTTACGAAAACCAAAGAAAAATCGTAACAACTCAAATGACGTCAGATGCAGCGTTCAACGGCCGTCTTGGTTTATTGCCGAGTTCCTTCAGAACGAGCGGAACATCTGGTGCCCTGCAGTATGGAGCGGTTAAAGAATACACACTAACCAATCCTATTTCTCAATGGTATATTTGGGCTAGAGCTTGGTTTGAAACTGGATTGATGGGGCAAACTGGCGCCTGGTGTCTGTCTGTACTAGATGAAAGTAATCATCTCATAGCTGGCATGGCAATTGAGAAAGACGACACAGTTGGTAATACTGCTAATATTCGCTTCTTAATGGGTGACGGTTCAGGTGGTAGCCGTACGGTTAAGACAATTCCATTCACGCCATCGTATTGGTTGCCACCTAACCCATACGGTTCAGAGGGACGTGCTAAGAACTCGAATATGTTCGACTTAGTAAAAGAGAAAGACCGTGTGCAGTTCTTCTGGTACGGTGGCTATTATCCGTACTATGATTCTCGTTTAGCAAATGTCAAAGCGAAGAAAATTCAGTTTTTCGTCGGACAGTATGCAGGACGAAACACGACCGACAGAAAAGTGACACATCACTATTTAAACGATTTTCTTTTTCAAGAATTGCATGTTGATTATTGGAAAGACGTTCCTAATCGCTATCCAAGCGGTTCAACGATTTCTATTGACGGTGAAAAAGGACAAATCAAAGTCAATAATCAAATTCGTTTAGATGACGAAATTCTTGGTACGACTTATTTCAAAGTTCCGCCCGGAAGGACGAAAGTGCAGTTGTTAGTTTCTAGCTTTGCTGAAATCACTTCTGCCACAGCAACAATACAGGAGGTTTACATTTGAGCAAGAATAATGTACGTATTGCAATTCGTGATTCAACAGACAGCCATAATGTGGCTTTTTTTGATAATCAGGCAGGCATCAAATATAAGAGCGCTAATTTGCACCGTTTCTTAGCAGGTTCAGCAAGTATTTTAACGATTAAGTACAACTCAAAAGACATTGACACCATTCGTTCTGGCTGTAAGCTTGCTTTTCGTTATAAAAATCGTGATTACTGGCTTAATGTCATGAGCTTTGAAAAGAAAGGTTTTAAAGTCGAATTGACCGCTTATTCGCTTGGCCTTGAATTGAATAATGAAACTCGTGGCGAACATAAACCAGCGAATGCTATGTCAATTGCTGAATATGTGGCTTATTACGACCCAGAACACGCTTTAACAATCGGCGTTAACGAAGTATCTGACAAGCGAATCAAATTGGAATGGACGGGCAAAGACACGATTCTTGCACGTCTTTTTTCTGTTGCGAACAGTTTTGGCGCAGAACTTGATTTCAACGTTGAACTCAATGACGATTATTCACTTAAACGTCAAGTGTTGAATATCTATAAAAAAGGTAATCTTGGCACAAATAAGGTCAGTCAACCTGTAAGAGTTGGCAAAGAGCTTAAAGTCATCAACTACAGCGATAATATCAAAGAGTTAAGAACAGCAGTTCGAGCAACTGGTAAAGACGGCTTAACTATTGACGGTCTTAATAAAAAAATTTACGACAACAATAAAGAGCTACTCTATTACTCAAGTGGTATGACAGTCTATGCGCCACAATCTCGTGACCGCTTTCCATCTGTTGGCAAAGGCTCAAATGACAACTGGATTGTTAAAGATTTGGGTGAAACACAGTACGAGACCAAAGAAGAGCTCTGGGGCTATATGTATGGAGAAATCCAAAAGAAGTCTTTGCCAGAAATCACCTACGAAGTCGAAGGTGCTATAGAAGCTGGTATCGGTGACACGCAAACATTGATTGATGATATTCACTTTGAACCAGCGTTATATGTGCAGGCTCGGGTTTCTGAACTTGAAGATGACATCTTGACAGGCAAAGTGACAAACTCAACATTTATCAACTTTGAACGCAAATACAGTCAGATTGCAGACAGCTTATTAAAACAGGTTGAAGCACTCGCAGAAGAGGCAGCGCCTTACATCGTCCGTCTATCAACTGATAATGGCTACAATTTTAAAAACGGTCAAGGTACAAGCACAATCACAGCTAAACTCGAGAAGTATAGCAAGATTGTTAATGCGAAATGGAAATGGCTTATCAATAACAGCGTTGTCAGCGAGACTTCAAGCGTTAAAATCAATGCTAGTCAAGTTAACGGTACGCTAAATGTTGTGGCAGTTGCAATTGTTGGCGGTAACGAGGCAGCTCGTGAATATATCACATTCACCAATGCTGATGACGGTGTCGGTATTAAATCGATTACGCGCTACTACACGACTAACGACAAAGCAGAGGGTGTCACGGCTGGCGGTCAAAACTGGTCTACTAAACCAACAACGCCCACAGCAGACAAAAAATATATGTGGTCTTATGATGTCATTACGTACACGAATGACACAAGCTTAGTCACTAAACCAGCTGTTATCGGTGCCCGCGGTGATGACGGTTTGGATGCCGACACAACAGGCATCACCGAAGCTCTTGACAAAGCTAAGCAAGAGTTGACTGCTTTATCAGCAAATATCGAAAAGGTGCGAAATGATTCGCTTGCAGCAGTCGAAGAAGCTAAACGGCAGCTTACTACTGTGGCTAATGAGTTAAACACTGCTAAGCAAGACTTGCAAAATGCAGTTAGCGAAGTTGACACGAAAGCTACGAATTTACAGGGTGATGTATCAAATCTCAATACAAGTTTGTCTAACACAGCTAAAGCGTTGCAGACACAAGGCACGACATTAGCCAATCAAGCTAAAGAGTTACAGACACAAGCTAGTCAGTTAACAGCGCAAGCAAAAGCGCAAGAGACGTTAACCACGCGAGTAGAGAGCGTTGAGACTACTGCTAACGGCACTAAGACAACAGTCAGCGAATTAAGTAAAACAGTTGCTCAAAATGGCAAAGACATTACAAGTGTGTCGAACCGTACTAAGACGGTTGAAACTGGTTTAACTAGTGCTAAGACGTCAATTAGTGAACTACAAACAAGTGTATCAACAGCTCAAACTGATTTAACGAATCTGACTAAGCGAACTAAGACTGTTGAAGATGGCTTGACAGGAACTAAAACTAATCTTAGTGAGTTAACACAAACTGTTTCAAACGATGGTAAGACGATTGCTAGTCTAACCAGTCGAACTAAAACGGTAGAGGACAGCGTAAGTGGTCTTAAGACTACGATGTCAAGCGTGCAGAAAGATTTAACTGCTGTTACAACTCGCACTAAAACGGTCGAAGATGATTTGTCAGGAACTAAAACAACGCTATCTCAAGTTAAGACGACAGCTGACAGTACCAGTCAAAAAACAGCTACTTTAGAAACTGGCCTGAGTGGTTTGAGTGCGAAGTTTGATAGTTTAAAAATCGGTAGTCGAAACTATTTCAAAAATTCAAAATCACGTAAATACTATATTGATAATACAGAAACACAAGACGTCAGAACTTTTATTGATGACGATTTTTGGCAAAATGATACTCGTTTTACTAAAGACTACGTAAGAATGTCTTTTGATATTGGTTTCAATCCAGCTTTACCGTCAGATTTTACAACGAATGTCCATTTTAGCGCTAGGCCTTGGTATGACTGCGGTGGGATTACATTCAAAGGTGGCACAACCGATTTACAACACTTTGATTTGAAGTTTAATATGAGTGGTGCTAGCAAGAGCTACAAAACGAATAATGTATTTATTCGTTTATACAATACACTTCCACTTAATACGGCTGTAAGTCTTGAAAACTTTAACCTTTATTTATCCGCAGTAGTTGAAGACTATAGTCAAAATGAAGCCGAACTCGAGCAAAAAATAGCCGAATACAAACAGAACGCAGACCAAAACTATGCAAGCTTGCAAAGCACCGTTCAAAATCTGGATGGAACAGTGCAGCACAACAAGACTGTCGCAGAGCAAACGGCAGCAGGCTTTAAGACACGCATTGAATCACTTGAAACGTACAAGAGCGGTGAATCAACACGAGCTAATCAATACTTTGAGAGCGCCAAAACCGAAACAGCACGTCAATTGACTGCTGAGCGTACAGCGATTGCTAAGGATTACGTTGCTAAGTCAACATATACTAGTGATGTGACTGGCATTCGTAATGACTTAACAGCAACGACTACGACTGCGAACACGACTAAAACCAACCTTGCTAACTACCAAGCTAGCAATGATAAAGCAGTAGCTAACTTGCAAAGCAATCTGCAAACAGCGAATGGCAATATTAGCAGTTTGAAGACGAAAGTCGAAGCAGTCCCTGGTCAAATCACAAGCGCTGTGACTGCTGTCGAAGGCAAGATTCCGAAAAGTGTAAACACTGTTAACTTAATCAAGAACACCGATAAACCATTCACTATGGGCTATGGCATTACCAACACAACTTGGGATGATGATAAGAAGTGGGCTTATCTTGATTTAACAGACCCAAACGTTAGCACAGCCAAGGGAAGTGAAATCTTGCCACAAGGCCAGTTTTATAATTTTAAGCCAACAAAAGGGATGACCTACACACAATCAATCATGATTGACACAGATGCGACATTTAATCCAAATGGACAAGCACAATGTAGTTGGTTTGCAAATGGTCTCCATAATCCACAAAGAGCTTACATTAAGAAAGTTGGGGGGCACAGCTATCAAGTATGGTCAACGTATACGTGGAATTTAGAAGACATTGCTCTTCGTGCGTTTGATTGGCAAGGCTTATATACAGTTTTGGATTTCCGTAATAGTGGAACGTATTTAGCGTTTTACAAGCCAAAATTAACTACTGGTACTTTGCCAAGCGACTGGTCACCAGCACCAGAAGACACAGTTAGCCAAATTAGCTCGCTATCCAGTCAAATTCAGCAAACCGCAGATGGCATGACGTTGCTTGCCACTAAGACAGAGCTTAACACAGCTAAATCTGACTTGCAATCTGGCATCACGACAGCGACCAATAAAGCTAATGCAGCACAAAACACAGCTAACAACAACGCTAAAACAATCAGCACACACACGACTCAGATTTCAGCACTTAATACAGGGCTTTCTGCCAAAGTCTCACAGACTGATTTTAATACGCTGTCTGGTCGTGTGACAACTGCTGAAAACAACATCACAGCTAAAGCTAACGAGTTGAGCAGTAAGATTAGTAGTGTCGAAGGGAAGATTCCGACAAGTGCTGGCGGCAGGAATTACATCAAGAACTCGGAATACCGCAAGACGTCGATATATGTTAACGATAGTCAGGTGCAAGATGAAGCATTTGATATATCAACGGCGTTTTGGCAAAACAGCAATGTTTATGCAAAAAAAATCAAGTTGTCGTTTTATTATCAACCTAGCGTTGCATATGCAACTGAACGGCAATTTTCAGTGTATTTCAGAGCTAGCCCTTGGCCGTTAATTGGTGTAGTGACTTATCCAGCTAACACTACTAGACTAATTAAATACACAATAGCAATGACAAGTGCGCTACCAGCTAATTTTACAGCCAATCAAATTTTCATGCGATTCAGCGGCAATCTTGATAAAGGACGCTATCACAACATTGGTAAAGTGATGTTAGAAGTCAGTGACGTTTTTAGCGATTGGCAACCCGCGCCCGAAGACTACGACAGCAAGCTAGCTAGTGCGCAATCTGAAATCAAGCAGACGACTGATGCAATCACCGCAAGTGTGTCTGCATTGGATAAATCAACAGTTAAGAGTGCTAGCTTGACTATTAATACAGACGGAATCGTCATGAAGGCTGGCAAGTCAACAACTGATGTTGCTAACGCTATCGGTTCTTATTTTGCTGTTAACCAAAACGCTATCAACTTATTCTCTGATAAGATAAACGTCAAAGGTAGCATGATTGTTGATGGTGCTATAACGGCAGAAAAGATTAAGGCAGGAGCTATCACAGCAGATAAAATAGCTGCTAATTCTATTAATTCAAGCAAAATTGTATCAAGTGGCATTACAGCGAACGTTATCAAAGGTGGTGTATTACAATCACTATCTAACGCAACTAATTTTGAACTTGATACTGGTAAGCTTTTTTACAACAGTAATAATACAGGTGTGTTTCGTGTAGAAGATAATGCGAGCACAATGGGACTTAAATTCTCAAATACTCCAATCACTGTAAATGGCACTAGTCGAATTTTGTCACGAGTCATTCTAGGTGGTGACCGTCGCGAAACTTCACTAGATGATGGCAAGTGGGACCAAGGTGGGTTTACTGGTATTGTAGCTGAAACAATCAACGGTGTTGATTCTAACGCTCACAGTCAAGCTGATACTTTACGTGTGATTGGAGATAATATTTATTTCACCCACAGTTACAACTACGACGCTCAAACAAAAACAAGTGCACAAGGTTGGAAGATGGAAACATTTAGTCCTTTTTCAAGTTACAAAGGAAATATCGTTTTAAAACCCTACGGGATCAATTACAGACAGTCGGATATTATTACAGGCGATATTCGGCTTGACAATGGTGACGGCTCTGGGTACTGGGTTCGTGGATGTATAAGAACTTTAAAAAAATGTTTCGAACATTATCTCAATGGTGGAACAACGGCAGGTGCAATGAATGCAATTAGAGATGCTTTAAGAGAAATATCAGGAGTTTAATAATATGGATAAACAACAATTAATTATTAATGAATTACTACAAAAGCTAGCAACTGCACAATATGAAGCAGTACAATTACGCGCAGAATTGACTGTGGCTAATCAACATAACAGTGAACTTGAAGATAAGTTAGCTACGTTGATGCCTAAAAATGACGATTTGAAAGGAGGTGATGAATAATGAGAGCATGGAACGTTGTCGGAAAATACCCAATTTACGCTGATGGTAAAATCACACACACTGAAATCACACTGGCCACTTTGTCAGGTAGTTACGGCACATTTACTGAACGTGTTGCAGGTGATCAAACTGGTAAAACTAATGATGAACTTATTGAATTAGCTCGTGATGCTTATTTCAAAACTGAATATGCTGATAAAGCTATGCCAGAGGCAGTACAAAAAGTTGATGAGATGTCAAATAAGTTTAACGAAAAATCTATTGAGTACCAAGAAACAATTGACCAAATGCAAGCTGCCATTGACAAATCCGAGAAGATGACTCAATTAGCAACAGCTACATTGAATGAATTGATTAACAAAATGTATCCTGATGATGAGGGAACTACAGATGGTGCTACTGAAGGTACTACAGATGAAACTACTAAAGAAAATTAAAATTAAACTTATAGGAGGAAAAACAATGATGATTAATTATTTTGCAATGCAAATCGAACTAGGTTGGATTACTATTGAAGCTGTACCAAAACGCTTCCGTAAACAAGTACAAGAGCTCTTAGATTTGTCACACGCAGGCTTGCAAGACGAAAAATAGGTTTTAGGAAGCGGTGGATTATGAAAAATGAATTCTTCTCGGGAATATTCTCGCTTGTAGCCAGCTTGGTTGGAACGTTTGGCGGGATTATCACTAGTACAAAACTGATTAACTATCAAATCAATGAATTAAAAAAACGTGTTGAGAAGCACAACAACGTTATCGAACGAACTTATAGATTAGAAGAACACTGTAAATATGTAGATGAACGCATTGAGAAACTCGAAAGCGAGGTTGAGAAATGAAAAATTATTTTGAAAAATTGGGAATGAAAGTTTTAAAAACGATGGCGCAATCAGCAGTTGGCGTCATCGGTGCTAGTACATTAATTACACAGGTCGACTGGAGAGTGGTTGTTTCAACCGCTCTTTTGTCCGGCCTTGTTTGTGTTTTGACGAATTTGTCTGATTTGAAGGAGGAAGATGTCGATGAAAATTAAACGACTTTTAGCAGGAGTAACAGTGCTAGCTAGCTTATTGTTACAATCAACAGCTTATGCCGCAGTTGGTGACCAAGGCGTGGACTGGTCACGTTATCAAGGCGCTAACGGTATTTTTGGCTACGGACACGACAAGTTTGCTATTTGTCAAATCGGTGGTGTTAATGGCGGTGGTATGTACGGTCAAACCACATACGAGACACAAGTAGCGTCAGCAATTGCTCAAGGCAAGCGCGCTCATACTTATATTTGGTACCAGGTTGGCGGGAACGCTGCTTTGGGTGAACAAGTGTTAAATACATTCTTACCACAGGTTAAAACACCTAAAGGCTCAATCGTAGCGCTTGACTATGAAAGTGGCGCTAGCGCTGATAAACAAGCGAATACTAATGCTATTTTGCACGGTATGCGCATGATCAAAGCAGCAGGCTATACACCTATGTATTACTCAGGTAAGCCTTATACAGTAGCTAACGTGTATGTCGACCAAATCATTCGCGAGTTTCCGAATTCGCTTTGGATGGCTGCTTATCCAGATTACAATGTGACACCAGTGCCAAATTATAACGTCTTCCCGAGCATGGACGGTGTAGCAATTTATCAATTTACGTCAACATATATTGCTGGCGGATTGGACGGTAACGTCGATTTAACTGGTATTACCGACAATGGCTATACTAAGAACAATAATCCAGAAACCCAAACACCAGCAATTTCTCAAGGTCAACAAGCGGACAATACATCTAAATCAGATATTGCTAACGGAAACCAAGTTAAAGTTAAGTTTGGTGCTAACGCTTGGGCGACTGGCGAAGCCATCCCAGCTTGGGTTAAAGGTCGCACTTACGACGTAGCTCAAGTGTCTGGCAATCGTGTGTTGTTAGCAGGCATTAATTCATGGATTAATAAAGCAGACGTGGAAATCATCTCAGTTTCATCTGCGCCAATTCAAGCGCCAGCAACTAGCACGTACACAGTACGTTCTGGAGACACGCTTTCTAGCATCGCTTCAAAATTTGGAACAAGTTACCAAGCGCTAGCAAGCTTGAATGGGATTTCAAACCCAAATCTTATCTACGTTGGACAAGCATTGCGTGTCAACGGATCAGCAAACGCTGGCTCTGTTTATTATACGGTGCGAGCAGGTGATAGCTTATCAGCAATCGCTTCACGCTATGGCACAAGCTACCAATCAATTGCTAGTCTCAATGGTCTATCTAACCCAAACCTTATCTACGCAGGCCAAACACTTAGAATTAAATAGTAAACACTTTAACACGCCCTCAGCTATTGCTGGGGGTGTTTTTTGCGTTTTTATAGTAAAAATGATAGACTGTAACATAGTGAATCATTATCGGAGTGAACTAGATGGGAAAATTTTACAATTTATATTTAGACGAAACAAAATATAATAAAGATGGAAAATTTATGTATGGTATCGCTGGCATGGCTGTTCCTTTTAATAAAGTGAGAAATATGGGAAGGATGCTTGGAAAGCTAAAAAAAGAAATATGGAGTGATTTGAGTTATACTGAAACTAAAAATATCATACTCCACATGTCAGATATACGTTCTGCAAATATTAAATTTGATTCGAATTATTCGGTCTTTTCTGCGCGTTCTATGAAAAGAAAAGTTTTTGAAGGTATAGGAGATATTTTAGTTGAAAATGATTGTGTAGTTTTTGGAACAATGGTTAATTTAACATCGTTAGAACAAAAATACTGTTCTAAATCAACTTATTATATTGGTGATAGTATTTGTATGATGAACATAATTAACAATTTTGTTTGTTTTTTAAAGCATCAAAACGCAAAAGGTAATATTATATTCGAGAGCCGAGCGGATCATAACGGTAATCGTTCAGATTTGTTATTACAAAAACAATTTTATAAAATTATCACGCATGGAACAAATATATATAAACCAATTGAAATCCAAAAGGTAATAACAAATATAAAATTTAAATCTAAAAAGGAAAACGATGCAGGTTTACAAATAGCAGATTTTATACCTAGTCATTTTATGATAAATTTCTGCGGCAATAGTCAAGCAAAAATTAATATATACGACAAGCTAAAAAAACTCAGATATTCTGGTGGTTTAACCCAAGGAGGGATATATTCAAAAGATTTTGGTGTCTGTTATATAGAATAAATAAAAAATAGTTGACTTTTTGTGTTGCAATAAGTATAATAATCATATCGAGTATGTTTAAGATTGACTTCTTTTACCAGATGGTAGCCATACATCGTATTGATAAAACATTCAGGAGGGGGATAGCTTCGGCAAAGACCGATTCTACGTAGTTAATTCTACGATACCCCGACCTCCTTTCTAAAATAAAGAGATGCTATCAGCATCTCTTTTTATGTTTATTTTTCCTTATCCTGTGCTAGGGCTTTTTTAATTTTGTTGACGTCAACAAAATTGGCAGTCATGCACGTTTATGGTATAATAGTTGCTGTAAGAGTGTAAAGGTCTTACTAGATAGGCATGTGTGGGCTGACGAGCGCACGTTAAAGAGAAGTACGTTTTGGACTAGCGTGAGCTAGTCCTTTTTTTATTTACCGTTATAACCATAAAAACAAAAAAAGTCCGATAAAACGGACGAAAATTTCAAAAAAGTTTATAAAAAGGGTTGACGATATATAATACATGTACTATAATATACTTGTAAGATAAAGGAAGACGAAAG
>UMEN01007890.1_pt1 | contig 14267 bp, 18 predicted proteins | sample 1964751 | NCBI WGS metagenome assembly UMEN01 (sample SAMEA4836020, study PRJEB28245) | human gut metagenome | biome: gut microbiome; material: fecal sample | place: Denmark | collected 2008
CCTATCCGTTTTTCTATCTTTCCGTTCATTCTCTCCCTCTTTTTTTATTATCCATTCATGCTGTTGTTCTTCCGAATTTATAAGTTTTCCTGTTTTTCAATACAGAAAGAATGACCTCTTCCATTTTCTCAATATCAATCGCCCTTTTCCTGTCTTCCTCAAAGGCATTTGCTGTCATGACAATGATCAGAATCTCTTTCTTCTTTTTATCACTCTTCCGCGCGCTCAATAACAAGCCCTGTTTCTTCCAGAAGAAAGATGTATAAATACCATTATATTGCACAAAAGCAACGTATTATGTTGGAAAATATTATAGCAAAAGAGAGTACGTTTAACAAGAGTTCTCCGATTCCGCGTTGGCCCCGTAGGCGCACTTTGGTTGTCCTTGTGGGGCTGCCTACTGTTCGTTTTGACTTTTTCAGTGCTCTATGCAGCCTTTGCCAACACGAAGCGGCATGATTCTTGTAATTACCATAATACTATCGAGCAGATGTTATCCACTTTTTGAGGAAGTCGGAACTGAGTTTGTGATTCGGACTGGGAATATTTTATATATGCAGGGAGACCGTTCATCCAATTTGTATCTCGTGAAATCCGGGCGGGTACGGATGTTCTACATTGGCGAAAGCGGGAAAGTGGTTACTTACCGAATCATTGGCGAAGGGCAATTGATCGGTGAAGCCGCTTTTTTGAGCCATTTACAGCAGGCAACCGGTCATCATATATCCCGCCGACGATTTTACCGCGATAATAGAGGATAAATTCCCCCATCATCGACCGGTAAGAAACCGCTTCCAAATCCGATAGCTGTTCTAAAATGAAATGTAGATACTCTTTACTGGACGCCATGATTTTTACACCACCTATTCCTCCTGCTCAAAACAGCTGTTCCGGCAGCTTCTTCTTTTCTTTTACCGGGAAGGTGGCTTCAAACTGTTCAAACCCATCCGGATCTTTCTCACAGACAAAATACCCATCGGGGTCTTTGTAAGTGCCTGAGACACCGTCCAGAAATCCGGATTTCAGTTCTTTGATGAAGAAATAGTCCGCCTCCGGGTCGTCGGCATAGCGCACGCCCTTAGTTTTGGCCGGAACAAAGCCGGACCTGCCGTAAAAGTCTATATTGCCGGTAATGGCAAGCGCCCCTGCTCCCATCTCCTTAGCTTTTTCCATGGAATAGTCGAGCAGCTGCTTTCCATAGCCCTGCCGCTTGTATGCGGGTGCGATGCTGATGGGGCCGAAGGTCATGAGCGGCACCTTTCGCCCGTCGTCACAGTCGATTTCCGACCGCACATAGATGACCTGCCCGATCAGCTCACCGTCCAGTTCCATCACATAATCCAGCTCCGGCACAAATGCCGGGTCATTCCGATAACAGTGCAGCACATAGTGCTCCATGCAGCCCGGGCGGTAGACATTCCAGAATGACTCACGGGTCAGGTTTTCGACAGCTCTGTAATCTTCTTTTGTTTCCAGACGAATAATAATATTCTTAATTGCATCCATAGTAGATCCTCCTTTGGTGGTGTAAACAATTGCCTCCATAGCAGCCTTCCTTTCAAAAAAGGACGCAGCGCATGATCGTTTTGCGATCAGCACTGCGTCTTAGCGTCTGTCTGTTTGGTTTCAATGATAAAATTTTTTGCATTGATAATACTCTCATGCCTGCATTTAGGACAAAACAGAGGAAAAGTTACTAATTCCGTTTCCCGCAATATCTGCAAGCGCGTCTTGGCACCGCACCACGGGCATAAGACCCAGCGTTTTTCTCCTTCGCCATCTTTCATGTTGTTCATCCCTTCTTTCTGTAATCAGACTCAACCTTGGTAATAAAGTGATCAATATGTGTCGCCAGCAAGGAAGAAACCGATTCTTTTTCCTTGGCACCGTCGTAGACACTGTATAAAAGATACATTGGCCCATAGAATTCCAACGCCAGCTGCATAGCGTCCTCATCAGAATCTGCAAACTTGCGGAAGATGGCCGCCATGTACTCCAGAGGACCTCCCGCCAGATAGTCGTGGTGGAGCTGTGCAAGCTTGGGATCACGGTATTGCTCCAGCGTCAGCATTTTACGAAAATTGGAGGAAAACGATTCCTTTGTCCAATGATCAAACTGGGCAAGGCTGTATGTGCGAATTTTTTGAATTGGTGTATGCAAATATGCTTCCGCAAAGCCATCTGGTTCCGTTTCAGGCATTTCATACGCCTCAGCGCGCTCATAGTCCATCTTGTTCATTCGCTCCACGATCTTATCTAAGATTTCCTGTTTGCCGACATAGTGCTTATATAAGGCGGCTTTCGTAATTCCCAACTGCCCTGCAATATCATTCATTGATGTCCCCAGATAGCCGTTCTGCGCAAACAGTTCCAGTGCTGTTCTCAAAATCCGTTCCTTTGTACCCTCTGCCATAACTATCTCCTTTATCAAAGTAACCATTCAGTAACTCTATTATAGTTACCGAATGGTTACTTATCAAGAACTAATGAAAAAATATGCCCTTTCGTTAAAGAGCCAAAAAACGGACACCGGGCTGACCGGTGTGACACGCAGCCGTTTGAGAATCTTCATTTCTCGTAAGCCCGATTGCTCATCACTTATCCTTCCAGGATTGCTCCATCTTTTTCCCATTCTCGCATAGTAAATAGCCTTTCCACTCCTGCGCCAGCGAACCAAACCGTTTATTGTGTCCCCCTTTCTGTTTTCGTATATTTCTGAACTTTAAAGATTTTTCACAAACAGTGCCCGGATAGCGTTGAGGACGGCTATAATCATCACGCCCACATCAGCAAACACGGCCAGCCACATACTTGCCAGTCCCAAGGCTACCAAGCCGAGGCAGATCAGCTTGATACCAATGGCAAAAACGATGTTCTGGTAGACAATTCCCAGACACTTACGACTGATCTTAATCGCCTTGGAGATCTGCAAGGGGTCGTCATCCATCAGTACTACATCCGCAGCTTCAATGGCAGCGTCAGAACCCATAGCGCCCATAGCAATGCCGATGTCTGCCCGGCGAAGCACCGGGGCGTCGTTGATGCCATCGCCCACAAAAGCCAGTTTTTCTTTCTCTGGTTTGTTCTGGATCAACTGCTCCACTTTCTCCACCTTGTCAGCAGGAAGCAGTTCACTGTAAACCTCATCCAACCCCAAAGTGGAGGCCACACTGTCAGCCACCTTCTTGGCGTCACCGGTAAGCATCACAGTCTTGCGAACCCCAGCCGACTTTAATGCCTGAATGGCTTCCTTGGAGTGAGGCTTCACGATGTCGGAAATAACAATGTGCCCGGCATATTTCCCGTCAATCGCCATGTGAATGATCGTCCCCACACTATGGCACGGAATAGATTGAACGCCCAGACGATTCATGAGCTTGTCGTTTCCAGCCGCGACCTGATGACCGTCCACCGTAGCGATGACACCGTTGCCGCTGAGCTCCTGAATATTGGTTACACGGCTGCGGTCGATTTCCATACCGTAGGCTTTCTGTAAACTCTTGCTGATGGGATGGCTTGAAGCGCTCTCTGCCATAGCAGCGTATTCCACCAGCTTATGTTCATCCATCTCATTGTGATGGATCGCATTCACCTCAAATACGCCCTGAGTCAGTGTGCCGGTCTTGTCAAAGACCACGATCTTAGCCTGTGACAGGGTCTCCAGATAGTTGGACCCCTTCACCAGAACGCCCGCCTTACTGGCTCCGCCAATCCCTGCAAAGAAGGACAGAGGAATGGAGATGACCAGAGCGCAGGGGCAGCTGGCAACGAGGAAGGTCAGCGCACGATAGATCCAGGTCTCCCAGCCTGCATCCAGCCCCATGGCAAACATCCGTACCAGCGGCGGCAACACAGCCAGCGCCAGCGCGGCATAGCACACTGCAGGGGTGTAGATCTTGGCAAAGCGGGAAATGAAGTCCTCCGACTTGGACTTCCGGGAGGAGGCGTTCTCCACCAGATCCAGAATCTTGGAGACAGTGGACTCGCCAAATTCTTTGGTGGTCTGGATATGGAGCAAACCTGTCATGTTGATACAGCCGGAGATGATCTCATCCCCAGTTTTGACCTCGCGAGGCAGGCTCTCGCCTGTGAGGGCGGCGGTGTTCAGCGTAGATTCACCCTGCACCACGGTACCGTCAATAGGAACTTTCTCGCCGGGCTGTACCACAATAATGGTGCCGATACCCACTTCGTCCGGGTCTACCTGTTCCAGTTTTCCATCCCGTTCGATATTGGCATAATCAGGGCGGATGTCCATCAGATCACTGATGTTCCGGCGGCTCTTGCCCACGGCGTAGGACTGGAACCATTCGCCCACCTGGTAGAACAGCATCACTGCGATGGCCTCCAGATAGTCACCGTTTTCATATACGGCCAGTGCCAGAGCCCCCAGTGTAGCCACCGCCATCAGAAAGTGCTCATCGAACACCTGACCGTTGCGGATACCTTTTCCGGCTTTTTCCAGAATGTCGTAGCCAATGACCAGATAATCCACCATGAACACAGCCAAACGTATCCAGCGGCCTGCCGCGCCAAACACTTCAAATGCGCCTGCGCCCAGGACCTGCAAAATTAACAGTAGAACCGTAGCAGTCAGAATCCGCCACAACATCACTTTTTGTTTTTTGGTCATACCGGCGGAGGGCCGCATGCCGATGATCTGAAGGATCACGGCCAGCAGAGCCACCACAATCAGCAGACCGTTGATGATATACTCCTGCATTTCGTTTTACCCCTTTCACAATTGCTTATTCGTTTATTTATCTAAGAGAAAAAATGCCCTGCAAGCTGCCGCTCGACAGGGCATTTCGTTTCGCTGGCTTACAGGAAGATCTCGCAATCGGGTTCCACCTTCTTGCAGGCTTTGCGAACCTCCTGCATAACGGCCTTGGGATCCTGATCCTCCTCGAACTCCACATTCATCTTGAGGGTCATAAAGTTCACCGTAGCGCTCTGTACGCCGCTGGTCTTGCGGGCTGCATCCTCCATCAGGTTGGCACAGTTAGCGCAATCCACATCGATTTTGTAAGTCTTTTTCATTTTGAAAATCTCCTCTCTGAGTATTAACTTTGTACCAAACAATTAAATACTTATTTAATCGTATCTTCATCATACGCAGGAAAACCGTCCCCGTCAACGGTTTGAACCCATATCCTGCTATTTGGGAAAAGGGTTCTTCCGTTTGGGTAAAATGCAGCTTTTATCGGCACATTCCAGTGCCTTAATAAGGGCAACCGGAACACTTTCCGCGATTTTCTTTCGTCACTGAGAATGAACTGCCGGGAGACTGTTTCCTCCATGGTGTAAGAAGTCAGGCTAAGAAAACTTCTGAATGAGTAAACGGTGCTAAAAAAGGTTCTGACATTGAAGCACAGCTCCATGTCAGAACCCATTTATTTCACAAATTATTTTTTGGGGTTGCGTCGCCCGCTGTTTTCCGAGCCACGCACTTCCTCGTGGTAAAAGTAATCCACAATGACCGGGTGTCCAGACTCTGCCCGGCCGTAGGGCAGCTCGTTGTCCACGAAGGGACAGCTGTTTTCTTTCGCCAGCCGTTCCGCTTGATCCTCCAAACCACAGAAGTAGCTTCTGTCTCTCTTGTTGTAGATAGCGTCGTACAGCGGAACCAAGTCCGGATATGGCTTTTCTCTTTGCTGGAGGTAACAGTTATACCAAACCAAGCATTCTCTAGGGTAGTGGAAAGCACAATATCCTCCGGTCGCTTGGTCAAAAACAGATATTGGTGTTGCGGATTTTCAATCATCTTGGCAAATATCTATTCCCGCCACTCTGGCTTTTCAAAGTCGTCGACTTTCTGTTTTAAGATTTAGCCTTCTGCCGCAGGTGCAACTTTCCCGAAGCCGTTCCAGGCATACAGGCCCTTCTTGTCCTCGTCGCCCAGGAACTTGTCCACCTGACAGATGTGCAGGATATGGTCGCCCACCTCCACCGACTGCTGCAAGGTAGCCACCATCGCCAGCCGGGTGTCCGCCGGAATCTGGATGTCGCTGCCTTCCACTGCTTTCATTTCAATGTGGTTCGCTGCCACCTTGTTGACCTGTGCACCGGTAGAACCGCCGCAAGCCATTACCGCGCCAGCCAGACTCTCACCGGGAACACTTACGATGACTTTGCCGGTCTCACGCACACGCTTGCCAGTGTGGGACTGCTTCCCAGCGGCAAATCCAATCATCGGCGGATTGAAGGAGAGATAGGAAACAAAGCAAATAGGAGCCAGATTGGTGGTGCCATCCTCATTCAGAGAACAGATTAAAGTCAGCGGGTTGGGAGAGGTATAAACAGTTGCCTCCATAATGTTCAGTTCTTTCATGTCATTCAGACCTTTCTAAAAAATTTCAGTTGTTGACTGCATAGCCAACCAGTGATATATTTATTATATCTGATAGCAATTTTTGTTCAAGTACGCAAATCATTTGTACCTGGTATCAAAAAGTATACTGTAAAAGACGAGGAAAGATTCAATTATGACTTATGAAGAATTCAAAGAAAAGGTTGGCAATGTCATCCTAACCGATGATGGAAACTGCCCGGTCACGCCGGTGGTTCAAATGCTGCAGGGCAAATGGAAACTCCAGATCCTCTATGAACTGTGCATCAAGTGCCCCATGCGATTTGGTGAGCTAAAAAAAATGCTTAAACCCATCACCAACACCGCATTGACCAACGCGCTGAAAGAATTAGAAGCGGACGAGTTGGTGCAGCGCATCCAATATAACGAGATGCCCTTGCGGGTGGAATATTTCCTTACTGAGAAAGGTCGTGATCTCCTGCCTGTTTTTTATGCTATCTCTCAGTGGGGTATGAAGTATATCCCTTGAATAAAAATCCTTGAGGATTCCATCCAAATATAAGAGTTGCCGGAATGGTTTGATGATCTGTCAAATCATTCCGGCTTTTTTTAAGGAAACCGTACTCAAATCTATCTGAACCTGCTTCGGAATCGTCATGCCTCGCACGCCTCCCGGAGAGAAGGCAGCAGCTCATCCAGCCGCCCGTCCAGTCCGAAGGACTTCTCTTTGATATTGTCCACAATGTAGATCTCCCCCAGATTGATGGTCACATAAGTGGCGTTTGGCTCGCTGGCCACCAGGCGCATCATCGGGGCCTTGATCAGCTGATTGCGCCAGCCAATGCCCAACTCCAGAACCACCAGTTTCTTTCCGTGGTAGGTTTTCAGAAAGTTTCGGAACCGTGCCTGGGCTGCGGTATCCGGAATCATTCTCTGACCTGCGCCCACGTGGATGTCCATGGGACCTCCGCACTTGGGACAGCGCGGTACCAACTCCGTAGGCACATGGCCGCCCTGTTCGGCAGCCGATAATTTTTCGGTCACCTCTAAACTTGAATAGAGGGTATCGTGGCAGGGACGGGCACACTGCATTGTAAACCAGTTGCCCTCGATTTCATAGATTTTCATCGGGTCGAAGCCACACAGTTCAAAGTGACCTTCTCCGTTTGATGTGACGACAAAGTAATCCTTTTCTCCCACAACAGCCTTCAAATCGTTCATTACCGGCGTAGGCTGGTACTGCCCGCAGTAATGATGGATGAGCCGGGCCCAGAAGGCCCATTTTTCCTCCTCGCTGGGCCATCCGGCCATCATGCCCTGCAAAATACAACGCAAGCCGTATTTTTGTTTGAAATCTCCAAACAATTCATCAAAGGCCGCATTGTCCGCAAACAAATGCAGTCCTTCGGTGATGGACAGTCCGTTACTTGCCCCGATCAGGATAGCGTCCGCTTCTTTTATTTTCTCTGCAATCTGCTCATATTGTCCCATTGTAAGTGCCTCCCTTGAGTTTTATATTCTTTTACCGCTGCATTCGATTCTTAGTTTTCGCAAAAAACAGGATAACTTTTCGCAAACGGTCATACACTTTCCTTTCAGATGTTCCGGTGCGCTGGCCTTTGCCAGATTTATCGTCACCAGAAAAGTATCAGGGAATTTAGCGGTCATATTCCAAAAGGGAAGTTTGATCACGCTTGGCGTCATATCGCCCACACCCAGTTCCAGCAGGAGCAGCTTTTTGCCCTGATGCTTCAAACACCGCATTGCGGTGATAATGGTTGTAGCCCGCCGCACTGGAAAGCCCAGATCCTGCCCCTACCAGCACCGCATCCACCTGACGGATCAGCTTTGCCACAGTTTCTGCACTTTCTTTCCTCATTTCGTTTCCCCAGCAGAAATTTTTCTAACATCTGATAAAACCTTTGCAATATCCTCACGGATTGCCAAGCTCTTCTGTTTCAGTTCCTCCGGCACAATAGCGTCCTTCGGATTGATTGTGATATAAAAGGCATTCTGCCATGCGTAGGTCATATTCCAGAACGGTTCCTGAATGAACATCGGCGTCATGCGGCCAACGCCAAGCTCCAGAAACAAGACTTTTTTGTGCATATTCTTTTTCAGGAACGCATGGAGCTTTCTGTGTTCTTCTCGATATTTCCTGCCCTCAAGAAATACCCAGGAACGCACCCAAGGCTCCATTTCCGCGCCACACTTCGGGCAACGAGGAATCATATCCGTGGGAACTCGCAAGTCAGGATCAATGACGTCATTCAGCTTATGGAGTATTTCCACGGAATCGTAAAGCTCATCATGACACCGGCGGCTGCACTGGAAATATCGCCAGTCTCCCTGAATGGCACTGATTTTTTCTTCCGGGAATACACGGTTAAACTGTGTGTCCTGATTAGTCGTCAGGATGTAGTAGTTCTTATCTTTCAAAATTTCAAACAGATCATAATAAGGCTGTCCTGTCTCGGCATTCAGAATCATGCACAGGAAACGTGCGATGAACGCCCAGCGTTCCTCACTGGTACGATAGCGGTAATAAAACCCGTCAAAGGAATTGTGAAATCCATACTTTTTCTCAAAGTCTCCCAAATACTCTACAAAGTCCTTGTCCCGTTCATAGTAATGACGGTACCCTGCGGCAGCCGACATTCCCGAAGCTGCTCCCACAACGATGGCACCGGCCCCTTTGATATGCTCAGCCAACTCCCTTACCTGTTCCTCATAGCTTTTATTTTTTGTCGTTATCATCTATGAAATGCTCCTTTTCCTATATTTTCAGTTTTGATAATAGAACTTCTCCAACCGTGACCGCATCCTCCATACTCAGATAGTGGTCGGCGCTCCTGCTTAAGCAGTCCATAAATCGGAAGTTTTGTGCTGCAGCTCATAAACGGAGTCATCATAATCGTCATTTTCCGGTCACACTCGCTGGGAATCGTCCTTGTAGGGCGTACTGCCGGAAGCATAGATATGATAGTACTTGGAATAATTCATCTGGGTCTGCATGACCAAATCATCATAGAAGTTCATTGTCACCATTCCCTTCGAGTGGATGTTATTTTTATTCTTACTTCAAACTATCTTAGCATTCTCTTGCGTTACTGTCAATATGCTGTTATAATAAAAATAACATCAAGTAAAAAAGGAGATCAGACCATGAAATATCCCACCCGCCTTAGCGATGCTGTTCATATTCTGGCTTTTATCGCTCTGTACCCAGACTGCGACCTGACCAGTAACAAGCTGGCAGAGAGCATTCAGACGAATCCTGCCTATGTGCGCCAGCTCATGTCCGCCCTGCGGAAAGGAGGGCTGCTGGTCAGCGTGAAGGGACATCCCCGACCCGCTCTGGCTCGTGAGCCGGAGAAAATCACTCTGCTGGATGCCTATCGAGCAGTAGAGGGCAACAAACCCCTGCTCCATCAGGACATCCACACCAATCCTGCCTGTGGCGTGGGTGTAAATATCCAACTGGTGCTGCGGGATTTTTACTTGGACATTCAAAAAACAGCGGAACAAAGAATGCAAGAAATCACGCTGAAAGATGTGCTGGAACAATATCACATGAAACTCTTCCATTTGGGACAAAAATTCTTCTGAACGGGAAATACGGAACCTCCTTGCGGGACTATACTGAGAACCGGAGAGGCCTATACCCCGTATTTTGCGAATGATCGAAGATGATCGCTACTGCGAGGACATTTCCAACCAGCTGTTGGAAAAGCTGGTTACATAATAATAGACAATAAACCGGCCAAATCTGAATGGCCGGCTCTAAATTAAGGAGGAAATCAATATGAAACTTGGCATTATTCGTTGTATGCAGACAGAGGATTACTGCCCCGGAAGCCGGGATTTTCGGACAATCCGAGAGAGAAAAGGCGCTTTTATGGGAGAGGATGATATTCAGTTAGTGGGCTTTATCAACTGCGGTGGCTGCCCCGGAAAAAAAGCGGTGCTGCGGGCCCGTTCTCTGGTAGAACAGGGCGCTGACACCATTGCTTTTGCTTCCTGCATCAGCAAAGGGACTCCCATTGGTTACCCCTGTCCTTTTGCTAAGCGTATGCGGGAGCTGGTGCAGAAAGAGGTCGGCGATGGTGTCCGTATCCTGGATTACACCCATGACGCTGGTCCTGAACCAGAAACATCTCAGAAGTAAAGTTTCTTTTCTCTCCGGCCTATGGTAAGATAAACTTCAAGGAGGCGTGCTAAATGATACAGAACCGCTTACCTCACGACCACGGACAAACTATCGAGCATGAACTGGAATATATGCCCAGCGTAGAAAACTTTCAAACCGTGGCTGATATTTTCAAGCAGCTGGGGGATGGCAGCCGTATTCGCATTTTTTGGCTGCTTTGCCACTGTGAAGAATGTGTTATCAATCTTTCGGCCATGGTAGATATGAGCAGTCCTGCAGTTTCTCACCATCTCAAGCAGTTGAAATCAGCAGGTCTGATCGTTAGCCGCCGGGATGGAAAAGAGGTCTATTATAGAGCTGCCGATACCGAACCGGCCCAAAATTTCCACCACATGATTGAGTGGCTTGTAAAAATCGCCTGTCCGTCGCAAGTAGAAACACAGAAAGGAACGCCATGAAAAAAGAAGAGTCCAAAGTTATCGCTCAAAAACTCCAAAAAATTCCAAACGGCACCCTCGCTTTGAAGCATTGCCGGGCTGGTGGAACGGGCAGCACACTCTTTGGAGAACAGTTTCGAGCGGTTACCGCTGGAAAAGGATGCATGGAGGCATATGAAACTTTTCCTGGAATAGAGGTATCCTTCAATGTTTTTCTTGCTTCAGAGGTCAAGTTTCGGCACGATGCTTCGGATTCTGTTTTAGAAATTTACTATTGTCGCAGTGGTCGCGTGGGTTGGAATATGCACGGCGGTACTGCCGTCTATTTAGGTACAGGTGATGTGACAGCACACAGTATGGCCTGCTGCGCGGATTCTGCCATGATGTTTCCCTTAGGATATTCAGAGGGGATCTCCATTTCCGTGGATCTGAAACATCTCTCTTCCATTTGCCCGGAAGTTTTAAAGAATGCCGGTGTAGAGGCAGACCAGTTGCGGGATCGATTTTGCTCCGGAAAGCCATCCGCAATCCCGTCCTGTTCCGATTTAGAACATATTTTTGCCCCACTCTTTTCTGCTCCTGTGTCCGTTCGAATCTCCCTCTTGAAATTGAAGGTGCTGGAAATTTTGATTTATTTGAGCAACATGAACTCGGAGCATAAAGAACTGACTCAATACTTCTCCCAGCAAACCGAATTGATAAAAGAAATTCATCAACAGTTGACAGAGCACTTGGATCAACGATTTACGATTGCAGAACTTTCCAAACAGTATTTGATAAACACCTCCACTCTAAAGGAGATATTCAAGGCAGTCTACGGCCAGCCTATCGCCACCTATATGAAGGAATTTCGGGTGCGTCAGGCTATGAAATTATTACGGGAAACAAATGCCACTATTGCGGATATTGCTTCCCAGGCAGGCTACCAAACCCAGGGAAAGTTTTCAAGTGCTTTTCAGTCTATAGTCAAAATGTCACCCAGAGAATACAGGAAAATCCAGAGTATAGCTCCATCTGATTCCTTTAGCAAAACACCGTAATGAAAAATTCTGGTAGACTACTGCCAGCAAAGCCTAACATAAACATAAAAAGGGGCTGTAAAAAAACTTTCTTACCAAAAAATCGCTTAGACCGAACGGTTCATGTTCATAGGTACACAATGTGACCTATGGGGCAACTGCTTACTCTACAATTTCATCAGGAACTGGAATTTGTACTACCGAATAAAATTAGTCAGTATTTTTTCTTCTGTATCAGGCATTTCAATTCCTTGCTTTTTCCCAAGTGCAATACATTTTAATAACCATGCCATATTATTGGCAAGTGTTCTCATTGTCTGCATTCCCTCCAAATCCTGTCTCACATCATCCGGTGTAAATCCGTGTACCTGATTCCAATACTGCGATGAAACAACAGGCATACTATTCATCGTAAAGTATTTGTTTAACTGATCAAAGGTTGCAGATGCTCCACCACGTCTACAGCTAACAACAGCAGCACCAAGTTTTCCCTCAAACTTACCACTTCCTGCAAAAAATGCTCGGTCAAGAAATGATGTAATCTGTCCACTTGCCCCCGCATAATAGACTGGAGATCCTAATACGATTCCATCTATTTCTGGCAGCTTTGCAATGAATTCATTAACACGGTCATCGACAAAACATTTCCCCTTTTTTTGACAGTTTCCACAGGCGATACAACCTGCTATTGGCTTTACACCTAAATACATAATCTCTGTTTTAATTCCATTTGCCTCAAGGGTATCTGCAACTTCTTTTAATGCTGTGTATGTGCACCCTTCCTTGTGGGGACTTCCATTTATCAATAGTACTTTCATCGTAACCTCCTTAAAAATCTGTATAGGATGCTGTATCTTGCATTTCATCCATTAGCTGTACTGTGTTTAAGGCAATTTCTCGAATTCCATTACAGCAATCTGTTCCCATTGGAAGGGATTCTGGTGGATTGTCCATCTCTGCAACCTTGATATAGAGTTCTGCGGCTTTCTTTGGATTACCTGCTTGAGTTCCATTTTGCCCATTATAAAAATCCATATTTTCATTATAAAGGTCTTGATATGGGGACTGTTCCGCTATATCTGTTTTATGTGAAACCCCAAAAAACTCCGTTCTCATAAATCCAGGTTTCACATCCGTAACGTGAATTCCGAATTGCTTAACCTCCATTGCCAATGTTTCGGAAAGAGCCTTTACAGCATGCTTTGTCGCACAATATGGTCCAGATAAAGGACCGACATTATAGGCACCCAAACTGCTCACATTAAAAATATGACCGCTGTTCTGTTTTCTCATTATTGGCAATGCAGCTCTGATCACATTTAGCAGCCCAAAAACATTGATGTCAAATAGTTCTCGAACAGCTTTATCACTCATTTCTTCAATCGTTGCCAAATGTGTATATCCTGCATTATTGACTACTACATCCACTCTTCCGAATTTCAACACTGTCTTTTTCAATGCGGTTTTTACGCTTTCTTCATCTGCAAGATTCACCGAGAGAGGCAAAAACCGTTCACTCTCATTTCCAAAAGCTTCTACTAATGCCTGCGTGCTTCTACTTGTCGCTGATACCATATAACCTTGTTCCAATAATTCGTTAACCAATGCGTGTCCTAACCCTTTGGAACATCCTGTAACAAACCATACTTTCTTATTTTTCATTTTTCTTCCTGCCTTTCCAAATTAACTTCTGCATATATTCGTGACTCCATTCGTCTTCCTTGCCGGCTAAAAGTTTTGCATAATAGTCAACTTTTCTATCCAACACTTTTATTCTCAGCTTCAAGTTTTCAATTTCTTCCAGCGTCTTTTCTCGCTGTTTGGACATAATCTCGAACCTTTGCTGTAATGTAGAATCACCCTGCTGATACAATTCAATGTATCTTTTTATTTCTTTTAAAGGCAATCCGGTATCTCTAAGTGAAATGCTGACAAAAAGCCATTCTAATTCCATATCATCAAAAATTCGCTGATTATATGAATCTCGTTTTGTTCCCGGTATCAATCCCTGGTCATCATAATATCTGACTGTATGAACTGAAACTCCAAGAATATCAGCTACTTCCTTTACTGTATACATACTCTTTGCCTCCTTAATTGCAGTATACAGCATTCGAGTTACTCGAATGCAAGAAGTTTTTTAAAGAGTGCAGGATTTTATTAAAAATCCATACACTCTCACTCCTAATTGCTTTACAATCTCCGAATTGTCGTTCTCAGTATACCATGCCTTCTCCCTGCAGAAAAGCATGGCGAAAATCAAAAATGTCCCCGGAGAGCTTGTGCGTATGTTTTTTCAGCGTTTCCGATCTGAATTTCTCAGAACAGAATATCCTCCGGCTTGAACTTAT
>UMEN01015782.1_pt1 | contig 14127 bp, 9 predicted proteins | sample 1964751 | NCBI WGS metagenome assembly UMEN01 (sample SAMEA4836020, study PRJEB28245) | human gut metagenome | biome: gut microbiome; material: fecal sample | place: Denmark | collected 2008
TTTCTGTAAATACTATCAGGAAACTGCCGACCTACCATGTGATCATTTTTGCCAGAAATGAGACAGGGCGCATTAATCTGTATAAATTAGTGAGTCAGTCGCACCTGAAGTATTATCACAGACGTCCACGTGTTCCCAAAAGTGTGCTGGAGCAGTACAGAGACGGACTTCTGGTGGGAAGTGCCTGTGAAGCAGGGGAACTGTATCAGGCAATTCTGAGAAATGCACCGGATACTGAGATAGCCAGACTGGTAAATTTCTATGATTATCTGGAGATCCAGCCTGTTGGAAATAACAGATTTATGATAGCAGATGATAAGCATGATATGATCAGTTCCGAAGAAGACCTGAAGGAGATAAACAGGAAGATCGTTAAGCTTGGAGAGCAGTTTAAGAAACCGGTAGTTGCAACCTGTGATGTGCATTTCATGGATCCACAGGATGAGATTTACAGAAGGATCATTATGGCCGGAAACGGATTCTCAGATGCAGATGAGCAGGCACCGTTGTATTTACGTACTACAGAGGAAATGCTGGAAGAATTTGCCTATCTGGGAAGCGAGAAAGCAGAAGAAGTTGTCATTACAAATACAAATAAGATCGCAGATATGATTGAGAAGATATCACCTATTCATCCGGACAAATTCCCGCCGGTCATTGAGAATTCCGACCAGGATCTGAAGAATATCTGTTTTACAAAAGCGCATGAAATGTATGGAGATCCATTGCCGGAGATTGTGGAAAGCAGGCTTGACAGGGAACTGAATTCAATCATTTCCAATGGGTATGCCGTAATGTATATCATTGCACAGAAGCTTGTATGGAAGTCAAATGAAGATGGTTATCTGGTAGGTTCGCGAGGTTCTGTAGGATCTTCTCTGGCAGCTACCATGTCCGGTATCACAGAGGTAAATCCTCTGCCGCCGCATTATCTCTGTCCTAATCCGGACTGCAAATACAGTGATTTTGATTCACCGGAAGTAAAGCAGTATGCTGGTATGGCAGGGTGTGATATGCCGGATAAGATCTGTCCGAAATGTGGAACCAGGATGAAAAAAGAAGGGTTTGACATTCCTTTTGAGACATTCCTTGGATTCAAGGGAGATAAGGAACCGGATATTGACCTTAACTTTTCAGGAGAGTATCAGGCTAATGCACACAGATATACAGAGGTTATTTTCGGTAAGGGGCAGACATTCAAGGCAGGGACTATCGGTACGCTTGCGGAGAAAACTGCATTTGGTTATGTGAAGAATTATTTTGAAGAGCGTGGTGTGCATAAACGTTACTGTGAGATCAACCGCATCGTACAGGGATGTACAGGCGTGCGGCGTACAACAGGACAGCATCCGGGAGGCATTATCGTACTTCCTGTAGGTGAGGAGATTGAGAAATTTACTCCTGTCCAGCACCCTGCGAATGATGTGAACAGTGACATTATCACCACACATTTTGATTATCATTCTATTGACGGAAACCTGCTGAAGCTTGATATACTTGGACACGATGATCCCACTATGATCCGAATGCTGGAGGATTTAACGGGAATCAGTGCAAGGGATGTCCCCCTGGATCAGAGGGATGTCATGTCATTGTTTGCAAGTACAAAGGCTTTGAAAATTGAACCGGAAGATATTGGCGGATGTAAGCTCGGATGTCTGGGAATCCCGGAATTTGGTACAGATTTCGCCATGCAGATGCTTATTGACACCAAGCCGAAATACTTCTCTGACCTAATCCGTATTGCAGGGCTTTCTCATGGTACGGATGTATGGCTGGGTAATGCCCAGGTGTTGATCCAGGAGGGTAAGGCAACCATTTCCACAGCTATCTGTACCCGAGACGATATTATGATCTACCTTATCGGAAAAGGAGTGGAAAGTGGCCTTGCGTTTACGATCATGGAGAGTGTCCGTAAGGGAAAAGGTCTTCGTGATGAGTGGATCGAGACCATGAAAGAGCATGGAGTTCCGGACTGGTATATCTGGTCCTGTAAGCTGATCAAGTATATGTTCCCGAAGGCCCACGCAGCAGCATACGTTATGATGGCATACAGAATTGCGTGGTATAAGGTGTTTCAGCCACTGGCATACTATGCGGCATATTTCAGTATCCGCGCCACAGCGTTCTCCTATGAGCTGATGTGTATGGGAAAGGAACGCCTGGAGTATTATATGGCAGAAATCCGCAAAAAAGGTGATTCAGCATCTAAAAAAGAACTGGATACCCTGAAGGATATGCGTATTGTACAGGAAATGTACGCACGTGGATTTGAATTTGTACCGATTGATCTTTATACTGCCAAGGCACAGAGATTTCAGATCGTGGATGGGAAACTGATGCCGTCACTTGCAACTATTGACGGACTGGGAGATAAGGCGGCAGATGCAGTGGTTGATGCTGCAAAACAGGGAAAATTCTTGTCAAAAGACGACTTCCGCGACAGAACAAAGGTCAGCAAAACGGTTATTGATCTGATGGATGATCTGAAATTATTCGGAGATATCCCGCAGTCGAACCAGATGTCATTATTTGACTTTACAGGATGAACATAAATTCTGTGACCGCAAAGTGTGTTGCAGGGCATGGTGCAGACAGCAACATAAAATGCCCTGACATCATAATATATGATAACAGGAGATGGACATGAAGAAAGACGAACTTAGATATTTACAGAGACTTGCAGAAATTTATCCTACAATCGGAAAGGCATCTACGGAGATTATCAATCTTCAGTCAATCCTGAATCTGCCGAAGGGAACGGAACACTTTATGTCAGACCTTCATGGGGAGTATCAGGCGTTTTCACATGTGCTCAGAAATGGTTCCGGTGCAGTGAGGAAGAAGATTGATGATGTGTTTGGACATACATTAAGTAACAATGATAAGCGTTCTCTGGCAACTCTGATCTATTATCCGAAAGAGAAGATGGATCTTGTCAAAGATACGGAAGAAGATATGGAAAACTGGTATAAGATCACTCTCTACCGTCTTATTGAAATCTGTAAGACAACAGCCTCCAAATATACCAGATCCAAAGTACGAAAAGCTCTTCCTGCAGATTATGCCTATGTGATTGAAGAACTGATCACAGAGAAAGCGGAGGTTCTTGACAAAGAGGCATATTATGATTCCATTGTAAATACGATCATTGAGATCGGCAGTGCGGAGAATTTTATCATTGCGCTTGCAGAACTGATCCAGCGTCTGGTCGTGGATCATTTACATATTCTGGGGGATATTTATGACAGAGGTCCTGCTCCACATTTCATTATGGATCGCCTGATGCAGTATCACTCTCTGGATATTCAGTGGGGAAACCATGATGTTGTCTGGATGGGTGCGGCAGCAGGACAGAAAGCCTGTATTGCAACAGTGGTAAGAAACAGTATCCGTTACGGAAATCTGGATATTCTTGAGGATGGATACGGAATCAATATGCTTCCTCTGGCGACCTTTGTGATGGAGGCGTATAAGGATGATCCCTGCGAGATTTTTGCTATGAAAGGTGCTTCCAATTATAATGTTCTTGAGGAAGAACTGGGCAAAAAAATGCACAAGGCTATTGCTGTGATCCAGTTTAAATTAGAAGGTAAACTGGTGCGCAGACATAAAGAATTCCAGATGGAAGACAGAGCACTTCTTCATCGGATCAATCCGGAAAAAGGGACGATCACACTGCCTGACGGAAAAGAATATCCGCTTCGCGACAATAATTTTCCGACTATTGACTGGAAACATCCATACGAACTTACAGCCGGAGAAAAAGAAGTTATGGACAAACTGTCCTCTGCATTCAGAAACTGTGAAAAACTGCAAAACCACATCCGTCTCCTACTTGACAAAGGCGGGCTTTATACAGTATATAACGGAAATCTTCTGTTTCATGGAAGCATTCCTCTGAATGAGGACGGAACATTCCGGGAAGTACAGATTTATGGAAAAAGCTACAAGGGAAAAGAACTGTACGATGTACTGGAAACCTATGTGCGCAGAGCATTCTATTCTGTAGGAAAAGAAGAACAGAAGAAGGGCAGAGATATTATGTGGTATATCTGGGCAGCTCCGAATTCACCATTGTTTGGCAAGAGCAAGATGAGTACTTTTGAAAGATATTTCATAGAGGATCCTTCTACACATGAAGAGAAGAAGAATGCTTATTACCGCCTCTGGGAGAATGAAGAAGTGGTAGATAATATGCTTCGTGAATTTGGTCTGGATCCGGAAAAAGGACATATCATCAATGGCCATGTTCCGGTACACCAGAGTGAAGGAGAAAGTCCTGTAAAATGTGATGGAAAGGTTATCGTGATTGACGGTGGTTTTTCCAAGCCATATCAGAAAGTAACGGGAATTGCCGGATATACGCTGATCTATAATTCCTATGGACTGAATCTTACTGCTCATGAACCGTTTACGTCCAAAGCAGATGCTGTGGCAAGAGAGACTGATATTGTATCGAACCGCGTGGCAGTCAGCTACATGTCCAGACGCCAGCTTGTGGGTGATACAGATACAGGTCATGCGCTGAAAGAGAGAATACAGGAATTGATCCAGCTGCTGGATGCATACAGAACAGGTATCATCAAGGAAAAGAAATAAGATTAAAACTCTTTACTTCTAAATTTTCATTCTATATAATGGGAGTGTTGTGTGATATAACTGTTTTTACAGCAATTTGGCAGGATAAGAACTGTTATAGTGAAGGAAAACGTTATGAAACGGGCTATAGTAATCTTTTTAAATGGATTATCGAAGAGGATTATTATAAAAGTTGCCTGAAGATGATGAACAAAAGGAGAATACGATAATGGGTGGAATTTTTGGAGTAGCATCAAAGTCCAGTTGCATTCTGGACCTTTTCTTCGGAATTGATTATCATTCCCATCTGGGAACACGCAGAGGCGGAATGGCAGTGTATGATAAGAAACGTGGTTTTGACCGCGTGATTCATAACATTGAAAATGCGCCGTTCAGGACCAAATTTGATGGTGACATTGGTGAGATGGAGGGAAATCTGGGAATCGGATGTATTTCAGATAATGAACCTCAGCCTCTTCTGGTGCGCTCTCATCTTGGCAACTTTGCAATTACCACAGTTGGAAAGATCAATAACATGGATGAACTGATTGCCAACTGTTTTAAAAACGGATGCACTCATTTTCTGGAAATGAGTGGAGGAAGCGTAAATCCCACAGAAATGGTAGCTGCACTGATCAATCAGAAAGACAACATGATTGAGGGAATCCGTTATGCGCAGGAAGTGATAGAAGGTTCCATGACCATGCTGATCCTGACACCAAAGGGGATTCTGGCAGCACGTGACCGTCTGGGAAGGACTCCACTGATCGTGGGAAAGAAAGAAGATGCCTGTTGTGTATCTTTTGAGAGCTTTGCATACCTGAATCTTGGATATGAAGACCTGAAAGAACTGGGCCCCGGAGAAATTGTTGCTGTGACTCCGGACGGTGTGGAAACCCTGCAGAAACCAGGGGAAGAGATGCGAATCTGTTCTTTCCTCTGGGTATATTACGGATATCCTACTTCGGCATACGAGGGTGTGAATGTAGAAGAAATGCGTTATCATTGCGGTGATATGCTGGCCAGGAGAGACAGGGGAGAAGTAAATCCCGATATTGTAGCCGGTGTTCCGGATTCCGGTATTGCCCATGCAATCGGATATGCGAACCAGTCCGGTGTGCCTTTTGCCCGTCCGTTTATCAAATATACACCAACCTGGCCAAGATCATTTATGCCTACACAGCAGAGTCAGAGAAATCTTATCGCAAGAATGAAGCTGATTCCTGTACATCGCCTGATCAAGGATAAGAGTCTTCTGATGATTGATGATTCTATTGTACGTGGAACACAGTTAAGAGAAACGACGGAATTTCTTTACAGAAATGGTGCGAAAGAAGTACATATCCGTCCTGCGTGTCCGCCTTTACTTTATGGATGCAAATATTTGAATTTCTCACGTTCAAAATCAGAGATGGATCTGATCACAAGACGTGTGATCGCCAAACGCGAGGGAGAGAATGTCAGTGATAAAGTCCTGGCAGACTATGCAGATCCAAATTCAACAAATTATAAAGAAATGCTGGAAGAAATCCGTAAGGAGCTGAATTTCACATCACTGAAATTCCACAGACTTGATGATCTGAAAGCTTCCATTGGAATTTCACCATGTAAACTCTGTACCTATTGCTGGGATGGAAAAGAATAAGGAGTCTGACTGTCGGATAGTAACGAACAAGAAACAGAAGAGGAGATGCAGATTTGTCGATAACAAACAATGGGAAACAGAAACGGAATAAAAAGAAAAAAAGACTTATAAAACTTCTGATAATTGTAATTATCCTGTTTATCCTGCTTATGCTGGCAGATACTCTGCTGCTCCAACACAGAAAGAACGTGGACAGAGAACAGAGAAAAGCAGAAGCAATCGCGGCACTGGAAAGAGTTCCCACTGTAACACCGACACCTGCAGCTACACCCACACCTACCCCAACGCCGATTCCTACGGTAACACCAACACCTGTACTGGAAAGGGCATATGTTTTTAACCCGGAGGACTATCTGGGAACCTGGCGCAGTGAGAATGGCAGGGTTAAGATCAAAATTAAGAAACTCAGTCAGAAGTCGGTTACATTCACTTATTGGCAGACAAATAAGAAAAAGACAGCTTCCTGTAAGGCAAAAGTAAAGAAATCCGTAGCAGGAAACGCAACCAGATTCTCGTTTACAGACTCGCTGGGAAATGTAGCAAAGGGTTATCTTACCTTTGATAATGGTCGTCTTTATGTGAATATTAAGACAAAAACAAAAGCGGAGGGTGCAAAAGTCCATCCTTCTGTGGATACTGTTATGATAAAAGAATAAAAGATACAAAAAATATAAAAGGATTCAGTAACATAAACAGTTACAGGAATCCTTTTATATTAAAAAAAGTGATTTTACTTATTTATTCATCTCTTTTTTATCAGTGCGTCCTACCAGATAATCAACACTTATATCGTAATAATTTGCCAGTCTGATAAGCATTTCAACCGGGATATTGCGTGAACCTGTCTCATAGTGAGAGTAGGAACGCTGGCTGATATGAAGAATTTCGCTGAGCTGTTTCTGTGACATGTCAGCATCTGTACGTAAATCCTGAATACGCTGAAATTTCATATAGTTCACCTCTCTGTTTTGTAGTGTACTCCCAAACATGATCTGTGAAAAGCCTTCGCAGATTATGTACTGAAAAAAGTATAAAACAGAACAAAATGAACGGTTGCAAAACAGAGCAAAATGGTCTATTATAAAAATAATCTTTTTTCTAATCTGATTTCTGAAATAATTTCCAATACAAGTTAAGTGATGTAACTATTCAGTCGTCCGCTGTTTGGCGAGCATAAATATCGGGGGAGATTTATGCCGGAAGAAAGGAGTTTATATTTGTTTGCAAGTGTATTATCAGCTGCAATTTTTGGGGTGGAAGTATGCCCTGTGCAGGTAGAAGCTGATGTAAGTAACGGACTTCCTTCCTTTATCATGGTAGGATTTCCTTCTGCGCAGGTAAAGGAAGCGCAGGAACGGGTACGCACAGCACTCAAGAATAATGGTTATCAGTTTCCACCAAAGAGAATTACCGTCAATTTTGCTCCTGCAGACATGAAGAAAGAGGGAGCCGGTTTTGATGTACCGGTGGCAGCAGCAGTGTTGGCTGCTTTTGAGATGATCAGCCCTCAGGTTGTCAGCAGAGTTATGATGGCAGGGGAGATCGGTCTGGACGGAGAAATCCATGGGATATCCGGAATCCTGCCGATTGTGTTGTGTGCAAGAAGTTTGGGCAGTCGTTTTTGCGTAGTTCCCTATGAGAATCTGAAAGAAGGAAGACTGATCAGGGATGTGCCGGTAGCAGGAGTAAAAAATTTACGGGAACTGGTCGAGTGTCTTAAGAATCCGGAACCCTATCTGAAGAGGGAAATACAGGAAGAAATTCCTTCTATTATAAATACAGATATGGGAATGGATTTTTCAGACATTGAAGGACAGGAAGGGGCAAAAAGAGCGGCGGAAATTGCAGTAAGCGGATTTCACAATCTTCTCCTTATCGGACCTCCGGGAACGGGCAAAACCATGCTTGCCAGAAGACTGCTGACGATCATGCCTGGGCTTGGCTTTGAAGAAAAGCTGGAGCTTACCAGAATTTACAGTATTGCAGGACTTCTTTCAAGAGAACATCCGCTGATCGCTGAGCGACCATTTCGCAGCCCTCATCATACAAGTACTCCGCAGGCAATTGCAGGAGGCGGGCGTAATCCCAGACCCGGAGAAATCACTCTTGCGCATAAAGGTGTACTCTTTCTGGATGAAATGCCGGAATTTTCCAGAGCAAGTCTGGAACTTCTGCGACAGCCCATGGAGGATAAAGTGATCCAGATAGCCAGAGCAAGCGGAACTTACAACTTTCCGGCGGATTTTATGTTATGTGCAGCGATGAACCCCTGTCCCTGCGGTTATTATCCGGATTTAAACAGATGCACCTGTACAGCAGGTGAGATCACACATTATATGGGAAAAATCAGTCGCCCCCTTCTGGACAGAATTGATATCAGCACTGAGGTACCGCCGGTTTCTTTTTCACAGCTTCACTGTGGAAGAAAGGGAGAAAATTCCGCTGCTATCAGAAAAAGAGTGGAAAAAGTACAGAAGATCCAGGAAGAACGGTATAAAGATGAGAAAATAAATTTTAACGGACAGCTGAAGAGCAGCCTGCTCGATAAATTCTGCCCTCTTACAGACAGCGCATCCCGACTTCTGGCAAGAGCCTTTGAAAAAATCGCATTCAGTGCCAGATCCTATCACAGGATCCTGAAGGTAGCCAGAACAATTGCGGATATGGAAGGGGAAGAAATGATTGCCGGTCATCATATCGGAGAAGCACTTTCGTACAGGGCATTTGACAAAGATTCTGTCATAAAATAAAGGTCAGTGAGGTATTTTATATGGAAAGAACTGATGTGAAAAATAATCATACAGAAGAATACAGTACAGGTCAGATACGATGTATTGAGAAATCAGATCCGGAATATCCTCAGATAATGAAGCAGTATTCCTCCATGCCGGCAAAGCTTTATGTAAAAGGCAGACTTCCTGATCCTAAGAGAAGAACGGTGGCAGTGATCGGTGCCAGAATGTGCAGTCCTTATGGAAGGATGCAGGCATTCCGGTATGCGAAAGCGTTAAGTGTAGCTGGAGTCCAGATTATCAGCGGTATGGCACTTGGCATTGATTCAGAAGGACATAAAGGCGCACTGGAAGGAAAGATGCCTACATTTGCGGTGCTTGGAAGTGGTGTTGATGTATGCTATCCGAAATCTAACAGAAAACTTTATGAGAGGATCTTATGGGAAAATGGTGGGATCATCAGTGAATGTCCACTGGGTTCAGGACCTGTTTCCTGGCATTTCCCGGCGCGAAACCGGATCATCAGTGCTTTGTCAGACGCGGTTCTGGTAGTGGAAGCAAAAGAAAACAGCGGTTCGCTGATCACTGCGGGATTTGCACTGGAACAGGGAAAGATGGTCTATGCGATTCCGGGGGCAGTGACAGATGAACTCAGCAGAGGCTGCCATAAGCTGATCTACGACGGCGCAGGGATTGCATACTGTCCGGAAATTATGCTGGAAGAACTTGGAATTTCGATGGAAAAAGTAACACAAAACGGTGAAAAAAACAACTTGGGACTTGCAAGAGATTTGAATATGGTGTATAGTTGTCTCGATTTACGACCAAAAAATCCCGACTACATTGTGAGAAAAACAGGCTTTTCCCCGGCACAGGTAAGCAACTGTCTTGTGGAACTGACACTGCGGGGGCTCATAAGAGAGAGCGGGAGACATTATTATGTAAAAGACAGTTGACGATTTATGATTATTGTGCTTCACGTTTCTGCGGCGCAGGGCGATTTTCATATGTAACAATATCGTTGTCAGGCAATGTGCCCGTTCAGGGACACTGTGAAGAATAACAGATTACGACTAGGAGAGGTAGCATGGCGAAATATCTGGTGATAGTAGAATCACCTGCAAAAGTGAAAACAATAAAGAAATTTCTCGGTGCGAATTACGATGTGGAAGCTTCTAACGGACATGTCCGTGATTTCCCGAAGAGTCAGTTCGGAATTGATGTTGAGCATGATTTTGAACCCAAATATATAACGATCAGAGGAAAGGGAGAACTGCTTGCAAAGCTTCGCAAGGCTGCAAAGAAAGCAGATAAGATTTATCTTGCAACTGACCCTGACCGCGAGGGAGAGGCAATTTCCTGGCATCTGATGCAGGCATTAAAAGAAGATCCGAAGAAGATGCACAGGATTACCTTTAACGAGATTACCAAGACAGCAGTAAAATCATCAATCAAACAGGCCAGAGACCTGGATATGGATCTGGTAGATGCACAGCAGGCAAGACGTATGCTTGACCGTATGGTAGGTTATACCATCAGCCCGCTTCTCTGGGCAAAAGTCAAGAGAGGCTTAAGTGCGGGGCGCGTACAGTCTGTTGCGCTTCGTATCATCTGTGACAGAGAAGATGAGATCAATGCGTTTATTCCGGAAGAATACTGGAGCCTGGAGGGAGATTTTCAGGTGAAAGGTGAGAAGAAACCGCTGCAGGCGAAGTTCTATGGAACAGATAAAAAGATGGATATCCACAGCAAAGAGGAAATGGATAAACTTCTGGCTTCTCTGAAAGATAAAGAATATGAGATCAATGAAGTAAAGAAAGGTGAGAGGATCAAGAATGCACCGCTTCCCTTTACTACAAGTACCTTACAGCAGGAAGCAGCCAAGACCTTAAACTTTTCCACACAGAAGACAATGCGTCTGGCACAGCAGCTGTATGAAGGAATTGATATCAAAGGAAATGGAACGGTAGGTGTGATCTCTTATCTGCGTACAGATTCCACCCGAATCGCAGAGGAAGCAGATGCTGCTGCAAGAGAATATATCACTGCTCAGTACGGAGAGGATTATGTTTCAAAGTCTGAGAAAGCTGTGAAAAAGGGACAGAAGATCCAGGATGCTCACGAAGCGATCCGTCCTACAGACATCAGCCGTACACCGGCTGTACTGAAGGAATCTCTTTCAAGAGATCAGTTCAGACTGTATCAGCTTATCTGGAGACGTTTTGCGGCCAGCAGAATGGCTCCTGCAAAATATGAAACAACATCTGTAAAGATTGGTGCAGACCAGTATATTTTTACAGTCTCTGCCTCCAAGATCATATTTGACGGATTTATGTCTGTATACACAGATGAAGAGGACCAGAAAAAAGGAAATGTTCTGAATCAGAGTCTTGAAAGAGGAATGAAGCTTAGTCTTAAGGAACTGAAACCAGAACAGCATTTCACGCAGCCGCCTGCACATTATACAGAGGCATCTCTGGTCAAGACTATGGAAGAACTGGGAATCGGACGTCCAAGTACCTATGCGCCGACGATCACAACGATCATCAGCCGCCGTTATGTTGCAAAAGAACAGAAGAACCTGTATGTTACAGAGTTGGGGGAAGTTGTCAATAATATTATGAAACAGGCTTTCCCGAGTATTGTAGATGTAAACTTCACTGCGACTATGGAAGGGCTTCTGGACTGTGTGGCAGCAGGAACTGTAAAGTGGAAGACAGTAGTAAGCAACTTCTATCCGGATCTGAAGAAGGATGTAGATGCTGCAGAGGAAGAACTTGAAAAGGTTGATATTCAGGATGAAGTGACAGATGTGATCTGCGAAAACTGTGGCAGACATATGGTGATCAAATATGGTCCTCATGGACGATTCCTTGCATGTCCGGGATTTCCGGAATGCAAAAATACCAAACCATATTTTGAGAAGATCGGGGTGGCATGTCCGAAATGTGGAAAAGAGATTGTTCTTAAGAAAACCAAAAAAGGACGTAAGTACTACGGATGTGAGGATAATCCGGATTGTGATTTCATGTCCTGGCAGAAACCATCAGCAAAGAAATGCCCGAAATGTGGAAGCTATATGGTGGAAAAGGGGAATAAGCTTGTCTGCAGCCAGGAGACATGTGGATATGTAGAGGCAAAGGACGAGAAAGAATAATAACGGATTGTAAATGTTATAAATGGGACTGTTGCAGCAGTTGAAAATGAATTTCATTAATGCAACAGTTCCGTTTTTTGTCTTACAGTCAGTGACTTTCTGACTTTTTGTCTTCAATCCTTTGAATTTTTGATGATGATATTTATTGAATAATATTATAAAAGGAATCTATTTTCAGAAAAGCAAAAATAAATAAAAAAATAGTAAAATTTGTCTTGTAATTTGACTTTAAAACGTGTAAAATCAAAGTATCAGTAATGTTAATGACCATGTGTGTCTGAATCTTCCTTGCGAGCAAAAGAAAGTGACTGCTCATTTATGAAATAATGACAGAAAGATTTCGGATATGTACAGGGTGAAAGGAGGACAATATGAGTGTTCAGCTGCTGGATAGAACAAGAAAAATTAATAAACTTCTGCATAACAGCAGTTCCAGCAAAGTGGTATTTAATGACATCTGTCAGGTTCTGATGGAGACACTGAGTTCCAACATTCTGGTTCTCAGTAAAAAAGGAAAGGTTCTGGGTGTCAGTTTATGCCCGGGAGTAGAGGAGATCACTGAACTGATCGAGGACAAGGTTGGCGGATATGTAGATTCCCTGTTAAACGAGAGATTTCTGGGTGTCCTGTCAACAAAAGAGAATGTAAATCTTCAGACACTGGGATTTGAACATGTATCAAGCAGTTATCAGGGAATCATTAATCCGATAGATATTGCAGGGGAACGACTGGGTACTGTATTTATGTATCGTTATGAGAAACCATATGACATTGAAGATATTATTGTCAGTGAATATGGAACAACCGTTGTAGGGCTTGAGATGATGAGAGCGGTTCATGAAGAGAATGCTGAGGAGGACAGAAAGCAGCAGGTAGTGAAATCTGCCTTTAATACTTTATCTTTCTCCGAACTGGAGGCGATCATCCATATTTTTGATGAACTTGACGGAGATGAGGGAATCCTGGTTGCAAGTAAGATTGCAGACCGCGTGGGAATCACCAGATCTGTTATCGTAAACGCTTTGAGGAAGTTTGAAAGTGCCGGTGTGATCGAATCCAGATCTTCCGGTATGAAGGGAACCTACATTAAAGTGCTGAATGAAGTCATCTTTGATGAACTGGAAGAGATTAAAGCTCAGAGAAATAAGAAATCCTGATATAGAAGCTTCCATAAATAATGAATGCAAGAAGGCTGTCTGCTGTATGGTGGACGGTCTTTTTATTATGCTACAGGAATTATGGCAAGCCTCTTAATTAATGTATTTGAAGACAATTCAACTGAGTGCGAAAGACAAGGAAGATATGACAAAATTATTTGTAAATTAAGAAAACAAAAGAAAAAGAGAGAATATATAAGTAAAAAAGAGAATATAGATTATTTTATAATGATAAAAGCACTTGCGAAATCGACTCATTTTCAATAATATAAGGACAGTGATTAGCACTCGAAGTAAATGAGTGCTAGCAAAAATCGGCAGGATTAGACAGAGTGCCGAAACAGTTACCGGATATTTTGCAATAATGGAAAGAGTACGGTAACAGGAAAGCTTTAGTTGGAGAATAAAGGAGGATATAGATCATGACATTAGTACCTTTAGGTGACAGAGTTGTATTAAAACAGGTTGAAGCAGAAGAAACAACAAAATCCGGTATCGTTCTTCCGGGACAGGCACAGGAGAAACCACAGCAGGCAGAAGTTGTAGCTGTAGGACCTGGCGGAGTTGTTGACGGCAAAGAAGTAAAAATGGAAGTAGCTGTAGGTGATAAAGTTATCTACTCCAAATATTCAGGAACAGAAGTAAAAATGGATGGCACAGAATATATCATTGTAAAACAGAATGATATTCTTGCAATTGTTAAATAAGCAATATCAAAATAGAAAACATAAATGAAGATACTTATAAGATAATATTTGCAGGATGTAACATGAAATACCGGCTAAGTATCAGAAAGAATTCATAGAGATCAAAATTTGAATCAGGAGGTCATATTATCATGGCAAAAGAAATTAA
>UMEN01006754.1_pt1 | contig 14118 bp, 10 predicted proteins | sample 1964751 | NCBI WGS metagenome assembly UMEN01 (sample SAMEA4836020, study PRJEB28245) | human gut metagenome | biome: gut microbiome; material: fecal sample | place: Denmark | collected 2008
AATACTGGCAGGATTCCTATCACTACCTCTCTCACCACAACTACAACACCGTACTGGCAATTCCGTACGACCTGTATGTTTCTGGTTACGGCAGCGAAGGCGTTTCTGCTCTGCGTCTGTGGCAGGCAAAAGCTCCAAGCTTTGATATGAAGTCCTTCAACGAAGGGAACTATGCAAGTGCATTGAGCCAGAACTCCATGGCAAATGCAATTTCTAAGGTTCTGTATCCGAACGACAACCACCTCGAAGGAAAGTCCCTGCGTCTGCGTCAGCAGTACTTCCTGAGTGCTGCTGCCATCGGTGACATTGTAAACCACCACATGAGCGTATACGGCACACTGGATAACCTGCACGAAAAGGTTGCCATCCACATCAACGACACCCACCCGACCCTTGCTATTCCGGAACTGATGCGGGTTCTGTTGGATGACTGCGGTTATACTTGGGATCACGCTTGGCACATCGTTACCAACACCTTTGCTTACACCAATCACACCGTTATGGCAGAAGCTCTGGAAAAGTGGGATGTCAACCTTGTAAAGCAGATTATTCCGAGAATCTTCCAGATTATCGTAGAAATCAACAACCGCTACTGTGCAAGCCTAATGGAACGCAACGGCGGCGACAGTGCAAAGACCACCAGAATGTCCATCATCAAGGACAATCAGATTCACATGGCAACTCTGTGTGTAATGGCTTCTCACAGCGTCAATGGCGTTTCTAAGCTGCACTCCGAAATCATCAAGGAATCTGTTTTCCATGATGAATATCTGGATACCCCGAACAAGTTCAAGAATGTTACCAATGGTATTGCTTACAGAAGATGGCTGTATCAGTCCAATCCGGGTCTGACCAAGCTGCTGCGGGAAAAGATTGGCAACAAGTTCTTGGTAGACGGCAGCGAACTGAAGAAGCTCGATGTCTTCGAAAACGACAAGGCTGTTCTGGAACAGCTGCGGAAAATCAAGAAGGAAAACAAGGAACGCTTCGCAAAGTATGTTAAACAGAAGAGCGGTGTCCTTCTGAACACGGACAGCATCTTCGACGTACAGGTAAAGCGTCTGCACGAATACAAGCGGCAGCACCTGAATGTCATGAACATTCTGGCTCAGTATCAGTACTTGCTGGATCATCCAAACGCTGACTTTGCTCCAAAGACCTACATCTTCGCTGCAAAGGCTGCTCCGGGTTACTATCTGGCAAAGCAGATTATCAAGATGATCTGGGCACTGTCTGAAGAAATCCGCAAGAATCCGCGTATTTCCGAAAAGCTGTCTGTTTACTTCCTGGAAGATTACAAGGTTACCCTGTCTGAACTGCTGATGCCGGCAAGTGATATTTCTGAACAGATTTCTCTGGCTGGTACAGAAGCTTCCGGTACTGGTAACATGAAGCTGATGCTGAACGGTGCAATCACACTGGGTACGCTGGACGGTGCAAACATCGAAATCGGCGACGCAGTTGGCCCAGATAACATCCTCATCTTTGGTATGAAGACGGAAGAAGTCAATGCCCTCAAGGCACAGGGTTACCATCCGGGTGCATACTACGAACAGAATCCGATTATTCACAGCTGTATCGACCGGATGTATGCTGGCATCAACGGCTGCAAGTTCGCAGAAGTTGCAGATTCCCTGAAGAACATTGACCCGTATATGGTTCTGGCTGACTTCGATTCCTATGCAGCAATTCAGAAGAAGAGCTCTGAACTGTATCAGGATACTGAAAAGTGGACAAAGATGTCCCTGCACAACATCGCTGGTGCTGGCATCTTCTCTGCTGACCGTGCTGTCAATGAATATGCAAGAGATATCTGGGGCGTAAAGTAAACCCTAATATTTCTCTTTTTCTAATGTCCAAAAGCGTGGGAGGCCGGGCAGCTGCTGCTTTCTCCCACGTTTTTCTTTTTACAAAAGCCCGTTCCAGATTGAAATTTGAAGGAGGATTTTTTTCTATGCCATGTATGTATGACAGTTGGGATTTAAACTATAAATTCCCATTCGGTGCAATTCGCAGACGTTCTGACTGCAATTTCACCATCTATCTGCCGGCTGGCGTGACACCAGACTTTCCGCCAGTTATGGTATTATTCCGCACTGGCTTTAAAGAACGCTTTCTGCCGATGAATGCCAACGGCGAACAGGACGGCTGCAAGTGCTATACCGTCACTTACAGCCCAAAATATGCCGGTGTGCATTACTATTATTTTGCCTATACCAGCAATGGTGTTCGACATTATATCAAACGTGGCACTGCTCACGAAGCAGCTCTCGACCACGGCGAACTGTATCAGCTGACCGTTTTTGCAAAGCACTATGAAACGCCGAACTTCCTCAAGGGCGGTATCATGTATCAGATTTTCCCTGACCGATTCTGCAAGAGCGGAAAGCCGCATGAAAATGTTCCGAATGACCGGGTACTGCGGGACGACTGGAATGGCACACCGTACTACAAGCCGGATGCAAACGGACACGTTTGGAACAATGACTATTTCGGCGGCGATTTGGAGGGTATCCGCAGCAAGCTCGACTACCTCGAAAAGCTCGGTGTTACCTGCATTTATCTGAACCCGATTTTTGAATCCCACGAAAACCACCGCTATAATACTGCCAACTATCGGAATGTTGACCCGCTTCTCGGTACAAATGAAGATTTCCGGGTACTCTGCGAAGATGCAAAAAAGCATGGCATTTCTATTATCTTGGACGGCGTTTTCTCTCACACCGGTGCGGACAGCATCTACTTCAACAAGTTCGGTCGGTATGATACCGTTGGTGCTTGGCAGTCTACAGATAGCCCGTATTATAGCTGGTATACGTTCTTTGGTGACCACCAGTATGAAGCATGGTGGGGCATTGATACCCTGCCGAATGTCGTTGAAACCAATCCGGATTATCTGAATTATATCTGCGGCGATGGCGGTGTCCTGGATTACTGGATTTCCCTCGGGGCAGCTGGTTACCGTCTAGACGTTGCAGACGAACTGCCGGACGGCTTCCTCGATGCTCTGCGGAAGTGCGTCAAGAAGAACGGTGAAGAAAAAATTGTCATCGGCGAAGTCTGGGAAGATGCCTCCAACAAGGAAAGCTATGGCGTAAAGCGGCGGTATTTGCTCGGCGACCAGCTGGATAGCGTTATGAACTATCCGTTCCGGGAAGCCATCATCAACTATATCAAGGGTATGGATGCCAACACATTCAAAGATTGGATTATGGGCATTCTGGAAAACTACCCGAAGCAGACCGTTGATGTCCTGATGAACTTTGTTTCCACACATGACATCGAACGGGCAATTAACCGCTTTGGCGGTCAGAACTGTGATGACAAGTCAAAAGACTGGATGGCAGAAAACTGGCTGTCCGATGCAGAATATAAGCGTGGCAAACAGCTGTTAAAGGCTGCTATGGTGCTGCAATTCTTCCTGCCGGGCGTTCCGAGCATTTACTACGGGGATGAAGTCGGCTTGCAGGGCTGGAAAGACCCATTCAACCGCCGCTGCTTCCCATGGGGCAACGAGGATGAAGACCTGCTCGAATACACCAGAGAACTGGGGATTCTCCGCAAGAGCAGTTCTGTTTTTGTGGACGGTGAACTGGAATTCCTGCTGACTGGAAACGAACTGCTGGTATTCTCCCGATTCCATCGGGACAACGGTCAAAGCGTTATTCTGATTCTGAACCGCAGCGAACAAACCCAGCATTTCAGCTTGCATTCGGATGTTCTCAAGAACTATGCTCTGAGCAATGTTGCTTCTGGTATCTGCAAGGAAAATGAACTGGTTCTACCAGCTTATTCTTACGCTGCTCTGTTTGCTCTGCGAACTGTTGACCGAAAAGTCGAAGAAGAAGAGGAAGACGAAGAAGCAAAGGAAGCTTTTGATGCAAAAGAAGATGTCACCGAATATGAATATCGGGACACCTACAAGGATATGGATTAATTTCTTTCTTGGATATTCCCAAAAAAGAAGGGGGCAGAATGACACATTCTGCTCCCTTTTTCTGTTATTCTGCCTTGGGAATACAAACGGAAAAGACTTGCTTCTGTTCCCAGATGCCTTGAAAGAAACGGTATCCTGCACCTGCTCCGGCTGCGGCATATTCCTGCATTGGAACAAGAATCTCGCCGCTTCCCTGCCGTACATGGCACTGCATTCCTTCCGTTGCAAGTGGCTCTCGCAGGGAAAATGCCAGCGTCTGCATCGGATAGGAAATCCCAACGCCCAACGCCTTTACAAAGCTTTCTTTCAGCGTCCAAAACCGCAAAAAACATAGTTCTGGCGATTCTGACTGTAAAATTTCCTGCTGTTCCGAAGCAGTCAGAACCCGACGCAATACACGTTCCCGCATCGGTCGAATGGTTTCCACGTCTACGCCTAACGGTTTCGAGCCAATGCCACAGAGCACCGCATTTTTGCAGTGGCTGATATTAAACTGAATTTTCGGATGTTCTAACAAAAACGGCTTTCCATGTTTTCCTTCTCCCATGAAATAGGGCTTGAAAATGCCCCGTTTGAATAGCATTTCTTCCAGTAAACCATGTGCAAAGTGGTGCTGTTCAGCTACTTTTGCATTCATCGGCAGCGGCTGTAAAACTACTTCCGGCAAATCAATTTGTTCAGATTCTACAGGATTTGCTACTGTTGTTTGTACTTGTTGGATCAAGGTTTCAACCCCTTTTTTCTGCATTTCCTGTTTATCATAGCATATCCATTTGCTTTTTTTCAATTCCTAAAGATGGACGTTTTATTTTCTATGCATGCAAAAAAGTACCTTGTTTCGTAAACAAGGTACTTTTTTCTGTCCATTTTTAAACATGTTGTTTTAAAAGTTCGAGCCGTTCCAACCCCAGTGCTCTACTTCCGCATACTTCACATAAATTCGGCTTGCATCAATGTGCAGCGTTTCTGCTACAATCTTACAGATTCGAGCGGTCAAATCTGCATAGGCTGCATCCGAAGCCGAACCGAAAATGCTGACTTCTACCATAGCTGCTGGTGCATCGCTGCCCTGAAAATACAAGGTGTACTGCGGTTCAATTCCCACCATCAGCCATGTTTCTGATTTCCCCGGGATGGCAGTGATGGCACTGCCGAATGAGGTTTTCAACAAGGTTTCCTGCTGTTCTGTAACAGCAACATTCGTTTTCAACTGCATAAATGGCATAATTTTTTCCTCCGATTCCACAAAAATTTATCGTTCTCCCAATGGCACATAGGTTCGTTCTAATCCAACCGGACGATATGCCGGACGGATGATTTTATTGGAGTTCGTCAGTTCCTCAATCCGATGTGCCGACCAGCCTGCAATTCTTGCAATCGCAAAAATTGGCGTATACAGTTCCATCGGAATGCCCAGCATCTCATACACAAAGCCGCTGTAAAAATCAACGTTTGCACAAACGCCCTTGTTTGTCTTGCGGCGTTCTAACAGCAGTTCTGTTGCGATTTCCTCCACAGTCTGATACAACTGAAATTCATCATGCATCTGCTTTTCGTTCGAAAGCATCTCTGCAAACTTTTTCAAAATACGTGCTCTTGGGTCAGAAACCGTATAAACTGCATGCCCTAACCCATAAATCAAACCGCTGTGGTCGAAGCCCTCCCGATTCAGCAGTCCGGTCAAATATGACCGAATCGCATCCCGATTGTTCCAGTCTGTTACATGGGCTTTCAAATCTTGGAACATTTCCATGACCTTCAGATTTGCACCGCCGTGCTTTGGCCCTTTTAGCGAACCCAAAGAAGCTGAAATGGCAGAATAGGTGTCCGTCCCCGAAGATGTTACCACATGCATGGTAAAAGTAGAATTGTTTCCGCCGCCGTGTTCTGCATGAAGCACCAACGCCAAATCCAACAGCCGTGCTTCCAGCTGCGTATATTTGCCATCTGGCCGCATCATAGTCAGCAGGTTTTCCGCAATGGTTTTATCTGGCTTTGGCTTCCGCAGTACCATGCTGCTGCCCTTGTGGAAGTACTGTGTCATCTGGTAGTTATACACTGCCAGCGATGGAAAACGGGCAATCAGTTCCAGACACTGCCGCATAACATTCGGAATGCTGATGTCATCCGGTTTCGGGTCGGTGGAATGCAGTGCCAGCACACACTTTTCCATGCCGTTCATGATGTTATCGCTCGGCATCCGCATGATAACGCTGCTTTTAAAATGAGCTGGCAAGTTCTGATAGTCTGCCAGCAGTTCGTGAAAGGCTTTCAACTCGTCTGCTTTCGGCAGTTCTCCAGTCAATAGCAAGTAAATGATTTCTTCAAATCCAAACCGGTTCTGCTGAATGAATCCGTTCACCAAATCCGAAATGGAATAGCCCCGATAGAATAATTCCCCTTCTGCTGGTACTTGCACGCCGTTTTCCAACTTGGTTGCCTGTACCTTGCTAATCCCCGTCAGTCCGGCAAGAACGCCTCTGCCATCTGCATCCCGCAGACCGCATTTTACATCGTACTGTTCATAGAAAGACGGGTTAATCTGATAGTTTTCCTGATATTGCAGAGCAAGCTGTTCGCTTCTCTCAATGTTGTGTCGGTATTTCTGCACAATCTGTTGCAGTTCTGGTCTTTTTAAAATGGCTTCTTTTGTCAACATACGGTAATCATCGTCCTTTCTGAAACGGGTTTTGGGTGAATGAATGAAAGTAAATGTGGTTTCGATTTCTTCTGAAATCGAATGCACACAATTAATAGTATAACATAAATCTTTTGTTTCTGTCAATGATGGCAAAAATATGAAAAACAATCCTACTAATTCAATCGACTTGATTCTAAAAATAGACAGTTTTCTATTTTAAAAAAGTCAGAAAAAGGGCACTTCGATTCGGAAGCACCCCTGTTTCCCTGTTGGATTTTTATGCAGCTCAAATGCCGCATTCGTCATAATCCTTCCACTTCTCGTGATGAGAGCGATTGCTCAGTGTCCGGCATACGATAAAGACAGCGGACAGCATTGCAAGCACCAATGCCCCGACAACTGGTGCGACTTTATAGAACATACTGAGCCGTTCTTTCTTTACAGAATCCTTTTCCTTGCTCATAATGAACCTCCCTGTTCCAATGCAGCAAGCTGTGCATCCAAATCCGCATCACTGGTAGAAGTGCCCATTTCTGCCATCAGACGCTGCAATTCTGCATCCACCTTGGTATCTGCTTCCATCTGTTCAAAGCTCTTGGTGTCTGCATTGCTATTGCCGGAAATTTCAGCAAACGCAGCAGCTTCTGCTTCCTGCTGCATAATCTTTTCTTCCATGCGGTTAAATTTATCCATAGAACTGGAAGTATTGATACCACCCATAGACTGTGCCAGATTCTTCTGGGTCTTTGCCATCTGGGAACGAGCAATCAACATTGCCTGCCGGCTCTTTGCTTCTTCCAGCTTTGCCTTTAAGGTTTCAACCTGATTCCGGATGGCATCGGTCTGTGTGGTAATGGTTTCATACATCTGCTGATAGGATGCAACGTCGTTATCTGCCTTAACCTTATAGGACAGGGCTTTCTTTGCCATTTCCGTGTTACCAGCTGCAAGGGCTGCCTTTGCTTTGGATTCCCAATCAGCAGACGACTGCAATGCAGTCTTATACTGCCGTTCTGCAATCCGCTGGCTTGCCATTGCCTTGCCGAGTGCCTGTGTAGACTTTGCAACTTCCTGCTGCAAATCCCGAATGATCTGCTTGACCATCTTTTCCGGATCTTCTGCCTTGTCGATGAGGTCGTTGACATTTGCTTTCATAATATCGCCAATTCTTGAAAAAATACCCATGTGGATTCCGCCTCCATTGTATCTTTGATGCTTGTTTTCGTCTGCTGGGCTATAACCCAGTCCCCCTACTATTGCAGGAATTTTCTCTACCTGCATACAAATATGGTTGTATTGATTATAACACATTTTTTATATCGTGTCAAGCACAGAGTTTTGCAGAATTGTCGTTTGATTGAAAAAATGGTCGTTTTTCAGCTGCTCTTAGGAAAAACGATTGCGTAAGATTCGGCAAAATCGCTTCGCTGTCTGCCTTTGTGCTGTTCGCCGTGGGTTACGTTGTCCGAATTGCTTATGAATCTTTCTTAGATTACAGTTTATTAGAATGTTCCTTGTTTTTAGAATGGCGAACAGCAACTTGCTTATTTTTCTTAGATTTCAATACAGTCTAATCAATACGTTCGTTAAGGGGGACAGCTTGTCCCCCTTAACAATCTCCCTCCGCCGAACTGAGCCAGCTCGACCGCAGTTTGCCTGCGGCATGATTATCCTTCCAGTTTTGTATAATCTGGTATGGGTGTATCGAGTGGAATCCGCTCTTCGTCTGCTTCCCAGCAAAATGTTTCGATAAGCTTCTTCCAGACGGTATTCCCTGCTTCGCAAGGACGCTGCAAGATTTGCAGCAATTGCTGCTTCTCTTCCGGATTCAAAATCCAGAATGTCTTTTTGCCAAGCGACCCCTCTTTGCAATAACTGGCATCGAAAAAGCAAATTCTCGCCATCTTCGTTGCCTCCTCCGGAAAACGATGGTTATAAAGCTTGAAATAATTCCTACCAATCCGATCGGGATTTATAACGAAACAGAAATGCTCTGGTTCTGCCCGATAAACGGTTGCAAATTCCGGCAGATTCTCCCCTAAATGAGCATCTACAGCATATGCCTCGCAAAGTTCCAAATCTTCTGCATCATACAGCGATAGGATTCTTTCAGAAACATCCTTCTCCACCAGCATGATTTTCATTCCCCCTCTTATTTCAAAAATTCGTTTATAAACGAAAAAGCACGTTGATAAAAACCAACGTGCTTTTAAAAATATGGTCGAGGTGACAGGATTCGAACCTGCGGCCCCTACGTCCCGAACGTAGTGCTCTACCAAACTGAGCCACACCTCGTTGATGAACTTTGTCGTTTCCTTCAAGCGACTTATATAGTATATCACAGTCTAGAAAAAAAGTCAAGCATTTTTTCTCTTTTTTTCTTTTTTTAAGAAGAAAAACGTCTATCTTGCAAAAAAGAAAGTAGTCACTCGAATTTTCTGCAAGTTATCGCACTTCTTTTTTCAAAAAATAGGGGAACGCAGTTGCATTCCCCTGTGTGTTTCGTATGAATTTTGCTAATTTCTTATGGACGCAATCCCAATCCGCCCTCCAGCGTAATGGTTTCGCCAGTCATATACTTGAAATCCGGTGATGCCAGCTGTACACAAACACGGCCAATTTCCTGTTCTGCATCGCCCAGATGTCCCATCGGCGGCATCTTCACATTTTTCTCAAATGCATCCGGATATGCTTTCTGGAACTGTTCCAACTGTGCTGTCCATGCCAGTGGGCAAACAATATTGACATTGATATGATCCCGTCCCCATTCTGTCGCTGCAACACGGGTCAAACCACGAATGCCTTCCTTTGCGGCAGCATACGCACACTGTCCATAGTTTCCGAACAGTCCTGCTCCAGACGCAAAGTTAATGACAGAACCCTGTGTTTCTTTCAGATAAGGATAGCAAGCCTGCATATAGTGGAAAGTTGCATACAGACCAGAATACATTGCCAAATCGAATTGTTCTGTGGTGTGGTCTGCCAAGGTTACACCAGAGGCGGAAGCCTGTGCATTGTTAATCAGCACATGAATTGCTCCGAATGCAGCAACTGCCTGTTCCACAACCTGCTTGACAACGGCTGCATTATCTGCTCCAGCGTGCACATCTGCTTGTACAGGCAATACCGAAATGCCATACAGACGTTCGAGTTCTTCTTTTGCATCGGTCAACTTCTGTACGTTTCTGCCAGTAATGACAAGGTTTGCACCCTCTTTTGCAAATGCGGTTGCAATGCCGTAGCCAATCGAACCGCACTTGCCGTCACTCAAAACGGCTCTGCCTGCTCCGGTGATCATCACTGTTTTTTTCGTGAAAAAGCCCATGGTTAAAACTTCCTTTCTATGGTTTTCAAACGGTTATACGGATAACACTGTTATTATACCATAGTTCGGCTGTATTTGCAAATGATTTTTTGTAAGGATGTGTGATTGTTGGTCAATGCTCTTAGGGAAACCATCTGCGTACGATTCGGCAGAATCGCTTCGCTGTCTGCCTTTGTGCTGTTCGCCGGAGTTGCGTTGTTCAAATTGCCTATGAATCTTTCTTAGATTGCAGTTTGCTTGAAGTTTTTTGTTTTTAGAATGGCGAACAGCAATTTCCCTGCTTCTCTTAGATTACAATAATCATCTCATCAATACGTTCGTTAAGGGGGACAGCTTGTCCCCCTATTTAGAGGAAGCCCTGCCCTTTTGTCCCTTCGGGACATTTCCCCACACTGTGGGGAATCACCCCCTCCGCCGAGCTGAGCCAGCTCGACCGCAGTCGCCTGCGGCGTGCAATTTTGCGATGTTGCTGCATCATTGGTTATATTTTTATGGCACAGAATTTTGACGTTCTGCAAATGTTGCTTCCTGTCCGGATGCCTTCTTTGCGTAATATGTCAAAATCGCTACAGCATCCTCTACCGTCAAATCGTCCAGAGTTCCGTTCACATCCCCTTGAATCAGTTGCCAATATCGCAAGGAATTTGGCTGTTTAACGGCTTTCTTTGCATAAGTGGTCAGCACCAGAACCGCATCTGCCACATCTACTACATCATCTTCATTGACATCGCCCCATTTTGCATGTGGGTATGCATAATCTGGATAAGTAATCGTTCCTTGTTCTTCCAACAGCCCCATCAATGCAGCCGTGACACGATTCAACAGCCCCTGCTGCATGGTTTCTTTTTTCGACAATTCTAATACGGTAGCGGCTACTTCTGCAATATCTGTTTCATTTGCGGTTTTTGCACAAGCTTCAATCGCTTGCAGCTGTGCAGTATCCAGTTCCTGTTCCTTTGGCAGCATGATTGCATGGATGTTTACATTGTGAAACGCACCCTTTTCCCCAGTTAACTGTGTGGCATCCAGCCATTCCGTGCTACCCTGATCCAAAATATAACTCTGTCCTGGCTGGGCAGAAAACTGCATGCTATAATTATTAGCATCGAAATCTTCTTCAATGGTCAGATAGCCATTTTGCCAGGTTTGATTCTTCTTGATTTTCATCGACAATACCACAGAAAATCGCTCATTCTTCTGCAAAGAAACCGTTTCCGGCAAGGTAATTTCCTGATAACCAAATCCGCCGGAATGCCCTGTGGTATCCAATAACAGTTCGCCATCGGTCGGGTCAGTTGCTGTTTCTGACAGGCGATAAACCTGAATCTGATACTTTGGATTATTGCCATTATAACTAGTCTGATAAAAGCCCACACGGGACAGCGTTTCGTCCTCTTCTGCCCGAAAAACATTTGCCACAGAATCAAACGAATACGCAACGCTATACCCTGCACCGTCATAATAATAGATGTTTCCGCTGTCTTCCCGTGGCTCAAAGGTAAAGCTTGCATACTCGCCCAGACTGGTATCTTCATAAGAAATCCAGAAATAGCCGTCATCCAGCTTTCCATCGCCCCAGCTGTTTTTTACCAGCCACGCACCGTTATTTTCCGGCTGTTCTTTCGGGTCAAAGTTTTCCTTTGCATAGTTATCGTCCCAGCCCACCAGTAAAACCGCATGGTTCGCATTGTAATAACTGGAATCGCTCTGATAATACGCATATGTCGTTCCGTTGTCATAATAATTTGCACCATCGCTATGAAACGCAACATATACGCCGCCGTTCTGCATCATGCGTTTTTTAATGGCTCGCCGTTCGCTGTTTGTCTGAACGCTCAATGTCATCTCTGAGCCAGTCATTCGATAAGCAGCCTGCTTCCGCTGATATTCCGAATGAAATCCAGAACAGCCCTGATAGGGCAAATAGGCTTCTTCCTGAATGCCGACAGTGCTGAGGAAAAACGAGGCATGCAGGGCATTTCCGCCAGATGCTCCCTTTTTTGTCTGAATGATGGCATCACCATAAGTTGGGCTGAGTGGCTGCGGGTCGGGCGTATAGAGAAAATAGCCAACCTGCTCTTCCGACAAGTCCATATCATTGATATTATCCAAATCGGTTTCATAGTATTTCAGCAGATGGCTTTCTGCTGCTCCCAGCGTTGCAAATGCCCAACACATACCATCAGAACCCTGGTCTTTTACAGAAGTGATAATACCCTGCTCCCGCAAATCATAGGATTCCGGTACAGTATCCGTTTCTGCTGCACTGCCATACAGCGGCTGTTCCCCATCGCTGTTTTCAAAGGCGATAGCTGCTCCCTGTAAGGGCAGATACCCGTCCTCGGAATCGGCATCCGCAAAGTCAGAAACGCAATCCGCCTGCACGGCCTTTCGAGGTGAAGTTTCCGCAGATGCTGCCACTGTAGAAATCGGCATGGAAACAGCAAACAAACAGACCGCACTGCAAAACGCAAAAATACCTTTATATGGAAATTTCATAAAACAACCCTTTCTATTCTCCTACAATTACCCCAAAATCGAGGAACTTTTCTTTTGTATTTTGTCTATTGTACCATAGTTTCAGCATGTTCGTCAATATCCTTTTCACAAGAACCCCAAAAAGCACGCTGAAAAACAAAAGACCGCTGGCATTTCTGCCAACGGTCTTTCTGCTGTCTATTTTCCCGGTTGTCGGTCAGAGCGATTTGATTACCAAATCCCTCCAGTCAGTCGGTTTACACCTTCTGATTCTTCTTCCGTTTCGGCTTGCTTGCTGCTGCAAACAAGAATGCTGCACTGCCAGTGATGACAATCGGAAGCATCCGATCATCTGCTGTCTTCGGTGTCGTCTTCGTGCTGCCGCTGCTGCTGCCGCCAGAAGAGGTCTTGCCAGAACCAGAAGAAGATGTCGTTTTCTTCTTCGTTGTCGAAGAAGAATCATCCTTCGTAGTTGTAATTGTGGTCGTTGTCGTAGTAGTGGTAGTTGTTGTTGTCGTTGTAGTAGAAGTTGTTGTTTTAGAATCTGTACCACCGTGTACATCACTTGTACCAGTAGAGGCTGTTGTTTCTGTTACGGTTGTAACAGTCGTTTCTTCTGGTTGTGTTTCAGTAACTTCTTCGGTAGTCGTTGTTGTGGTAGTTGTCTGATAGTTGATAATCGGATCACCGTTGTTGACTTCAAAGGTAATATCTGCAATGGTCTGGTCTTCCGGATAAATGATTTCTACCGGATAAATGGTATCCGACAGTACATAGCCATCTGCGGTTGCCAGTTCCTTTACATAATAGTTACCAGCCGGCAGCGTATCTTCAAACAAGATTGTGCCGTCTTCCTGTGCATTGGCAATACCGATGCAGCTGTCACTCGGAACAACTGTACCATCCAAGAGCGGAATGTCCTGAGCGGTATACAAGCCAAACTGTACCATGGTAATATCACCAGCATTGCCTTCCAACTGCTTGGAGAGGTGAATCTGGCAACGAATGATATCGTTTGTGATTTCCAAGTTTGCAGTGTCGCCTTCATTGGTGGTGAAGTCGATGACATACGGTTCTGTGCTCATCACATAGCCGCTGACAGTCTGCATTTCCTGTACAGTGTAATAATCGCCGTTCAGGATGCTGCTTTCTGCATAGCCGTTTTCGTCTGTAATCACAGTTTCTACCAGATTTCCATCTGCATCATAGATGCCGAAGGTTACGCCAGCCATATCGTGCGGGTCATACTGAATCGTATAGATGCCATCTTCAGACTGCGTTGCAGATGCAGCAACTGGAGCAATCTTATGAATGGTAATCGTCCGTTCCGGAATGGTGGTTTCGGTCGTGGTTTCTTCTGTGGTTACTTCTTCGGTGGTCGTTTCTTCTTCCGTGGTAGTCACTTCCTCAGTTGTAGTCACTTCTTCTGTCGTAGTGACTTCTTCTGTGGTGGTTACTTCCTCGGTGGTCGTGATTTCTTCAGTAGTTGTAACTACTTCTGTTGTCGTTGTTTCTTCTGTGGTTGTGATTTCTTCTGTAGTAGTGGTGGTTGTAGTCGTTGTGGTTGTAGTAGTGGTTGTCGTTGTGGTGGTTGTAGTCGGTTTGGTTGTTGTGGTTGTGGTTGTCGTTGTAGTCGGTTTTGTTGTTGTGGTAGTTGTTGCTTCGGTGGTTGTCGTTGTTGTGGTGGTGGTTGTCGGTTTTGTTGTTGTAGTAGTTGTTGCTTCGGTGGTCGTTGTT
>UMEN01010456.1_pt1 | contig 13698 bp, 10 predicted proteins | sample 1964751 | NCBI WGS metagenome assembly UMEN01 (sample SAMEA4836020, study PRJEB28245) | human gut metagenome | biome: gut microbiome; material: fecal sample | place: Denmark | collected 2008
GCGCTCTTCCGATAGGTCGCGGCGGAACTTCTTGCTGTCGGGCAGGCGGGTGGAAAGCACCGGAAAGCCCATTTCGGCTATCACTTCCTCGTAGATTCCGTACAGGTCGTTCCTCTCCCTGCCGTCCACCATCGTCCAAAACAGATGCAGCCCCTTTGTTTTCGCCTGCCCGGTCGTCATCAGCCTGTCGCGGAACATCGTAACGAATTTCAGGGTACTCTCCACGACGAAACGATCGGCACTCAGGGGCGTGAAGATGTAGTCCATCTGCGATAGCGTCTTTATCACGCCGTTGCTCCGGAGTGTCCCCGGCATGTCGAAGAAAACCACGTCGGGCTTCACGACCTCGGCGGCGATCATCCTTTCCGCATCGTCGAGGGCGTTCACTGCGTTGCTCTTGATGACCGGATAGGCGTTCTTCTTTATCTTGCGGAAATGGTCGCACGCGAGAGCCTTGAAGTAGATGCTCCCGCCGATGAGTGCCGTCTCATGTTCGCGCAGGCCGTGGATGCTGTGCTGCGGGTCGTCGCAGTCCACGACGGCGACATTGTAGCCTTTCACGTTGTGCAGGTAGCTGGCGGCAAGTGCCGTGACGGTGGATTTGCCGATGCCACCTTTCTGTGTTGCGAATGCAACGAAGATTTCCTTACTCATGGTTTTATTCAATTTAATTGTTGATGATTTTGTTTTCTGTTTACATGCGGATTGAATTACCGCATTATCCGTTTCCGTGAACAGGCACACGGGCGGGTCACCGCGTATCCGGTTCTGCGGTGAAGCGGTGCGGCGGACAAGTGATGAATGACGACACTGCGTCATGAAGTCATTGAATCCATGCGTCACCGAATTGTCGGACAACCGGGTTTCCGACGGTTCGGGTATCCGCTTCGGCAAGTGTCCGCCGAAGCGGTTGTCCGGGTATTTGAATGTTCCTTTTCTCATATTTTCAAATCGTTCGTTTCTTGAATCATGCTGCAAATAAACAAGTATATTTTGGAACCTGTATCACTTCTCCGGCAAGTGGCAGCACGTTGCGCCGGTTGGCAGTCATTGACCGGGTCAAGTATCTGTCCGATACCGCTTTAAGGGCGTAACTTTGCCCCCGGACAGCAGGGTTCGCCGATGGTGCGTGGCTCGGAGTCCTGAAAGGTATCTTCCCATCCGTCCCCTGACGGATTTTTATGTTCACCTGAACATAGCAAGGTATGTTTTCAGCCGCTCAAAATATTTTGAGCATCCCGGAAAACGCCTTGCCCTTGCAGGGGGTGGGCTTTCCCTCCGAAGTCGGGAAGCCTTTCAGAACTGCGGTGCTGTGACCCGAAGCGGCGGCTTATGCCGTCAATCCGCTAAATCCAAAGTAATATGAAAGAGAAAAGGAAAAGCAAAGCAGGGAGAAATCCCAAACTTGATCCGGCGGTGTACCGGTACACCGTCCGTTTCAACGAGGAGGAACACAACCGTTTCCTCGCCATGTTCGGAAAATCGGGTGTCTATGCGCGGTCGGTTTTTCTCAAAGCGCACTTCTTCGGGCAACCGTTCAAGGTGCTGAAGATGGACAAGACGCTGGTGGACTATTACACCAAACTGTCGGATTTTCATGCGCAGTTCCGTGCCGTGGGTACGAATTACAACCAAGTCGTGAAGGAACTGAGGCTGCATTTTTCAGAGAAAAAGGCGATGGCGTTGCTCTATAAATTGGAGCAACACACCGTCGAACTCGTGAAACTGAGCCGCCGGATTGTGGAACTTTCAAGGGAAATGGAGGCGAAATGGTCGCAAAAATCAGTGTAGGAAACTCGTTGTACGGCGCGATTGCCTATAACGGGGAGAAGATTAACGAGGCGCAGGGGCGGTTGCTTACGACCAACCGCATCTACAATGACGGTTCGGGAAAGGTGGACATTAACAAGGCGATGGAGGGTTTTCTCACCTTCATGCCGCCACAGATGAAGGTGGAGAAGCCGGTGGTGCATATTTCGCTCAACCCGCATCCGGAGGATGTGTTGACCGATGCGGAATTGCAGGATATAGCCCGCGAGTATCTGGAAAAACTCGGTTTCGGCAACCAGCCTTATCTTGTTTTCAAGCACGAGGACATCGACCGCCACCACCTGCACATCGTGACGGTGCGGGTGGACGAGAACGGGAAATGTATCAGCGACAAGAACAACTACTATCGTAGCAAACAAATCACCCGTGAGCTGGAGAAGAAATACGGGTTGCACGATGCGGAGCGCAGGAACCGCCGTCTTGACACGCCGCTAAGCAAGGTGGACGCATCGGCAGGTGATGTGAAGAAGCAGGTAGGTAACACACTAAAAGCTCTGAACGGGCAGTACCGTTTCCAGACGATGGGCGAATACCGTGCGCTCCTTTCCATCTATAACCTGACAGTGGAGGAAGCGCGGGGCAACGTGCGCGGACGGGAGTATCACGGACTGGTCTATTCCGTCACGGACGGCAGGGGCAACAAAGTGGGCAAACCGTTCAAGTCCTCGCTTTTCGGGAAGTCCGCAGGTTATGAAGCCGTACAGAGAAAATTTATCCGTTCTAAATCAGAGATTAAGGACAGGAAGCTCGCCGACATGACGAAACGCACCGTCCTTTCCGTGCTGCAAGGCACTTATGACAAGGACAAATTTGTGTCCCAACTCAAAGAGAAGGGCATCGACACCGTACTGCGCTACACGGATGAAGGGCGTATCTATGGAGCGACGTTTATCGACCACCGCACAGGATGTGTACTGAACGGCTCTCGCATGGGCAAGGAGCTTTCGGCGAATGCCTTGCAGGAACACTTCATTCTGCCATACGCCGGACAACCGCCGATACCGTTATCCATCCCTATGGATGCTGCGGACAAGGCACACGGACAGACCGCATACGACCGTGAAGACGTATCGGGCGGAATGGGCTTGCTCACTCCCGAAGGTCCGGCGGTAGATGCCGAGGAAGAGGCTTTCATCCGGGCGATGAAGCGCAAAAAGAAGAAAAAGCGCAAGGGCTTGGGGTTGTAATCGGAGTATCAACAATTAAAAAATCAATGTATGTCACAACAAGAAGACGATTTGAGGGCATTGGCGAAAATCATGGATTTTCTGCGTGCCGTGAGTATTATTTTAGTGGTCATGAACGTGTACTGGTTCTGCTACGAAGCCATCCGGCTATGGGGCATGAACATCGGCGTGGTGGACAAAATCCTTCTGAACTTCGACCGCACGGCGGGGCTGTTCCATTCCATACTCTACACGAAACTGTTTGCCGTCCTGCTGCTTGCGCTGTCGTGCTTGGGAACGAAGGGTGTCAAGGGTGAGAAAATCACTTGGCGTAAAATCTGGACGGCACTCGCCACCGGGTTCGTGCTGTTTTTCCTCAACTGGTGGATACTGGCTCTGCCGCTGCCGATTGAAGCGGTGACGGCTCTATATATCCTTACCATCGGCACGGGCTATGTCTGCCTGCTGATGGGCGGTCTGTGGATGAGCCGCCTGTTGAAGCATAATCTGATGGAGGATGTTTTCAACAACGAGAACGAGAGTTTCATGCAGGAAACAAGGCTCATCGAAAGCGAGTATTCGGTCAATCTGCCGACACGTTTCTATTACAAAAAGCGTTGGAACAACGGTTGGATCAATGTGGTGAATCCCTTCCGTGCGTCCATCGTGTTGGGTACGCCGGGTAGCGGCAAGTCATACGCCGTGGTAAACAATTTTATCAAGCAACAGATTGAAAAGGGCTTCTCGATGTACGTGTATGACTTCAAATTCAGCGACTTGTCCACCATTGCCTACAATCATCTGCTGAACCACCCTGACGGCTACAAGGTGAAGCCGAAGTTCTATGTGATCAACTTTGACGACCCGCGACGCTCTCATCGGTGCAATCCCATTCACCCGGATTTTATGGAAGATATTACGGACGCCTACGAGAGTGCCTATACAATAATGCTCAACCTCAATAAAACGTGGGTGCAAAAGCAGGGTGATTTCTTTGTGGAATCACCTATCATTTTGTTCGCCAGTATTATATGGTATCTTAAAATCTATCAGAACGGGAAATATTGCACGTTTCCCCATGCCATCGAATTTTTGAACCGCCGCTACGAGGATATTTTTCCGATACTGACTTCCTATCCCGAACTGGAGAACTACCTTTCCCCGTTCATGGATGCGTGGCTCGGAGGGGCTGCGGAGCAGCTCATGGGGCAGATAGCGTCGGCAAAAATTCCGCTTTCGAGGATGATTTCACCGCAGCTCTATTGGGTGATGTCGGACAGCGAATTTACGCTGGACATCAACAATCCCGAAGAGCCGAAAATCCTATGCGTGGGCAACAATCCCGACCGTCAGAATATCTACGGGGCGGCTCTCGGATTGTATAACTCCCGCATCGTGAAGCTCATCAATAAGAAGGGGATGCTGAAGTCGTCGGTCATCATAGACGAGCTGCCGACGATATATTTCAAGGGGTTGGACAATCTTATAGCTACCGCCCGAAGCAACAAGGTTGCCGTGTGTCTGGGCTTTCAGGATTTTTCGCAGCTGGTACGTGATTATGGAGATAAAGAAGCGAAAGTCGTGATGAATACTGTCGGCAATATTTTCTCCGGGCAGGTGGTAGGAGAAACCGCCAAGACGCTATCGGAACGGTTTGGTAAGGTGTTGCAGAAGCGGCAGTCCATCTCCATCAACCGGCAGGATGTTTCCACCTCCATCAACACGCAGATGGACGCGCTCATCCCGCCGAGCAAGATTTCCGGGCTGACGCAGGGAATGTTTGTCGGTTCGGTGTCCGACAACTTCAACGAACGCATCGAGCAGAAGATTTTTCACTGCGAGATTGTGGTGGATGCCGATAAGGTAAAACGGGAGGAAAGTGCCTACAAGAAAATCCCCGTTATTACCGATTTCACAGACGCAGACGGCAACGACCGCATGAAGGAAACGGTGCAGGCAAATTACCGGCGCATCAAGGAGGAGGTGAAGCAGATTGTTCAGGAGGAATTGGAGCGCATCGCGGGCGATGACAACCTGAAGCATCTGTTGCAGCAGAAGTAACCTATTAAAATAAGGGAGGATAGCTAAAATCCTCCCTTATTTTAATATTCCTCCAAAAGTTTATTTTGACGTAAATCTTCAATGTAACATGCTAAGTTACTTGAAACTTTATTAAATACTTTATCAAGATATGGGATGATATTTTCCAAATTCAATTCCAACTCTAACGGGAAACTATGATATTGATGTAAAAACCTTGTGATGTCATTTCTTTCTGAAACAGATAAAAGCAAAAATGGATTACTGTTTTTATAATATACCATTGCTGAAAGATGAATAAAAGCGCATCCTAATTTATAAACAAAAAAAGGCCAGCCATAAAATTTATCAGCTAAATCCACCATTTGTTTATCGGTCACGACTTTCTTTGTATTGGGATAAGACCATTTTATTCCCTCCAAAGTTTGGTTTATAAAATGCTCTCTAAGGTTTAAGTCGCTAATTGATAACAAAAACATAACTCTTACCATAGAATCTAATTCTTGACGCAGAATAGATATTACCTGCCCATATAATTGTTGTTGCAACAAAATATTTATAGCGCAAGAATGTTCTCCTGACCTTTGAGTAACTATATCGCAAAATAAATTAATATTATTTGTTTTCATTGTTGAGTGATTTCGCTTATAAGATATAGGATTTACTATTGGTTGCCACATATATCTGATGCGGCATTTCTTTTTCGTTGTATATTATTGTATGGTTGTCGCACAAGGTCATTCCCAGCCTTTCAACCACACGGATGGATGCCACGTTTTCCGGTCGGATACTGCAACAGACAGTTTTCAGTTCCAGCTCTCCAAAGGCGTATTCCAAACACGCGCGGGCGGCTTCCGTACCGTAACCGTTATGCCAGTATGTGTTATCGAGTATATAGCCAAGCTCGACAGTCTCGTTCCCGTTTAGGGTACTATTCATCAGACCGGCTTGTCCTATCAATGCGCCGCTTTCTTTCAGTATGACGGCAAAATATCCGAACCCGTCCTTGCGGTATCGGGTGAGTTGCCTGTTTATCCATTTGCGCACGTCCTTTTTGGTAAAGCCGTGTTCCCAAGCGTACATGACTTCCGGCTTTCCCATTATGGCAAGGAGTGCGTCCATATCCTTACGGGTTATCCTGCGGATAAGCAGCCGTTCCGTTTCCATGACGACCAGCGATGCGGAATAGGTCTTTATCTCAAATCCGTCCTCTTTCCATTCCTTCACAAGCCTGTTGATCGTTTCTTCCACCAGACTGTCATAAGCGGCATCGGGAATAACCTTTATAAAAAAGGTGTCACGGGTTTCTTTCATGACCCATTCGTTGATGTCTTTCAGTTCCTTGCCTTCGGGAATGTAATTCTTGTGTATCATGAACTCGTTGATGTTGTCCGCCAACAATTCTTCCAACTGATAACGGATGTCATCCTCCAGTTCGGCAAATGGTATGGTTTCCTCTTCATAGATGCCTTCTATTAAAACATCATCCTCTTCCATATCCTCGTCCGGTGTCTGATTGCCCCGTTTCATGTCCAGCATATCCTGCGCGAACTGCCCGGATTCCTTGTCCTTGTACTTCTTGACATATTTTTCCAGCAGTTCCCAGTCCTGACGGCTCATCGGGTATTTGAAAACGGCTCGTTCCACCTCGTTGCAGCGCACCATGTCCGCCTTCACATCATCGGGAAGCGACCGGCATTCCTTGCAGATATGCCGCGCGTGTCCTTTGCCGCTGAATTGCTCGTTGGCTTTGTACTCGCCACAAATCCGACAGTAATGCCCCTGTTGTTTCTTCTTTTTCGCCACCATATCCCGTTATTATATCAACAGTTCTTTTCCTTTATCGGTAAGACGATATTTCTGCCGGGGATGTTTCGGATTTTCCGGGTAAATAGGCTCTACCAGATTCTGCCTTATGGCTGGATACAGATATAGTTCTAAAAAATTACTTTTGTCCTTTAATCCTATCACACACATAATCTCTTTGGTTGAAAGTGTCTGTGTGCCGATTGCAGACAACACCTTTTCCACCTGTGGGATAACTGTGGGGTGACTGTGGGGTAACTGTCGGGTAATTGTCGGGTCGTGCCCCACAGTTTTCCGGGTATAGCGGAAAATAACCCATACACTATTTCCATCTGTATGAAACTCCGGATCGGGAATGCCGACACGCCGGCATTCGCTTATCATAAGCCCGATGCCTCGTCCCCAGCTTTCCAGAACCTCGCTTTTATACAGAACATTCGCAATAATCAGGTTTTGAGGTTCTGAATTATGCCCGCTCAATAACTTTTCCATTGTTATATCCGGCGGAAAAGTTCCACTGTTCTCAATCTCCACACGGTCATCATAGATGGCAATTCCTACCGAACTGCCGGGACGGTGGTATGAGCGGTGGCAAAGGGCATTTGTGCAGCATTCCCTCAATGCCTTGTAAGGAATCTCAAGCTCTTCCTCCCGATACAAGCCTTCAACTTTGCCCGAAAGGGAAAGATGCTTGAAAAAGAACGACATTGCAGTGTCCAGCAGTGTGTAGATATTGCCAGTGGTACGCTGATTGTCTATAAACTCGTCTTTTGTAGTTCCTTTGAAACGCGCCAACCGAAGCAGGCACTGGGGATAGAAGTAAAAATCACGACCGAACAAGACTGCGGAAGCATTATTCAGTTTTCCGTCATGTAACAGGTTGAATTTTTCGAGTATGGTCGGCAAATCCTCCCTTATGGTGGCTTCGGGTAGGCGACCGCACCGGATGCCTCCACGTACCGCTCCCATAATGGCATGTTCATCAAGATCAGTAACTTTGATGTCGGGATTCGTCATCGCCTCCCAAGCGTATTTCCCACCTCGCTGCATAAGCAGTTGGTTATATACGTCTTGCGGCATGGAGGATGTCACGCTCTCCAATCGAAGATAAGCCCGTCCCTTATAGGAGAACGGACGCATATAACGTTGGCTGTCCGCAGACAAGGCTATCACACTCTTGTCTGTATTTTGGATACTGATATACGAAACTTCGAGTGTGGCAAATGGTTCAAAACGCCGGATGGCTTCCGCAATATCACGCTTCGTCTTGTCGCTCACTTCCTGCCCGATGATCTTTCCTTTGTCGGTCACACCGAACAACACCGTGCCACCTTCGCTGTTAAGGAAAGCGCAGAGCGTTTCCATGCCGCGCTCCAACTGCCCGGTGGTTTCCTTGAACTCCACCTGCCCGTTTTCCTTTTCGGCTATCAGTTGTTTTACTATCTCGAGGTTGTCTATGTTCATATTCAATTCGTAACAATTGTACAAAGATAGCGTTTTTCGCTGGAATTCGGGGCAATAGCGCGCCGAAAACGCCCTTTGTCGTATAGATTTTACTCAAACGGGAGAACAGCATGATACCATTCTCCCGCTTATACCTGATTTTATCTTCTCATACGTTCCAGCTCTTCATCGCGCAGCATTCTCTCGTTCAGTTTCTCCTGCATCTTGTCGAGGAAATAGGTACGGCTTTCGTTTTTCCGACGTTTGATGTCGGTATAGAAGCGGTAGCAATCCTTCGACTCAATACCGAATATCTTGTAGAGAATCGGGGCGAGCTGTTTTAGCGGCATATTGCCGTTGTTGATACAGCCCATCTCGTCTATGCCGTAGATAAGTTCCACGAGGTCGATGGCGTTGCCCGTCCAAAGAAGGCTGGCGGTGGTTTCTGTTGCGTTGTTGGCGGATATTAGTGGTGGCACTTGGGGTGTGGCAAGGAATTTCTGCATCTTTCTTACGAAAGACAGAGCCTTGCTGACGTAGGCGGCAATCTCTCTTCTTTCTTCTGACAGATTACGCACGGGATGGTGCTGTAACTCGATTTCGATGTAGGCAAGCGCGATGACGGTAAGGTTCATGTCCATGCCGCCGTTGCACAGTTCGATTACTTGGGTGGCGAAAGCCGTGTATGCTTTTTCCATATTGCAGTCTCCGGCTTCGTTTATCCGGCGGAAGAACTCGGTTTCCGCCAATAAAAAATAATTCATGTCCTGTCAATTTTGAAATTTTACACTCTGTTTTCGGTATGCGCACATGAATATAATTGGCAAAAAACGCGGCAGAAAATAAAAAATCCAACACTCAATTTTACAAAGTGCTGGATTTCAGAGGTATAAAATTCAATATTTTTTCACAAGGACAAATTATCTCCGACTTAAATTGTTTGTAATCAGAACATTTATTCTATTCCTGAAAATAGAAATGTATGCTTGCCGCACATTTTGGCTATCTTGCTTTTTTATCAAGGATATAGATAATGCGACATACACCGTTGGAATAGCTTTTCAAGGAGGAAAGCGTCCAGTGTTGCTCTGGCAGAGCCGACTTAAAAAAATGTCGTCCGCTTCCGGATATGAAAGGAACGGTGTATAGTATGATTTCATCCACAGCGTGCATACGCAGTAGTCCGTTTATATAATCTGCCGTATCCAGTGTGGCTTCCGCGAGGTAACGGATGTTTGTGCCGTCTTTTCTCCATTCGTGCAGCATTGAAATGGAATAGTCCGGTGTCACACGGTAAAGGGCTTTCTTCCTGATTTCATCAAGACCGCAACGGTCAAGGCACAAATCCTGATGTGCTTTATCATATAACTCTGAAGAAAGACATCCGTCCATCGTCAGTACGGCGAGAATCTGAACTTTACCCATAATCGTTTCCTTTCGTTAGGCAAGGGTAAAAAAGTAGCGTGCAATTCACACTACCTTCAAGCGATGGCTCTGGTAAAGCCTTTACGGAGAGTACGTGAATGCACGCTATGCGTAAGCATAGCATAAGCATCACGCAATCGTCTCCGTAGTTCCAATTTACCAGATTTTCGCTTGAAACGCCTTGCGGTCTTATCCTATATGTTGGCGGCGAAAAGCTCCTGCCAATCGCCGTTTTTCTCAAATGTTATGCAAAGATAGCCAAATTCAGTGAATTACGGGCTATGATTGCTTGAATTTATATTTAAGTCCATACTCTTCAAGTTTGCTGTATAGTGTTGTCCTGCCTATGCCGAGCAGTTCTGCGGCGACACTCCGGTTGCCGTTTGCCTGTTTCAACGCACGCAATATCCGCTCCTTATCCTCCGCGTCATTGCGCAAGGCGAAGCTGACGGGTGAGGTCGGTTTGGTCACGACAAGTTCCAGATGCTCTTTCGTGACAACACCTTCCTGCGCCTGCAATACAGCACCCATAACTTTCTGCCGAAGTTCCCGCACGTTGCCCGGCCATGCGTGGGTCAGCAACGCTTTACGGGCTTCGGAACTGAATCCGCTCACATTGCATTCCAACTCCTTGTTGGCTGTCTCTCGGAAAAAATCCGCCAGTGGCATGATGTCCTCCTGACAGTCACGCAACGGTGGAACGGTTATCCTGAAGTCGTTCAGGCGGTATAGCAAATCCTGCCGGAAACGCTTTTCGCTAACTGCTACTTCCAAATCTTCATTGGTGGCGGCAATGATACGGACGTTGAAGCTCCTATCCGATTTGTCACCGACCGGGCGATACCGCCTCTCCTGTATGGCGCGGAGCAGCATCTGTTGGGTTTCCAGCGCGAGGTTGCCCACCTCGTCAAGAAACAGCGTGCCGCCATCGGCTTCATGGAAATATCCTTTTTTGGCACTGTCCGCACCTGTGAACGCGCCTTTGACGTGTCCGAAGAAAGCCGACGGCGCAAGTTCTTTGGTGAGTGAGCCACAGTCCACCGCCACGAAAGGCTTGCCTGCCCGTTTACTTTTGTCGTGCAGGTGGTGGGCGATATGCTCCTTGCCTGTGCCGTTCTCACCGAATATCATCACGCTCATATCGGTAGCCGCCACCAGCCTTATGCGGTGCATGATTTTCTGAAAGGCGGAACCTTCACGGGCGAACACAGGCATACGGCGTTGTCCCGCCTGTCGTTCTTTCTGTATGGAACGGAGAAGAGGAACAAGTTTATCCTCCACAAGTTGTTTGGGGATATAGTCTATCGAACCGAGCTTCATGCTTTCCACGGCGGTATGCACTTCGGCATAGTCTGTCATGATAATAAAAGGTTGCATCTTTCCCTCCTTTCGCATCCAGCGCAAGAGGTCTATGCCGTTGCCGTCAGGCAGACGCAGGTCGGCAACCACGATGTCATTGTCTGTCGCCTGTTGCAGATGTTTCTTCGCGTTTGAGAGATGGTAAGCCTTCATAGTGCGGTAGCCCTCCCGTGACAGCATATTGCAGACATATTCGCAATACACGATGTTGTCTTCCACCACAATTATTTTTGTCTTATCCATCTTCGTATTTTCTCCTTTCCTCTTCTGCCAACCGTATTATTTCCGCTCCCTTATCCAGCACGGCAGTCACGGCATGGCTTAACGCTTCACCATCCGGGAGTACATCGCCATGAAGCAATCTGTAAAGTACATTTAGCGGTTGGTCGGCACGTAGCACCTCCCACGAGCTGCGCAGGTGGTGTGTCAGGGAATCCAGCTTTTGCAGGTCTTTTTCTGTTGCCGCTTCCCGTATTGTCTGCATCTCCTTTTCAGTTTCCGTCATCAACTTTTCCAGCATAACGGCTTCATTGCCGTAGGACAACAAGGCTGAAAAATCCGGTTTCCCGTCCGGTGTTTCTTTTATGGCACACCTGTCGGAAACCTCCATCAACTCCGATATGGAGAACGGCTTGTACAGGCATCCGGCAAAGCCTTTTGCCAATAGTTCCCCTTTGTTACAACTGCCCGAAGCGGTTGCCACAACCACCGGGATTGTTGGTGAATTGCCCACGTTGGACGAACGCAACAGTTCCAGCAATTCAAAACCGTTTATACCGGGCATATTCAAGTCTGTCAGCAACAGGCTGTATTCTTTCTGGCGTATCATTTCCATCAGTTCCGCAGTATCGGTGCAAGTGTCGCAGTGTATTCCTTCTTGGGAATACATCTCTTTCAGCATCAGAAGTAATACCTCATCATTGTCAATGGCGACAACATCATGGAATTTATTGTTATGATAAACAGGTGTATTGCTTGTATATCCAAGCTGTTCTTCAGCTTCCTGCATAGAAATTTCAACTGTGAAACGACTGCCTTTCCCTTTCTTGCTGTCTAAACGGATTGTTCCGCCAAGCATCGACACAATATTACGCATTATGGCAAGCCCAAGCCCGAAACCCTCCTTTGCGGCGGCATTTGATAGACGTTCAAACGCACCGAACGCTTGTTTCTGTTCCTCTTCTGTCATGCCTGTACCTGTATCTTCAACGACCAGTGTCAGAACTCCATTATCATATTCAGTAATCAAAGAAACACCGCCTTCTTCTGTGAACTTGACAGCGTTTGACAGCAGGTTATTCCCGATTTGTATTATTCGCTCTTTGTCGGTCAATACAATGGCATCGTGTCCAGTCTTCACGGACAAGGACAGCCCTTTGTTCACGGCAACAGGCATGAACTCCGTTTCAAGTGTGTGCGTGATTGCAGAAATCCGGCAGGGTGACAGACGTGGCTGTTCCTTGCCGTTGTCCAGGCGGAAGAAGTCAAGCAAAGTGTTGAGCATATCCCGCATACGGTCGGAGGATTGCAGTATGTTTTGGATATATTGCCCATTATTACCGCTATTGCATTCTTTCCGCAAAAGTTCGGTATAGCCGGTTATTGCCGTCAGTGGTGTACGCAACTCATGGGTAATAGTATATACCGCTTTCTTTCGGGAGGTTATGAGTATCTCATTTTGTTGCACGGACTGTTCCAATTGCTCGATCAAATCCGTTGTCTTGCGTTTGTATCGTTTAATGTTCTTTGCATCACGGTGTATGATGATATAGGAAATGACCAACAGCAAAAGAACAAATCCCATCAAGCCGCCTATCTGCATAAATGATTTTTTACGCATGGCTGTTATCTCGCTTTCTCTATTTTGTAAATCAGATTGCACCTTCTTTTCGATTTGGCAAATCAATCCTTGCAGTTGTCTGTTAAGTTCTGCATTACGGGCAGCAAGACTATCGGCTTGTTCTGACAATCGACGGCTCTGCGCATTCTGTTCGTTGACCATGTTTCTATTGGATGAACGGAGCGTAGTCGTTGTTGTCGTTGGCTTCGTTCCCTCTTTTTTGCCGAAGATGCTCAAGAAACCTTTTCGTTTTGGCTTTTTGGACTGTTCCTGCACACTTTTCTGCACAATAACCGGAATTTGATTGGCTATCTTCTTGTTAATAGATTGTTGTTCATCCATTAACCGGACTATCTGGAACATCTGTCGTTCCTTATCCTCTAAAAGACTGCGCACACTATCGATGCGCTCTGCTGGATAGGTGGCCTTGAAACGGCAAAGCATACTGTCCATTGCCATACGCCGTGCATGGTAATGCTCGATATCTTTATCGTTCCATTCCAGTATTGTTTCACCCAATAGAGAAAATTTTATCATTTGAATATTGATATTGTTTATTTCTTTTCGGAGCTCGTCTATTTTTTTATTGCCAAGTTCTAATGCTTCTATCTCCTGCCATTCATAGAGGCTATTATATGCCATACATCCGATAAGAATGGAGATAAGTATATATCCCAACTGTATTGCCTTATAGAAATTTCCTGACCGCTCCATTATTTTGATGACATTGATTTTTGGAACATGAATAAAAGTTTATCTTTTTCGTTCATGCGGATATTATCAGAATAA
>UMEN01019296.1_pt1 | contig 13332 bp, 13 predicted proteins | sample 1964751 | NCBI WGS metagenome assembly UMEN01 (sample SAMEA4836020, study PRJEB28245) | human gut metagenome | biome: gut microbiome; material: fecal sample | place: Denmark | collected 2008
TGGCGGCAGAGTGTCTGGAGTGTGATGTGGATGACATTACTGTTGTCGGCGCAGATACCGATACGTCCCCGTATGACTCCGGTTCCTATGCATCGAGTACGACGTATATTACCGGAAAAGCGGTGGAAAAAGCCTGCATGACGCTTCGGAAACGAATCTGTGCCCTGGCGGCAGAGCGGATGAACGTGCCGGAAGATGAGACAGAATTTACCGGTACCGGCGTCGTGCATGAAAAGAGCGGAAGCAGCATGACGATGGAAGAAATCGCAACAGCGGCCATGTGCAATAACGGCATCGCGCTGGAAGCGACGGAAAGCAACTGCTCTCCGGTATCGCCGCCGCCTTATATGGCTGGTGCGGTCGAGATCGAGCTGGATAAAGAGACCGGCGAGGTCAGGATTCTCGATTATGCCGCCGTTGTCGACTGCGGAACCGTCATCAACCCGAACCTTGCGCGCGTACAGGTCGATGGCGGTCTGGTGCAGGGCATCGGCATGACGCTGTTTGAAAATATCCAGTACACGGACAAGGGTCAGATGATCAATAATTCGTTTATGCAGTATAAAGTGCCGACCCGCCTCGATATGGGCAAGCTGCGCGTCGAGTTTCGGAGCAGCTACGAGCCGACCGGTCCGTTCGGTGCAAAATCGATCGGTGAGATCGTCATCAACACACCGGCTCCGGCGCTAGCACATGCAATCTACAATGCGACGGGTCTGTGGTTCCGCGAACTGCCGATCACGAGCGAGCAGATTGCAATGGGAATTGCGGAAAAAGAATGCGAGTAACGATACTTTATCTGGCAGCCGGGAACAGCAGACGGTTCGGGGAAAATAAGCTGCTCTATCCGCTGGATGGAAAGGCGGTGTACCGCCATCTGCTGGACCGGCTGGCCCAAATTGCCGGAAGGCATGAGAACTGGGAACTGCTGGTTGTGACGCAGTATGAAAGGATTCTGGAGGAGCTTGCGCCGCTGGTAAAAGCCGGGCGTCTGCAGACGGTGTTTTCGCCGGACAGCGAAAAAGGAATTTCCTATACAATCCGCGCGGGAATCGAGGCGGCGGAGAAGCAAAATGCCGATGCCTGTGCGTGTTTTGTGGCGGATCAGCCGTACCTGAAGGAAGAGACGGCGGAGCGCTTTCTGGAATCCATGGAGATGCAGAAGGCTCCACTTGGCTGCATTTTCTGCGGCGGCGAGAGCGGCAATCCGGCGTGGTTCTCAAAACCTTATTTTTCAGAACTAAAAGAACTTTCCGGCGACCGCGGCGGAAAAAAGGTGCTGAAACGGCACTGGGAATCGGTAATTCCGTTCCGGGTCGAAGCCGCGTGGGAATTAAAGGATCTGGACCGGAAAGAGGATCTCTGATGCAGAGACACCGGCGGCTGCCATGAATAAAATTTGAGACAGTGCGAAATTTGATGGATTTGGACTTGCATTTCCAGTGAGAAGTAAGTACAATGGGTATAATAAAAATTCGGGAGGCTTCAAAAAATGCAGTTATTGGAAGACAGAATCCGCAAAGACGGAAAAGTACGCGAGGGAAATGTCCTGAAGGTGGACAGCTTTTTAAATCATCAGATGGACGTCAATCTGTTCCGGGAAATCGGAAAAGAGTTTCAGCGTCGTTTTGCGGGAGAGGAGATCACGAAAATCCTGACCATCGAGGCATCTGGAATCGGAATTGCCTGTGTTGTGGCTGAAATTTTTAATGTTCCGGTTGTATTTGCAAAGAAAACACAGACCAAAAATATCGCCGGCGATGTTTATACCACAAAAGTAGAATCTTTCACCCATGGAAGAGTTTATGATATCATTGTTTCCAAAGAATTTCTAGGAAAAGGAGACAAAGTTCTCCTGATCGATGATTTCCTGGCAAACGGAAAAGCGCTGGAAGGACTGGCAACCCTGGTACAGGATTCCGGTGCAGAGCTCGTAGGAGCAGGCGTTGTCATCGAAAAAGGGTTCCAGATCGGAGGAAAACTGCTGCGTGACCGCGGCATTCATCTGGAATCTCTTGCCATCGTCGATGGTATGGATGATAAAACCGGGGAAATTACCTTCCGGAAACAGTAAGGAGGCGTCAAAATGGCAAATCTGATTGCAAGAATTGCCGTTCTTCTGGTTCTGGCGGCCGCAGGAATGGTGCTGGCCGACAGAAAAGAAAAAATTGATCTCAGTGTGTCACTGCTGCTGTTTCTGGCGGCAGTCAATGTGACCTCTTTTTTCAGCCTGAAAGATAACAGGATTGTAGTTGTCATGATTCTGACGGTATATTTTCTGTTGTATGCAGGCGCAAAAGAGCTGCTGCGGAGACGGGCAGAGAAAAAAAGAAAATGAATGCAAACCGAACATCCGGCTGCGAGCACCCATGCAAAAGTGCCGATCGGATGTTTTTTGAATTTTCCTGTAAATTCAAAAAACATCCGGGCAGGATCGCACTGCGGCGGAGAATCCTGAAAAGAAGGATTCGTTCTTGTTATGCGGACAAAATACACAGAGCGTATGGTAACCTGTTTACCAAAATAAGGAGAACCGATATGAGACTGCTGCTGGCAGAAGATGAAAAAGAGATGGCGCACGCGCTGGAAGCAGTGTTTACACATAACCATTATTCTGTAGATGTTGTTTATAATGGAATTGATGCTACGGACTGGGCAGAGAGCGGAAACTATGACGGCATGATCCTGGTTATGATGCCGGGAAAAAGCGGGCTGGAGGTCTTAAGCGAGCTGCGCAAAAAGGGAAACCATGTGCCTGTACTTCTTCTCACTGCAAAAGGGGAAATAGAGGATCGTGTGACGGGGCTTGATCTCGGAGCGGATGATTACCTTACAAAACCATTTGCTATGAAAGAGCTTCTCGCCCGCATCCGCGCGATGACGCGGCGGAAAGGTGAGGTATTCTCCAATACACTGGAATTTGGAGGACTCACTTTAAAAAGAGAGACCTTTGATTTAGGATATCAGAGTGAGAGGATTCATCTTGGCAACCGTGAATACCAGATGATGGAAATGCTGATGGCAAACCCGGGAACGCTGATTTCGGCAGAACAGTTTATGGACAAAATATGGGGCTATGATACGGACGTGGAGATGAATGTTGTGTGGGTCTATCTTTCCTATCTGCGCAAAAAACTGCATGCGCTGCAGGCTCCGGTTTCCATTCGTGCCGTACGCGGACTTGGATATAAACTGGAACAGGTGTGACTGGCAAAAAAGATAAATGAGGCATAAAAGCGTATGGTTCGAAAACTTCAGAAAAAGTTCATTCTGATTGTTGCGTTGGTGCTGTTTTTGGTCCTTGGCGGACTGGTGGGAGCCGTTAATGGAATCAATTACTGGCAGACAGAACAGAAAACGGATGTTCTGCTGAATATGCTGCTGGATAACGACGGAACATTTCCGGAAAACAGCCCGGGGAACCAGGGAAAACAGGAGCATTCGCCGGAAAACAGAGCGCCGGGAGCAGATCAGCTGCAGCTTTCGGAAAACAGGAAGTCCATCTGGAACAATTTCCAGTTTTCTGCAGAGACTCCGTTTGAGACACGTTACTTCTCTGCATCCACAACCGATGGAGGAAAGGCCTGGACAACCGACGTATCCCACATCGCCTCAGCTACAGAGTGCGAGGCAGAAGTGTATGCCGCAAAAGCAGCAGAGAAAGGGAAAACGGAAGGAAAAACAGGTATATTCCGGTATCGGATGCGGCAGACAGAGGAAAAACTGCTGATCGTTTTTGTTGACTGTTCCCGTGATACGCAGAACATCGAGAGCATTGCAGGCATTTCCTGTTCCGTTGCTGCAGGCTGCTATCTTCTGGTTCTGATTCTTGTGATTTTCTGCTCCAGGAAAGCCATCCGCCCGGTCATCGAGAGCATGGAAAAACAGAAACAGTTCATTACGGATGCAGGCCATGAACTGAAAACACCGATCGCGATCATTTCTGCCAACACGGAGGTCATCGAAATGTGCAGCGGCGAGAGCGAATGGACGGAAAGCATCCATCACCAGACCGAACGCCTCACAAGCCTCGTAACACAGCTTCTGACCCTCGCAAAAATGGACGAGGGCGGCGGCCAGTTAGAACTGAAGGAATGGAACGCATCCGAAACCATCATCGAGGCCGTCCAGTCCTTCGAAGCCCCGGCCGTCACAAAACAGATCACCCTGCAGACGGACATTGCCAAGGAACTTCGCATGGAAGGCGACGCCGCAAGAATCCACCAGCTCGTCTCCCTTCTTGTGGATAACGCCGTCAAATACACACCGGAGGGTGGAAAAATCCACATTTTCTGGCGAAAAAACGGCAAAAAAGCAGAATTTTCGGTGCAGAATACCTGCGATACCCTGCCGGAAGGTGATCTCAACCGCCTCTTTGACCGCTTCTACCGTGCGGATGTGTCGCGGGCCAGGGAAAGCGGCGGCTATGGAATCGGCCTTTCTGTGGCAGCTGCAATTGTAAAGGCACATAAGGGAAAAATCACCGCAGAGTGGACACGAGATGGCATCTATTTTAAAGCAGTCTTTCCGGTAAAAGGATGAAAGAAAGAAAATTCCGGAAAAATGGAAAAATGACGGCAGGGTAGGAAAGGCAGACACACAAAAAAGCAGAAATCAAAAGCTTTCAAGAGAGAAAAAATAACAGAAAACAAAAGGAGGAATATATGATGTTTGATTGTGGTTTACAAAATATTTTCCGGCTGAAAAACGGACAGTCCCGTTCCATCAACTGGGAAAACCGGAACGGAGAAAAAGGAAAAGGCGGCATGGCATCCAGCGATCTTGGTCCGTCCAGAAAAGGTTCCCCGTGCATCCCGAAAATAGAAGCAGGAGAGACCGTAACACTTGGTGAGATCCAGGGAGAAGGCATCATTCAGCACATCTGGATCACCGTCACAGACCGTACCAGTGAACGCAACCGCTATGTTCTGCGGGATCTTGTTCTCCGCATGTACTGGGATGACGAAGAAGATCCATCCGTTGAATGCCCGCTTGGCGATTTCTTCTGCTGTGGCTTCGGTGTTTCCTATCAGGTAAATTCCGTCCCGATTGTAGTCAACCCGACCCGCGGTTTCAACAGCTATTTCCCGATGCCATTCCGTAAAAACGCCCGTATTACCATTGAAAATCAGTGTGATGAGCCGATTCCGGCCTTCTTTTATCAGATCGACTATTGCCTGACAACGGTTCCGGAAGATGCTGCCTATTTCCATGCCCAGTGGCGTCGTCAGCGCATCACGGAAAAGGCAAAAGACTACGTTGTTCTCGACAACATCAAAGGGAAAGGCCAGTACGTTGGAACTTATCTTGCACTGACCAGCCTCGAACGCTACTGGTACGGAGAAGGTGAGATGAAATTCTACATCGATGGAGACAAGGATTATCCAACCATCTGCGGAACCGGAACAGAAGATTACTTCGGTGGTGCCTGGAGCTTTGCAACACAGCAAAATGGCCAAACCGTTGAAAATCAGTACTGCACTCCGTATCTTGGATATCCTTACTACTCTACCCACGATACCTTCCTTCATAATGATTACCACAATGATGATCAGATGCCACAGCGCAGCTTCTACCGCTGGCACCTTCTTGATCCTATCCTTTTTGAGAAGGATCTTAAGGTAACCCTTCAGCAGATTGGCGTCAGTCATGGAGGTCTCTTTGAACGTCAGGATGATGTCGCTACCACAGCTTACTGGTACCAGACGCATCCTCATGTACCATTCGCGCCACTCATGTCCAGAAAAGAGCGCTGGCCAAGATGATTTTTGACGCTTTTCCTATTTTATATGTTTCATGACTTTACATATCGGCTACAAGAGTCCGTTCCGAACAAATCCGCTTCCAACGAATTTGTCCGGAAACGGCTCTTTCTTTTTTTATATGGTATTCAAAAAGCGATCCGGATTACAGAGGTTCGTCTTTTCACAAACCTTTCACATTTTCCGTCCATTCTTTAAGGTTCCTTTAAAGTTTCCTCATTATACTTAAAAATGTAAAAAACATTTCCGGAAGTAAATCAAACGAAAGGATCAATCGATTATGATGCAAAGCCAACAGATTCCCATGACCTTCCAACGGTATGAAACAAAATACATGCTTTCCCCGATCATGGCTCGCAAGCTTCGCAAGAGCCTTCCGGGTCATCTGCAGATGGATGAATACGGCCTTGATACCATCTGCAGCCTCTATTACGATACCCCGGATCACCAGCTCATCCGCCGTTCGCTGGAAAAACCCGTCTACAAAGAAAAACTGCGACTCCGCAGTTATGGTCCGGCCAAAGAGACCAGCCCCATATACGTAGAACTAAAGAAAAAATATGAAGGAATCGTCTACAAACGCCGCGAGCGCATGATATTATCAGAAGCGGTTCCCTATCTTGCAGGAAAATCAGAACCGGGCTTCGACAGCCAGATTCTCCACGAAATCACTTGGTTTCGCAACTACTACCGGGGGCTTGTTACCGCTATGTACATCGCCTACGACCGCATCGCCTGCTTCGGTACGGAAGACAGGAACTTTCGTGTTACCTTCGACACCAATATCCGATGGCGTACCGACAATCTGTGTCTTGACGGTCCAACGGAAGGAACCAGGCTTTTAGAACCAGGCTGGTATCTCATGGAGGTGAAAACACCAGGTGCTGTGCCCCTATGGTTCAGCAAAATTCTGGATGATCTTGCAATCTATCCGGCATCATTTTCTAAATACGGCTTTGCCTATCAGATCGAAAATCAGAAAGCATCAGAAGAAAAAGCTTTCATACCATTCACAGATATCCGGCAAACCGTATCAAAAACAGCATTCCGTTAGCTGAATCAGGTAAGTCCTCTGCGGCCATTGCGAAAAGCAAGAAGCAGTGGGTGGACTCACAGCTTGCGAAAAGCCTTTTTCAAACATAATCTGCTTCACAAAAAAAGAAAATGTAACTATTCAGAGCCATGCAAAATAGAAGAAAAATCGCGAATCATGCTTGCATGAATGAGCGGTTTTTCTGGAACTTCATATGGCGAGAAGCAACATCGCGATGTAGCGTAAGCGGAATCGAGATGGGGCTCTGAATAGACAAGAAAATAAAAAAAATCTGGGAGAAATTTGCTATGCTTAACACAATATTCAGTTCCGTTTTTACAGAAACAACCGCCGCCTTCACCTTTGGTCAGTTCCTTGCCTGCACAGCAGTGTCTCTGATTCTGGGACTGTTGATCGCTGCTGTTTACAGGTACAAAAGCGAATGCACCAAAAGCTTTGCTGTCACGCTTGTTCTGATGCCTGTGATCGTACAGATGGTGATCATGCTTGTCAATAGAAATCTTGGAACCGGAGTCGCCGTTGCCGGAGCCTTCTCTCTCGTCAGATTCCGTTCTGCACCGGGAAGTGCCAAAGAAATCAGCAGCATCTTTCTTGCTATGGCAGTCGGCCTTGCAACCGGTATGGGCTTTCATGGAACCGCAGCAGCATTTGCAATTATTGTAGAGGCTGTATGGTTTATTCTCGTGCAGACCAACTTTGGAGAAAAAAAGAGAAAGAAAAAGAACTCCGCATTACCATTCCGGAGTCCCTTGATTATACCAGTGTTTTTGACGATATCTTTGCCAGGTATCTGACCCGTTGCGAGCTTGTACAAGTAAAAACCACGAATATGGGAAGTCTTTTCAAGCTGGAGTATCGCATCGTATTCCGCGAGGAAGGCGAAGAGAAAAACATGATTGACCAGCTCCGTTGCAGAAACGGAAACCTTGAAATCCTGTGCAGTCGTGCACAGACCGGAAGGGAGGAATTATAATGAATCGAAACAGAAATAAAAACAGAAAAAAAGAGACCGGCGCGGTCGTCAGTCTGTTTCTTGTATCATCGCTGGCCTTCGGCGGATGCGGCACAGTAGTGACATCTTCCAGCTCTGTAAATGCCGAATCTGCCCGTACAGAGTCAACCGGCGAAACATCTGCCGACAACGCGGATACCACATCAGAGAGCACAGATTCGGAAAATGCAATGGAAAGTGCTTCCGATATTAATTTTGACCTGGAACTGACCGAATCCACTATCGACACCGAATTCACAGACCGTGAGAAGAGCGGAAGCTATAAAGCATCAGAAGCCGTAAAAATTACACTTAATAAGACGACAGCTACCGTCTCCGGCAGCGGAGCCAAAGCAGACGGCAGCACAATTACCATTACGGAAGAAGGCGTTTACATCGTAAGCGGAACACTTGAGGATGGCCAGATTATCGTAGACGCATCCGATTCCGACAAGGTTCAGATCGTACTCGATGGAGTCAATATCAACTGTGAGACAAATGCTGCCATCTACGTTCGCGAAGCGGACAAAGTTTTCATCACGCTTGCTGAAAACAGCAGCAACACGCTTGGCGGTGGAAACGAGTACACTCAGATTGACGACAACACGGTAGACGGCGTTATCTTCTCCAAATCAGATCTTGTCTGCAACGGGACAGGAAGTCTGACCATCGAGGCAGACTACAAACACGGGATTGTATCTAAAGATGACCTTGTTATCACTGGTGGAACCTACAAAATCACTGCTGCAGACAACGGGATCACAGCCAAAGATCAGCTTAAAATTCTGGATGGAAGCTTTGACATTGATGCTGCAAACAGTGCGGTCAAAGCGAAGAATACGGATGACACAGAGCTTGGAAATATCTATATTGCCGGTGGTGTTTTTACAGTTAAGGCAGAACAGGACGGCTTCCATGCAACCGGCAGCATCGTTGTCGATGACGTAACCATCACCGTAAACTCCGGTGATGACGGTTTCCATGCGGAGCTCGACACCGTCATTCATGGCGGAACGATCTTTGTTGAAAAAAGCTACGAAGGACTGGAAGGAAAACGCGTTGTGGTCAATGGTGGTGACATTACTGTAAATGCCAGCAACGATGGCGTCAATGCTGCAAATTCCGGCGACGATGGCGCCAATACCACAAATCCTGGCGCCAATGCTGTCGGTTCCGGTGACGATGACAGCAATGCCGCAAGCTCAAACAACGATAGCAGTGCTGCCGTAAACTCCGGTGATGATGGCAGCATATCCGGCGAGGCAGACGGAAAGGAACCTCCGCAAATGCCGCCTGATACAGAAAACGGCAGCGATATGCAGCCATCGCAGGACTTCGATCCGGAGAACGCTCCGTCTGGCGGAAATGCGCCGCAGGACTTCGATCCGGGGAATGCTCCGTCTGACGGAAATGCTCCACAGATGATGCAGAGAGGCTCCGGCGGCGGAGGCAACTCTGAGCTTTACATTAAAATTACCGGCGGAACCCTGACCGTATCCGCCGATGGTGATGGTCTTGATTCCAACGGCGGTCTTTTCGTGACCGGCGGAACTACGATCGTGTACGGGCCGACCAGCGATGGTGACAGTGCCCTCGATTACGACGGAAGTGCAATTGTGACCGGCGGAACCTTAGCTGCTATCGGCAGTGCCGGCATGACGGAAAGCTTCGACGAAGCGTCCACCCAGCCCGTTATCACCTATTACGGTACGGAAACCCAGTCCGCTGACACTACCATCACACTGACAGATAGCGATGGAAGTGCCCTCTTCACGGTCACACCTGAAAAAGTCTACGCCAGCATCGTTTTGACCTGCCCCGAAATGAAACTGGACGCAACGTATACTCTGGCTGCCGGTACCGACAACGAAGAGATCACCCTCACGGACATCATCACCACCGCCGGAACCCGGTCTGTTAAAACGATGAGCGATCCCAAAGGTGGAAAAATGCCAAATAACAGCGACAACAAAGGAACTCCGCCTTCAAAACCAAACGACACGGCTGAGTGAACCGTTATAGTTCATTCAGCACCGGAACATTTGCTGTTCCAGTGCGTAAGAAAGTGATTCTACTCATGATTCATGATTCTACCGTGGCTGTCTTCCTACTTCCAATTTACCGTATTCTGTGCTAAAATAACCTCACAAGAAAAGAGGTAGAAAAATCATGTATGATAAACTGACCGAAAACGATATTAAAAAAATGCAGGAAGAAATCGACTACCGCAAACTGGTTGTCCGTCCAAAAGAACTCGAGGCTGTAAAAGAAGCCCGTGCCCAGGGCGATCTCAGCGAAAACTTTGAATACAAAGCGGCCAAACAGGACAAAAACCGCAACGAAAGCCGCATCCGCTATCTGGAAAAAATGATCAAAACCGCCCACGTTATTTCAGATACCTCAAAGGACGACGAAGTCGGCATCAACAATACCGTCCAGGTTTACATCGAAGAAGATGATGAGACAGAAACCTACAAACTTGTCACCACCGTTCGTGGTAATTCTCTCAAAGGATACGTCAGTATCGACTCGCCATTAGGAAAAGCCATTCTGGGTCATAAAGTCGGCGACCGCGTCACTGTAAAAGTAAGCGATGCCTATAGTTATGATCTCATCATCAAATCCATCGAAAACACTGCGGATACCGATGACGAACTCCGCAGCTATTAAAGGACAGAAAGAAAGGAAAATACCAGTCATGGAAAAAATTGCAAGCTTTACGATCGACCATATCAAACTGAAACCAGGCGTCTACGTTTCAAGAAAAGATCACGTGGGTGACAGCGTCATCACAACCTTTGACCTGCGCATGACATCTCCAAACGATGAGCCTGTTATGAATACCGCTGAGGTCCACACCATCGAGCATCTTGGCGCAACCTTCCTGCGTAATCACGAAGAGTGGAAAGATAAAACCGTATATTTTGGTCCAATGGGCTGCCGTACAGGATTCTACCTGCTGCTGGCCGGTGATTACAATTCAAAAGATATTGTTTCACTCGTAATTGAAATGTATGAATTTATCCGCGATTTCAAGGGCGAAGTCCCGGGTGCATCCCCGAAAGACTGCGGAAACTATCTGGATATGAATCTGTCCATGGCAAACTACCTTGGCAAAAAATATCTGGATGAAGTTCTGTACGGAATTGATGAATCCCGTCTCGTCTATCCGGAATAAATTCTAAAAATGGTAACTATTCAGCGCCATGCGAAATTGTATGGAAAAGTGTGAATCATGATTGCATGAAGGAACACTTTTTCATGTAATTTCGCATGGCTCTGAATAGTTACAAAAAATGAAAGAAAACAGGGGGAAACAGAGTATGAGAACCATGGAAAACGAAAAACTGCGTGTGCAGATCAGCGATCACGGTGCAGAACTGTGCAGTATCTACGATAAGGAAACGGACCGTGAGGCAGTCTGGATCGGAGATCCGGCCTTTTGGAACCGTCACGCACCGGTTTTGTTCCCGTTTGTCGGAAAAGTAAACGGTGGATTTTATATCCACAAAGGCATTAAATACCCGATGGGCCAGCATGGATTTGCCCGTGACAAAGAATTCGAGTGCATCGAAAACACAGAAAATAGAACCGTACATCGTCTGGTATCAACCGACGAGACAAAAAAGGTCTATCCGTTCGATTTTGCCTTTACTGTAACCCAGGAGCTCTCAGACAGAACCGTGACTATTAGTTGGAAGGTAGAAAATACCGGCGCGGAAGATCTTTATTTTTCCGTCGGTGGGCACCCGGCATTTATGATCCCGGAGCAGTATGATATTGTCTTCAACAAAGATCTTGAGAACCATAGCGAGACAGAGCTTGAATATGTTCTGATTGATCCGGAAACTGCAGGTGTTGATGCGGCACATCCACGGAAACTGTCATTAACCAACGGAAAAATTCCATACACCAGAACCCTTTTCGACGAGGATGCTCTGATCTTCGACAATACGCAGGTAGAGCGCGTTGGCGTGGAAGTAGATAGGAAACCGTACGTTACCCTCACCTGTAAAGGCTTCCCAAGCGTTGGTGTATGGTCCAAGCCAAAAGCAGACGCTCCGTTTGTTTGTCTTGAGCCATGGATCGGCCGCTGTGACAACGTTGGCTTTGATGGTGAATTAAAAGACAAATATGGTGAACAGCACCTGAAGGCAGGAGAAAGTTTTCAGGCAAGCTACACCATCGCCATTGGCGAATAAACCAGGTAAAAGAGAAAAAACTCTAAAGTATGGGGAAAAGAACACGTTTCCTATGCTTCGGGGGTTGAAATTTTACGGTTTCTTTACTATAATTAGCATCAAGCCCAAAAACGCATGTGGTTCAGCATGCACAGAAGAAAAAACAGGAGGGAACGTTTTTGAAAAGAGAAACGGTTATCGTACTTGATTTTGGCGGTCAGTACAATCAGTTAATTGCAAGACGTGTACGTGAGTGTAACGTTTACTGTGAGATTTATTCTTACAAAACAGATATTGAAAAGATTAAAGAAATTCAGCCGAAAGGTATTATCTTTACCGGCGGCCCGAACAGCGCATATCTGCCGGATTCCCCGACTTATACAAAAGAAATTTTCGAACTTGGAATTCCGATCCTCGGCATCTGCTACGGATCACAGCTGATGATGCATCTGCTGGGCGGAAAAGTAGAAGTAGCTCCGGTCAGAGAATATGGAAAAATTGAGGTAACCGTAGATACCAGTTCCGCACTGTTCGAAAATGTATCTGAAAAAACAATCTGCTGGATGAGCCACAACGACTATATTTCCAAAGCAGCCCCGGGCTTTGAAATCATTGCCCATACGGAGGACTGTCCGGTAGCAGCCGTTGCAAACGTAGAGAAAAATCTCTATGCAACCCAGTTCCATCCGGAGGTTCTTCATACCAAAGAAGGAAAGAAGATGCTTTCCAACTTTGTATATAATGTATGTAAATGTGCCGGTGACTGGCACATGGATTCCTTCGTAGAAGAGTCTATCAAAGCTATCCGCGAAAAAGTTGGCAACGGAAAAGTACTCTGTGCCCTTTCCGGCGGCGTTGATTCCTCTGTTGCAGCCGTTATGCTCTCCAAAGCAGTTGGAAACCAGCTCACCTGCGTTTTTGTTGACCACGGTCTGCTGCGTAAAAACGAAGGCGATGAAGTAGAGGCTGTATTCGGACCGGAGGGTCCGTATGACCTGAATTTTATCCGTGTTAATGCACAGGAGCGTTTCTATGCCAAATTAAAAGGCGTAGAAGAGCCGGAGAAAAAACGTAAAATCATCGGTGAAGAATTTATCCGTGTCTTCGAAGAAGAGGCAAAAAAAATCGGTGCCGTAGACTTCCTCGTGCAGGGAACCATCTACCCGGACGTTGTAGAGAGCGGTGTCGGCGGAGAATCCACCGTTATCAAATCTCACCATAATGTCGGAGGACTGCCGGATTACGTAGATTTCAAAGAAATCATCGAGCCACTGCGCAATCTCTTCAAAGATGAAGTAAGAAAAGCAGGTCTGGAACTCGGCATTCCGGAATACCTCGTATTCC
>UMEN01012829.1_pt1 | contig 13143 bp, 6 predicted proteins | sample 1964751 | NCBI WGS metagenome assembly UMEN01 (sample SAMEA4836020, study PRJEB28245) | human gut metagenome | biome: gut microbiome; material: fecal sample | place: Denmark | collected 2008
CATGGTATGGAGATTATCATTTCAATATCAATGTTCAGATGAACTATTGGCCAACAATGGCAAGTAATTTAAGTGAATGTATGAAACCATACAATGATCTTTTGAATGTACTGAAACAAGCAGGTCGTAATGCGGCAGCTGCATCATTTGGCATCAAGAGTAACCCGGGTGAAGAAAATGGATGGCTTGTAGGCTGCTTTAGTACACCGTATATGTTCTCTGCATTGGGACAGAAAGATAATGCAGCCGGATGGAACCCGATTGGTTCTGCATGGGCACTTCTTAACTCTTATGAGTACTATCTGTATACAGGAGATACACAGTACTTGAAAGACGAGTTATATCCGTCTATGAAAGAAGTTGCAAACTTCTGGAATGAAGCTCTTTACTGGAGTGAGTATCAGCAGCGTTATGTATCTGCTCCTTCTTACTCACCAGAGAACGGACCGATTGTGAATGGTGCATCTTATGATCAGCAGTTTATCTGGCAGCATTTTGAAAATACAATTCAGGCAGCAGAGACATTAGGAGTTGATGCTGATCTGGTTGCAGAGTGGAAAGATAAGCAGTCAAAACTGGATCCAGTATTAGTTGGTGATGACGGACAGGTGAAGGAATGGTTTGAAGAGACATCTATCGGAAAAGCACAGGCAGGAGATCTTGAGGAAATTGATATTCCACAGTGGAGACAGAGCCTTGGTGCACAGAATTCAGGAGTGCAGCCACCGCACCGTCATTTGTCACATCTGATGGCATTATATCCATGTAATCTGATCAACAAAGATAATCCGGAATATATGGATGCAGCAATTGTATCTCTGCAGGAAAGAGGACTTGATGCAACAGGTTGGTCAAAGGCTCACAAACTGAATCTTTGGGCTCGTACAGGACATGCTGAAGAAGCATTCCAGCTTGTACAGTCAGATGTTGGAGGAGGAAATTCAGGATTCTTAACAAACCTTTTCTGTTCTCATGGTGCAGGAGCAAACTATAAAGAAAAACCAATCTTCCAGATTGATGGAAACTTTGGTTATACAGCCGGCGTTAATGAAATGCTTCTTCAGAGTCAGCTTGGATATGTACAGTTCCTTCCAGCTATTCCAGAGCAGTGGAACACAGGTCATGTAGAAGGTATTGTTGCAAGAGGCAATTTTGATATTGATATGAAATGGTCTAACGGAAAAGCAGACCGTTTTGCAATTACTTCAAACAATGGAAATACTTTTACAGGTGAATATGACAATATTGCAGCTTATACAGTAAAGAAATCTGATGGAACAAAGGTTGATGTAGATGTTATTTCAGACAACAAGATCTCTTTCCCAACAGTGGCAGGAGAAACTTATACAATTGACTTTAATGCATCACCAGATAAACTTCAGGGTGTAATCGATGCAGCAAAAGAAATTTCAGCACAGATGACAGATGAACTTCTTGCTGAACAGAAAGCACATTTAGATGAACTCATCCAGACAGCTGAAAAAGCAATCGCAGAAGAAAAATCTGACGAATATGAGAATCAGTCACAGATTCTCAGCAAAGCAATTCAGGTTGCAAAAGCTGCAATGACATTAAAAGATTCCTATTATCCTGCAAAGGAAGTATATGATGGAAGAGATCTGGAAGAAGACTGGGCAAGTTATATTAAGACAGCAGCAGATTTAAACAATCAGTTATCTGCAGCCGCAGAACTTCTGAAAGATACAGAAGCAACAGTAAGTGAATTAGAACTGATGAAAGAAAGTGTTGATCATGCGAAAGATGCTCTTCCGGAGCTTTGGAACAGACTGACACTGAAAATCACACCAGATAATCAGCTGACACTTGGAGAAAACGATTTAGTTGAGATTACAAGTGAGTTTGATGATCTTCAGATCAGATATACAACAGATGGAAATGATCCGATGTGGTTCTCTGATGAGTATAAAGCCCCATTTGCTGTTACAAAATCAAAACAGAAAATTAAAGCTGCTCTGTTCCTTGGAAGACGTCAGATGAGTGAAGTATTTGAAGCAGAATATCTCAGCGAAGAAGGATTAAATTCCGCAGAAGGCATTGAAGAGAATTACATTGCTGCTACAGATAACGGAACATCAGGAGATAGTGAAGGGATTGCAAATGCATTGGATGGAAAGAATGGTACAGCATGGTATCCGTCAACTTTCCCAACGGTGCTTGAAGTTGAGTTTGAAAAACCGGTTAAGGTAAATACAGCAGAAGTTGCATTAGACTGGTTCTATGAGAACTATTATGACATTACAGATATGGATATCGAATATTGGAATGGAGATGCATGGGTTCCGGCAGTTGAGGGAGCTTCATTGGGAGATATTTCCAAGGTATTTACATTTGATGAATTTGAGTCCAACAAAGTAAGACTTAAGATTAACGAAGCATGGAAATATGCTTATTATGGTTATATCGGTATTGATGCATTCAGACTGTTTAACCTGAACGATAAAGTAACAACAGACAAGAGTCTTTTGGATCAGGTAATCTCTGTTGCACAGAAATGTGTGGACAATGGAGAAGTAGATGAAGCAATCGAGAGTGTACAGGAGAGCTTTAACAAGGTATTTGCTTATGCAAAATCAGTCAGTGCAAATATCCAGTCCAGTCAGAGCACAATTGATGGCACGAGAGATGCATTGATTGAAGAAATCCAAAAACTTGGATTTAAAGCAGGAGATAAGACAAATCTGCAGAATCACTATACATTATACAGTGCATTAGATCTTGATCAGTATATTGATGGAGAAGAAAAAGATGCATTTGTAGAAGCACTTGAGAATGCGAAAGCAGTGATTGAAGATGGTGATGCAATGGAGGCAGATGTTGTAGAGGCAGATCAGCAGCTTCTTCGTGCAGCAGATGCATTGATCAAGAAAGGAGATAAGACATCTCTTCAGGCACTGGTAGATTCCACAGCTGACTATAAGAAAGAGAATTATCTCAGTGCAGGATGGAACACATTCGAAGCAGCACTTGACGCTGCAAAGAAAGTGCTTGCAGATGAGTCTGCAACACAGGAAGACGTAGACAAGGCAAAAGAAGTTCTTACATCAGCAATGACAGGACTTCGTTACAAAGCAGACAAGTCCGTATTAGAAGAAATCATTGGAAAAGCAAAAGCAATGGATCTGACAGGATACAGCGCAGAAAATGTTGCACTGTTCAATGCGGCTCTTGCTAAAGCAGAAGCAGTTATGGCAAACGAGGAACTTTCCGTTTACGAACAGCCAATCGTTGACGCAGCAGTTCTTGATCTGCAGAACGCAATTAAAGCTTTGAATGATGAGAAAGATAATGCATCAAAACCATCCGACTCATCGAAACCGTCGAACCCATCTAAACCGGGAAGTGGAAATGGAAACGGTGCTACAGGATCTGACAAGAATAATGGATCAGGTTCTGATGGAAAACATCAGGCGACAACAGCAGGTAAGCAGAACGGTGGAAACACAGTGAACGGAACAAGCGGAAAAGCAACTAAGACAGGTGATGTCACACCGATCATTCCGGCGGCAGCAGGTGTTATTCTTTCAATGGCAGCAATCGTTGTTGTACTGAAAAAGAGAAAAAGATAATAAAAAAGAATCAGGAAGTGGAACAGAAACCGGGAATGGTGAAATTCAGAAAACAGTAACACGGAAGGATTCATGAGAGACAGAGAGGACTTTTTAGACGAAGTCCTCTCTTTTTCGAGTGAAGAAAAAAGTTTTATATCCCCCCACCTGGCTTGTGGGTTTATTCTGTTTCTTATACAATAAATTGCATTGACAGAAAATAGACAGCATGAGGAGAAAACGATGAAACGAAGAAAACTATCACAGGTGATCGCGGTAACATTAGCAGTCTGCATGTTGGCAGGTTGTGTACTTACAGGCTGTGGAAGCAAATCAGATAATGCAAATAAAGAGACTACACAAAGCGGATCTACATTAATCTATGGAAGTAATGATTACACAAGGATCAATCCGGCTATTGATGAGCATGGAGAGATTAATCTGCTTCTGTTTGACGGTCTGACAGCACATGATGAGAATAATGAGATAGTACCGGGACTGGCAGAATCATGGGAGCTGGATGACGCGACAAATACTTATACATTCCATCTTAGGGATGATGTAAATTGGCATGATGGAGAGAAATTTACAGCAGATGATGTTGAGTTTACGATCAAAGCAATCATGGATCCGGACAATGAATCAGAGATTGCTTCTAATTATGAGGATGTTACAGCAATCAATGTGATCGATGATAAGACGATTTCTTTTACACTTCGGGATAAGAATGTGGCATTTCTCGACTATATGACAATTGGTATCCTTCCGAAACACTTACTGGAAGGCAAGGATATGCAGACAGATGAATATTTCCATAATCCGATCGGAACGGGTCCGTATAAGATTCAGGAGTGGGATGAAGGACAGAGTATTACACTTGTAAAGAATGAGAATTATTATAAAGGAGCTCCGAAGATTGATACAATCGTGTTCAAGATTGTACCGGATGATAATGCAAAGGCACTTCAGTTAAAATCCGGTGAGATCAACCTGGCAAAGGTGACACCGAAGGATGCACAGAATTTCACAGATGATGATACTTTTACAGTATATGATATGAAGACAGCAGATTACAGAGGTATCCTTTATAACTTTAATAATGAGTTCTGGCAGAGGAACAAATATGCAATTCCGGCAATCAGCTATGCAATCGATCGTCAGAAGATGGTAGACAGTGTTATTCTGGGAGAAGGAATTGTAGCTTATGGTCCGCTTCAGAGAAATAAGTATAATAATGAAGATGTAGAGAAATACTCTTATGATCCGGCGAAAGCAAAAGAAGTGTTAGAAGCGGCTGGCTGGACATTGGGAGATGACGGAATCTATGAGAGAAACGGAGAGAAGCTTTCTTTTACAATCAATGTGATGGAAGGTGATCAGGTGCGCGCAGATCTTGCGGCTATCGCATGTCAGCAGCTGAAAGAAGTTGGAGTTGATGCAAAAGCACAGGTTCAGTCAGAAATCGACTGGGCAAATCAGGAAGCATTTTTGATCGGATGGGGAAGCCCGTTTGATGCTGATGACCATACATATAAAGTGTTTGGTACAGATAAAGGAAGTAATTACAGTGGATATTCCAATGAACAGGTAGACACTTATCTGACACAGGCAAGACAGACAAATGATGAGAATGAACGTAAAGAAGCATATGCAAAGTTTCAGGTTGCACTTGCAGAAGATCCGGCATATACATTCTTCTGTTATTGCGATGTAGATTATGTGACGAATAAGAAGATCCAGGGAATTACAAAGGATACAGTTCTTGGCCATCATGGTGTTGGAATTTTCTGGAATGTAGAGGATTGGACGATCGAATGAAAATAGAAGAAATACTGGCAGTGAAGCATTTGTCAGTTGAATTTCAAACTTCAGATGGAAAGAAACAAGTAGTAAAGGACGTCTCCTTGTCGTTAAGACAAGGGGAGGTCCTTGCTCTTGTTGGAGAGTCAGGATGTGGAAAGACTGTACTGTGCCGATCAATTTTGAAATTACTGCCCAAGAGTGCGTCTGTGACAGGCGAAGCCATTCAATATAAAGATCAGAACCTGATCGGATATAATGAAAAAGAGATGCAGCAGATCCGAGGACATGGAATCGCGATGGTCTTTCAGGATCCACAGAGTACGTTAAACCCGACGATGACAGTTGGAAGTCAGATAGAAGAGGCTATTTTGCTGCATGAAAAAGCTTTAAAGCAGAATAAAAAGGAATCAGCAAAAGAGCGGGCAATCGAACTGATGAAGCTCGTTGGGATCAAAGACGCAGAGCAGCGTTATGATCTATATCCGTATCATTTTTCAGGTGGAATGCGTCAGAGATGTGTGCTTGCAACAGCACTTGCCTCAAATCCAAAGCTTTTAATTGCGGATGAACCGACGACAGCGCTGGATGTGACAATCCAGGCAGAGATTCTGAAACTGTTGAAAAAATTACAGAAAGAATTGAATTTAAGTATTCTGTTTATCACACATGATCTCGGAGTTGTTGCTCAGATCGCAGACCGGGTTGCTGTAATGCAGGATGGAAATATCGTGGAATTGGAAGAAGCAAAACAGCTTTTCACAGCTCCAAAACATTCTTATACAAAGAAATTGATTCATGATCATCCTTATTATATGCATAGAAATGAATCAAAATTAATAAGTGAATCAGAATTGCATGAAAAACTGGTAGAAATCTCACATTTGTCCTACTTCTATCCTTTAGATAGAAAAAGGGTGTTTCAAGCGGTGAAAGATGTGTCCTTTGAGATAAGAAGAGACGAGATTTTTGGACTGGTAGGTGAGTCAGGATCTGGAAAGTCAACGGTTGGAAAATGTCTGATGGGAATTCTAAGTCCGGAAGCAGACACATTTTCTTATGATGGGATAAATCTTCTTGATAAAAAAGCAAAAAAGAAAAATGCGAGAAGACTGCAAAAAGAGCGGCAGATGATCTTTCAGGATTCAACATCTTCCTTAAACCAGAAAATGAAGGTAGAGAAGATCCTTGCAGAGCCATTGGAAATACATAAAGTATTTTCTGACAAGAAAGAACAACATGATTTTTTATGTGAAATGATGGAAGAAGTGGAATTGCAGGAAGAACAGCTTCACGTGTGGCCACCAGAGTTGTCAGGCGGACAAAGACAGAGAGTTGCAATCGCAAGAGCATTTGCAATGAAGCCGAAGCTCTTGATCGCAGATGAACCAATCGCTTCGCTGGACGTAACTACACAGGCACAGATGGTGAAGCTGTTTCGGCATTTACAAAGAGAACATGACTGTGCAATTCTTTTTATTGCGCATGATCTTTCAATGGTGCGTCTGTTGTGCGACCGTGTCGGAGTGATGAAGGATGGAAAACTTGTGGAGATAGGAGAAACCGAGCAGGTGTTTGAACATCCGCAGCATTTATATACGAAGAAACTTCTGGAGGCGATTCCGATTCCGGAGATTTCAGGAGAGGAGCAGAGTGATGAAGAAACAATGGCTTAAAAAAATCGGACTGATCTTGCTATCTGTTTTTGTGCTCTCACTTCTTGTGTTTGTAATGTCGCGGCTGGCACCCGGGGATCCGCTGGTTTCTTATTATGGAGAGCGTGCAGAGAGGATGTCAGTGGAAGAACATGAGCATGCAATGGAACGACTTGGATTAAACGAACCTATTCCTGTTCAGTATGTGAAATGGCTTGGAAATGCATTTCAGGGGGATTTTGGAATCTCTTATAAATATAAGCAAGATGTTCTTACGGTGATCGAGGGACGTTTAGTCAATACATTATTGCTTGGCGGAATTGGTTTTATCCTGACATTTGGACTGGCACTTTTGCTTGGAATTTTCTGTGTGTATTATGAAAATCAGCTTCCAGACCGGATTTTGCGTAAGGTGGGAACAATCACAAGCTGTATTCCGGAATTCTGGTTGTCACTTATATTGATTTTGATTTTTAGTGTGAATCTAAAATTCCTTCCGGGAAGTGGGGCATATGATTTCGGACAATCGGCAAATCCGTTGAGCAGATTGACGCATCTGATTCTTCCGCTGACAGTTGTTGTGCTGAGCCACCTTTGGTATTATGCGTATCTGATCCGTAACCGATTGTTGGAAGAAACTAGAAAAGACTATGTTTTACTGGCAAAGGCAAAAGGAATGTCACGAAAAAGAGTATTGTTCTTTCACTGTGTGAAAAATATTATGCCATCGTTCATCAGTCTGATGGCAATTTCACTTCAGCATGTGATTGAAGGGACGTATATCGTGGAAATGGTATTTTCCTATCCGGGAATCGGAACGCTTTCTTTTGAAAGTGCAAAATATCATGACTATAATATGCTGATGGTGCTTTGCGTATTTACCGGTATTTTTGTTCTTGCGGGAAATGTGATCGGACAGTCTGTCAGTGAATGGATCGATCCAAGAATGAAAGAGATAAAAATGACAGGAAAGGCAGATATGGTATGAGGTGGAGAAAATGAAAAAAGCGAAAAAAAATAATGCCGTTATCATTGCCGGAAGTATTCTTGCAGTCATCGTATTTGCCTGTGTTTTCTGTCGTTTCTTTATGACGAAAGACCCTACATACATGGATCTGAAGAACTGCAATATTTCACCGAATAAAGAGTTCTTTTTTGGAACGGATACGATGGGAAGAGATATTTTTTCAATGATTTTATACGGTGGTAGAATATCGCTGTTTATCGGGTTGATATCCACCGTGTTATCGACTACGATTGCGGTGATCTACGGATCCTTCAGTGGAATCGCACCGGAGTGGATGGATGAACTGATGATGCGTTTTACAGAAATTTTATTGAGTATTCCTTCAATTCTGTTAATTATCTTTCTTCAGGCACTGGCAGGAAAGAACTCAGTTGTTGCAATCACCGTAGTGATTGGGTTTACCAGTTGGATGAATATCGCAAAAATGGTACGCACTGAGGTACGACAGCTCCGCGAGAGTGAATATCTGATTGCTGCAAAATGTATGGGTGGAAGTTTCTGGCATATTTTATGTGTACATTTGCTGCCGAATTTTGTTTCGTCAATTATGTTTATGGTCGTGATGAACATCAGAAGTGCAATCATAGCAGAGTCAACATTGAGCTTTCTTGGGATTGGTCTTCCGATGGAAATCATTTCCTGGGGGAGTATGCTCTCGCTTTCTGAAAAGGCATTGATGACAAACTCCTGGTGGATCATTCTGATTCCGGGAATCGTGCTTGTAATCACATTACTGTGTATTACGGAACTGGGAGAAGCTTTGCGTAAAAATGTGAATCAGAAAGAAGGCAATTTATAGAAAATTTCTATAGAAAAGTTTGATAACCTATAGTAAAAATGTTATACTGAGAAACAGAAGCCTGGAGGTTAAAATACCTGAACGAATAGGTAAAGGAGAGCGATAGAATGGTAACAGTAAATGCTATGGGAGATAAATGTCCGGTTCCGGTAATTAAGACAAAGAAAGCATTAGATGCTTTGACAGCTCCGGAGACAATAGAAGTTCTCGTTGACAATGAGACAGCAGTGGCTAATGTGACAAAGATGGCACAGAGTACAGGCGCAACAGTAACACAGGAGAAGCTTGGAGAGGATGAATATAAAGTGACAATCCAGGCGCTTGCAGGAGAAGGAACTCAGACAGCACCGGCGGGTGCGGTTTGCGATTGTGTTCCAACAGGGGATACGGTAGTTGTGATTTCTTCTGACAAGATGGGAAGTGGAAATGATGAGCTCGGAAAAGTGCTGATCAAAGGTTGCATCTTTGCAATCACACAGCTTGATGAGCTTCCAAAGAAGATGATCTTCTACAACGGTGGCGCTAAGATCACATGTGAAGGATCTGACTCTCTGGAGGATCTGAAGAATCTGGAAAGCCAGGGCGTTGAGATTGTGACTTGCGGAACATGTTTGGATTATTATGGAATGAAAGACAAGCTTGCAGTAGGAACAGTTACAAATATGTATGACATTGTCGAGTCTATGAATAATGCAGGTAAGATTGTGAAACCTTGTTAGAAACATAGGAACAGTTACAGTAATTTGAAAATGTGATGGAAAAGCTGCTGCAACAGCTTTTTCGTATACCGAGGGAATTATTTTGAAAAAATATTCGAAAGGAAGTGGGCGAAATGAGTAAGGGACTCAAAGAGATTCATCTGACACAGATGACAAAGACAGCTGGTTGAGCGGCCAAAATCGGTCCTGAGACCCTTGCCCAGGTTCTGGGTAAGCTGCCTAAATTTTCCGATGAGCGTCTGCTTGTCGGTGTTGAGACATCAGATGATGCCGCAATTTATAAAATATCGGATGAGACTGCCATGATACAGACACTGGATTTCTTCACACCGGTTGTGGACGATCCGTATCTGTTCGGACAGATTGCAGCGGCGAACTCCTTAAGCGATGTATATGCAATGGGAGGAGAGCCGAAGGTTGCATTGAATATTGTATGTTTTCCAAATTGTCTGGATCCGGAGATCTTAGGGGAAATCTTGCGAGGCGGAGCAGACAAGGTGTTAGAAGCAGGAGCCGTTCTGGTCGGAGGTCATTCGGTGCAGGATGATGAACCGAAATACGGACTCTCGGTAACAGGCTTCGTTCACCCGGATAAGATTTATAAGAATTACGGGTGTCAGCCGGGAGATGTGCTGGTTCTGACCAAACAGCTTGGAAGTGGTATTGTGAATACAACAGTGAAAGCACAGATGGCTTCCGAAGCAGCCGCGGAGGAAGCTGCGAAAGTAATGGCTTCATTGAATCAGAGAGCGAAAAGAGCAATTGAGAAACACACGATCCACGCATGTACAGATGTGACGGGATTTGGATTGCTAGGACATTGTACAGAGATGGCTGAGGCAAGTGACATGACTCTGGAATTATATCCGGAGCAGATTGAATATATGACAGAAGCGATTGCATATGCAAGGATGGGACTCGTTCCGGCAGGAGCATATAAGAACCGGGAGTTTGCAGCGGAAGGACTGGATGCAGGAGACGTAGAAGAGGTCTATTTAGATCTGATCAGCGATCCGCAGACTTCAGGAGGACTTCTTGTCAGTGTCCCAAGAGAAGAATTAGACAGTCTGTTAGCGGACTTTGAGGCAGTGGGAATGGAGACGAAAGTTTCTGTTGTAGGCTGTGTTAAAGAGCGGCAGGAAAAACTCATCCAACTAAAAAAAGGAAAAATGGAAATGCTGTAAGAGATTTCTTGTTACTGTTCACAGTGCTCTGTGAGCAGTAACGGTTTCTTGCGGCATTTCGCTGTAGAAAGAGAAATTAAGGAGCAGCAGTAGTTGGAAAAGTCAGATCAGAATAAGAAAAGAGAAAATTTACAGAAAGAAAAGAATCAGATCTTTCGCCTGCTTCCGCGAGTAGATGACTTGATGAAGAAAGAAAATGTTCAGAGACTGGCAGAGAAAGAAGGATATGAGCGTGTTCTCGGAGCAGTCAGAGATTCTGTGGAGAATCTGAGAAATGAAATCTCACAAGGAATCAAAAAGGGAATCAGTGAGCATGAAGCGAAAGAAATGATTCAGAAATTTCTGTATGAGATAGAATCAAGTTCAAAGAAATCAGAAGTGAACCATCTTCTGGAACAAGAACAGAAAAAGGAGATCCAACCAGTTTATAACGGAACAGGAGTAATCCTTCATACTGGGCTTGGACGTGCAACGCTTAGTCATGAGATTGCGGAAAAACTGAAAGCAGTTGCAGAGAATTATTCCAGTCTGGAATATGATTTACAGACTGGAAAACGTGGAAACAGGACCGGATATGCAGAAGAATTGCTTTGTCAGATCACGGGAGCAGAAGCGGCAATTGTTGTGAATAACAATGCCGGAGCTGTACTTCTTGCCTTGAGTGCATTGACAAAAGGCGGAGAAGTGGTCGTCTCCAGAGGAGAACTTGTTGAAATCGGAGGAAAATTCCGTATTCCGGAAGTTCTTGAATTAAGCGGTGCTATTTTGAAAGAAGTCGGGACAACCAATCGTACAAGGATAGAAGATTATAAAGCAGCAGTCAGTGAAAAGACGAAAGCATTTTTGAAAGTCCACACAAGTAATTACAGAATTGTCGGGTTTACAGAATCGGTAAGTGCAGAAGAATTGTATGAATTAAGTACTGGTCTGATAGAGTGCACGCAGGAATTGCCGCCTGAAAACTTCGAGAATCATACGGAACGAAGCGGAATTCCAGTGATTGAAGATCTGGGCAGTGGTGTACTTATAAATCTGGAGGAATATGGTTTATCTAAAGAACCAACTGTACAGGAAGAAGTAAAGGCTGGTGCAGATGTTGTTTGTTTTAGTGGTGATAAACTATTTGGTGGAGCACAGGCAGGAGTCCTTGTAGGAAAGAAAAAATATATTGATCAGATGCGTAATCATCCATTGCTTCGGGCTCTTCGAGCAGATAAATTTACAATGACAGCAATAGAAGAAGTGTTGAAATGTTATCTGGATCAGAAAGAAGCTGTTCAAAAGATTCCAACATTGAGAATGCTGACAAGATCTGTGGAGGAAATAAAAGAGAAAGCAATGGTCTGTGCTGATAGATGGAATCAAGAGGGAGCGTCCGTTCAGATTCAAGTGGAAAAATGTATTTCTAAGGCTGGTGGAGGTGCACTTCCTGAGACGGAGATTCCAAGTTATGGAGTAGCATTGGAATCAACTGAGATCACCGTTGAAGAAATAGAAAGCAGGATGAGAAATCTTTCAGTTCCGGTAATTGGAAGAATAAAGGAAGGGCGTTTCCTTCTGGATATGAGAACTTTCTCGGAAGAAGGAATCGAATATCTGGCGACACAGATCAGACATGTTATGGAAAGAAAGCATAACTAAGAAAGAAAAACAGCATTAAGAAAGGGACTGCATTAGATGGAAAGACATGTGATCATCGGAACTGCCGGACATATCGATCATGGTAAGACGACACTGATCAAGGCATTAACGGGAAGAGATACAGACCGTCTGAAAGAAGAGAAAGCACGTGGAATCACAATTGATCTAGGGTTTACATGGATGGATTTGACAGACGGAGAGCGTGTCGGAATCATTGATGTTCCCGGGCATGAGAAATTTATCTCTAATATGACTGCAGGTGTGGTAGGAATGGACCTTGTTCTTCTTGTAATTGCAGCAGATGAGGGGATTATGCCACAGACAAGAGAACATCTTGCGATTTTACGCCTTCTCGGTGTTGAGAATATCCTTGTTGTTTTGAATAAATGTGACCTTGTGGATGAGGAATGGCTGGAGATGGTAGAACAGCAGATCTGTGAAGAAATGCAACAGTTGCTTGCAGTAGGTCAGAGAAGTGATCAGGTAGAAGATAAGCTGGAATATAATGTGGACATTGTACGTGTTTCAGCAAAATCAGGAGCCGGAATAGAAGAATTAAGAAGTCAAATCCTGAAATGTGTAAAAAAGCAGAAAGAAATGTGGAAAATTCCTGCATTTCCAAGACTTCCTGTGGACAGAGTATTTTCAATTAAAGGAAGCGGAACAGTTGTGACGGGAACACTTCTTGACGGGAAAATTCATTCGGGAGATCGGGTGATGATCTATCCACAACAAACTTCGTGCAGAGTTCG
>UMEN01018768.1_pt1 | contig 12952 bp, 10 predicted proteins | sample 1964751 | NCBI WGS metagenome assembly UMEN01 (sample SAMEA4836020, study PRJEB28245) | human gut metagenome | biome: gut microbiome; material: fecal sample | place: Denmark | collected 2008
GGATATTGCTTACATTCAGATATTTGCTTTTAAAAGTACGGTTCCCTCCGGAAATGCGGTTCGAAATACTTTTCTTACCAACGGACCGGCGATTAACAGCTGAAATGGAAGTGCCATAATAAAATTCTTTGGAATATTGGTCAGCCAGATCAGAAGTAAGCTTCCCCATTCTCCGCTTTTTATGCAGGCTTCCACACCTCCGTAAAATGACATAATGATCACCATCGGAATTACCATACAGCCGGAAACAGCGATCGCCTTTTGAAGCACACTGCTGTCCGGTTTAACCAGAAACCGAAATGCGAATGCTTTGGCCGGCCCTGATACGACAAACCAGTCAAACACCATCGCAAAAATATAAGCCACCGGGAAGCCAAGCCATGCTTCCTTTAAAGTCTCCACACCGAATTGTCCCATATGCAGCGTCACGTTGTAAACACTCATCCAGAGTACCATCACGAAACACATCATTACCGTATAAATCAAACTTTCTCTCTTATGCTTTGGCATATTTTTCTCCTTTTCTTACCTTCTTTTTTCATTTTGTCGTTTTGACTGTATTGTAAGAAAAGGACTGTCATTTTTTAGGAAATTTTACCACTGTTTCAAACACGATCTATCCAACCTGATGCTCAGATATTTTTCTTCAAGCTCCTGCCTGTAAAATACCGGTTTCCAGATTGTTTCTTTCACCGGATGAAAATGAGGGGATGAATACGCCACCTGATCACTGGGCTCTATCGTCCCCGCCAGAAAAATAGATGTGGGACCAGACTGACCGCCGATCACAGATACCGATCTTTTACCATGTGCAGTCGTCCAAACGGTGTCCCCTTCTTCACAATCCTGCAGATAAAAATCATCCTTTGCCTGTGGTGCAATTTCATACGTAATCTTCAAAACATGCTCCGGAAATTTCAGCCCTTCCATATCCGGAACCTCGATCCTCTCATCAACGGATTCTTTTATATTCAGTTCATAGTGTTCTTTTGTCACCGGATGCATGACTTCCACTTTCTGATCGACGGCCCCCGCTTTGACTGCAAAAGACGTTCCTTCGTACCGCGTTTTTTCCGGCTTCACACTTAACTCTAACCTCTTCGGAATTTCTCCTGTCCATTCATAGAAATATCTTTGAAACTTCCAGAATCGTTCTTGATCACACTGATAATATTCCATCCACTTTTCAGCCCGCACATCCTTTGCTTCCCCCGCTTCCACCGGCACCCAATACGTTCCGTCTGCACAAAAGGGGATGACCTGTGTATCTTTTTCTCTCAACGTAATGTTTAAATATTGCATCGCCTGTTCACCCAGATGATCAAGCTCCTCGCAAGTATCGATCACAATTCCATGCTCACAAAAAAGGAGTCCTCTGACTGCTGCTTTTCGTGTTTCCCACTCGCACATCTGATCAACACGAAACTCCTTCCTGATTCTCCCCAGATTCTGATGTACAAATTCTCCTTCAAAGACATGTGTCATGTGTTTTCCTCCTGTCTACTCCCGTATCACATCTACCACCTGTTCTTTCAGCACAGACTGTCCGGAAATCACCACTGCCGCTGCACAGATTGCCAGATTCACCAGGATCATGATCAGAACCGGCACAATCTGAATACCTGATTTTGGATGCAGATACAAAAATACATGTGTCATAAAATAGTATAACACTTTTTGTACCGCCAGATAAAGTGCGATCATCACAATACTGGAATATACTCCATACCGCAGCCCTTCTTTGAGCAGCATGATCCGAAAACCGGAATCCGTGATCCCCATCGCCCTTAAAATCCCGAATTCATGCTTTCTGGCTGCCACCAGATACTGCATACTGTTCATAATATGCAGAAGGCTGATCACCAGAAGGACAAAAGCAATGCCATAGAAGAACAGCATTTTCTGATTCAGATAAAAGTTCTGCACCTTGATCTGTTCCGTATAATCCTTGACGACACAGTCGGATACTCCGGAAACAACCTTACGGATCTCATCTGTCACTGCGACCGCATCCGCATGTTCTTTCAATGCAATGCTGATGGTCCGGTATCCTTCGATGCCAAAATATTTCTGCATCTGTTCATTTGTCATAATAATGCTGGCTGCTCCATCCCCGTAAAACTGATCCACTCTTGCCAGTGTTCTGCTGACAACTGCCTGGACTTGAAGACCCGAATTCTGATACAGCGAGTCTTCCCCCTGAAATTTCAGTAATTCTGTCTGGGCAGTCTTCGGTATCCTGACTGAAAGCGCATCTCCGGGAGACACACTGATTCCATCATAGTTTCCCTGTCCGTCCATCAGCGTCGCCAGTATCACTGTATCCTCTTCCCGCATTTTCTCCGGATCGATTTCTCCCTCCAGAAGATAATCATTCAACTCATTTAACATCCTGTCATCATATCCGTAGATATTGACCTTTAATCCATATTCTCCGTTTGCTTTTCTCACCAGTCTTCCATTGAATTTTTCCACCATATCCGAATCTGCATCCAGAATGTTTTCCTCCGGATTCTCACTGCCCATATAATACTCCGGCCAGTGAAAAACATCATCTGACATCGTAAGCTCTCCCGCCATATAGCGCACCGGTCTGACAGACTCCAATCCGCTTATCTTTTCCATCTGCTCTGCACATACCTTTGGAATCAGACTGGACAGTGAATCTGAATCTTCATACACCTGAATATCCGAACCAAGTCCGTCATCTGCCTTGAATGTCAGTTCATTGTTGATCTTTGCATTTTCTGTCAGATAGGCAGTTCCTAAAAAAAGAACACTCCCCACAGACAGAGACAATATGATTCCGATAAAAGTTTTCTTTCTTGAAAACATAAACTTCTTTGTCAGGATACCTGTGAGATCTTTTTGTTTCAGGCTGTAAATCTGCCGTTTCTTTGTCTGTGATTTGTCTTCTTTTGTGATCATTTCCCGCAGTGTCAGCGTTTCCATCCGCCTCACTAAAATCAAGCTTACAAATGTAAGCAGGCACAGCAGAAAGACCGCTCCAAAGAAAATCGCCTCTCCTGAAACCTGAAATGCGCCCGCCTGTGCACGTCCTGCCTGTGCAGCCTCTCTGGCCGCCTCTGCTGCGACATACATATTCGTATGCTGAATTCCCTTTGTCCGTACAAAAATACTGCCGATTTTCTGATAAATCCCCCATGCTGCTGCATTTCCGAGAACACATCCAACCGGATAAGCCACTGCAAAAATCATCCACAACTCACTTGTCAGCACACCAAACGTACATTTTGACTCCATCCCCAGTGTCTGCATGACACTGTACTGTGACATTCTTTTCCGTACTGATACCTGAAACAGACTGTAGATCACAAATGTTCCGAATACTCCTATCGCTGCCAGCACCGCTTTATCCTTCAGATTCCACTTGTCGTCCAGATTCCCCCAGATATAAGGCAATCCCGCTTCCTTCCAGTGGAGAATCCCGGTCTTCACTGCTTCTGCCGCATTGATACGGGTTCCATTTTTCAGCCATTCCACCAGCTCCCAGTTTGCCGCAATTTCCTTTTTGGAAATTCCAAATGTATCTGCAAATGCGCTCATCTGCCTGTAAATATCTTTGGATTCCTCAAATTTCACGTACAGAAATCTCCCATTTGTCCCATAATCCCGTGTCGGATCCACAAATACCTGCATCCGCTGCGTAAGAGCAGACGGCTGCTCTGACACAATTCCGCACAACGTAAATGTTTCTCCATCCAATGTAAATGTCGTGCCGATCTCCCTCGGAATATCCAGATTCCGAAGTGTAAATTCATCCAGCGCCGCTTCTCCTTCCTCTGCCGGATATCTGCCTTCTTTCAACGTTCTTCCCATCATAGAAAGATAACCTTCTTCTGCGTAATCCAGCTCGATCTCGTAAGGCTCTTCTATCACCTTGCGCATCGTCAACAAACCGACTTGTTCCACGCAGTAGCCCTGCTCTTTTTCCCCCGTCTGATACGTTTTCTCAAACTCCTCAAACCAGTCTGTGTCACAGCGCAACGTGTAGTGCCAGTCTCCGGATTTTGTGCGGGCATTTTCTCTTGCTGCATGATTTCCGCTCTTTTGAAGTGAACCGATTCCGGTAAACAGAGCACAGGACAAAACAATTCCCAGAAACAGAGCCATCGTCTGTTTTTTATAATATTTCAGATAGGACCAGGCAAGACGTATGATCTGCTTCATTACAGCTCACCGCCTTCCCCGTAAAATGCGTCTTCTCTCTGATACAGCCTGCCGTCCTCAATTCGGATAATCCGGTCACAGGACTGTGCCAACGCTTCATTATGTGTCACCATCAGCACCGTCTGATGGTATTTCTGACTGCTGGCTTTTAACAGGCCGATTACCTCCACCGCAGTTTTAGAATCAAGATTCCCGGTCGGTTCATCTGCGAGCAGAAGGGCGGGTTTGTTTGCAAGCGCTCTTGCAATTGCAGCTCTCTGCTGCTGACCGCCGGAGAGTTCACTCGGATATCGTTTCCGTTTCTCCCACAATCCCAGCTCGTTTAATAATCCCCTGATATACTCTCGATCCACATGGCTCCCTTTGTCAAAAGTAATCGGTAATGCCACATTGTCATACACATTGAGCACTGGCATCAGGCTGTAATTCTGAAATACAAATCCGATATTTCTTCTTCTGAAAATCGTCTGTTCTTTTCTCGTCAGACTCCCGATATCATATCCCCTGATACATATCCTTCCTTCTGTCGGAACATCCAGACCTCCAAGCAGATTCAACAATGTACTTTTTCCGGAACCGCTCGTTCCTACGATTGCAATAAATTCTCCCTGTTCTGCAGCAAAGCTGACATCGGAAAGTGCCTTTACCTGATTTTGATGGGAACCATATGTTTTCACCACATGCTGTACTTCTAAAATCTTCATTCTCTTCCAGTTCTCCTTTTCTCTTTGATACCATCAGTGTAACAGCCCCATCTTACAAAAATCCTACATCCCAAAAGAAAGTTCTGACAAAATTGTCATTTTTCCATCCGCAGAAATACCGAAAAGCAGCTTCCCTTTCCATAAACCGATTCCACCTGAATGTATCCCTTTTCTTTTTCTGCAATCAACCTGGACAAATACAGTCCAATCCCGCTTCCTTCCAGATTTTCTACGTCTTTACTCCGATAGAATCTCTGAAAGATCCGCGGAATCTCTTCTTTTCGGATTCCAATTCCTGTATCTGTGATCCGGATTTCTGCGTACATTTCATACTGATTAAGATCAATCTGAATCGTTCCGCCCTCACCGGTATATTTCACTGCGTTTTCCAGCAGATTTACAAACACTTCTGACGTCCACTTTGCATTGTGATAAAGAAGCAGATCCGGTATATACCCTGTTTTGATCAGAATCTGTTTCCTGGCAGCCTTTTCATACACCAGATTCACCGCATCCAGAATGGTCTTTCGAATCGGGCACATTGAAACCTCAAAGACCATGACATTCTGTTCCAGCTTCACCATTTTAAACAGAGAATTTAAGATCCATTCCAGTTTTTCACTCTGCGTCTGCATTTTTGCCAGAAACTTTTCTCTTGTCTCTGCGTCCTGATTTTCTTCCCTCAAGATTTCTTCGTACATCCGGATATTCGCAAGCGGTGTTTTCAGCTGATGAGACATATTGGAGATCAGACTTTTTACCTGCTCTTTTTCCTCTTCTGCCTGAGATACAGACATCTCCTGCATCTCCTGGATTTTGCGGATTTTCCCGGAAAGAGCCGACACTTCGCCTTCCTTCAAATCCGAAACAAGGATCGGATCTCCCTCCAGAATAGATTCCAGCATCCGATCTGTCTCCCGGTATAGTTTTTTCCGCCTGCGATACTCATACATCCCAAACAAAACACCGGACACACATCCTGCTGACAGAATTCCTGTTATGATCGATTCCATACCTTTATCGTTTCTCCTCTTCTCTCCAGATATATCCAAGTCCGTGAACCGTCTGGATCCACTGCGGATTCTGCGGATCTGCCTCGATCTTTCTGCGAAGTCTCCGAATATTGACGGAAACGGTATTCTCATCCACAAACTTTCCGTCTTTGTCCCAGATCCGCTCTAAAATCTGTTCCTTTGACAATATCTGTCCCGGATTTTCCAGAAAATACAAAAGCAGTTTGTACTCGATCTTACTCAGCTCCAGCACTTCTTCTTTGCAGATCACCTGACAGCTGCTTTTGTCCAGACGGATTCCATTGGAGCTGATCCACTGTTTTTCACTCTTTCTGGAGAGCAGCTTTTTGATCCGCGCTTTCAGCACCGCGATAGAAAATGGTTTTGACATATAATCATCCACTCCCATCTCCAGTGCTTTCACCTCATCCAGTTCCGTATCCCTCGCCGTCAGCATCAGAATGAACACATCACTGCTTTTCCGAATCTCACTGCACAGCGAAAAGCCATTTCCATCCGGAAGATTGCAGTCTAACAGAATCAGATCGCAGGAAGATGTCTTCCATAGCTTTCGTCCTCTTTCTGCATTTTCCGCTGTCAGGATCTGATAGCCTTCCCCACTCAATGTATACTCCAACCCTTCCCTGAGATCTGCGTCATCCTCTATGATCAAAATTGTATCCATGTCTATTTCCCCTGTTTTTCGTTTTGTCTTTATTATAACAACAGGGAGTGGGGAAATCTATCTTTATTCTCGTTACTGTTCCATATTTAAATATCCGGAAAGAAAATCAAGACCAATCTCCAAATTCCCCTTGTACTCTCTTTCCCCGTTTATTATACTTAGTACAGAGTTTCTAAACCCATCAAAAAGAAAGGAGCATTTACCATGCTTTCAAAAGATTTATTACAGCAATTTGAAGATAATATCACAAGATTTGCTGAAAACATACATGCTTTCGAAAATGGAGAGATCGACCGCCAGACCTTCAAAGGCATCTCCGGAGGCTTTGGAAGCTATGCACAGAAGGAACAAGGATATATGCTGCGTCTTCGTCTTCCGGGCGGTCATATTACAAAAGAGAAATTAAAATTCCTTGCAGATAAGATTTCAGAACATCAGATTTCCCTGCTCAAGCTGACCACCTGCCAGACCATTCAGTTTCATGACTTGTCCGTGGACTCTGTTCCACAACTTATCCGTGATGCTTTAAAAGTCGGCATCATCACACATGGCGGCGGCGGAGACAACCCGCGTAATGTCATGGCAAGTCCTCTGACAGGCACTGCACCGGATGAGACATTCGATGTATTTCCCTATGCACAGGCTGTAGGAGAATATCTTCTGACCGAGATGCCCGGACTTCATATGCCCCGAAAATTAAAAGTCGGATTTTCCAATACCCAGGCCAATGAAGTACATGCTACATTCCGTGACCTTGGATTTGTAGCAAGAGAAAACGGAACATTTTCCGTTTACTGTGCAGGTGGATTGGGACCAAATCCAAAACTCGGCGTTCACATTACAGACAATGCAGATCCAAGCGAAGTATCCCTTTATGTCCATGCTATGATTCGTCTTTTTACCACATACGGCAATTATGAGTCACGCGCAAAATCCAGAACTCGCTATCTGCAGGATACCCTTGGCGAAGAAAAAATCCGGAACTATTTCCTCCAGTTTGTGGAAGACGCGCAAAAAGAAATGACTCCATGGCCTGTAGAACCAGTCCATCCGATTTCCAAATCTGCTGACGGCACTCTGTCCGAAGCACTTCTGACAGAAAAACGGGTACTCCCACAGAAACAGAACGGCCTGTACACGGTTTCTTATCATCCGCTGGGCGGACGGCTTGCACCTCAAAAACCGTCTGAACTGTATGCCGTGATCAAAGAGATGCCGGAAACCGAGCTTCGGATCTCACCGGACGGCACCTTGTATATCATCAATCTGACTGCAAAAGAAGTACCTGCTGTGTTAGAAGCCACAAAAGACGGAGCTACTTCTTTATTTGAAAGCAGTGTCAGCTGCATCGGCGTTCCAATCTGCCAACACGGACTGCGCAATTCCTATGCACTGTTAGAGTCCTGCATTCAGCGGGTCCGCAAGGAACAGTTCGCCGACAGAGTCCTTCCATGTATCCATATTTCCGGATGTCCTTCCAGCTGCGGAAGCCATCAGGCGGGAAGTATCGGTCTTGTCGGACACTCCAAACGGGTGGATGGAAAAATGGAACCTGCATTCAAATTATTTGTAAACGGAGACAGCGAAGAACCTGGAGCACATCTGGGCATCGAAAAAGGTGTTCTTCTGGAGACTGTAATCCCGGAATTTTTCGCAGCTCTCGGAAAACGAATTTCCGCAGCAGACAGCACCTTTGACGTCTGGTATCCGACTCACACAGAAGAATTTGATACACTTGCTGCTGAATACGCAGAGAAGACACAATAGCTTCAAAATAAAAACCAGGCAGGATGCCTTCCTTTTTACGGGAACATATCCTGCCTGGTTTTTCTGATTATTCTGTTTCTATAAAATATCAATATGTTCGCCTGCAAGTGCCTTGTTCATACTTCGCACCGCACAGAATTTTCCGCACATGGAACAAGTATCCTCATGTTCAGGCTTTCTCTCATTCCAGATCCGTTTTGCCGTCTCCGGATCCATGGCACACTCCCACTGTGCTTCCCAGTCCAGATTTCTTCTGGCTTGTGCCATCCTGTCATCTGCCTGTCTTGCTCCCCGCACTCCTTTTGCAATATCTGCCGCATGTGCCGCAATCTTAGAAGCCATGATTCCCTGTTTTACATCTTCCAGATTCGGAAGGGCCAGATGCTCTGCCGGTGTCACATAGCACAAAAATGCCGCTCCTGCCGATGCTGCCACGGCTCCGCCAATCGCAGAAGTAATATGGTCATATCCGGGAGCAATATCCGTCACAAGTGGTCCCAATACATAAAACGGCGCTCCCTGACAAATGGACTGCTGCACTTTCATATTTGCCTCGATCTGATCCAGAGGCATATGTCCCGGACCTTCCACCATCACCTGAACATCCTTCTCCCATGCCCGCCTGGTCAGTTCGCCCAGACGCACCAGCTCCTCAATCTGGCAGACGTCCGTTGCATCTGCAAGACATCCTGGTCTGCATGCGTCACCGAGTGAAACTGTCACATCATATTCCCGGCAGATATCCAGAATCTCATCATAATATTCATAAAATGGATTTTCTTCCCCTGTCATACACATCCACGCAAATACAAGAGAACCACCTCTGGATACGATGTTCATTTTTCGCTTATGCTGCCGAATCTGCTCGATTGTTTTGCGCGTGATGCCACAGTGCAGTGTCACAAAATCCACTCCATCCTGTGCGTGAAGACGGACCACATCGATAAAATCTCTGGCAGTCAGCGTATCCAGATCCCTTTGATAGTGGATCACGGAATCATAGATTGGAACAGTACCGATCAGCGCCGGACACTCACTGGTCAGCTTTCTTCGAAATGGAATTGTATTTCCATGAGAAGACAGATCCATGATGGCATGTGCGCCCATCTCAACTGCCTGCATCACCTTCTGCATCTCCACATCGTAATCTTTACAGTCTCTTGAAACTCCCAGATTTACATTGATCTTTGTACGCAGCATCGAACCGATTCCTTCCGGATCAATACAGGTGTGATTTTTGTTGGCACAGATGACAACCTTTCCTTCTGCCACCAGCGGCATCAGCTCTTCGGTCGTCATATGTTCTTTTTGTGCCACGATCTCCAGTTCTTTTGTCACAATCTGTTTTCTCGCTGCTTCCATCTGTGTTGTATAGTTTCTCATATGCATTCCTTTCCATGCCCGCCGCGGAGTATGCAAAAAGCTACTGCAACGCAAACGCATTACAGCAGCAATTTTTCTTCTCAGATCCTATCACTTTCTCTGTATATCCCTACGTTGGCATTATCCAAATCAGGTTACGGGTTTTAAGCGATCCAGCTTTCTCTCAGCCTGCTTTCTGCAAGCACCCCTTTTTTGTTTCTGTTGATATTATAAACACTCTCATTCTTGGAATCAAGTGTTATCTGAATTTTCTTTTTGCCCTTGAGGAAGCTCTTCGCGAAGTCCCAGTATCCCTTCAACCAGAATCTTCACGTCATCCAGAATATAATCAAATGCACCGGCCTGACACATATTGATCAATACCAGTCCCAGCGGAACTGCCAGAATCATACCAAAGACTCCCTTGATCTTATATCCCACATATAAAAGCAGCAGTGTCACCAGCGGATTCATTCCCATGCTGTCACCTACCAGCTTTGGCTGCAAAAGCTGACGCACTACCTGGGAAACTGCATAGATGATCACCAGACCGGCTGTAATTTTATATTCACCGATAAATACGGAGTAAATTGCCCATGGGATCAACGCAGTTCCCGTTCCAAAAAATGGCAGAAAATCCAAAAATGAAATCAAAAATGCAACCAAAACCGCATAATGAATTCCAAGCACAAGAAATCCGGCAAACAGGATCAAAAAAACAACACCCATGATCTTAAACTGCGCCTTGAAATATCCGCCTACTGCATATTTCAGATTATCCATCACCAGGATCATCCTCTTTTCCACAGACGGCGGTGCGATTTTATGAAACCATGCGATCACTTCTTCTCTCTGGATTGTAAAAAAGTAAGCTGCCAGTATCGCAACAATGAAAGAAATCAGATAGGACGGAAGTCTTTTTGCAAAATTTCCCGCAGCCGTCACCGTCGGCTCGCTGATTTTCGAAACAAGATTCCCCATATAAGTATCCAGATTCTCCACTATCGTTGTCCACCCATTCTGCACTCCCCGGGGAAGCCTGCTGAACGCACCAGATAAGGTATTTCCAATCTCACGCATCCCCTCTTCCAGCTGTGCATAAATATCCGGAAAGTTCTGAATCAGATCTGTCACTTCCGCTGCAATCCTGCTGACTGCAAAATATCCCACTAAAACGATCAGCCCAATGACCATGATAACAATCATTGCTGTTCCCAGCTTCTTTACGATCTTCAATCGCTTTTCCAGCCAGTTCACCAGAGGTGTCGCAATGGCAGAAATGATCCAGCCCACAACGAACGGCATGAGAAATCCGATTGCTTTTACGCCCAGGATAATAAACGCAGCCGTTGCCAGTATACTGAACATAAGACTTACCGCCACTTGCCAGTAAGGTCTCTTTCGCTCCATAAAAATCTCCTTCCCGCATCGTGCTTTTCCTGTTTACTCTATCATTCTCCGAAATTATTCTTTCGTTTCATCCTCCAAAAATCTTTCCGGAAACAGATATTCCCGCTCAGCCAGATCCCAGATTTCGTCTCTTCCCTGCTTTGTAACCGAAGAAAACGGGATTACTTTTGTTCCCGGAAGCAGATTCAGACCTGTTTTTAACATCTTCACATGCTTCTGCACCTGACTGCGTTTTAATTTATCCAGCTTTGTAGCAATGATGATCGGCTGAAATCCCTGATCGACGATCCACTGATACATCATCTTGTCATTTGCCGAAGGGTCATGCCGGATGTCGATCAGAAGAAAGACTGCTTTCAACTGTTTTGATGTATGCAGATACCGCTCGATCAGATTTCCCCACTGGATCTTTTCTTTTTCGGAAACCTTCGCATATCCGTATCCCGGCAGATCCACCAGATAAAGTTCCTCGTTGATATTATAAAAATTAATCGTCTGTGTCTTTCCCGGTGTGGCAGAGATCCGGGCATACGATTTTCGGTTCATCAGCGCATTGATCAGGGATGACTTACCCACATTGGATTTCCCCGCAAACGCAATCTCCGGTTTTTCATTTTCCGGCAATTTACTTGTAATTCCACAAACAGTTTCCAGATTGATATTCTTTATTACCATAGTTTACTCCCCTCCGGATATTTTATCCTGATCTTCTGACACAAATGCTGCCTTCAGCACTTCCTCCATATGCTCTACAGGCAGGATCTCGAGTCCTTTTGTGATTTCCTGAGAAAGCTCTTCTACATCTGCCAGATTCTTTTTGGGAACAAGAACTGTTTTTATCCCGGCATTTTTCGCAGCCAGAAGCTTTTCCTTTAATCCTCCAATCGGCAGTACACGTCCGCGCAGAGTCACTTCTCCTGTCATGGCAATATCTGCACGCACCTTTTGTTCTGTGATCGCAGAAAGCATTGCCGTTGCCATGGTGATTCCGGCTGACGGACCGTCTTTGGGCACTGCACCCTCCGGAATATGTACATGGATATCATGTTTTTCAAAAAAGTCATCCGCAATCTGATAATCTCTGCTGACAGAACGGATATAGCTGATTCCGGTCCGTGCTGATTCTTTCATCACATCTCCAAGCTGACCTGTGAGCATGATCTCGCCTTTTCCAGGCATCACATTCACTTCGATCTGGAGGGTATCCCCACCCACACTTGTCCATGCCAGTCCACGCACAATCCCGATCTCATCCGCTGCATTTGCCATCTGATACGTAAACTTCTCTTTTCCCAGATATTTGAACAGATTCTTCTCTGTAATTGTAACACTCTTTTTCCCGGTTGTAAGTATTTCTTTTGCTGCTTTTCTGCAAATATTACCGATTTCTCTCTCCAGCTGACGTACTCCCGCTTCTTTTGTATAGTTGGATGCAATCTTCCAGACTGCATTTTTGCTTATTTTCAGCTGTTCTTTCTTCAGACCATTTTTCTCCAGCTGTTTTGGGATCAAATGCTCTGTCGCAATATGCAGCTTCTCATTCTCTGTGTAGCTGGTCACCTCGATCACTTCCATACGGTCCAGAAGCGGACGCGGAATCGTCTGCAGTGAATTTGCAGTGGCAATAAACAGCACTTCCGACAGATCCAGCGGAACTTCCAGATAATGATCACGGAACTTGTAATTCTGTTCACTGTCCAGTACTTCCAGAAGTGCAGAGAATGTATCTCCCCTGTAGTCTGTGCTGACTTTATCAATTTCATCCAGAAGCATCAAAGGATTCTTGACACCTGCCTGACGAATTCCATTTGCGATGCGTC
>UMEN01010409.1_pt1 | contig 12437 bp, 16 predicted proteins | sample 1964751 | NCBI WGS metagenome assembly UMEN01 (sample SAMEA4836020, study PRJEB28245) | human gut metagenome | biome: gut microbiome; material: fecal sample | place: Denmark | collected 2008
CAAGGTTAATCACACCTTATTGGTGTGGGAAGTTTGAGTAAATCATTACAAAATGTTTCAACGAATCCTAAACATAATCCATCTTCTCCTGCGGATATATCTTCACTTCCAGATTTTCTTCTATAATTCCGTTCCTAATTTCGGCAAATTATTTAAACTTACCATTTCCAATGTCTGTAATTGCTGTACCGCCAATTGCCGAAGCAATTCCATTCGCTCCTTTTGTTTCTTCCCCTGATTAATCAAAACAGCATTATAACTTTCTAAATTCGCAAGTACCAACAACTGATTCAACGTTGCTATATCCCGCATATTTCCTTTAACTGTTGGATTTTCATCTTTCCACTGCCTTGCCGTTTTTCCAAACAAGACAACATTCAACATATCTGCTTCATTAGCATAAGTATAAGCCACCTGTGCCGGTGTTAATTCTGACGGTATCAAATTATCCTTAATGGCATCTGTATGTATCCTGTAATTCAACTTAGAAATTTCTCTGTTCAAATTCCAGTTCAAAGACAATCGACTGTTTTCATCTGTCTTTAATCTTCTGTAATCCTTCATAATATATAACTGGAACTCAGGCGAAATCCAAGTTGCGAAAGACATAGCAATATCACTATGAGCATATGTTCCGCCATAACGTCCCGCTTTTGAAACAATGCCAATGGCATTCGTTGCTTCTAGCCACTTCTTTGGCGACATTGTAAATGCATTTGCTCCAGCCTGCTTTTTAAACCCCTCGAATTCGAGGGGTTTAAAATCTGGATTATGAAGTCTTTCCCACAATCCCAGAAATTCTATAACATCCCGGCTTCTCATCCAGTTTTGAATAACCGCCGTTGGATCATCGCTCTTATATCGGGCAATATCCGTCAATGAAATAAATTCATTTTCAAAATCCTGTGTATAAATACCAATATCTATCCCATTCGCATGAATTGTATCCTTAATTGTTTTTCCCATTGCTCCTCCTGTAATATTATCACAAACTTTCTCAAGCACTATAACTGTTACTTCTCTTAGATATATTCTTCCAAATAGTCATTTATTTTCATCTTTCCACAAATGCGATAATTCAGCCTCTGACACAGTTCTACTACACACATCTTCAACCAACGGCAAATAAACCTCATAGGCTTTTTGATGTATTTCAACTATCTGCTCTACAATCTGATAAATCTTTTCATCCATTAGATTACCTCAAAATATTTAAGTGTCTCCGTTATCGCTTCTGCTTTTTCTTTCGGTGGATGTTTTCTCGACTGTTTCAATTTCTCTACCACATTAGGCGCATCATACATTGTCAAACCTAATGACCTCTTTACCTCCGCAATATATGCAGTATGCACCTTAAATCCATATTTCTTCTCCACATATTCCTGTATCATTTTATATGCATTTTTAGGCTTCGGCTGATATTTCTTTGCCCGCTCTGCAATCGCGTTCAAAGGCACCTTACTCTTACCTTCCCCAAATTCAATTTTCACGTTGATATGACTATCTGGTTATTTTCGGGACAAAAGCATGATACTTTCAACGGTATTACCTTTTTCCCACAAGAGCCGCCTTACCTCTTGTCCATCACGATATATCGGAAAATTAAACTCTATCGACTTCAAAGGCATCTCTGACCCTCCATTAGGATATATCTGAATTTCCTTTATTAGATAGGTTATAAGGCTTTTCTTTTCCTCGTCACTCATTATATCATATAGCTTACCAAAATTCTGCATGATTTTGTAAACATTATCCAAGGTGATTGCTTCCATTTCGATAGAACTTCTTCTCAGCTTTGCATCTTCAATCCGTTCTTCCAACTCCACAATCGTATCATACAATCCATCAAGCCTTAATGTCATGTCGTGGATTTTTCTTTCTCTGAAACGAGCATCAATAGGCAGATTATCAATCTCCCGTTCCAGACGGGCTTTATTCAAATCTACTTCTTTCAGCTTGCTCTCATAATTGGCAAGTTCCTTATCAATAGCAGTAGTATCGGTCTGTACGCCAATACGTTTTTCTATCTCTTTTGCAAAATATTTATCACTTACCAGTTCTTTAACGGCTTCAATTACAAGTGGTTCAATGTCCGTTTTTCTAAGAGATGCCTTGTAATCACAATGATGTCCTCGCTCCTGCTTGTTCCTACCGCAGATATAATAGTAAACTTCTTTGTATGTGCCATCTTTATTTGTCCAAGCATGTTTATTCGTATACATTGAGCTTCCACAAAGAGGACACTTTAATATTCCCGTTAAAAGATGCGCCCTGTCCTTACCAATTTTGGACGGCTGCTTAATTCCTGTTGCCATACGTTTTGCGTGAACTTTTTGCCATAATTCTTCGCTGACTATTCCTTCGTGCTGTCCATCTTCCAGAATATAATCATCTGTATGAACCTGCTTATATTCATTTTTTGTGCCTTTTACCTTTTCTCGTGTTCTTCTGCCATAAGCAATCTTGCCACAATAGACAGGATTATCTAATATCAACCGTATGAAATGGCTGCTCCAAGTTTCTAATGTTCCATTCTGACGAGGTATCTTTTTTATTCCTTGTAGATTAAGATATTTTGCTACTCCGCCAAGCCCTATATCTGAATTAGCAAACTTATCAAATATAATTCGGATTGCTTCAGCTTCGGTTTCCTCTATTAAAAGCTGATTGTCTTTCAGATAATATCCATACGGTGCAAACCCACCATTCCAACCACCCTGTCGTGCCTTTTCTCTGCGTCCGTTCATTGTCTGTTCAATGATATTTTCTCTTTCAATTTCTGCAACCGCAGATAATACAGAAATTAAAAGTTTTCCGCTTGTCTGTGATGAGTCAATACCTTCCTCAATACAAATAAGATTTATTCCATACGACTGCACAAACTCCAATGAATTTAGAATATCTGCTGCGTTTCTTCCAAATCGTGAAAGTTTATAGACCAGAATATAATCTATCTCCAAGCCGTTCTTTATATCGGAAAGCATCTTCTTAAAAGCAGGTCTCCCCTCTATAGATTTTCCCGATTTACCTGCATCTTCATATATACCAACAATCTCCATTTCCTCTCTGTCAGCAAATCGCTTCAAGCTATTCTTCTGCCCTTCAAGGCTATATCCGTCCACCTGCATTTCAGTACTTACTCTCGGATATAGGACACATTTCTTTCCCTCTCTGTTCATCGTACCACCTCCATAAATTTATAGGGAAATGTGATATGTAAGGCTGCGTAACCTACGCAGCACAATCTAATTCCTGCAAAACAGTCTTTCCGTATTTTTCAACTATCTGCACCATAACATTGATAAAAGAATTGAATGTTTCGGTTTCATCTTTCAACTGTTCGTCTTGCAGTTCTGTATTATGAATTAACTTTTCATTTCCCATAAACGAATACCTCCGCTAAAGCTAAAACGGCTGTACCTCTAAATTATAGAAATACAGCCGCCATTTTACCAATGTGCAAATCTATCCCTCATACCTGCTTTACACATTTTTTCATATTTTTTTAAGTGCAACACTAATGGCAAGAGCCTTATCAACTCTTGCCATTATGCTATTGGGCATCATTCCCATATACTGTTTTAACCTCTGCTTATCAATCGTCCGTATCTGCTCAAGCAGGATAACAGAGTCCTTGTCAAGCCCTTCATAATTACTTACTGCGGTATGTGTGGGCAACTTTGCTTTTGTGTGTACTCGGCTCGTAATTGCTGCAATGATTACCGTCGGACTGTGCTTGTTTCCTATATCATTGGAAATGATAAGTACAGGTCTTGTGCCGCCTTGTTCTGAGCCGATAACAGGATTAAGCTCCGCATAGTAAATGTCGCCACGCTTAATAATTCTTTCCATTGTGTTTGACCTCCCGATATGATTTAGACAGGTGCTTCCTGCCTATGTAGGCAGCCAAACGCAAGGAAATATTTAAGGTCGGAAGAATATTAACAATATCTCTGTTCTGATGACCGCCTTTCGTTTGGCTGATATGATAGAAGCATTTCAATTTGTCCTCGACACCCCGAAATGCTATGGGAAGTCGCCAAACAGTCAGCAGCGAACTGACACCACGGGAGTTCCACCCCATCTGTCGTTCTGACAGAGCCGCCCTCATTGCCTGCGACGGTTTTTTCACGCTCGGACTGTGACTGGACGGGAGTATCATTATCCTCTTTGTGGGTTATGGCGAAATCGGGAGCTGCCCGATATTTTGAGTCGGTAAAGATAGGCTCACCACCTTTCAATCGCTCGCTGCCGTTTGGCAGGTCGTGGCGTACCGCTACACACGCTTATGCTCATCACAATCACAAAGAGAAAGTATTTGGCGAATGGGTATTCGATTGTCAAGGAGCTATCCCGTTTTCGCCACACAAAGGAAAACAGGGTAAGAGTTTTTTGTCCTCTCACCCTGTAGCCCGTGGGAAAGTGCTTTTTTGGACACTATCCCAAAAGTTTTTTAATTTTTTCTTTGAGCCTGCTCAACCGCTTATAAACGGTGTACTCTTTCATATCTAGCATCAGAGCAATTTCAGCGATAGAAAATCCCTGTAACTGCAATAGAACAGCCTGCAATGTAAGCCTGTCCACCTTAATCAAAACTTGATAGAGCTGCTGATTTTCGATGTTATCCAGAAAGTCCTCAACCGTTTTTATTTCGGGTGGTGTTGTATCCTCTGCGACTTCCTCAAGGTATGTACCTGCTTCCTGCATACGCTGATAGTACCGCCTATCAGAATTAAAAATCGCCCAATCGTGAACACGGAGCTGCTCTATGGTGTCCTCGCTGACCCCTAAACTCCGCAACTGTTTTTCCTCGGCTTCTTTCCAGAGCCGCCATTTCTTTTCTTCTCTGGCTTTGTTGTAAGCCATAATGTGTACCTCCAATCTGAATTTTTTTGAGAAAATTCAGATTGAGGTGGGCTACGACATCCAACTCCAGAAGCAGACTTCTCCTGTGTTACGATAAAAAACGACAAACAAAAAGCCGCAAAGGTGCTAAGACCTCTACGGCAATACGCATAATTATCTCTATGATATGGATATGTGACTTCTACTTGGAAAGTAGAAAAGTGCCACGAGCAAGCAAGGCTTTTTTTAATAAGTTATCCTCACTTCTGCGTGACACTATGTAAATAACTGCTGCTTCTGATAAGCAGCGTGGTGGTCGTGCTTGACCAACACATAAAAATCCCTCCAAACCTTAAAACGGGCTTAGAGGGCAGGTAATATATTGTCTGGGCGTGACAAAGTCGCCCACCAAAGCACCGTTTTTTTTATTTGGTGGGCTTGTCCTATCTATGGTTATAAAGAACAGAGCCGATAAACTGTGATTACTCACTTGTTCATCGGCTCTGCGTCTTATGCGTCTGGCTCTTTGATGACGGTTATTTGTAAATTCTTTACATCAATCAATGTTTCCTGCTTACATTTTGGGCAGTAAAGAGGATAGTTTTTCAAAACTGTATCCTCTCTGATTTTGTTTCGGGTTTTGTTTCCACAAAGAGGACATAATAGCCATTCTATCTGCTTCATGTTGCAACCTGCCTTTCACAAGTAGTTATTATATTTACAGTACATTTACTTACTATCATTCTGCGATAAGCTCCAGTAACACAATTTCTGGACGGTTATTAAATCGGATGGGGATAATACTATTACCAAGTCCTCTGCTAACAATCATATTTGTGTCGCCTTTCGTGTATATGCCTGCATCATATTGGGGGAACAAGCCTTGATTTGGGGCAACCAAACCGCCAATAAACGGCAAACGGAACTGACCACCATGTGCGTGACCGCTTAAAACTAAATCAACACCACAATTTACATAGGTTTCAAACAATTCTGGGCGGTGTGAAAGCAAAATAGTGTAATCGTCTTTATCTCCGATTAGTCCCCGCAATTTTGTGTCAACCATAGCAGGAACTTCTCCAAATATATCCTCTTTAATCGTAAAGCTTGGGTCGGAAAGTCCGATAAGCGTGATTGCCTCGCCTTTATATTCCAACTGTATTGATGCATCTTCAAGCACAACTACCCCAATTGATTCCAGTCCTGTTTTAAGCTCGTCATATTGTGGCAAGCAGGCTTCGTGATTACCTGTTATATAGTATGTGCTTGCAATTTGAGTAGCTCCTTTTGCGAAAGCAAGAGCAATATCAATGTTTGTATGTTTTACATCAACTAAATCTCCCGTCATTACTATGATATTTGGCTCACATTCTGATAGTGCTTGTAACAACTCTGCATTGTCCTTCCCAAATACCGCATTGTGCAGGTCTGATACTTGAGTAATCCGAAACCCGTCAAATACAGAAGGAATACGGCTACTTGAAACAGTGGTTGTACTTATCATCAGAGCTGAGTTGCACCAGATAGTCCAGATAATCAAAATAAGTAAAAGGATAAACAGTGCAGAGATTAAAGCTCTTTTAGGTAATCTTTTTTTCATGATGTCTTCTGTCCTTTTCATTCCACTACTGTAAGTTTGTCTGTATTTTTAATTTCTTAGAATCGTCTTGAATATAGTTCCTGCTTCGGATAATCAGCAGTTCAACCTTTCATGTTCAAAATATTACTGGTTATTTTTGAAGATTTCATAAAGATTTGCAAAAAAAGTGGACGATATGTATCTCGTCCACTTTTTCAGACAGGAATTGCTATTGTAACTACAGCACCGCCCGTTATATCATCATTACTCAAAATAAGTTGTCCGTTGTGATGCTTAACAATAGTATCGGCTGTGTAAAGACCTATTCCATAATGTGATTTTGAGTTGCGGCTATCGTCATCCATATAGAATTGTTCTGTTGCCCGCTTTAGTGCTTCTGACGAAAAGCCAGTTCCCATATCACGAACAATAATTTTCAAATATTTGTGTTCTTCCGCAATTCTTAGAAAAATGGTTTCCTTTTCAGGCGTATGTTCAACCGCATTTGAAAGCACATTTTCATACGCACGAAGTAATTGAGTCTGGTCGATATTGATTTGAGTTGTTTCATAATGCTCGGTATAATCAATAAAGATACCCTTTGCTGAACACAATCCTTTTGCTCGCTTTTTAAGCTCAATCATGAAGTCTGCTGTATTTACACTTTGCTGTTGAAGTATAAGTGCTTTGCTTGTTTTGGTTACTTCTATCAAAGTTTGAATATATTTTTGCATTTGAATAGAACTGTTCTGAATAAAATCTGCACATTCTTTCTGTTCATCGTTAAGTACCGTATCATAAAGCAAATCGGTATTTCCCCGTATAATAGTCAAAGGCGTTTTCAAATCATGTGCCAACGCTGAAATCTGTTCCTGCTGGACTTTATTGGCGTTCCATTGTTCCGCAAGTGAATTTTTTAATGCTATTTTCATATCGTCTAACGCATTTAAAGCTTGGTCAATTTCAAAAATGCCGCTACTATCAATAATAAAGTCTAAATCCTGTTCTTTAATTTTCTGTGTAACGGTAAGTAATTTTTCAATTTTTTTGCCAGTATATTTCCCAAAGAAATAAGAGATTATAAACAGCAATACAATTACTTCAATCAAACTGACTATTACTGCAAACAAATCTGCTACTGGGATTATCTTTCTGAAAATGGGGTTACTAAATTGAGCAGTAAAACGATAGCGGAGTATTATTATATCATTCTCTAGTTTAACTAATGAAAAACGATATGGATGCTCACTTTTCTTTTGATTTACAATGCAACTTTCCCAAAGCAATTCAGCATCGCTTGATTTAAGCGAACTTTGCTTCAAATTTCCATTCAAATCAAACCATGCATATTCGACAAAGGAAGGTATCGCATTCGATGAAAACCCGGAAGATGCTTGTAATTCTTCCTTAACTTCATTTACTATTTTTTCAACTTCAACAGTGGAGTAAATCACATCCGTTTTTATAGCAGTCATATATATCCATATGTTTGCAAAGATAATACATAAGACACCGACTGCGACAATTAAAATATACCTCATAAAAATTGAACGAAGTCTTTTTACACCCATTTATATCCAACCCCCCATACTGTTTCAATCGGTGAAAGATTTTTGGAAAGTAATTTGTTGCGAATATTCTTTATATGGGTAGCAATAACGGCATCATCGCTTTCTCCGTCAAAACCAAAAACTGCTTCATAAATCTGTTCTTTTGAAAAAACCTGTCCTCTGTGTAATGCCAGATACTCGCAAATTTCATATTCACTTTTCGTCAAAAGCAGCTTTTCTGAATTATACTGCGCTTCCTTAGCATTTAATAGGAAAGTGACACCAGAAATATTAACCGAATACTTTTTCTCTCGTGCGTCCCTCCGCAAATGAGCATTAACACGAGCACGAAGTTCATTTGCCCCAAACGGTTTTGTAATATAATCGTCACCGCCCAGACCTAATCCACGGACAATATCCATTTCTTGCGTCTTTGCGGTCAAAAATAAGATAGGACAATCTACAAGGGAACGAATTTGTTTGCATATCTCAAAACCGTCTATATCTGGCATCATTATATCCAAAAGAAGCAAATCATACCTTCTAAAATCAATATGAAATATATCTTTTGAGTGATTTATGAGTGTCACATAATGATTGTCTTTTTCAAGGACTCTTTTAATTAGCTTCAGCATATCGACCTCATCATCTACAATCAATATATTTGCCATATCAATTCACCTCCTACTTTTCTACGATTATAGCACCAAATGGTGAAAGAGCCAATTTTGCAATTTTGAAACACTGTTTTCCGAATGGTATTCCAACAATCGTACAACACAAAAGAACTCCGTTTAGGACTGCGGATATGGCAAGTGGAATACCGCTGATAATAAGCCATACAATATTAGCAAGAATGGATATTGTTCCTCCTCCATATTCAACTTCTTTTCCAAACGGAAAAAAAGCAAGAGAAGCAAATTTAAAACATTGCTTACCAATAGGGAAACCAATAATTGTAATACACCATATAACTCCAGAAAAGAACCAACAAATTCCTTGCCACAATCCGCCACATAAAAACCAAATTATATTTCCAAGACAACCCATAATTAAATCTCCAAATTAATCTGCTACTCGTTTTCCACTATAATGGGAAAACCACGCAATCAATACTGCTATTAAAACAACAGTCATTATAACATTACATATAATAGCTATTTCTATTTCTTTGTTGATGCCTATAGACAGGTTCATTACTAATGCAAGCGAACATTCAGTAAGCCGAATAGTTATTCCGTATGGAATCACATACCATAAGCCTCGTCCTAATCCCGTCTGCATTAAAGCTGTAAGCAAACTGCCAAGAACGCCTATTCCTATACATAAATTTCTGCCAAATCGAAAAGCCAATAATAAATGTAAAGCGTAAAATAGGATACTACTTCCCCAAAGTACAAATGCTGGAACAAGGAATGCCGAAAGTGGTAATTTTGTTTGTATTCCTATTACTGGAAGTAATATTGAAAAAAGCAGTGAAGAAATCATTACCGAAAAAAGGCTAAAAGATAATAATATAAGCAGCTTTGAATTAATTACCTTTCTCCTGCAAGGAAGCATAAGGATATTCTGACAATTTCCTGCTGATATTTCCTGCTCGGAAACCATATTACAAATTATGCTTATAACAAACGGATACGCTAATGCAAGTATTTGAAAAAACGCCGCTACTTTATTTTCAACGCCGATAGTTGCAAATGCTGAATATAACAATACCAAACCTGCACCACATACAGGGCAAATAATATGAAGCCAGAAAAAAGCTGAATGCTTGAGTTTATATAAATCGCTTTTTATATAGCGAAGGCTCTCAATCATAATGCTTCCCTCCCTTTGAAAATAATTTTGCAGTAATAAGTAGTGCAAATATGGCTGCCACCAAACTAACAGCAAGTGCAAGAGGAGTATTTGCAGTTTCTAATAAAAATGACCCTTGCTCAAGTGGGATTCCATTTGGTTGTACTTTGAAAAAAGGACATACAATGCGTGATGGAATTGCATATAGATTTAAGAAAAACAATCCCTTCTCTGTCCCAACAAAAGACAAAATCATATTGCAACCGAAAGAAATCAATATAGCAAATAAATATCCCGTCCATTTTGCTATAATCATCGTAATCGGGATTTGCCAAATAAATGTAAGGAATAAGAACAGGCAACCAATAAAACCGTTCATAACAGACACCTTCATTTCCGTAAATAAACCAAGAACAGTACAGCCGCCCCACATTATCAAATTAGAAGTCAACACTAATATGGCTACTGCAATAAATTTACTTATCCAGACTTTTGACAATCCAATGGATAAACACAATACATTTTGATAGTGGGTATGTGTTTCATGAATAATAGCATTAGAGCTCCATATAGCAATAGTAATAGGCAATATCATTGTGTACCACCAATTATAAGCCGCAAACTGCACCGAGTTGCCACTTAAAAGGTATCCTAAAAGCACTGTTACAACAGGAGCAAATACAACAAGTTTGATAGAAAATGTATGACGCATCTTTAATATTTCAGAATAAATTAAGGAGAACATCAATAATTCCTCCTTCCTTCATCTTCAACAACACGCATAAAAATTTCCTCCAAATTTACACCTTTATCAATACGGTTTTCATATCCGAGTTTTCCCGAAGCTATAATGCCAATACGGTCAGCTATCTGTTCGACTTCGGACAAAATATGGCTTGACAAAATTACAGTAATGCCTTGTTGCGGAAAAGAACGAATTAACTCTCTTAATTCTTGAATACCGATAGGGTCTAAACCATTTGTAGGCTCGTCTAAAATCAACAATTTAGGCTGTGCCAAAAGAGCAAGGGCAATTCCAAGTCGCTGTTTCATACCTAAAGAAAAATGCCCTGCTTTTTTTCTTCCTGTATTCAATAGCTGAACAGTATTCAGCACTTCATCAATCCGTGTTTCTGGTAAGCCAAGTGCCAAAGTTCTTACTTTGAGATTTTCATAAGCGGTTAAATTTTCATAAAGCGGCGGGGTTTCAATTAACGCTCCTATTTCCCGTAAATCGTTACGGCTCCAAATGTGACCGTTCATTTCAATAACACCAGAAGATGGTTTCAAAATACCTGCTATCATCTTCAAAATTGTCGATTTCCCTGCACCATTCGGTCCGAGCAATCCATATACGGAGTTTTCTTCAATATGCAGCGATACATTATCAACTGCAATTTGTCCTTTGAATTTTTTACAAAGGTCAGTTGTTCTCAAAATCATTTTCATAATTTTTATGTCCTTTCTTATTGTTTCAAGAAAAGAGTACCGTACAATTTTGAAGATTTCATAAAGATGCTGAAAAAATTATTTGCACCTTGCATCAGCAGGTTTTTTTGCATCTTTGGGGATTAACCATACCCGATTGATATTTAGCACACCTTCAATCCTATTTTCTTTACAAAGTCGTTGTACCCACCGATGCGATACATTCCATTTTTCGGCAGCTTCCTGTGCGGTCATATACTCAAACATATCATTCCTCCAAAGTGTAATATGTAATATTATAGTCGTTTGAACGAACTGTATCAAGTGTGCAAATATGAATCTTAATCTCTCATAACAGGATATTTTATTTCCTATTGCAAGAGATTTCACATCGTTTAATCGGAAGCCACATCTCTGTAAAATATAAGAGTAAGATTTTCAGAGTATAGGTGGTGAGCTAATGGACGAAAGGAACAATCATTTTGACTTCGATTTTACTCCGATAGGACAGGCAATCAAAAAAGCCCGTGAAGCCAGAGGAATGACAAGGGAGCAGCTTTCTGGGATAATCGGCTATGCTCCCAGACACATTCAATCTATCGAAAACGAGGGGCAGTATCCAAGCATCGAGCTGTTTATCCAACTTATTACGATGTTTGATGTGTCGGTTGACGAGTACATATTCCCAGATAAGGAAGTCGAAAAAAGTTCTGTCCGCAGACGCTTAGACGCACAGCTCAACAGATTGGACGATAAAGAGCTTTCCGTCATAGAAGCAACGGTAAACGGACTATGTAAGGCAAAAGAGCCAGAGGGATAAACCTCTGGTTTTCTTTCGCCCTTTTTCTAATAGCTCGGACAGCCATATCCGAGGATTTCATAATACCCAACGGGGTAGCTGTTCTGTCGGCAGGCATCTCCAGAGTTGCCCTCCACGGTGTAAACAACGCCGTTCTCGCATTTCTCCACGATACCCACATGGTCAGCATCTCCGTCCTGCCCGTCGTTGCTCCAGTCGAAAAAGATAATGTCGCCTGCTTTCGGCTCATAATCCTTTCCCTGCCATTGTCCGTTGCCCTGAAACCAATCTACACCGTCTGAGCAGAGGGAGAATTTCGGCACGATGCCGCTTTCCAGATAGCCGCACTGGTCAGCACACCATGACACGAAGCAGGCACACCATTCCACACGCCCGTCAAAGCCATACCAACTCCAATAAGGCTGACCGCCCTCATTTC
>UMEN01018769.1_pt1 | contig 11645 bp, 10 predicted proteins | sample 1964751 | NCBI WGS metagenome assembly UMEN01 (sample SAMEA4836020, study PRJEB28245) | human gut metagenome | biome: gut microbiome; material: fecal sample | place: Denmark | collected 2008
AATCGGTACTTTCCCCGGACAAATTCATGCCTTTGAGGATGGCTGGTACTACTGGGGAGAAGATGAGAAGTGGCATTACACCCATGGTACAAAAGCCACAATGCCTATGTATAACTCTTCCGTAGCTATCCGGGAGCAAGTGGCGACAATTGCAAAGGAGGTATTTGCTCGATGATTGATATTTCTTCGCTGGTCTATTCCAGGCTAGTGAACAACTCACAGATGAAAAAGTATCTCAAAGGAAGCGGCACAACAAAAAATGACACTCCATCGGCATTTCCGTATTTGTACATGAAAACATTGGGGGAGCCAACAACCAGTTCTTCCTTGCAGAATAAGCAATGCGCCATACAAGCTGCTTTTGAGATTACCATTTATGATTCTACTTCAAGTACCAAAGCGAAGCAGCTAATCTTTCTGGCGGCTGACCTTATGCAGAAGATGGGATTTACAATGAATTACGGTCCGACTGAAATAGAACGGTCCAGTACAACAGAAGCATATCGCTGGATAGCAAGGTTCCGAAGAACCTATTGCGAGGGCGATGTGATATAGCAACTAAATAACTTTGAGCCATGCAGGAAACTGTGTGGTTCTTTTTTAATGCCAAATTTTAAGGAGGATATGAACCATGGCTAAAGCTATTGATTTGAGCACTGCCGGCATTCACGTTGGATATGGGATTGAGACTAATGCGGGAACGAAGCCTAATGCATTCATCGACATTCCAAACCCGAGATCCATTCCGGATTTCAACCCGGAGGTCGGCACCTATGACGTAACATCTCTGAACGATACCGAGTGGAAGCGATACATTGAAGGTTTGAAGGATGTCGGAGGGGCACTGGCAATTACCTTCGGAATGTCTCAGGTATTCTTGGACATGTGGGAGGACATCTGCGATAAGTATGAAACAGCTATTGCATCAGACAAGCGTTTGTGGTTGGTATTTTACCATCCAAGACTGAGCAAGAGCTTTTTCTTCACCTGCGCACCGACCAGAATGGGATGGGCAGCAGCGGATGTGGATTCTCCATGGGACACCAGCGTTTCTGTAACTCCGACCGGAGAGATTGGATGGGCAGAAGCCATTAAACCAACAGAAGCATCAGATACGTAATCGGCATAATAAAGACTGGGAGGTAAATGAACATGAGAATATTAACAATTGGTGGAAAGGAATATAAAGTAGAGTTTTCATTTGAAGCAGCAGAATATAAGGCTTGTGTGGACAAAGTTTTTAAAGTGGTTTCTGGAGGCTACATTATGAAGCGTGGAATCACTGGAAAAGAGGGAAAGGCTGAAATGGCGGTGGCCATGATGGACGGAACAGCTGATATGATTTCCGATATGGCGTCTCTGTCCATTACTTGCTTTTATGCGGGCCTTCTGGAAAATAATCCTGTTAAAGATGAAAAAGCAGCAAAGCAGTTGTTTAAGCAGTTTGTAAAGGAAAATCCGGATGATGACCGCGCATCATTTCTGGGAATGTATGAGTTCTTGAAAGGATGTATGGAGGAAGATGGTTTTTTCAAACTTACCGGCCTGGACAAGTATCTGAAGGAAATGTCAGAGGCCATGGAGAAGGCGATAAAGGAAGCAGAAAAGGAGACAGAACAGTCCACATTACCGAAAGTTCCGACAGACCGAAAGAGGAAGTCAACTTCCACAAAATAATTTGGGAGCATTATCTTCCGCTTGCGCTAAAAATAGGTGTCCCTTATGAATTGTTCTGGCACCTCAATCCAACAAAACTGATTCCGTTTATTAAAGCATATGGACAGAAACAGCAAGAGCGAAGTGATGAAATGTGGATGATGGGTCAGTTTGTTATGGCGGCATTAGATGCAACTGTATGTAACATGATGCCTTTCGTTAAACGCAAAGGAAAAGGAAAATACCCTGAAAAGCCATATCGGGTAATTCCTATGACGGAAGAAGAAAGGCGGCAGGAAGAAGATAAAGAATTGCAAAAATTCCTTGGTTTTGCGGATTCGTTTGAGAAAGATGTGAAAAAGAAAAATGAGGGCATGTAGGTGTTACAGCCTATTTGCCTATTTTAACAACATAGTTTCCATAAATCAATAGGGCGAGTGACTAAAGCAGTTACCCGCCTTTTTTTATATGCAGAAAAGGTAGGTGAATATCATGTCAGATGTAATTGATGATTTAAAAGTCCAAATAGACGCTAGTACGCAGAGCGCAGATGCGAAATTGGATAAGTTCATTGCAAAGATGATGAAACTCCAGTCCACAATTACTGGTCTGGAAATGTCCAATGTAAGTAATATTGCTTCCGGAATTAATCAGATATCGGCGTCCATTCAGAATTTTAATAACAGAACAAAGACGGCAGATTTTAGTAGAGTTGCTACTGGAATGAATAAACTGGCAACAGTAGATGCCCAGGGAGTTGCAGCGACAGCTCAGGCCATGTCCACATTTGCAGCTAATATGATGGGGCTTAATGATGTTCATGTGGATTCTGATGGGATTTCTAACATAGCCAATGCCATATCCAAACTAGGGCGGGCAACAGTGACAGAGGCGACGCAGAATTTGGAGTTTCTGAAAACCAGTATGAAAGATTTTATTACTGGAATGAATGGTGCCGGAAGTTTAACTTTTGATGCGAATGGACTAGTATCGCTGGTAAATAGCGTGAGCCGACTTGGAAGCACAAATGCTACGCAGTCGGTCAAGAATCTTCCGCAGATTTCCACAGCCTTAAGGGGATTCATTACGAGTATGAATACTGTTGGAAGTGTCGCGTTCGATTTTGCTGGGCTTAATAATCTTGTGAGCAATATTACCAGATTAGGTGGTGCAAAAGCAACACAGGCCGCAACAAATCTGAAACCGATAAAGGACCAGATATTGAGATTCGTGAGTGGTTTGAATGGGATAGGTTCACTTAGCTTTGATACAACCAGTCTGGCTAATCTTGTTTCTTCCATTACTAAACTGGGAGGCAAGGCGGCCACAACGGCGATTCCTAATATTCAGGCACTTGGTACGGCATTGACCCAATTAATGGCAACATTATCCCATGCACCAGCTGTAAGCCAAAATCTTATACAAATGACAACAGCTCTGGCTAACCTGGCCGGAAATGGTTCAAAGGTTAGCAGTGCATCGACGGCGATGTACCGAGGATTAAACGTATATTCCAGTAGCGCAAGTAGAGCGACCAAAGCTACAAAAGGTTTAGTTTCCCAAATTGGTATGTTCTATGCCAAGTGTTTCTTGCTGATTCGTGGAGCCAAAGCATTGTGGAAGGCCACAGAATCATCCATGGATTATATTGAGACATTGAATTATTTTGACGCTGCATGGGGGCAGGTCGCTGGGAATGCGGCAGGAGAGTGGAAGAAAGTTGGTTATGAGTCTGCTGAAGCTTATGCTAAATCTTTCAGCGAGAGAGCAAAAGCATTGACAGGTAAAATGACAGGATTTCAACCAGATACATATGGGAATCTAATAGCAACTGGAGTGCCCAGTCTTGGATTGGACCCGGAAAAGCTTATGAATTATCAAGCTACTTTTGGTCAAATGGCATCCTCTATGGGTGTTGCTTCTGAAACTGCTTTGAAGTTATCCAATGCCCTTACTATGATTGGAGCGGATTTAGCTTCCGTAAAGAATCTTAAGTTTGAGGATGTATGGCAGGATATGGCATCTGGAATGGTCGGTATGAGCCGAACATTGGATAAGTACGGTGTCAATATTCGTAATGTGAATCTGCAAGAGAAATTATATGAGTTAGGTATAGATGCCAAAATTGCAAAGCTGGGACAGCAGGACAAGGCACTTTTACGGACTATTATTTTACTCCAGTCTACTAAATATGCGTGGGGTGACATGGCTGATACGATAGGACAGCCAGCAAACCAGTTACGCCTGTTACAGGCTAATTTTGCAAATTTGGCACGAACAATAGGTAACTTGCTTCTGCCTATAGTATCAAAAGTCCTTCCATACATAAACGCGCTGGTAATCGCTATACAAAGGCTATTTTCTTGGATAGGCGGTTTGTTGGGAATAAAGATAGGCGGTTTTAGTTCTTCGATTGGTTCTGCGGCTACGGATTTTGGGGATATGGAAGATGCTGCTGACGGTATTGCAGATAGTACGGGTGATGCGGCAAAGAACACAAAAAAGATGGCAGACAACCTTCAAGGATTCGATAAACTGAATGTTATTAATTCGCAAAAAGATTCCGGTAGCGGTGGAAGTGGTTCTGGCGGTGGTGCAGGTGGCCTGTTGGATGATGCTTTCAATGATGCGTTTGCTGAATATCAGCTGGCATGGGATAAGGCATTTGCGAACATGGAGAACTCAGCCCAAGAATTAGCTGATAAAATCACGAGGGCATTTCAACGTATTTGGGAGGCCGCAGAACCAACCAGGGAATCTTTAAAGAGACTTTGGAATGAAGGGCTTGCTCGTTTGGGAGATTTTACATGGACTGCTTTGAAAGATTTTTGGAGTGAATTTTTGGTTCCTGTAGGAAAATGGACGCTTGGAACCGGACTGCCTATGCTCGTTGACAATATAAATGCTTTTTTGATGAAGATTGATTTTCCGGCAATCAATGAAGCATTAAAGAACTTCTGGCAGGCACTTACGCCATTTTCCACGAAGGTAGGAGAAGGGCTTATTGACTTTTTTGGAGATTTATTGTCTGTAGGTGCCGACTTCATTAACTTCACAGTTCCTAATGGTATAAACAGCGTAGCAGAGGCTCTAAGAAAGATTTCGCCAGATACAGCTGAAAAGATTGGTTATGCTCTTGGCGTAGTTGCAACCGGAATTATGGGATTTAAAACTGTAGATGCAGCGGTTAAGGGTGTAAAAAATATCTATAGTCCATTGCAAAAACTTTTTAAGCTAGTAGGCCCCATGAAGTATGTTGCCATTGCAGGTGGGATTGCTGGGCTTGTCTTTGCATTAGATAAGTTCGGCGTGATTGATGTGAATTGGTCTGTTTTAGCTACAGGATTTAAAAATTTGGCATCAGCGCTTGGAAAATTTGTTTCTGGTATTGGGCAGGGACTCATTAATTTCATTAAAGGGATTACCCCGATTGTATCTCCGACGCTCGAATCTTTGATTAATGGAACTGGAAAGGCCTTTGAATTCATGGCCAAGGTATTAAATGCGATACCTGAATCCATGCTTTCTGGATTAACAACAGCATTTTTAAGCTTTTTCGCCGCCTTTAAAACTTATGAAATGGTGGTAAAGGCTGGTGGATTAATAACAGCGTTTGCGAATAACATTAAATTCTTTGGTAGTTTACTTCCTGGCATCGTTAACTCTGGCCCAATATTGCAAAATTTGGCATCTGCGCTGGGACCATCTGCGTTAGGTGGTATTGCGTTTACCGTAATAGCTGGAGGATTATTGCTGATTGCACAGCGTATTATGCGAGTTACTGACGAGGCGGCTAAAAGTTCAGCAATAGGTCAATTTTCACAGGCGCTAAGTGATTTGAACGATGAAGTGTCACAAAAAACAAACCAGATTAATACAAGCTTGGATAATACAAGAAATGCTGTTGAAACCGCTGGTGTGGCAGAAGCACAGGCAGCAAGGGATTTGGCGAAAGAGTATAATGAGCTTTCCGATAAAGCATCTTTAAGTGCAGGTGAGAAAGAACGGTTAAAGCAGGTATCATCCGACCTTATTGATATTATTCCTGATTTAAAGGGGTATATAAATGAAGAAACTGGGGTTCTGGATATCCAGAAAGAATCACTCGATGCAGTAATCCAGGGATATGAAAGTCTTGCTCAGAAGCAGGCAGCGCAAGGATATCTTGTACAGGCTTATAAAGACCAGTATGAAGCACAGATGAATTCTAAACATGCAGAGGATGAACTGAATAATGCGACAGACGAATATCTTAAGAAAGCGGGATTAACAAAAAAGGCACTTGATGACATAAAGAGTGGTTATCTTAGCGTAGACAAAATTAAAACTGGTATGGGGGCAACTACGCTAAATGGAGAAATCTTGAATGTTGAAGATTATGGATTTAAGGCTAATGAAGTGGGGGCTTTTGTAAAGGCAATTGGAGAATTGGAAAAGGTTTATGGAGAATATAATGAAACTCTAAAAGAAGCACAAGAAACAGAAAGAAAGGCAGGCGAGGAAATTAACTTCATTAATGATATCATTGATGAAAATACACAAAAGGAAAAAAAATCTATAGAAACAAAAAAGGCAGACACATTGGCCTCTAACGAATATAAACAATCCTTACGAAACTTGAATACAGAATTTTCCAATTTGAATTTAACTCTATCGGAAGATTTCATGCAGAATTTAGCTTTGGATAAGAACTTTGACATTACCCCAATTCAAGAATTCTTTAAATCTTTGGCGGAAGGTGTCCAAGCATCTGGAGGTGAAGTGCAAAGTGCTTTTGAGAGTTTAGGATTATCATTGCCAAAAGAATTAGCAAATGCCATTGCTAAAATGGAACCGGAAGCCCAAACGGAAGTTACAAAGATGCTTATGCAAATTAAAAGTGGTGCTGAAGTACAGATGCCGGAAATAAAGTCATTGTTTGAGAAAATTGGTTATGATTTACCAGATGCAATAGTGAAAAACTTTTCAGAAAAAGAACCCACAGTGCAGAATTCGACAATGGATTTGCTTGCCGGAATACAAAATGGGCACAGTTTGACCGAAGGACATTTAATTGAATTATTCGCTGGGTTGGGAGTGAAAGTTCCAGAAGCTTTAATAGAACAGTTGGGTGATTCAAAAACAAGTGCCGAAGTACAGGCTAAGGCAGTTGAGTTATTGGCACAAATTTCATCAGCAGAAGAATCAGAGCGCCCTGGACTTATTGAAAAACTTAAGACGCTTGGAATTGATGGGGCTGATAGTCTGGCTGAAGGAATAAAAAGTGGTCAAAGTACAGTAGAGACTGAAACTAAAAATCTTGCTGGTGCAGCTAAAACCACCATGAATAATGAGTTTAATCCAAATGATAAAGGAGTTGGTTCTCTTTATGATGCTGGAGCCAATGCAAGTAAGGGATTCTGGCAGGGAATGAAGGACTGGTGGGATGATTCGTGGCTTGGAAGAAAGGTTGATGAATTAAAGGAAACTGTAACTGGAAAGAAGGGATTGGATGAACATAGCCCTTCCAAAATTATGGGACAGTATGGTGCATTTGCCGGTATTGGATTTAATAATAAGTTTAGTGCTGAAATGGACAAAACCGTGCCTATGATAGAACGTTGGATAGATTCTATGAAATCCACGTTAAGCGGGTATCATATAGCCCTTCCTGGTTCTAATTTTACTTACACATTAGGCAATGATTTATTGAATCAATATGCTATGGCACCACAGGTATCCTTGCCAAGCTTTAACGCTGGTTCTATCAGCATGGATTACACAGCGGAATTGACAGCAAGCTTAAAAGGATCTAATGCGGAATTGCTTTATGAATTGAGGCGAAATAATGATTTGCTTGAGCAACTTGTAGAGAAACCAGTAATTGATGACAATGGAATTTATAATGCTACTCGTAGAGGTGTATCAAAGCACTTTGCACAGACAGGAAAGACTGGATTTAAAGGAATAGATTGATGGAATATTGAAAATCCCCTTTCTGCATGGTATAATTTGAGTATCATAACAGGGAGGGGTTAAGCATGAAAAAGGGAATAACATTCGCATTTATTGTAGCTATGACATTAATAATGAATATGCCTGCCTATGCAGGAGAATGGAAACAAGATTCAAGTGGTTGGTGGTATCAGAATGATGATGGAAGTTACCCTTCTAACCAGTGGAAGGAGATTGAAGGAAAGCAGTATTATTTTGACCAATCAGGTTACAAACTTGTGAATACTATCACGCCAGACGGAAGATTGGTTGATGGAAACGGGGTACTGATAGTCTATAATAATGGTTCTTACCAATCCATTTTGGATTACTATACCGTAAAAATCAAGGCAGCGACACCTGGCTTGATAGCTGAATATAAAACAGAAGCGGCAAATAATACAAACGGATTGATGGGATTGGCAGAAATATCCAACAATAAAGTATTAGCATTGGCTGAAATATCCAATGAGGGTGTTAGAGAGATGGCAGATTTACTATTTAGAGTAGGTTCTGGAAAATATAGTGAATATGAAGAATGGGCCGGAAAACTATATGATGTTTATTCTGATGAAGCTGATAAAATATATGATGTATATATGAACTCTGCTTTATAGTTAGAATACCGTGTCTGTGTAATGTGTTCTTTTTAAAATAGGAGAATAAAATGGCCCTTATAAAATGTCCAGAGTGTGGTAGAGATGTATCAGATAGGGCAATTTCTTGCCCGAACTGCGGTTATCCCATTAATGAATTAACAGTTTCAGATGACGGAAAACTGTTAAGTGAAATAGTAGTAAATGATTCAATTGTTCTCTATTTTAGTTCGCAAACTTTGGTAATAAAGCAGGGTGGAGAAATGCGTGTTAGCGACACCTTATCTAGCTTTAGCATAATGGATGTGGAAAAGGATTTAAAACCGTCTGTTTTAATTAGTCACAATAAAATGGTAGCTCCAATAGTTATAATATTTAGCGAAGAAAACAGAGGAAAATTACTTCAATTAAAGCAATATTTTGACGCTTGCAAGGTAGTAACCGTACATAAAACAACATCTAAAGTGAAAGTCAACAAAAATCAACCACATTGCCCTAAATGTAAAAGTACCAGTCTCCAATACTTAGGCGATGATAATGTAGGCGGGAGAGAAGCAAAAACCAAAACATCTATAAGTTTAAATCTTAACCCTTTTAAGCCATTTACCTTATTCAATGAAAAGGAAAAGGTTGTGAAAAAAGCAAGGGATGGAATTGATTTGGATAGATGGCGTTGTCAGGATTGTGGAAAAGTATTTACGACTATTAAATAACAATAAACAGTTAACCGAAATAACTGGGTATATTATTAAAATATCTTTGATAAAAGGGAGAACCAGTAGATGTTGAAATTAATGCTCCATATCCTACTGCTGCGATAGCACAGTGACTTGGAGGGGATGCTATTTGAGCAAAAAAATATCTTGATTTGTTAATGGGGTGCCATTATTGGCACCCTCTTGTGATATTTTAGAGTATACGGAGAGTTTATGCTACAGAATCGAATAAATTCAATATAAATTCCCGGCCCATTTGTGTAATTCTTCTGTGATAGATAACCTTGCCGTTGTCCAAGACTTCCTGTTTAATTTCCTCATAACCCAAGTCGCTGTACTGAGAATACATGACCCACGTTTCATTTACTTTATATTGGATTTTCTTTTCGGCAAGTAGTTTGTTCAGTTCTATGGCAGACTTCAGGCCGAGTTCCTTGGCGATTTCTGTCATCGTATATGTTTTGTTGACGTGCATAAGGATGGCGTTTTTCTTTTCTGCTACCAGACGGGCGGCTCGTTCTTCTTTCAATTTTGTTAGGAGTTCGATTCCGAAATCCGGGTTGTTCAGGATATCGTCGATTACTTTGTCGGTTGCATAGATTCCGTGTTTACGGATAGCTGGCAATACTTCTTTTGTTACCCAGCGCTTAAACCTAGTTGCTGATTCCAATTTACTACCAAAAACCAAAGCATAAATACCAGATTCATTGATTAGATATGCTCCAAAATTGGATGTTTTCAAGGTTGGTATTTCGCCTACCTTGACGTGTTTTTTATCTTCCATATCGACGTGCGTTCTAATTGCGTCGGCTGTATCTGCGTATCCTAATGCCACAGCAACATCTTTCCCAACAAACCAAGGTTCGCCGTCAATAACTACGGTTCTGATTTCTCCAAATTCATCATTACTAAAAATTTTTAACTCGTTCATGTTCGTTCCTCCGAAAATTGATTGTTAAAAGTTCCGATTCTCAATCGGTTGAGGAACTGCAAGCGGCATTTCGCCGCCTGTAGCTTTTGGCAGACCGGGAACATACCCCGGCAGGACTACCGCCGATATATTCAAGCCCTAAGGCATGAATGACTAACAAAAAAAGCCTTGGCGAAATAAGCAGACTGTTACATCTACTTACAACGTCAAGGCTCCGTGAGCTGGCTGTACATCTTGGCATCCTGGCGACCCAAGGTTTATGTATATGGTCAAGGCGACCGCATCGCTAGCATATACACACGAATGTTTAATTAATATCTAATCTATCATTTAATAGCGATTACAATACCCGAAAGACTTATGTTTGCTGTGCCTGTTGCTTGGTTATTGCCTTTAATATGTACTTGTCCGTTTTGCCATATACAAGTGCTTATGTTTATTTTAGTACTGTTATCTCCTGTAATATCAGATAATATAGGAAATACCCATCTATATGCAGATGTGTCAATATCTACAGGTATATTGGATGCTAAATTGCCCTTATATGTACTGCCCACATATACCTGTATGAGGTTGTTATCATTATCCCAATATAACCGCAGGCGATAGCTCTGGTTTATATTATCTACAGTTTTTCCTAAATTGCTAACATTATTTTTATCTTTGCCACAAATGCCACCCTGGATATGTTAAAATGGTATTGTTTAGAAGAATGTCATATTAAATAAGTTTCATAATTTTCATTCAAAAAGTGATAAAGTTTATAGTGAGAGAAATATGATAACACCTGGGTAATCCTGGGTGTTTTTGTTTGCTAAGAGGGGATGATTATGGCTTTTGAAGGATGGCTGTTAAAAATAAATGGAAAGACGTTCCCCACCAGACTTATTGCGGCTGAATCCCTAAAAATCACTCCAGACCAGATAATGGATTTAGACCCATATCGAGATGCGGATGGAGTATTGCATCGGACTGCGCTTCCACACACGGCTACCTCAATCGAATTCACAACAACTGCCTTGTATTTGAAAGATGCGGAAATACTTAATTCCTTCTTGCCGCATGACAACAGGGTGAAATGTCAAGTTGAATATTGGAATCCTAATACGTCCTCGTATGCTTCGGGGGCGTTTTATATTGCTGATGTGCCATACGAATTTTATATGGTTGATGAAGAGAAAAATGAGATTTTGTACAAGCCAATTAAGGTAACATTTACAGAATATTAGGTGGTGATAGTAGATGCTGGATATTCCGGAGAGTATAAAGAGTTTATTTAAGTCTGACAATACAACAAATGATACACGGAGACATCTGAAATTGTATTTCTACAACAAAGATGTTCCCCTGTCTCCTTCTGGCGAGTTGCTTCCGATAGACCAAGAGCCGTGTTATGTGATAGACAATAAGCAGGTGCTTACCGAAGCATTGACAATCACTGAGAGCCTATGTGAAAGCGATGATTTGAAATTTGGAGAGTGTAATGCGGCGCAGTTTGAAATCACGGTGGCAGATGTATTGATTGACCTTTCCGGAAAAGAATTTATCTTCACCATTGAAGTTGGTGGATACGAAATGGCCATGGGGATTTATCGGGTAGAAAGCTTTGTGAGGTTGGAATCTGACCGCAGAAAAAAGAAAATCACCGCTTACAATCGAATGAGAAGATTTCAAACGGATGTTTCTGCCTGGTACCAGGGCCTGAATTTCCCAATGACGCTGAAATCTCTCCGGGATTCATTGTGCGGTCATATCGGAATAGAGCAGGTTGAC
>UMEN01007994.1_pt1 | contig 11483 bp, 12 predicted proteins | sample 1964751 | NCBI WGS metagenome assembly UMEN01 (sample SAMEA4836020, study PRJEB28245) | human gut metagenome | biome: gut microbiome; material: fecal sample | place: Denmark | collected 2008
ATACCGTGCGGTTTGCGCCTACCACAATGTGCCGCCGGACAGTATTTCTATCCTTCGCTGAAATTGGCGTTCCAGTGAATCCGATAAAAGTAGCGTTTGGCAATGCGTCATGAATAACACGGGCATTACCAATTACAGTATGTGCTTCCTTTTCACCTTTTTCGTTCTCCGACATAACGATTTTTTCATCAAAGCCATACTGGCCTCGATGTGCTTCGTCTGCCATAACAACAATATTTCTGCGTTCGGAGAGTGCTTTCTCACCACGCTCGAACTTAAACATAGTTGTAAATATAATTCCGTTTGCGTTTCTGCCATCCAGAAGTGATTTCAAATGTTCCTTACTCTCTGCCTGTACTGGTGTCTGACGCAAGAAATCTGCACACTGCGAAAACTGTGCATAGAGCTGATCATCCAAATCAATACGATCTGTCATGACCACAATCGTCGGGCTGTCTAATGCGTCCTGCAATAAATGCGCATAGAATACCATCGACAATGACTTACCCGAGCCTTGCGTGTGCCAAAACACACCACCCTTACCATCGGTCTTAGTCGCTACCTTCGCCTTCTCGATAGCCTTGCGTACTGCAAAATACTGATGGTATCCGGCTAACACTTTGAAGCGACTATTGCTGACACCGGAAAACAAAATAAAGTTTTTCAGGATATCCAGCAAACGATCCTTTTGGAACATGCCCTCATAGAAGGTTTCAAAAGATGCATATGCAGTATCTTCATAGTTACCGTCTTTGGTTTTCCATTCCATAAAACGATCTAATCCGGATGTAATAGTTCCGGCCTTATTCGTAGACAAGTCGCTAATTACACAGATTGCATTGTAATAAAAGATAGATGGAATATCCTGCATGTAGTTTCTGATTTGATGGTAGGCATTCTCTGCACCAACTTCATCCTTAGCCGGGCTCTTCAATTCCATCAAAACAATGGGCAATCCATTAATAAATAGAATAATGTCCGGGCGACGGTTATTTCCGTTTTCTAAAAACGTAAATTGATTTACCACAAAGAAAGAGTTGTTCTTTACGTTGGCGTAATCAATCAAACGTACAATCGATGATTGCTCCTCGCCCTTTACAAAGAACTTAACCGTGACACCATTTTGCAGATAATCCATAAAGATGACATTCTTCTGCAACAGACTTCCGGTATCAAAAGTATTCAATTTGGCTAGTGCCTCATCTATAGCTTCTACAGGCAGACCACGGTTGATACGCACCAAGCTATCTCTCAGAATAGAGTCCAGAAGCGGACTGGTATAATCTCTATCAAAATCCGGAGCGTAGAGGTGGTCATAGCCCATGTTTTCAAACAATTCAATGATTGCTTGTTCGTATGTATCTTCTGTAAATAAACTTGGCATGTTCAACCTCCTGTAATTTTCGTTATGTTTCTATGATAAACAAGAATTTAGCGGCTTAAAGGTCGATGTCGGAGACATCAAGCTCGCCAGACATCAGTTTCGGCAGAAGCGTATCACGAGTATTGACAAGAATCTTAGATTCTTTTGTGTTTTCCTGCATTGCTCTATACATTGGAGAAACTATATTCTCAAATTTTTCTAATAATTTTTCATCAGGAATATATAGTTGCATTGCGTTAAGGATATTTGTTGTCATGCTTGGTACAGCAGAACCAGCATTCAGTGAAACAAGATCTTTGCTTTTCACAAAATGGTATACAAATTTTGCGATATTAGGACGCAGCATCTCTGTATAGAACATAGTATCCACCGACCAGAAAGCGCCATTGACATACATGACATTGTTGAGTGTTCCCTTACGTGGAATAAGAACAGATTCGCCAGTATAAAGTGGTTTTTCTACATAGCGCATTATTCCACCTGATCCGTACACAGGATAGCTTCCATCAGCCAGTTTTTTATGATCTTTTCCATATTTAACTGAAATCAGATCAGATAACTGCCCTATGTTCCAACTTTCTTGTCGTTGCTCAATAAAAAGGTTACTGTAAATTGCCTGAGCTTGCTGCTCTAAATTCTTGTTTATCTTATCGTTGAGTGCAATTTTATCATCAAACGCCTTCAGAAACGAGCCGATTTTTTCTTGTTCAACTAATGGTGGAACATCAATTTCAAGATTCTTTACCACATCCGTCTGCACACGCTGCCGTCCGGATGAACCAACCATAGATTTTATTGCTGGTTCTCTTACTTCTGGGCTACAAACGAGATAGTACAAGTAGTCCTTATCAGCAATTCCTTCTTTTGCTCGGAATACAATATATTCAGTTGAGCCAAATCCAACCTCTCCATCATTTAAGATTGAGACTTGAGCCGTTTTACCATTTTCCAGACAAGGAGTAATTCTTGCCATAACTGTATCGCCGTTGCGGAATTTTGTGCCACCAGAAAAGCTCTCTTCAGTGTAGTATGGAATATCTCGACAAAATGGGCGGAGCACATCCATAGGGATTTTCTTAACTATAGCACCTTTTTTTATTGTTTCTCTCGGATTGAAATCTGCAATATCAGAGAACTTCTTTTTTGTCCATTCAGATTTCATACCCAATCGCCTCCATTTTTCACGAATTACAAATTCGTTTATTCTTTCTTGTCCTGTATTCATAAGCTAACTCTCACTTTCAGTTTCATCTTCATCCGTTCTATAAGCATCTTCAACCGAATAAGCAGCATCATCCAGCGTCTTAACATCTATGCCTACATTGATTGTCTCCTGTGTTTTTCCTCCATCCTTTAATTCGTACACAAACTGTAATACAACTTCAATATAATACTCCGCTGTATTCTCATCTGAGTCCAAGGATTCAATATTATCAATACTTATTAAATGCGCTGCAGTTGAAACAATTAATCGTCCTTTTTCAACAAGGCCAAAATTTCGATCTATTATCTGCACAAGAAAATCTCCAGAATTTAACCAATCAACAATTTCCTGATTTTCATCAAACTCTTCAATTGGCTGATACGAATATTTGTCAATTTCCTTTGCCCACGCTTCTAACTGTATCTTAACTTCGTTTTCATTTTTGCATATGAACAGTGATGAATCCGATACATTTTCCGCAAACTCCTTTAGCAGAAATTCTCCAAAAGCATTATCTTTGGAATAGTATATGATTTTTGAATTGCGGTGTTTTAAGGCAAATTCCAAAACACTTTCCCATAACAATGCATCTTTAAATCCTTTATCAGACTTCTTATCTTTTCCTTCAAAAGGAGGCAACTTACTAAATGCACGATTTACAATACTTTCAAATCTATTATTAGAAGCAATCGGTATCTCTATAACTTCATTCAACCCTTCTGAAATTTCCTTCTTATATTCCTCAATCTTAGTTTGTATGTATTCCGGATAATTTATTTCCTGATTCTCATATATAGAATACTCAGGGAACCGTTTCTTCAATATCGTGTTTTTATAAGCTATAAGTAATTCATCATGCTTTTCTATAATCTGCTTTTCCATTTCGCTCCAGACAACTGATGGAATTGCTATGGTTACCTGATTATATATATCAAGCTGATTAATCATATCAATTACATTTTCAAATGTTGCATTGAAGCTAAAAGTTGTAAAATCTGCCTTCTTTTCATATGCTTGAAACAACGCATTCGTATCAAAAATCAAACAATACGTTATTTCACTGCTTGAGCTCATATCCGATCGCCCCCAGCTTCTTTCTGATTTCGTCCTCCAGTTCATGCGACTTTGCAAACATTTCCGCAAGTTCAGATGTTAACCGATCCATCTTTTCTTCAAAGGGCTCATCGTCATCTTCCTGCTCTTCAATACCCACATAGCGTCCAGGTGTAAGGATATAATCTTGTTTCTCAATTTCAACTGTATCCGTAACCGCGCAAAATCCCTTAATGTTTTCAAGGGTTCCGTCAACAAAAGCTTCGTAGGTATCTGAAATCTTATTGATGTCTTCATCCGTCAGCTCGCGAAGCTTTCGGCTCACCATCGTTCCCATCTTGCGTGCATCAATAAACAGCGTTTTTCCAGACCGTTTTTTCTGCTTATTGATAAACCAGAGTGAAACCGGAATCTGTGTTGTATAGAAAAGCTGTGTCGGCATTGCCACAATACACTCAACCAAATCTGCGTTAATGATATTCTTGCGAATCTCTCCCTCACCACCCGACTGTGAAGACAGGGAACCGTTGGCAAGAACCATACCGATTCTTCCAGCTGGTGCAAGGTGATAAATCATATGCTGCAACCATGCAAAGTTGGCATTTCCTGCAGGTGGCGTACCATACTGCCAGCGAACATCCTCTTTTAATTTATCGACTCCCCAATCTGAAAGGTTGAAGGGCGGATTTGCCATAATATAATCTGCACGTAAGGTTGGATGGCGATCATCAAGGAAAGTATCTGCTGCGTATGCACCCAGATCTGGTTCAATACCACGGATAGCAAGATTCATCTGTGCCATCTTCCATGTGGTAGGATTAGAATCCTGTCCGTAAATAGAAATGTTGCTGATATTACCGCTGTGATTCTCTACAAACTTTGCAGATTGAACGAACATACCGCCTGAACCGCAGCAAGGATCATATACTCTGCCCTTAAACGGCTTTAATACCTCTACCAAGGTACGTACTACACAAGATGGCGTAAAGAATTCACCACCACGCTTTCCTTCCTGTTCTGCGAACATAGAAAGACAATATTCATAAGTACGGCCCAGGATATCTTTCTCACTGCCGTGCTCGATCATCTGGATGTTGGTGAATAAATCCACCACATCACCCAGTCTACGCTTGTCCAGTTCCGGACGTGCAAAATTTTTAGGAAGAATATCCTTTAGACGTTTATTCTCTTTTTCAATAGCACGCATAGCATCATCGATCACTGTGCCAATTTCCGGTGTATGTGCTTTTGCCGCTATCTCACTCCAACGTGCACCTGCTGGCACAAAGAAGATTCCTTCCGAAGTATACTCATCAATATCTTCTTCAAATCCATCTCCTTCGTCGACAAGCTCTTTATACTTATCATCAAATCGGTCTGAGATATACTTAAGAAAAATCAATCCCAAAACAACATTCTTATATTCGGATGCATCCATGTTGCCACGAAGTACGCAGGCTGCATCCCATATTTGTTTTTCAAAACCGATATCGGCTGTATTCCTATCTGCCATTATCATTTTCCTCCTCAGGCGTTTCGTCAGAAACTACTTCCACGATATCCGCAATATCACACTTCAGATACTCGCATATCTTTACGAGTACATCTGTAGTGATATTTGCCCCTTTACCAAGCTTTGCTACAGACGCAGAACTAATTCCTGCCTTCTTAGCAAATTCGGTTTTCTTCATATCCATTTCTACAAGCTTTACCCATAATTTTTTGTATGATAATTTCATTTTGTCTCCTTCGGGAGGTCCTTCCTCCAACTTGGCAAAAAGCCATACTCGTGGCCATCTTTCTCGTCTTTATAATAAGTGGTCACTTTAACTCCAGCTGCTTCAAAGTCCATATCGGGCATAACGTTTAGATTGTCTACGATTATTACCTGGCCATCATCTGTATGCTTGATAAAATATTCATACAACCCTTTCTTTAAAGCACTGTCTTCATTTTCATCAAATCCCAATAAAGGCGTATCTATCATTAAGATACCCGTTTTAATAAACACCTGGTCAGTATTGAAATATTCATAAAGCATTAATGCAATTACAGAATTTAACAACGAACGATAACCTTTTCCTTGATCTTCTGACTTGGGTACTCCATCCATCAAAATATCAAAGGTACTAAAATCCCAACTTGCATATCCCGCACTGTAATTGCATTCCTTAAGTATCTTGTTGAGCAAATCATTGAACTCTGTTCCTACATATTCCTCAAATTCCTTCTTAGCATGATACTGAGGAGGATTTTTCTTTTTCTTTAATTCTGAGACCTTCTTCTGTCCAAGCACTACCAACTGATCATTCACAAAATCGATACCGCTTTGTAGTCTTGTGTAATCTCTAAAACGCTCAAGGTCTACTTTTTGATTCTTAATGTTGATGGTTTTATTTTCCATCAAAGACGAGAGGGTGTCCTGTCTTTGCCTTAGCTCAGCAATATTTCTGCTCAGATCTTTTTGTTCCGTCTTTACGCCATCTTCTGTAGCAACAATAACAGCAAGCTCCGAGGCAATTCTTCGAATTTCTGCCTGTATAGCTTCGCTGTAACTCTCATCGCGATGTTCTACCGGTCCGCCGCAAAACGGACAAACATTATTATCAGGGAGTTCCTTTACTGCTCTTTCTCCCTTCGCAATGAAATCCATCCTCTGTAAATCCGCTTTGTATTGGCTTGCAAGGGATTCATATCAATCAATCAGAACTCTGCAATTTGCATCGGCTTGCTGACAATCTGATATTTGCCTTATAACCGCAGCATTTTCTTCCACTAAATCAGAAAGCTCTTTTTTTAGATTCTCAATACTCTCTGTAAGTTCCCTCATTTGCTGTTCGACATCAACACCATCAAGTTCTTCAAGCCGCTGTATATAACTAACCTTCTTCTCCGTTAGGGCTACAACCTGTTCTTCAATGTAGTCTACAACTGCTTTTTTCTTAGCTGTTGCAACCTCTGGTTTTAATATCTCTGGAACGCCTTCTTTGTAGTCGCCGGTCAACAAGAAAAACAATGATGCAATAAGTGGCGTTTCATACAGCGAACTTTTGATCACCAAGGATTCAGATTTGTCAATTTCATCTTCATCTGCAAAAAATACATTTGCTATGTTGGTCCAGGAAATCCTCTCTCTGGCATACCTTGCACTCTTCGGAACCTCAATGGTCTCATTCAAGCCAAGAATTCGAATCCACAGATCATTCAAATATAACGGCCCATCTCCCTGATAATTGGTATAGTATCGGCCATTCTGTACATCTTCGTGATTGCAGGTCACCATGGCTACTGTTTCATTTAATTTTCTACTTATGATAACTTCGCCATATCGTTTCGTAATAAATATGCCTTCTATCATATCGTACCCGGTCAAAGGGGAAAAAGGTCTCTGATCAGAACTAAATAGAAAGTAAATACACTTCAATATCCATGTTTTTCCTGTGTTTGACCTTCCTCTGATAATGTTCAGGCCATCATTAAATTCTATAAATCCGTCTATTTTTCCGGCTCCAGATACTCGGAGCTGTTTTACCCTGAAAGACTGCATCCTCATACCCCCTTTGTTTCTGTCGCCATATTGTTAATGTACTTCAAAAGTGCCTCATCCGGTATGCCTTTGAATTTTCTATTCACAATCTTGGCCCCAACCATGTAAGACTTTGCATACGGTGTTTGAATTTCTTCAACGATTTTCTTCCCTCTTTCGCCAATAGAATACAAAAAACCTGCTGCAGTGTTTTCCACAGTTATGTAATCATTGATAACCGCAAGTTTCACAGCTTCTGTAATTCGCTCACGTTTGTTTGCAAATTCCGCAAATCCGAACTCATTGTCACCATGTAAGTTCTTATCAAGTACTTTGCATTTCTTCCCATAGATACTGATAAAGTCCAGCGCTGTTAATCTATCAATATTTATCTGCACTCCAATCACATCCATCATCAGCAGCACTCTCAGCATATTTTCAAATGTTGTGTTGAAAATTTTATTCTTCATACGGGTCCACCCACGAAGGTATCGTCTCGTCATTCACCAAAATATGAACTATTCCGAGCCTTTCTAGATTTCCTATTAAATTCTTAATCAACATCAGTTTTGACTTTGTAAGCTGGATGTCAGAGATTTTCTTCAGCACCTCAACCAGCCGTCTATATCCATTGTCATAGTCATCATAATATGTTGTTTTGATGCCCCCAAATGCATCTTCTTTCAGGATATCAAACTGATTCTCACCATCTTCATAAACTTCGCTAATGGATCTTTGAATGCTTTCTGCACTCAAGTATGCTTTTCTCTGTTCATAAAAATTATGTCTATATTTCTTTGGCAGTGCTTCAATATCCTCAACTGTGACTTGTTCTCTCTGCAACACCTCAGCGTAAGCATCGCATAGTGCAGAAATATATCCATGCTCAAAATCATAGATTTCCGAATCACTTAGTCTTATAGGAAGTTCAATGATGTCTCCATCAATTACAAGTTTCCCCTCCTCACAGTAAATCCTGTCACCAGCGAGATTCCGTATAGTTGGCTTTTGATCATGTATCGTCAGTTTGATATCTACATCATGAGTTCCCTTGGCCAATCCATGAAAAATTTGGTTCAAAATATCATCAATTGCAGATCCCAATTCTTCTATATCTACATCTATTTCTTTGTTCTGTAAAAACTTTTGAAGGCTCAGCTTGTCTGCATCATAAAGATTATCTATTTCTTCGATAAAATCCGATCCATCATATCTACTACAAATAAGTCCTGCTCTCGCTTTTGAAATAAATTTTGACCCCTGAAGAATCTGGTCTTGCATGTTAAGTGATAACTCCGATAACGGGTTGAACTTATCAGCCAAGGCCATTTTTTCTTCCTCTTCCGTCATAGGATCTCGCAAAGTATCCCCAACTAACTGAACTGCAAAAATGCCATCGCGTTCAGTCGGAGCCATGTATGTTTTTAATTCTCCAGCAAGCTCGTGAAAAAACACCTTGTCATCCTCCTTTGACATCTTTTGTCAAACCACTGTCAGCAGCGGTCAAACAAGGGATTTTGACTTTACCTATAATATGCTCATGAAAGGTGTAGCAAAATTCATTTCAAATTATATCACGTTTTTCACTAAGCAGCAATATTTTGAGCGTTAACATCCAGTAAAAATTTGCAATCGCAAATATTTTATTTTTCATGTCCCGGCTATGACATTAAACTGACCCTCCATCTGATTGTTCACTTTGTCCTGGCCAGGAAGTGTGTTCGTAACTTTCAGATGGAACACAATTTAATACCGTGCCAGCTTTAACGAACGAGCTGGTCACCAGAAAGAAGCGGAGTTATCCGCGAAAGGTGACCAACTATGACAAACATTACTGGCAACCATGATGGGCATCTCCGCTTCGGTTTGAAAGCCGAAAGGAGAAAAAATCATGGCAATAAACGACAACCAGAGTAAAAAACGCTACTATCCACTTCGCGACGCGAGCAATCCTTACAAGGTTACACTCGTCGAAATCTCCGAGGCTCAGTACAGAGCTTTATATCCTGAAATCTGGGCTACCCAGAAGCGTGAACAGCATCATCACCGCTGTATGTGTACCAGAAAGTATCTCTGGAAGTGCGATGGTAACTGCGACTTATGCGAATATCATGTAGCCGGGGACATGCTTTCCCTTGATGTTCCTACGGAAGACGGCAATGCGAACATGTATGACACAATTCCCGATTCCGCTCCAACTATGGAAGATGTTCTTTCTGATGCGATGCTCCTGGAACAGCTCATTGCAAGGTTCCGCGAGCTTGATCCAGATGCAGACCGCATCATTGAACTGCTGGGGGACGAGCTTTCTGATCGTAAGATTGCAGAACAGCTTGGCCGCAAGCAGCGTACCTTCGCTGATCAGATGAAGAAGATCCGTACGGAGCTCCGTAAGGTCCGTGGCCATTAATCCTACATATCGTATGTAGCAATTCATCCCTCTGGCATCCATCAACCGATGTCCAGAGGGCTTTTATATTTTTTCAAAATTTCTCCGCTCAAATCCGCCACTCATCTCCAGTGGAAGGTGTAAGGCACGAAACAACAAGCCTTAACCATCACAGAAACGGAGGTGAAGCACATGAAGAAGTCCAACTTCGATTCAGGCGGTAACGACACGGAGCTGATTGCAGTACTGAATGCAATCTCCCACGTATCCGCAAGAATGGCGAGAAATATGACAATCCTCGCACAGCAAAGACAATCAGAGAAAGGAGATCGTCGCTATGAGCAAAATGAGCGATATGGCTATGACCATCGAAGAGCTGCGCAGTGCAGCCGCTGCTATTAATGAAGCAGCCAACTGGTTAGCAGAACAGTTTGGTGGCACTGCTGATAAAGCACCTGCCAAAGAGCCTGCTGCCAAGGAAGATATGCTCTGCAGCAGGCCATCAGCGGTAAGGAATGGGCTGGCTGGAAGCTGGTCGAAGGAAGAGCCAACCGCAAGTATTCCAATGAGGAGGTAGTTATCCAGGCAGTTACAGATGCCGGGTTTGATCCATATGAAAAGAAGCTTCTTGGTATCACTGCCATGCAGAAGCGTCTTGGCAAATCCAGATTCGATGAGTTGCTTACAGCCTATATTGAAAAGCCGCAAGGTAAACCGACGCTCGTGCCGGAGAGCGATAAACGTCCGGCAATGAACAATGCAAAAACTGATTTTATGGAGGAAAATTAAATGAACAAGAATGTAAAAATCAACAATCCTATGAAGGTAATCACTGGTCCTGACACTCGTTGGTCTTATGCCAACGTCTGGGAGCCGAAATCCATCAATGGAGGTACACCGAAGTACAGCGTATCTCTGATTATTCCGAAGTCTGATACCAAGACCATCGCCAAGATTGAAGCTGCCATTGAGACCGCTTACAAGGAGGGCGAGGCCAAGTTCAAAGGCAATGGCAAGTCTGTACCTGCCCTCTCTGTCATCAAGACTCCGCTTCATGATGGCGACATGGAGCGTCCGGACGATCCGGCCTACGCCAATGCTTATTTCGTAAATGCCAATGCAACCTCTGCTCCTGGCATCGTGGATGCAGATCGCAATCCGATTCTTACTCGCTCCGAGGTTTACTCCGGTGTGTATGGTCGCGCCAGCATCAGCTTCTATGCATTCAACAGCTCCGGTAACAAGGGGATCGCCTGTGGACTTAACAATCTGCAGAAGATTCGTGACGGTGAGCCTCTTGGTGGTAAGGCAAGTGCTGAGTCTGATTTCGCATCTGATGAAGATGACGATTTCCTTAATTAATGGAGGTGGCAACTATGGAAATGTTACAGACTATTCTCGTTGTTGTTCTTCTTGCAATCTGGCTGTTGTTCAGTGTGGTATTCCTTATCACTGCGATCCAGAACCTCATCAATGACCACAAGCGTGAGATCCGCGAACAGGAAAGTGCTAAGCGTGATCTTGAATATCACGAAGCTCGCATGAAGGTTTACGAGAAGACAAACTAATCTACTGAAAAAGAATCCAAGGAGGTGGTGGGAGCATTCTCACCATCTTTTTTGGGTAAAGGAGTGATCGTATGGGTATGACAAAGATGCTTCACACAACTGACCACCCCTTGTTTCTGCTTTGCTGCGTACAGCTCATCATCTCCATCCGAGACCTTGACTTACTCACAATCGGTATGGTGAACGATATGTACGCAGAAAGCAGCAATGATGAGTACAAGGACTATGCGCAGATCGCTACGCAGAAGGATTTTGATGCATTTTAGCAGAATTCATGCATCTTCTATAATGACAATGCATTGACATTAGGTGCATTTTTGAGTATACTATACTTGAATGGAGGTGTTCTGTATGGCAAC
>UMEN01002606.1_pt1 | contig 11467 bp, 10 predicted proteins | sample 1964751 | NCBI WGS metagenome assembly UMEN01 (sample SAMEA4836020, study PRJEB28245) | human gut metagenome | biome: gut microbiome; material: fecal sample | place: Denmark | collected 2008
TCGCTTCCGTTCTTTTCCTTTCCGGCGGCGTAGCCGCTTCGCCCTGTGCAAAGGGCAAGGGGTTTGGGGAATGGAAAGGAATGGAATGGGTACTTGATAAATCAGTAATTGATTGTTCTTTACTTGATATATCTTTATTTAATTGCGTTGGATTTTCCAACGTAGGTTTTTCCTGCATAGGTTTTTCCAACGTTGGATTATCCAATGTTGGATTTTCCAATGTAGGGTAATCCAATGTAGGCGGCTGTTCGCCGCTGGGGGCTGCTTCCGGCTCTCGCGGCTGTGGCTGCTCATATATGACATAATCCGCGCCCCGCAAGCGTCCTTTCTCGTCGCGCTCCCGGCTGCGAACGATATACCCGGCTTTTTCAAGTTCCTTTACCGCTTCGCGGATTGCGTCGATCTTTTCCCGGTTGATATGGGATAATCCCGCGAGGGTATAATCCCAATCCTCCGGCAAGGACAGCATTTGCGAAAGCAAGCCTTTTGCTTTTAAGGACAATTCCTTGTTTCGCAAGTGGTGGTTGCTCATAACGGTATATCCCGTGTTTCGCTCCACTCTGAAAACTGCCATATTTCCTCACTTCCTCTCTTGGTCTGCGTGGACAATTAGAAAGCCGTTTTCGGCGGTTTTGGTATTGCAATATGCCCTTTGCCGTTTTCGCGTCTGCAAAGCCGCATGGCACAAGGGTTTTTATCCGTCTATTTGTCCATGCTGGCGGGCGTTTTCCGCGTCCTCTTGCCGGGGCAGTAGGGACACTCTTTGAAAACGCAAAACTCATATTTCCATTGTGGGCGGTAGAAACGGCAAGTACCGCAATCTTCATCATCTCCGGCACAGCCGGATTGATAGCGGTCAAATCCCGGCTTCTGCTGCATGAGCAATTCAAACGCCCGCTGCTTGCCCTTTGTGAAATACATTCCGGCTGCACCTCCTTTCCTGCGGGCATAAAAAAACGGCGTTACTTTCTCCCCCAAAGGGGTTAAGGTAACGCCGTTTGTGTGCGTATTCAGTTTTTAACACATTCCCTGTCTATCCGCTGTCCGCAAAACCATTGATTTTATTAGCTTTTTGCCGCTATCGCTATCACACCTCATTATTTGACCGTCCGGGATGGAATGAGATGATCCGGCTTGCCGAAGCAGGAAAGATCAGAACCGTTATTGTCAAGGATATGTCCCGTATGGGGCGGGACTATCTGAAAGTGGGCTACTATACCGAGAGTTTCTTTGCCGAGCGCGATATTCGGTATATCGCCATCAATGACGGCGTGGACAGCGACAAGGGGGACAATGATTTTACCCCGTTCCGTAATCTGTTCAAGAACATAGGTTATTCAGGAAGGGTGTTCTGCTGAATCTAAGATTTTCGACAAAGTGAGGTAACTCAGTCGCAAAGTGTTTCTATCAAATGTTGGAAGCAACCCGGTTGTGGATACAGCCGGGCTTTTTATATCATACCGACAAAGCGGTAAAAGATTTTAATATCTTGATGGCGCTGACCATCTATGACGGAGCGTTCCCCAATCTCAATATGGTCAATCAGTTCCTCAACAATTTCTCGGTCAAGCTCCTGCAAATCCAGATAGCGGCGGATGGTATCTGCCCATTGATGGATGTTTTCCACTTCCTGCTGGACTTTCCGTTCCTCTGCCAGAAGTGCGTCCAGGCGGTCAGCCTTTTGGATGCGCTCCTGTTCGCTTTTCTGGATGAGGACAGAGAAGGTATCGCCATGGATGACACCGCTGACCTTATCCTCATAGAGTTTGGCGGTCATCTGTTCCAGCTCTCCGATGCGCCGCCGTAGTCGGCTAATTTCCAGTTTGGAATCCTCCTGATTGGCTGCACTCTCGGAAAGTATCTGCTGCTTCAGCTTGTCCAGCACGGCATTTTCATCCTGCGCTACTGCCTGGCTGTGCGCCTTGATTTCATTCAGCACCAGCGTTTGCAGCGAGATTTCATAAATCCGATGCCAGGAACAGGAGCTGTGTCCAGTGGTGACAAAATGAGAGCAGATATAGGAAACATATCGCTTCACGGTGCCGTTTTTTCGGTGCTGGGTCTCGCGGGTGGCCACCAGGGGATGTCCGCAGTCGGCACAGACCAGCTTGCCAGTGAACAGGGCGGGCAGAGGGGCGGCTTGGTTTGCCGCCTGCTGTTTGACTGCCCGGTTTTTTTCTTGAACAGCTTCCCACAGTTCCCGGTCAACGATTGCCTTGTGGGCATCCTCATGGCAAATCCATTCCGTTTCCGGCTTCTGTATCATGGTCTTATCCTTATAGGAACGGGAGCCGGTGCGGTTCTGTGTGACTATGCCGAGATAAACGGTGTCATTCAAAATGTTTTTCACCGTGGCATAAGCCCAAAGTTTGGAGTATTTGCAGCTGCCTTTTTTCCCGTAGTGCAGCTCCCAATACCATCGGGGGGAGAGAATCCCTTTCTCATTTAGTGCCGCTGCAATCTTGCCATAGGCCATACCAGAGTAGCGCATCCGGTAGATTTCCCGCACCACGGCGGCAGCTTCTTCATCCACCACCAGCCGGTGTTTGTTCTCATCGCTCTTGCGATATCCGTAAGGAGCGTAGGCGGTCAGGTATTGGCCGCTTTTCTTTTTGGCATACAGCACCGATTTGATTTTCCCTGACAGGTCCTTTAGGTGGTAGTCATTCATCAAACTGCGGAAGTGCAGCATATCGGTGTTATCGCCCTCGCTGTCCAGGCAGTCCAGCACAGACACAAACCGGCAGCCAAGGGACGGAAAAATCACATCCGTATAGCGGCCTACCTCTACAAAGTCACGCCCCAGGCGGGACAGGTCTTTGACCAGAATCAGGTTAATCAGGCCGTGGCGGGCATCCTCCAGCATTTGCAAAAATCCGGGCCTCTGAAAATTTCCGCCGCTGTACCCATCGTCCCGATAGGTCTTGACCTCGATCCAGCCGTTGAGCATGACAAATTTGGAAAGGATTTCGTACTGGTTTTCTATGCTGGCGGATTCATCACCGGGGATATAGTTCTTTGCCTTTGCGGAATTGGAGGCATCGTCCACACTCAGGCGGCAATAAATGCCGACCTTATATTGCTTCTTCAAGTGGCTGCCTCCTTTCTTCCTGTACCAGCGCCGCGTCCACATTGCCCACATAGCGGTAGTAAACACGGAGGTCACAAATCCGCTGGCCATTGATTTTTTTGGTTTCCCCAACCTCAATGCGGTCCACCAGTTCAAAGAGGATGGATTCATCCAGCTCGGTAATTTCCGTGTACCGGCGGATCATGGTCAGCCAGCGATTGGCGTCGCTTCGGTTTTCCAGATAGCTTTTGACCTTGCGCTCCAGCCCCGGGATGGCTTCGGACTTTTCTGCCCGTTCCGCTTCGTACTTGCGCATTAAGGTCTGAAAAACCGTCTGTGGGATGGTCCCGGCGCATTTATCCTCATAGAGATTCTGCATCAGCCGTTCCAGCTCGGAAAGCCGTGCCGTATATGTTTTCAGTTCCTGCTCACAGGAGGAAAGGCGGCTTTTGGCTTCCTTATCCTTTAAGCGGATAATCTGCTGCACCAGCTGCTCTGGGTCATATTCCGCAAAACGGGCCTTTTCCCGGATATCCTCCAACACCAGCTGGGTCAGCACATTTTCATAGATGGTATGGACAGTACAGGCCCCTTTGCCGCTGCGGGAGTAGTTCCCACAAATAAAGGAACTATACCGCCCTGGCGTACCATCCTTATAGGTGAATTTCTCCACCTGATTTCTCATTTTGAATCCGCAGTCCGCACAGTACACCAGGCCGGTGAAAATACTTTTGCAGCCGTCAGCAGTAGGAGATTTGCGCACTTTCTTTTTGTCAATGCTGACCACGGTATCCCACAGCTCTTGTGAGATAATGGGTTCGTGGGTTCCATCTACACGAATCCATTCTTCTTCCGGCTTGCCAATGAGCTTGCGGGATTTATACGACATGGTTCCGGTTTTTCCCTGAACCATGTTGCCGATATAAACCTCATTACGAATGATACGTTTGATGGTCTGCTCGGCCCATTTGTGATTGACCTGGCGCGGATCACTCTGTCCCTTGCGCTGATAGTACAGCACACCGGGGGATGGGATGCCATCCTCGTTCAAGACGACGGCTATGGCATGAAAGCCAGCTCCGGCTGCCCGCATCTCGAAGATACGGCGCACAATCGGGGCAGTTTCCTCGTCAATCACCAGATGGTGTTTATCTGCCGGATCGCGCCGGTAGCCGTAGGCGGGATAGGTTCCCATGAATTTCCCGTTTTCGGCACAGGCTTTTTTGACCGCTTTAACCTTCTTGCTGGTGTCGCGGCTATAAAATTCGTTAAATAAATTCAAAAAGCACATGACATCGGTGCTGCCATTGGTGCTTTCTGTGTCAATGCCGTTGTTCAGAGCGATAAACCGACAGCCCAGGGACGGGAACAGATAGTCTGTATATTGTCCAAACTCAATGTAGTTGCGGCCAAAACGGGACAGGTCTTTGACCAGGATCACATTGATCCGCTTGGCCTTGGCATCCTCAATGAGCCGCTTGACCCCAGGACGGTCAAAATTCGTACCAGAGTACCCATCATCAATATAGGTGTCGATTTCATTCCAACCCCGCTGTCTCACATAGTTCTGGAGCAGCAGCTTTTGGTTCTCGATACTGACGGATTCCCCGTCGCGTTCATCATCGTTGCTCAAACGGCAGTAGATACCGACGTTGTATGTTTTTTCAATCATCTTTGTTTTCCCTCCCGACGATCCAGATTCCATACCTCGTGCGGCGTGATGGCTCCACAGTGAGTATCCCTGCAAGACTATCGTAGCGGAGAATCCATCGCCGCGCAAGGATGCGGCAATGCCGAGAGGGTGATGTGTGCTTATGTAGCGGTATGCGTAGAGCAGCTGGCAGGTACAGAAGTTTCCGACATAGCGCGCCGGATAGCCAGTTGCTCCAAAGTCTTTCCCAGGTCCTTTTCACCAGAAAAAAAGCTGGTCACACGGTAAACGGTTTTTCCAATCTTGACCTCTTTGTAGGAAGTCGTTGGGGTATTCAGTTGCTCCATACTGACGCACCTCCAGTCAAAAACTGTATTTTCCATAAGGTATGAATGAACTGGTTGTCCTAATTCATATAAAAAAACAGCCGTACCGATAAAGTTGAGAGGATATGCTAACCAGTCAATCGGTACGGCCGCTGTATTGTAGTTTGGTTATTATTCGCCATATTTGCCACGCACCCCTGACGATGGGGACATTATCTATATCCTAGTCTCTGTTGGCACAGATGTCATAACTCCACAGCGTCGTTTTACTCGTGCGCCGCAGGGTTCCCCCAAGTCTTTAGGAGGCCGTGAGGAAGTATCATTATTCCCCCATGCAGTCACCGCGTCCCGAAATGCCGCTTTCGGGTTTCAGGCTGGCGTTGATCGCTCATAACAGTCCTGTTCATCACCTCCTGGGGCTGTCCATCTTCGCGGCGCGCCTGATTCGCTCGTACATGGGTTATGTACCGATAATGCCGTCTATTCAGTTGTCAAGCTACACGAGGGAACAGACCCCCTCACTTACTTCCCCGTTGGGAGAGTAGTTTTGGTCTATGATTTCCCCATGTTTTCCAAAAGTTTTTTTATCTTCTGGAGCAGCTTGACTTTGCGATGGTGCAGAGCTGTTTTGGAAATTCCAAGCTCTATGCTGACATTCCGTTCTGACTTGTCCTCGAAATAAAGTTTGTGGAGAATGACTCTCTCATCTACCGACAGACATTGCAACAATTCCTCCAGCCAAACAGACGAGACGGCCTGTTCCTCTATGGACACACCAGAGGCGGCAAACTGCCTGTCCTTTTCCAACAGCCGTTCATAGGAATCCTCTCTGCTGGGCAAAAAGGTTGCGGTTTCTTTCTGAAACTTTTCCGTTTTCAGATCGTAGGAAAAGTATTTCTCTTTGCGCTCGTAATGCTGATAGACGCGATAAATCTCCTCACTCACCGGCACAGCCTGTCCATCTATGTAAAGATAATAATTTGCCCTTTCTTCACAGTTTTTGCTCATAACCGTTACCTCCAAGAGTTTGAAAATGGGTAGATTTCAAACTCTGGAGGGCGGCGAACGACAACCGATACGGCAGAACCATTCTTGTCGAACCGCCGGGAAATATGGTTCGGCAGGCGGAGGCTTGTCAGATTTTTTGCGATGCTCCCGTTTTTTAGGGATTACAAATAAAATTAGAAGGCGTTTTTTATCGAAAAAAGGTTTATAAAAAGAGGGCGCAAGTGAAGGCAAATTCACTTGCGCCCTAATGGGAGCTGATATTTTGTTCTGAGAACCTCCACCACTCAACGGTGGAGGAAGGTCAAAAGGGGCATCTACCCATAAGTGGCCTCCCTTTCACCGCTATGGGGATAGAAGAAAGCAGCCGAAACATACTTTACTGATACCCATACGGTATCTATTTTTTAGATTATTGATATATTTCAAAACTGCCCTGTGTCCTTTCGGTATATCATCCTGATTATGTACATTCTGTTTGATTTGATACGTCTATGATTTCTCCAATTTCTTTTTCACTTAGGATATAATCCACATCCAAAAGTAAAATGACCTGTGTTCTTTGCGCTATTCCTATTAAGTAGTTTGCCTTGCGATCTGATTGTTGAGGTGGCGGACAAATATCCTGTGATGAAATAGTCTCCACATCATTTACTGCATCTACAATTAGACCGAAAGAACGACTGTCAATACGGATTAAAATAATACAAGTACGTTCACTATAATCTGAGACCTGTTGGCCTAGACGTAAACGCAAATCCATGATTGGGGTTAACTCGCCTCGGATCGATAAAATGCCTTTTATATAAGATGGGAAATCCGGTAATGGAGTAATATCCATCATGTGTACAATTTGAACGACTTGTCCGATCCCAATACCAAACAGCTGGTTATTGCACCAAAAAGTCAAGTATTTATCCGAGTCCACTTTATGTTCTTCATTTTCCCCGGATAATTCGTGCAAATAGGCAGTAACAGTATCTATTTGCTCACCATTCAACAGGGAGAGAAGGGAGGCAATGTCACTTTGTATGCGTTGTTCTTGCATAGTCTAAGTCACCTCCCTTGGTTAATACTTATCCCGGTAAATGTCAGTCCCAGCCAGAATTGCAAAGTCGGAATAATCTTTTTCCGAAGAATCCATAGTGCCGGATGTGATCTTGAATTTTCCAACAAGATTCTTCAACATAACTGCTTGACTGGAAAGTTCCTCGCTTGCAGCTGCACTTTCTTCTGAGGTCGCAGAATTGGTTTGTACAACGCTTGAAATCTGATCCAGGCCTTGCGTAATTTGCATAATCGCTTGTGCCTGCTCTGCCGAGGCTTCTGCAATTTCTGTGATAGAGTTAATAACCTCTCCTGTGTATTGAGCAGTCTCGTCTAGGACTTCTGCGGTGTCAGCAGCGAGAATACTTCCGGTTTCTACCGCTCTAATGGACTTTTCAATCATCTCCTGTGTTGTTTTCGAGGCGTCAGCGGACTTGCCTGCCAAGTTTCTGACTTCATCGGCTACAACGGCAAAGCCCTTACCAGCCATTCCGGCTCGTGCCGCTTCAACAGCAGCATTCAATGCCAGAATGTTAGTTTGAAAAGCAATGTCATCAATCGCTTTTATGATAGTCTGAATTTCAGCAGAAGTTGCTTTGATTTCACCCATTGCGGAGACAAGTTGTTTCATTTTTTCTCCGCTTTCATCCAGACGTTCTCCCGCAATCTTACACTTTGTGTTGGCGGTTTCTGTTCGCTCTGCATTCAAGTTGATCTTTGCAGAAATGTCCTGTGTCGTTGCAGACAGTTCTTCGATAGAACTGGCCTGCTCGGTAGCGCCCTGACTAAGCGCTTGCGCTCCGTTTGAAACCTGCTCTGACCCGGAAGCAACTTGGCTAGCAGCCGTGTCAATTTCGCCAAAGGCTTCGTTTAATTGTTTCAGCAAATCAGAGGCAGACAATTCAATTTTACGCAACTCTCCCGGAAAGGTCATGGACGGTTGAATTGTAAAATTACCGTTTGCCATCTCACGGAAGCACAGAGAAATTTCATCAATAACCCTTTTAAGTTCCGCAAAACTGGTACGCATACTATCGCAAACCTGACCGAATTCATTCTTGCTGTGGAATGTAATCTCTGAATCAAAATCTCCCTGTGCAAGCGCTCTCGATGCAGCTTCTATTTCACCAATGGGCTTCATGAAATCTCTCACCAAATGAAGCGTTACGATTATCGCAGTTACAATAAGCATCACTAACAGACCAAAAGACACACGCTCTCCTATAACGCTAGCTTTTTTGTCTGCTCTGTCGATTGCTTAAAATCCTGCTGTATATGGTCGGAGAAATCCCTTAAATCTGCCCGGATTTCCTGCGAGATCGGAATATATTCATTTCGTGTAATCGTCTCCGCTTCTTTCCATTTCTCTCCATTGCTTTCAAGAAGAAGTTTTTCTGTTGAACTTCTTATGCTCCCTAACTCTGAAATGTGTTCTCTAAAATGCTCTAGTTTACTCAAATCTTCTTCTGAACCGGTGTTTTTAAGAATACTTTCCATAGTCGCAAGAGAAGCATTAACTTCCTCCGCTCTCTGCTGGCTATCACTTTGAATGCTTTTTATCATCTCCATGTCATCAGTCACAGCCATATCCAGCATATTTCTTTCACCCAAAATTATATTTCGGCGAACATTTTGGGTTTCCAAAACGACAGGGAAGATGTCTGTGTTTGTCTGCTCAACATTATCGCGCAATTTTTGCATACTAGTGATCGCAACAAGTAACGCGAAACATGCATATAGCACAATTACTGTGCTGAATGTAATCAGTCTTGTTTTTATTTTCCAATTATTAAACTTTTTTCTTTTCATGCCGCATCTCCTCTTTCTCTAAAATGCCTCTTAGTATTAAAAGCTCCTGAAAAATCGGCAGCTAAGTTTGGAATTGCAACTGTTCAGAAACCGTTTACCTCTACACACGGGAGGCGGTTTTTCTGCCCCATAATGAAAGTTAGAACCGCAAACAACCATCACACACCATCCTTATCAAGCAGTAAATATAGTAAAACACCGGTATTCTTGATTGTATTCTTTTTTTTGGTATAATCAATATTGGTGAAATGAATTGTGTTTCAAGGGGAATGAATTGCGTTATCCTGCCTTAAGCAGTGGAGCATTAGATCATTCCAAAGTATCAAATAATATGCAACTTCCCAACAGAAAACGGGAATGTCAAAAAGAATATAGGTGAGATCATTATGCATAGCAATCCACTAGATATAGCAAATCCGGCATTTTTAATAGATGCTTTTACACTGGATATAATTGAGGAAAACTCTCTTTATAAAAGTACATTTCTTTCCAAATCTCCTATGGAACAAAAACAACTAATTGAAGCGATTGTACTGCATTTGAAAGGATTAAATTCCATATCATTCTATTATTCCGTTCCTATACAAACAGGACATATTGATTTAATGGTATGGGCACAGTGTAATATAACTGGAGATAGTATTCTTGTTGTATTAGATTATCAATCCAGCGAGTGCTTGCAACCATTCGACTATTATATGCTTGCACAGATTTCTCCTACCGGCATTGCATCTATTTGTGTCCAGGATAATCATTATCAAATCAATTATACTAATCAAGCTTTTATCAAACTTTTAGGATATGATATAGATGAAAAAAACGCATTGCTCGGACATGACTTTTGGAATTGCATTGCCGCAGAGGATTTATTGCATATTGAGCAATATCGCACGGAAAGAAATTGCGGTCAAAATTTTACTATTACCGCAACTATGATTCGTAAAGATGGGGCGACTATAATAGTTGATCTTAATGGTCGATTTATACATCACTTAAATGAGATTTATGAACTAATAATTACTGTATCTCCGCATTTATTTACATCAAAAGTTCAAAAAAGCAGTATTCCTGTATCCACATCAGTCGACCCCCATTTTATGTCTTTTCGCTATGATTTCTCTTCGGAAACTATCAGTTTTTCAGGTGGCTTTCTTAAAAGAATCACAGGGAAAATGTGTATCACTTATTCGATTGAAGATGTATATAACAATAAAACTGCGTTAAAATTTGACAAGCAAAAAATTGTTCAGGCGATTGAAAAAATAAAAAAAGGTAAAAAGCTGAAATATACATTCAGAGCCATTGCCAAAGGGAACACGAGTTATTGGGTGAAAGTAGAATATGATTTCGTTCAAAATATCGAGGGAAAAAATACCGCTGTTGTCGGTAGAGTTTATGATATTTCTGAACAGCAGGCAGCCAAAGAGTTTTATGATAAAGCGATTTCCCTTTGGCATTCCAATCATGACGATTGCGCATCTGCGATTACTGTTGATGTTACAGCACAGTTAGTAGTAGAGGGATTTAGTCAATCCACCCCGCTAATTAAAATTAAGACAATGCCTCTACAACAATATTTAGAAGCTGTCTCTCCATATCTTTTGAAAAAGACAGATCAAACATGGCTGAACCAGCAGATGTCTGCAAAGCGTCTGATCGCTCTTGCCCAAACCCAGAAAAACCAATTTTCTCACGATTTTGAAGTCAGCTATAAGGCAGAGCATCTGTGGCTTCTGTTAAATGTTACTTTACTGAAAAACCCCAAAAACGATCATGTAATGGCGCTTTTGAAATGGACAAATATTAACAGTATGATTATCCATAAGCAAATTCAGCAACTTTTATCAGCTAAGAAATTTGATTTTATTTGTCTTATTTTTGCGAAAACAGATAGTTTTTCCATGGTTATGAATGAAGAAAAAACCAAAATTCTACCCTTATCCGTTGTAAACGGGTATGAAGCTTTTCTGAAAGATATAATCCGCCAGTATTCTCTCCCTGAAGATGCACAGCATTTGCGTATTTGCTTTAGCCTCAAGAACTTGACGAATCAATTATCCATAAACGATACTTATTCCTTTATTGGACATGGATTATATCCAGATGGTTCTCCCACAGTGAAGTACCATACATTTCAATATCTTGATGCAAAACAGCAGATTATTCTTTACACAAGAGAAGATATTACGAATCAAGCAGAAGAACTTTCTTTTAGATCGAGTTCCTCTGTACATAGAATTTCGTTTAGAGATATTCTATATGTGGAGAGTTTCGGGAAGAAAAGCAAAGTTATTACAAACATTGGGGAATTTACTGCAAATGAGATGATTTCAAGCCTTCAGGCGCGTTTGCCAGGACGAAAATTTACTCGTTGCCATCGGTGCTACATTGTCCGAAATACAGCCATAAAGCAAATTATTCAAAACTATGCTGTTTTGACAAACGGAAGCAGAGTTCCAATTAGCAGAAAGAATGTTTCCTTATTATGTGAACAAGTTGTTTGTAACTAGCATGACTGGCAAACCTGCTAATAGGTGTCAAGCCCCAAAATGAAAAATC
>UMEN01023633.1_pt1 | contig 11467 bp, 9 predicted proteins | sample 1964751 | NCBI WGS metagenome assembly UMEN01 (sample SAMEA4836020, study PRJEB28245) | human gut metagenome | biome: gut microbiome; material: fecal sample | place: Denmark | collected 2008
AGCTACAAAGGCAGCTTTAATCCATGGATTAAAGACAGTTGACGTATTCGTTAAGGGACCAGGTTCAGGAAGAGAGGCAGCTATTCGTGCCCTTTCAGCATGTGGTCTTGAGGTTACATCAATCAGAGACGTTACTCCGGTACCTCACAATGGATGTCGTCCACCAAAACGTAGAAGAGTCTAATCAGGAGGTATAGATTAAAATGGCAGTTAATAAAGTACCTGTACTTAAGAGATGCAGATCACTTGGTTTAGAGCCAAGTTATTTAGGATATGATAAGAAGTCTAGAAGAAACCTTACAAGAGCAAACAGAAAGGTGTCTGAGTACGGACTTCAGTTAAGAGAAAAGCAGAAAGCTAAATTCATCTATGGTGTTTTAGAGAAGCCTTTCCGTAACTACTACAAGAAAGCAGATCAGATGAAAGGATTAACAGGTCTTAACCTTATGACAATCCTTGAGTCAAGAATTGACAACGTAATCTTCCGTCTTGGTTTCGCAAGAACAAGAAAAGAAGCTAGACAGATCGTTGATCACAAGTTCGTTACAGTAAACGGAAAAGTTGTTAACATCCCTTCATACCTTGTAAAGGCTGGCGATGTTATCGAAATTAAAGAGAGCAAAAAGAATACTCAGAGAATGAAAGATATCGTCGAGGTAGCTGGCGGAAGAATCGTTCCGGAGTGGTTAGACGTAGATGCTGAGAAATTACAGGGAACTGTAAAAGACTTACCTACACGTGAGCAGATTGATGTTCCTGTAGATGAGATGCTCATCGTCGAGTTATATTCTAAGTAAAATTAGGTTGATTTGCCGGGGATTTATTTCCCGGCTTATCCACTCTTTGATAACATATAACAACGATACCCGAGAAGGAGGGAATTTGAAGTGTTCGATTTTGAAAAACCAAAAATTGAAATCGCAGAAATTTCAGAAGACAAGACATATGGCAGATTTGTTGTAGAGCCATTAGAGAGAGGTTACGGTACAACACTTGGAAACTCTTTAAGACGTATCATGCTTTCTTCTTTACCGGGCGCTGCAGTAAGCCAGGTCAAGATTGATGGTGTTTTACATGAATTCAGCTCTATTCCTGGTGTTAAGGAAGATGTTACAGAAATCATCATGAATATCAAGAACCTTGCAATTCGCAATAATAGTTCTACAAATGAACCAAAGGTTGCATATATCGAATTCGAAGGTGAAGGCGTTGTTACAGCAGCCGATATTCAGGTTGATTCAGATATCGAGATTTTGAATCCTGAGTTAGAGATTGCACACTTGAATGGTGGAGCAGATTCTAAGCTTTACATGGAGCTTACAATCACTAACGGCAGAGGTTATGTCGGAGCAGAGAAGAACAAGAACGAGGATACACCAATCGGAGTTCTTGCTGTAGATTCAATCTACACTCCTGTTGAGCGTGTTAATCTTACTGTAGAGAATACCCGTGTAGGTCAGGTTACAGATTACGATAAGCTTACATTAGATGTATTTACAAATGGTACATTGGAGCCAGACGAGGCAGTCAGCCTTGCAGCTAAGGTGTTAAGTGAGCACTTAAATCTGTTCATCGATCTTTCAGAGGCAGCACAGCAGGTTGACGTTATGGTCGAGAAGGAAAACGATGCTCAGGAGAAGGTTCTTGAGATGAACATCGATGAGCTTGAGCTTTCAGTTCGTTCATACAACTGCTTAAAGCGTGCAGGAATCAACACTGTTGCAGAGCTTATCAATAGAACACCTGAGGACATGATGAAGGTTCGTAACCTTGGTCGCAAGTCTTTAGAGGAAGTTTTAGCAAAATTAAAAGAATTAGGTTTAGAGTTAAATCAGACTGAGGAATAATTCATTCGAATAATCCTTGCACTGATTCTTCTAAATAAATTAGTCATATATAAATTTTAAATATCATATTTATGTTTATGTGTGACAAAACTCATAGCGGCAGGGCCAGTAAGACCAAAGAGCGTGACCGTGTCTGATACATGAGTGGCAACTGATTTGAGCATTTGCTTTTTGAAATAAGGCAAAGCTTTATCACAACAAGATACGATGTCTGGCAGTAAGACCGAAGAGCGTGACCGGATGTCCCACAAATGGAGGAAATTAAAATGGCAAAATATCGTAAGTTAAGCAGAACATCAAGCCAGAGAAAGGCTTTACTCAGAGGTCAGGTTACACAGCTTCTTGTTAACGGAAAGATCGTTACTACAGAGGCTAAGGCTAAAGAGGTTCGTAAGATCGCTGAGGGTCTTATCGCATTAGCAGTAAAAGAGAAAGACAACTTCGAAGAGGTTACTGTAACAGCTAAGGTTGCCCGCAAGGACAAAGATGGCAAGAGAGTAAAAGAGGTTGTAGACGGAAAGAAAGTTACTGTTTATGACGAAGTAGAGAAGAAGATCAAGAAGGATTCTGCTTCACGTCTTCATGCCAGAAGACAGATGCTCAAGGTTCTTTACACAGCTAAAGAGTCTGACGGCACAAAGAATGGAACAAAGACTATCGATGTAACAAACAAGTTATTCGATGAGATCGCTCCTAAGTATGCTGATCGTAACGGTGGTTACACAAGAATCGTTAAGATTGGACAGCGTAAAGGTGACGGAGCTTTAGAGGTTCTCCTTGAGTTAGTTTAATATTTAATCGGTATAAATCTTAGACTAAATTAAACCAGAGATTTGAGTGTATGACACTCACTTCTCTGGTTTTTTATTTCTAGAGTAATTATTCTAATCTATTGAGAAAAACTGATGCGTCTTATTTGCATGTATAGTTCGACTGCCTTTGGTTTGAATTCGTAACTGTAACGCATAAAAATACCCCTTTCACTGGATATCCAGTAAGAGGGGTATATATTAATTTCACACGGCTTTTCGATTAATACGCTTAATTATTTATTCTTTGCTGCAGCCTGCTCGTCATTGTACTTCTGAACACACTTCTTGATTCTGTCATATGGTGAGAGAAGATCACTGATAGAACAGTCGTGGTTTAATGTATCAATGAGGTATGCGATGTATTTGCTCATGTCACAGCTGATATAGTACTCCTTAGAGAGAAGCTCCGGTGACTGGTAGATAAGGTTTGTTGTAACTACTCTGTAGATGAGACCCTCCTCGTATGCTTTGTCAAATGAAGCAAAGCCGTTTGTAAAGAGACCGAATGTAGAAACAACAAAGATTCTGTTAGCTTTACGCTTCTTGAGCTCTCTTGCTGTATCTATCATACTCTCGCCGGAAGAAATCATATCATCGATGATAAGAACATCCTTACCCTCCACATTTGTTCCGAGGAACTCATGAGCTACGATAGGGTTACGTCCGTCAACGATACGGCTGTAATCACGACGCTTGTAGAACATACCCATGTCTACTCCGAGTACGTTTGCAAGGTAGATAGCACGGTTTGTAGCGCCCTCATCAGGAGAGATAATCATAAGATGGTCAGCATCAATAGTGATATCCTTTACGTTCTTTAAGATGCCCTTAATGAACTGGTAAGAAGGCATTACATTCTCAAAGCCGTTCAGAGGAATAGCATTTACCACACGAGGGTCATGAGCATCGAAGGTGATGATATTGTCTACACCCATGTTGATAAGCTCCTGAAGAGCCAATGGACAGTCAAGAGACTCACGGCCTGTACGTCTGTGCTGACGGCTCTCATAAAGGAAAGGCATGATAACTGTGATTCTTCTTGCTTTTCCGCCGGCTGCAGCGATAACACGCTTTAAGTCTGCGTAGTGGTCATCAGGTGACATGTGGTTTGTCTGACCGCATACTGTATAGGTAAGACTGTAGTTGGTTACATCTACCATGATGTACAGATCATAACCACGAACTGACTGGTTGATAACACATTTAGCTTCGCCGGAACCGAATCTAGGTGTAGAAGGCTTGATAATGTAGCTGTTTTTGTAGTAGTCCTTGAAAGCACTCTCGTTAGCATGCTGATGCTCTCTGTGCTCTCTCCAGCCCTGTAAGTATGCATCTACTTTCTGGGCAAGACCTATACAACTGTCGGTTGCAACAAGTCCAAGTGTACCGGTTGGCATAGTCTCCAAAATTCTCTCATCGTTTGGCATTGTTATTCCTCCATATAACCATATAATAAATAAACTAAATATATAATATAAAAAGCGTTATTTGGAAAGACGCTTTTTAATTCGTATGTCATCTCCAAAGAGCTTGATAAAACTATAATTGCTTGAAATTCTTGAAAGTGTTCTCTCGGAGTAAATCTCTGCTATCTGCTCCAAATTCAGATTAGTGGAAATAATAGTAGATTTCTGTCGCAGTATACGCTCATTTACACAAAGGAAAAGCTGTGATGTGGTAAATGAGTTGGAAAGCTCGGTTCCGAGATCGTCTATGATAAGTAAATCACAGTCGAATATATTCTGGTGCGCTGCGATAGCATCTGCATCCTTTTCAAACACACCTTTGCTTAATATATCAAATAATTGGAATGCTGTAAAGTAAATTACGGAGTAACCTGCATCTAAAAGCTCTTTTGCAATGCAATTAGATAAAAAAGTCTTTCCGACACCGGTATTTCCGTAGAAAAATATGTTTTTAGGTTTGTTTTCAAAATTGTCTATAAATTCATGACAGTTCGTCACTGCAAGCTTTGCTGTGGCAAGAGCAGACAGCCCTGTTGCAGGATTTTTCTGCTCATCTGAGTAATAATCAAATGAGAGCGTGGAAAAATTCTCACGAGACAAAATCTCCCTGATATTGGACTGCGAATAAACGGTATTGATAATAGCCTGCTTGAAGCAATGACATTTCTGACCATCTATATAACCGGTATCATGGCAATCCGGACAGGTGTAAATAGGCTCAAAATAATCAAGCGGATATCCGAGTGTGGATAGCAGTGCAGCACGCTCCTCCTTATAGTCCTCGATTGCAAGGCGTAAAGCGGCGAGAGCATTCTCATCACCATCCATGAGTCTGTACGCCTGCCTGACAGATGCGGATGCAATCTCTGAGTCAATTTCCCTGAGGCGGGGCGCCTTGCGATAGGCTTCCTCAATACGCTTGTCATGTATGTATTTGTTCTGAAGCTGGCGTTTATCGTAGCCTCGCATTATCTCATCATATTGAGCATTGGTAAGTGCCATATATCCTCCTTGGGATGTGTAAATCTAACTTGAAAAATCATACCGTAGAATTCAGAAACAGCTTCTCCAGCTTGTCGTAATCATTGTTTCGCTGATTGAAGTTGTTAAATTTATTCTTGGAACTTGAATTATTGCTTTTGGGTTTTGAGGAACCGTTTGCAGCATTTGTGCCTTGTGATGAGCCTGTAGCAGAGGCTTTATTGGCCTTGGCAAAATTGGCATCAAGCACTTCAACATCCTTTAATGTATGTACATCCTTTTTCCTCCAGTTCGCGAGTATCGAGTCTGTGTACTCGAAGCTTGGCTTCTGGATAGCTGAAATAGTTTTACTGCAGGCGGCTTTTACAAGCTCTATATCGAAACCGTATTCGCCGACCCATTTGTTGATGAGTGACACCTCAGAGTCAACCAGATTGCGGCCTGTGATGCCTAGAGCCTTCATTACAGAATAGTAAATCTGTGAGTGAGCGGCTGCATCGTCCTTTGCCTGGTCTACGGTCTTTATGCCGGCATCAGCCCAGCCGAGAGCGACCTTGTTCATGTAACGAAGACTTGAATGTCCCTTGGTAATGCAGTACTCCACGAGATACTCCACCAGGTCGGTAGAAAAATGGAGCTCGTCCAGCCAGTAGAGCACCATATTGGTGTCTGAGGATGAGAGCGTATGCTTCAGATATGTCTCTATAATAAAGAAAAGCTCTGAAATGTCAGGATTCTTTCTAAACTCCTTAATCTCATCAAGTGTGTATTCCTTCTGTGAAGAAGCAGTTTTGTCAGGAGTCTGGCTCTTAAGCTTTTCCACAACAGAATCCTGCATCCGAATATTCACGGTAGAAATATTCTGTGCAGCATTATTAACAACGCCGTTTTGCAAATTATTCTGCGCGGCATTATCAGCCACAGCGCTTTGTATATTACTCTGAGCAGCCTGCATACCGGATACAGAAAGACTGCAGAGGTTGATTCCAATAATCTGACCATCAGCGCCGGTTTGCACCTGCAAAATGCCCTCAGAGGCCCAGTAATTGAGGGCACGTATGATGTCGGCTTCAGTATTGCTGAAATGATCGGCAATCTCTGAAATAGTTGCTATGCCTGCCCCGGAGCCTGTTGCACGGAGCAGATAAAGGTATACCTTGACAAACTCACCGTTTGCCTTTGGCATGTATTGATCTATAAAAATATCTGACACAGTAGTGAATGATGTTGCTATGTCACTGCTAATGTTTATCGCTGTCATATAAAAAACTCTCTTTCGCTTAACCTGTGAGCAATTATAGCACAATATTTTAACCGTGTGAAGATGGTAAAAGTGCTACAAGCCTTGTAAACTCGGGCTTTTCGAGTCCACAAAAAAATGTGGATAACGTGGATAACTGTGTAAAATAATTGAAAAATCAATGTATCACAGGGTATATAAGCTGTTGAAAATTATTTAAAAAATCCACACACAAAATGAGAGTTGTTAACATTTTGTATGTGGATAACGTGGATAACTTATTTCTTAAGCAGGTCTTCGCCGATTTCTACTACATTTCCGGCACCCATTGTTATCAACAGGTCACCGTTTACACAATTTTCTGATAAAAATTTCTCGATTTCCTCAAATGATGGGAAATAGTGCGCATTCACACCTTTTTCGAGCAATAAATCCAGGATATCCTTAGATGAGATACCATATGTGTTCTGCTCACGCGCAGCATAGATATCAGCAAGCACCACAACATCTGCCATTGAAAGAACATCGGCAAAATCATTTAAGAATGCCTTGGTTCTGGAATAGGTGTGTGGCTGGAAGCAAAGGACAAGCCTGTCATGTGGATATTTTTGTGCAGCTGTCAGTGTTGCGCGGATCTCGGTTGGATGGTGAGCGTAGTCATCAATGATTGTGACGCCGTTTACCTTGCCCTTGTACTGGAAACGTCTGTCAGCACCGCCAAATTTGTCAAGGCCTGTGAGGATAGACTCCGTATCGAGACCGAGTGTGGTGGATAAAGCTATAGCTGCGAGCGCATTGCTTACATTGTGAGCGCCCGGAACAGAGAGTTTTACGTCGAAAAGTGGACTACCCTGTCTCATAGCTGTAAAAGATGCACAAGCTTTATCGTCATAGGTTATATTTTCCGGATAGAAATCATATTTTGAATCAAAGCCATAGGTGATAATCTTCTGAGGAAGCCCTGCGACAATCTCCTCATAGCGGTCAATCTCACCGTTGATGATGGTAGCACCGCCTGCGAGAGTGTTTGATGCATACTCGCGGAAGGAATGCCTGATGTCGTTGATATCCTTGAAGAAATCCAGATGCTCAGCCTCAATATTTAAAATAATGCTGTAGCGTGGTCTGAAATTCAAAAAGCTGTTTGTGTACTCACACGCCTCAGAGATGAAGTACTCTGAATCGCCCACACGCAGATTGCCGTGGATAGATGACAAAATACCACCTACGGAAATGGTAGGATCTGTCTGGGCGGCGAGAAGAATCTCGCTGATCATGGATGTGGTGGTAGTCTTGCCGTGTGTGCCGGCTACAGCGATAGAATAATCGTAATTGTCCATAATCTGTCCGAGAAGCTCGGCTCTTGTAAGCATTGGAATACCGGCTGCCTTTGCTGCGGCAAACTCAGGATTGCTTTCGTGGATAGCTGCAGTGTAAACCACCAGGTCGATACCGGATGTGATATTGTCTGCGCTCTGGCCATATATGACTTTTATGCCCTTGGCAGCAAGAGTTTTTGTGAGGTCTGATTCCTTTGAATCGGAGCCGGAAATTGTAAAGCCCTCCTCATGCAGAATCTCTGCGAGACCGCTCATGCTGATACCGCCGATGCCTATGAAATGGATGTGTATTGGTTTGCTGAAATCTATTTTATACATTAATTTTACCTGCCTGATTTATTATAATTTATATTGTAACTATTAAGAAACACTGAGAACAAAAAGCCGATGTGTCATGATTGCATGTAAGCAACAGATTTTCTTGTTCTGAATAGTTACTTTATGTTAATTATACAACTAAATATAGTATTTGCAAAGGAAAAATAAGGTGAAAGCAGGCATGACTTTCAAATGATAAGAACCATAGCAGGTTAAACAGATATACGCTAAATGGCACTTGTGCAAAATGTCAAAAAAAAGGAAAAATATTATTTGATTTTGTGAAAAATGTTGAAGTGGTAATGCGGCTGTGGTATAATTTTTTTATAAAAATAATTCATCCGGACCATATGAATTTGATGGGGTTAAAGTATATGGCAGTAACTGCAATTTATGCAGCAGCAACTATAATTTATATGGAAACAATTGTGATTTATTATGGAAGCATTACAGATACGGTTATTACAGAAACAAGTGGTGGGGACCGGATGGGCACAACAAAAATTAGGACAGACGAGGAGTGATAACGTGATTAAGAAAGAAATGATAGCCATGCTTTTAGCAGGCGGTCAAGGCAGCAGACTTGGTGTTCTGACAGCGAACGTAGCAAAACCGGCAGTTTCGTTTGGTGGAAAGTACAGAATCATAGATTTTCCGCTTAGCAACTGCATCAATTCAGGCATTGATACAGTGGGTGTACTTACACAGTATCAGCCACTCAGACTTAACCGCCACATCGGAATAGGTATTCCGTGGGACCTCGACAGGAATAATGGAGGAGTGGCAATATTGCCTCCTTATGAGAAGAGCAGCAACAGCGAGTGGTACACAGGTACAGCCAATGCAATATACCAGAATATGAGGTATATAGACAGTTACAACCCGGACTATGTGTTGATACTGTCAGGAGACCATATTTACAAGATGGACTATGAGGTGATGCTTGATTTCCACAAGGAAAACAATGCCGATGTGACCATAGCAACCATGCCGGTGCCTATCGAGGAGGCCAGCCGATTTGGTATCGTCATAGCCGATGATGATAAGCGCATCAATGCATTTGAGGAAAAGCCGGTTCATCCGCGCAGCAATCTCGCATCAATGGGCATTTACATATTCTCATGGCCGGTGCTAAAGGAAGCATTACTTGCACTAAAGGATCAGGAAAACTGTGATTTTGGCAAGCATGTCATACCATACTGCTTTGAAAACGACAGACGTATGTTTGCATATGAGTTCAACGGATACTGGAAGGACGTAGGTACACTGGGCTCATACTGGGAGGCCAATATGGAGCTTGTGGACCTCATTCCGGAGTTTAATCTGTACGAGGAGTATTGGAAGATTTACACAAAGAATGATGCAATCGAGCCACTTTATATAGCCAAAGGAGGCCATGTGGAGCGAAGCATCATGGGTGAGGGCTGTGAATGCTACGGTCATGTGGAGCATTCTGTCATAGGTGCCAACGTCAAGATTGGAAGAGGCGCAGTAATACGTGATTCCATCATCATGTGTGACACGGAGATAGGCTCCAATGTCACGATAGACAAGTCCATCATTGCCGAAAATTGCAAGGTGGGCGACAATGTGACACTTGGCTTCGGACAGGAGAAGCCGAACGTATTAAATGAGAGCATATACTCATTTGGACTGGTCACTATAGGAGAAGATTCTGTGATACCGGACGGGGTAAAGATAGGCAAAAATACAGCAATCTCCGGTGTTACATACGAAGAGGATTACAAAGACGGTGTGCTTGAGGGCGGAGAAGTTATTATCAAGGCAGGTGACGGAAAATGAAGGCAATAGGAATAATTTTGGCCGGCGGCAACAATAATAGGATGAAGGAACTGACAGCAAAACGAGCAGTACCGGCCCTGCCGGTAGCAGGCAGCTTCAGAAGCATAGATTTTGCGCTCAGCAGTATGTCAAACTCACATATACAGACTGTCGCAGTACTGACCCAGTACAATGCACGCTCACTGAATGAGCATTTAAGCTCATCAAAATGGTGGAATTTTGGCAGAAAGCAGGGGGGCTTATTCCTCTTTACACCTACAGTCACAGCGGACAACAGTGACTGGTACAGGGGCACGGCAGATGCGATGTATCAGAACATTGATTTTCTCAAGAGACGCCATGAGCCATATGTCATCATCAGCAGCGGTGACTGTGTATACAAACTGGATTTCAACAGAGTGCTTGATTTTCACATCGAGAAAAAATCAGACATTACAGTGGTATGCAAGGACATGATGTACAACGACGATGTCAGCCGTTTTGGTGTGGTACGCATGGATGATGAGTCAAGAATCACAGAGTTTGATGAAAAGCCAATCGAGGCCTCATCCAACACCATTTCCACAGGTATCTATGTCATCAGGAGACGACAGCTCATAGAGCTTTTGGAGGCGGCAGCTGAGGAAAACAGATTCGATTTCGTAAATGATATCCTCGTGCGCTACAAAAATGTAAAGAAAATATATGGGTACAAGATAAATTCATACTGGAACAATATCGCCGATATTGATGCATACTTCAAGACCAATATGGATTTCTTAAGACCTGACGTCAGAAGCTATTTCTTCAGGGAGGAGCCGACCATCTGCTCAAAGGTGGACGACCTGCCACCGGCCAAGTTTAATCCGGGCTCAGAAATTTCAAACAGCCTCGTATCAAGTGGCTGTATCATAAACGGCAGCGTGGAGGATTCGGTGCTTTTCAAGCAGGTATTTGTGGGCAAAAACACCACAGTGAAGAACTGCGTGATACTCAATGACGTCTACATAGGCGACAATGTGCACCTCGAAAATTGCATCGTAGAGAGCCGCGGAACCATCAATCCAAACACCTGTTATTGTGGTGAGGATGGAGTCATGATAGTAAAAGAAAAAAATGTAAGATATGTAATTTAAAAACAGACCAGGGGGACAAAAATATGCAGATTACAGACATCAGAATTCGTAAGGTAGAAAAAGAGGGCAAGATGAAGGCGGTTGTGTCAATCACAATCGATGATGAATTCGTGGTACATGACATCAAGGTAATCGAAGGAGAAAAGGGACTTTTCATCGCCATGCCAAGCCGCAAGGCAAACGATGGCGAGTACAGGGATATAGCCCATCCGATTAACTCTGCCACACGCGAGAATATCCAGAATATGATTCTTGAAAAGTATAAGACAGAGATTGAGAATGCATAAAACAGTCAAATGCTGTAGCAAATGTAAATAATAATTTTGGTATGTGTATATCAGACGAAATCGCGCAAGTGCATCGGAGGAGATTGGCTTGCGCGGTTTTTATGTAATAAGGGTTTGATTAGAGAATAAAAAGTAAGCATATATTCATTTTAGACCCTCGTCTTTTACCCTTGTCTTTTAGAGAGAAATTTGATGACAAACTGTCCTCTCTGTGTTACAATCAACTCAAAGCATTATATTTCTGTAAATACGACACCA
>UMEN01006324.1_pt1 | contig 11296 bp, 9 predicted proteins | sample 1964751 | NCBI WGS metagenome assembly UMEN01 (sample SAMEA4836020, study PRJEB28245) | human gut metagenome | biome: gut microbiome; material: fecal sample | place: Denmark | collected 2008
AGTCGCGAAAGGCAGGTCACCCTCAAATTCCTCCAGCTCTACGCTGATCCAGTTCTGGGCTGCGTCTCTGGCATTTTCGATAGCGTCCTCTAAATCGGCACCGTCCGCCTCACACATCTCCAGATCCGGAAAGAATGCGTGATAACCGGTTCCATCTTCTTTCTCTGTAAATACGGCAGGATATGTAAATGTCATAGTTTTCTCCTCTCCGATCTTTTTTAATCAACATGAGCCGCAGGCTGCAAAGCAAACGCTGCAGGCTGCGGCCCATGTATTTATCGTAAGCAGCACCGTTCAGTCATGCAGTAACCAAAACTGGCACATAACCGAACTCTGACATGTCTTACTCGTTATCTTCCTTCTTCTCAGAACGCTCGCGTCTATCGTCGCGGCGTCCGCCTCTTCTGTCATCGCGTCTCTCCGGGCGGTCGCTTCTCTCGCGTCTTTCCGGACGTGTTAACTTCTCAAGGTCTGCTGTCATATCTTCCGGTCTCATGGTCAGGTTGATTCTGCCCATGCGGTCTACCTCAACGACTCTTACGGTAACCTCATCGCCGATGTTGACAACATCCTCAACCTTTGCTACACGCTTGTCGGAGAGCTTGGAAATATGAACCATGCCATCCTTGTTCGGAGCAAGCTCAACGAATGCGCCAAATTCCATGATGCGGACAACCTTACCTGTGTAGATCATACCCGGCTCAACGTCTGTCACGATGTTTCTGATGGTAGCGATGGCCTTATCGATCATCTCCTGATCAGTGCCGCATACATTTACAGCACCGTCGTCTGTGATGTCGATCTTAACGCCTGTCTCCTCGATGATCTTGTTGATGACCTTACCCTGCTTGCCGACTACATCGCCGATCTTAGCCGGATCGATGGTGATCTGTGTGATCTTCGGAGCGTACTTGGACAGAGTCTTTCTCGGCTCGCTGATAACCGGAGCCATAATGTTATCCATGATGTAAAGTCTTGCTTCACGGCAGCGTCTGATCGCCTCCTCGATGATCGGGCGTGTTAAACCGTGGATCTTGATATCCATCTGGATCGCTGTGATACCTTCGTGAGTACCGCCTACCTTGAAGTCCATGTCTCCGAAGAAGTCCTCAAGACCCTGGATATCGGTAAGAACGATGTAATCGTCGTCTGTCTCGCCTGTTACAAGACCGCAGGAGATACCGGCTACCATAGTCTTGATCGGAACACCTGCTGCCATAAGGGACAGGGTAGATGCACAGATGCTGGCCTGGGATGTGGAACCGTTGGACTCCATTGTCTCAGATACAGTACGGATCGCGTACGGGAACTCTTCCTCGCTCGGAAGTACCGGTACAAGGGCACGCTCAGCAAGAGCGCCATGACCGATCTCACGGCGTCCCGGTCCTCTGGACGGCTTTGTCTCACCTACGGAGAAGGACGGGAAGTTGTAGTGGTGCATATATCTCTTTGTTGTCTCATTCTCATCAAGACCGTCAAGACGCTGTGCCTCGGAAAGCGGTGCCAGTGTGCAGGCGTTTAAAATCTGGGTCTGTCCGCGGGTGAACATACCTGAACCATGTACGCGCGGAAGGATATCGATCTCAGCAGCTAACGGACGGATCTCGTCGATGCGGCGGCCATCCGGGCGCTTGTGATCTTTTAAGATCATCTTTCTTACGGTCTTCTTCTGATACTGGTAAACAGCCTGTCCGATCAACGGAAGCCACTCTTCGTTTTCAGCAAATGCCTCTTCGAGACGCTCTGTAATCTGGCGGATGTTCTCCTCACGTTTCTGCTTCTCGTCTGTGAATACAGCCTCTTCCATCTCAGCCGGCGGAACGATCTCTTTGATCGCAGCGAACAGCTCATCCGGAATTGCGCAGCTCTCGTAAGTGTGCTTTTCTTTACCGCACTCAGCAACGATGCGGTCGATGAATTTAATGATCTCCTGGTTTACTTCGTGTGCCTTGAAGATCGCGTCGATCATGGTCTGCTCCGGAACTTCCTTTGCGCCGGCCTCGATCATGATAACTTTCTCTCTTGTGGATGCAACGGTAAGAGCAAGATCAGATACCTTCTTCTGAGCGGATGTCGGGTTGATAATGAACTCGCCGTCAATAAGACCTACCTGAGTCATTGCACATGGGCCGTCGAACGGAATATCGGAAATGCATGTAGCAATCGCGGAACCGAGCATAGCAGTGAGCTCCGGGCTGCACTCCGGGTCAACAGACATAACAATGTTGTCAAGTGTTACGTCGTTTCTGTAGTCCTTCGGGAATAACGGACGCATCGGACGGTCGATAACACGGGAAGTAAGGGTCGCGTTCTCGGATGCCTTTCCCTCTCTCTTTGTGAATCCGCCCGGGATCTTTCCTACGGAGTATAATTTTTCTTCATATTCTACGCTTAACGGGAAGAAATCGATTCCGTCTCTCGGCTTGTCAGATGCAGTTGCGGTAGAAAGAACAACTGTATCGCCGTAGTGCATGAATGCTGCACCGTTTGCCTGCTTTGCAACGCGGCCTACCTCAACGGTAAGGGTACGTCCTGCAAGTTCCATGGAAAAACTCTTAAACATGGCTTCGTCTCCTTTTCTTAATTCATTTGCGACAGAAGAAGCCGAAACTACTAAACTAAACATGATCCACGCGATGGTTAACACGCAAACCCGTAAGCTCCGGATCACTCATGCCTACTTTAGCGGTCTCGGAAGTTTCTTCCGTCTGTCAATTACAACAAAGGTGGAGTACACGAAATCATGCGCTCCACCCATAAGTCTGCTATTACTTTCTGATGCCTAACTTCTCAATAAGAGCACGGTATCCTTCAAGATCAGATTTCTTAAGGTATGCAAGAAGACCACGTCTCTGACCTACCATCATAAGAAGACCACGTCTGGAATGATGATCTTTCGGGTTAACTTTTAAATGCTCTGTGAGCTCTGCGATTCTCTCTGTAAGAATTGCGATCTGAACTTCCGGTGAACCTGTGTCGCCCGGTTTTCTGCCGTACTCAGCGATAATAGCTGCTTTCTTTTCCTTTGAAATCATTGTGATTTCCTCCTTAAAATTCTTTAAACTTACCGATCACCAGGTCCCGGTTGGAGTTATCCGCTGACCGAGCGTCGGCGCTTTCACATACTCCGACAGTATAGCATACCTGTCTTTAAAAGTAAATATGTTTTTTTCATAAAAAGCTTCAGCAAAAAGTTCCAGAATCTTCCAGTTCAAAAAAGCAGTTCAAATCGTGTTTAAACGTCACAGAATTGAACTGCTTTTCTTTTAAACAGATTTTAAAATCCAGGTCCGACTTCCTGCTCTGTCATGCCTTCCGTCTCCTGCACAAATCCCGGTCCGAAGCTCTCGTTGTCCCCGCCCGCCGTAACTGCAGGTGTCGTCTCAGGTGCCACGGTTATCTCCGGCACGGACGGTCCCGCCGCGGTCGTTTCCGGCGCTGCCGTGGTCGCCGGTGCTGCCGTCGTCTCAGGTGCCGCGGTTGTCGGCACTGCCGTTGTAGCTGCCGTTGTCTCCGCCGTCCCGTCCTTCTTCGTTCCGCTGGTCTTGGAGCTCTCCGTGCCGTCTAAATGGTAGCACAGGACCGGATCTCCCGCGGAGATGTTCTCGTAGATGGTCTTCGCCACTGCCGGCGGCAGGTTGACGCAGCCGTGGGATCCGCCATTCTTGTAGATCGTTCCGCCAAATGTCTTTCTCCAATTCGCGTCATGCAGACCGATTCCGCCGTTAAACGGCATCCAGTAGGAAACAGGAGTCGCGTATCCCTGGCCTTTCAGGGTCGCATTTCTCTGCTTATACGTGATGGAATAAGCACCCGCCGGGGTACTCCAGCCCTTCGCGGCATTTCCGGACACGAAATCCGACTCCACAAGAAGCTTTCCATTCGCATAGAAGTAAAGATGCTGCGCCGTCAGGTTGATCTCCACGTATGTATTTCCATAATCATTTCCCGAATGGCTCGCGGCCTTCTGGGAATACTCAGGCTCTCTGGATGTCTGCTCCCCATTTTTGATGAGGCTCACGAGAGCTGCCGTCTCCTTCGCCTGGTTGATCTTCCATCCGTAATTTCCGGTGGTGATGGTCACCGTCTTTCCGTAGGATGTCTTCAATGTCTTCGGCTTATACGCGGTGTTGTAGGTGGATGCCAGGTTCTTGACATACTCCGCCGCCTTCGACTCGCTGACACTGACGCTCGTTCCGTTGACCGTGAGCCAGTTATGGATCTCATTTCCGTTCAGCGTCTCCGCTTTATCTCCAAACTTATATGTGATCTTCGCCCCCACATACTTGTTCATGGTCTCGCAGGCCGTCTTAAGTGCCTCGTCCTCGGAGGTCACCGAAGGAGCCAGATAACATCCCTGCTCCTCGAGGTCCACGCTCTCCGCCAGGGACATGATCGCAGTGGCGACCGCCGCTTTCACCTTGTCCTCCAGGAGCTCCGTTCCCTCATCCTCTTTTATGATCGAGTAAGAGCCTGTCGCGGAATCATAATCAGAGATCTTCGCGTCCTCCGGCTCTCTCATATTTTCCTCGCCCATGCAGGAGAGACCTTCTACTGCCTCATTCAGCATATCGTCGCTGTAGCGGAGCAGGGCATCCGTATTTACCTCATTCACCGCTTTTCCAAACCGGTATTTTCCCCAGTCCATCGGCTTCTGGGCGGCGATGGCCTTATCTAACGTGTCATCAAACTCCGCGTAAAGTCCCACACTCTCCCCGGTGATGGACTCAGAGAGATCCTCGCGCCCATTGATGGTCAGCGTATATCCCTTTAACTGCTCCATGATGGCGTCTTCCACTTCCGATGCCGTCTTTCCCGTCACATCCATGCCGTCAACGATGGTTCCGGGCAGAAAACATGTCTTGTATTTTGAGGATTCATGCCAGTAGAGGCCGCCTCCAACGGCTCCAACGAGAACGACCACGCCGCCGCACACAGCCGCGATCTTTACCGCCAGGTCCTTATTCATTCCGGTCCCACGGTTTTTCCCCCGTTTTCTCCCTTTCTGGGCCTTAAATTCTGCATATGTCATCGCCGGCTTCTGCTCCGGCGCCTGCTTTTCTTTTTCCCCGCCTTCCGGCTTATTTTCTAACTCCAATTCTTCCTTCTCCATATTTCATAAGATACGCCCGCATCTCCTTTAGAGAATCGGACGCCGTCTTTTTACGCAAACTCCAGATACCGTCTCTGGCACTCCTTGATATCATGGTCCAGCTGCGCCTTCAGCGCGTCGATGGACTCAAACTTTATCTCCGGTCTCACAAAGTCGAGAAGCTCCACTTTCATGTCTTTTCCGTAGAGATCTCCCTCAAAATTATAGAGATAAGTCTCCACTCCCACAGGATTTTCCCCGGAGATCGTAGGTTTTGCCCCCACATTTGTCAGTCCACCGTAAGTTTTTCCGCCCACGGTCACCCTCGTCACATAGACGCCGAACTTCGGCAGGTGTTTCACCGCCGGCGGGATCAGGTTCGCCGTCGGATATAATTTTGTGTGTCCGATGGCGTTTCCATGCTGCACCGTTCCGGTGACAAAGTAATAATACCCCAAAAGCTTGTTTGCCTTTATGATATTTCCGTCCGCCAGCATCTCACGGATGTAGGTGCTGCTGATGATCTTTCCTTCCTCGTCCCGCTCCTTGTCAACAACAAAATAGCGGTATCCGTACTCCGATGACAGGCGCTCCAGCATCGCGCAGTCCCCGGCTGCCTTGTATCCAAAGTGGCAGTCCGGACCGGAAACGATGACCCCGGCGTTCATGTGTCCCACCAGGATGTCGGAGACGAACTTCTCCGGTGCCATATGGCATACTTCCTCATCAAATGGGTATTCCACGATGTAGTCCACACCGGCTCTCTCCAAAAGCATCTCACGCTCCGGGTTCGTCATGATCATGGTCTGCACCTTTCCCTTTACCAGGGTTCCCGGAGGCGTCGCGAAGGTGAACACGGCGATCTTAAAGCCTTGTTCCTTCCATTTTAACATCTCATGCATCAGCTTCTGGTGTCCCCTATGGAGACCGTCAAATTTACCGATGCTGACGACTGTTTTCTCTTTGATCTGAAACTCTCTGGTTTCCGCGATGTACTGCATGTCAATTTCCTCCCAGAAAGATTTTTTCCGGATAGTACATGTGTTTCTCTTCGTCGTACTTAAACACCCCGATAAAGGTTCCATCCGAATGATAAACGCGGAACATGTCCCCGCCCTTTACATCTTTTACCGCGCTGCTGCGGAACGGGTTTCCGTTCTTTAAGAGCTTATCGAGCTCCTCCGTATCCGAGCGGATCTCCGGAAGCTCCTTGAAGACTTCCTCCACCGGAAGTACGACCTCCGCCAGCCGGTCTTCCTCTTTTAACTTCTGAAGTTCGTCCAGTGTCAGGCTCTCTAAGAGCTCAAACCGGCCCACCTTTGTCCGAAGAAGCTCCTTCATGCAGCCGCCGACGGAGAGCTTCGCGCCGATATCATGGCACAGGGTGCGGATATAAGTTCCCTTTGAGCAGGACACGGTCATCGTGACCTCCGGGAGCTCCATCTTCTCGATCTGGATATCGAAGATCTTAACCGGGCGCGCTTTCCGCTCCACAGTCTTTCCCTCTCGCGCAAGCTCATAGAGCTTCTTTCCATCGACCTTGAGTGCCGAGTACATCGGCGGAACCTGGGCGTAATCCCCGATAAAGGAGAGGACCACATCCTGCACTTCGTCTTCTGTGAGGCCCGATGTATCTTTCGTCTCCAGCACCGTACCCGTTGTATCCTCCGTGTCCGTCTCGGTTCCAAGAAGAAGAACAGCCCTGTATGTCTTGTCGTGATCGGTCAGCATATCGCAGAGCTTCGTGCCTTTTCCTGCGCACACCGGAAGAACACCTTCCGCCGCCGGATCCAGAGTCCCCGTATGACCGATCTTTCTCTGACCCAGGATCCCCCGCATTTTCGCCACGACATCGTGGGAGGTGAATCCTTTTTCTTTATATACGTTAATAATTCCGTCGTACATTCTTTCCTCCGGTGTTCGTTACTTGAGCTCTTCCCACTGCTCGCGGATCTTTCCGCTGATCTTCTCCACGATCTCCTGCGGCTCCCCCGTCATCGTGCAGCCTGCGGCCTTCACATGTCCGCCGCCGCCGAAGCTCTGGGCGATCCGGCTCACATCCACTGCGGAGTTCGTTCTGAGGCTCACCTTGTACTCGTCAGGATTTCCCGTCTGGTAGAGCAGAAACGCGATCTCGATGCCTTCAATGATCCGAAGCTGGTCCACGATTCCGTCCGTGGCCTTTACGGTGCAGCCATATTCCCTTAACTCATCCGTCGTGACAACCGTGTATACACAACGGTTATCCAGGATCCGGACACTGTCGAGAACAGCCCGGCCGTGAAGCTTCGCCTGACCATATGTTTTTGCAAAAAAGCTGTCGTCGATGATCTTCGGGAAATCGATGCCCTTTTCCATTAAGAATCCGGCGATCTCCATGGTCTGTCTCGATGTGTTTGAGAACTTGAAGATACCGGTGTCATGAGCGATTCCCGTGTACAGGCACTCTGCGACCGCTTTGCTGATCTTTTCCTTATCGAGAAGGCGGAACAGCACCTCACTTGCGGAACTTGCCCAGCTCTCGATCACGTTAACCCTGCACATTCCCTTGTTCGTGATGTGGTGGTCAACGCAGAATGTATCTTTTGCTGTCTCCCGGTACGGGGCGAAGGCGCCCAGGCGCGGAACGTCGCTGGCATCCGATGTGATGCAAAGGTCAAATGTTTTTGTGTCGTCGTATTCTGTGTGTACATCCTCAAAACCGGAAAGAAAGGAAAATTTCACTCCCATTTTCTCCAGATACACTGAGACCTCAAGCCCCTCATAATTTTCCTTCAGATAATTATAGAGTCCCAGACAGGAACCGATACAGTCCCCGTCCGGGTTTACATGGCCCAGGATCACGATAGTCTTCTTTCCTTCCAGCATCTCATCTAGAATTCCCAAAAGTTCCGCCTCCCTTATTGTGTTCTTATTCTGTAGACCAGAAAAATCCGGCAGAATCCGCGTTGCGCGCGTCTGGCCGGATTCCTCTATATGATTTCAGTACATTCCGGTCCGCGCGTATCCCACGCAGACCGGTTCCGTCGTTTAATTTTCGCTCTCAGTGCCGTTGTCTTCCTGCTCCTCCGGCATATCCTTTGTCACCTCATCGATGAGCTTGGACATGCGGACGCCGTACTCGATGGACTGGTCCAGCACGAAGAAGATCTGCGGGGTGTTCCGAAGATTTACTTTCTTCGCAAGCTGGGTTCTGATAAAGCCCTCCGCGCTCTTTAAGCCGCGGATCGTATCTTTCGCCTGCTCCTCGTCCGCAAGGACGCTGATGTAGGCCTTGCAGATCTTAAGGTCCGGTGTGACCGAAACCTGGACCACGCTTGTCATCGGATGAACACGCGGGTCCTTGAGCTCGGAGCGGATGATTTCGCTCAGAGCTTTCTGGACTTCGCCGTTGATCCGGATATTTTTTACACTGTTTTTTCTCATGATATTACCTCTTCTCTGTCTGGGACTATCTCGGTACCTCTACCATGATATAAACTTCGATCATATCGTCTTCCTGGAGATCGTTGAAGCCCTCGAATACAAGACCGCACTCGTAACCTGCGTTGACTTCCTTCACATCGTCCTTGAAACGCTTTAAGGATGCAAGCGGTCCCTCGAAGATCTGCTCGCCGTCTCTCGTGATGCGGGCCTTGCTTCCGCGGGTGATCTTACCGTCAAGCACATAGGAACCGGCGATGGTGCCGACTCCGGATGCCTTGAAGGTCTGGCGGACAACTGCATGACCGGTTACCTGCTCCTCGTATACCGGATCCAGCATACCCTTCATGGCAGCCTCTACATCCTCGATCGCCTGGTAGATGACGCGGTACAGACGCATGTCGACTTTCTCGCGGTCCGCAATGGACTTCGCCTGTGCGTCCGGACGAACATTGAAACCGATGATGATCGCATTGGAAGCGGATGCAAGTGTAACGTCGGACTCGTTGATCGCGCCAACGCCGCCGTGGATGACTTTGACAACAACTTCCTCGTTGGAAAGTTTTACGAGGCTCTGTTTTACAGCCTCTACAGAACCCTGTACATCGGCTTTTACGATGATCGGAAGTTCCTTGACATTTCCGGCCTTGATCTGTGAGAACAGGTCATCTAAGGAGAGTTTTGCCTTTGTATCTTCGATAAGCTTATTCTTGCTCTCTGCGATGAATGTCTCTGCGAAGCTTCTTGCCTCTTTCTCGTTCTGGTGCGCGATGAATACCTCACCTGCGTTCGGAACATCGTTGAGACCGAGGATCTCAACCGGAGTGGACGGGCCAGCCTCTTTGACACGGTTGCCCTTATCGTCCATCATGGCGCGGACTTTACCGTAGCAGCAGCCAGCGGCGATAGCGTCGCCGACCTTTAAGGTACCCTTCTGTACAAGTACCGTTGCCACCGGTCCTCTTCCCTTATCAAGCTGCGCCTCGATCACGAGACCTCTTGCGCGGCGGTTCGGGTTTGCCTTTAACTCTTTTACCTCTGCTGTTAAGAGGATCATCTCGAGAAGTTCCGGGATTCCCTCTTTTGTATGTGCGGAAACCGGTACAAACACGGTGCTTCCGCCCCAGTCCTCAGGAATCAGCTCATATTCAGATAACTCCTGTTTTACACGTTCTACGTTTGCGCTCGGCTTATCGATCTTGTTGACAGCAACGATGATCTCAACGCCTGCTGCCTTCGCGTGGTTGATGGCCTCAACGGTCTGCGGCATAACACCGTCGTCCGCTGCGACAACGAGGATCGCGATATCTGTTGCCTGGGCACCACGCATACGCATTGCCGTGAACGCCTCATGACCCGGTGTATCGAGGAATGTGATCTTCTGTCCGTTGTATTCAACAACATAGGCACCGATGTGCTGTGTGATACCGCCTGCCTCTCTGGAGGTTACGTTTGTCTGGCGGATCGCGTCAAGAAGGGAAGTTTTACCGTGGTCAACATGACCCATTACGCAGATGACCGGCGGTCTCGGAACCATGTCCTTCTCGTCCTCTTCTTCCTCTTTCAAGAGTTCCTCGATGACGTTGACCTTCTTCTCCTTCTCGCAGAGAACATCATACTCCATAGCGATCTCTTCGGCTTTCTCGAAGTCGATCTCCTGGTTGATCGTAACGATGGTGCCCTGTAAGAAGAGCTTCTTAACGATTGCGGACGGCTGTAATTTCATCTTGTCCGCGAGTTCTTTGATCGTGATAACCTCCGGGATTACGATGGTCTTGATCTCCTCGACCTTCGCCTCCTCCTTCTTCGGCTGCGGCGGCATAACCGGAGCTTTTACGCCCTTCTGGCCCTTTCCTGCCTTGCCTTTCATCTCGATATCGCGGTCTTTCTTTGCGTCATGCTCTTTCTTGTAAGCGTTCTTGCTCTGCTTTGTGTTCTGCTGCTTCTGTGCAAGCGGTGTATCGAAAGACGGCTTCGGAATGCCCATGCCGCTTCTGTTTCCACCCTGACGGTTGTCATTTCTTCCCTGGTAGCCGCCCTGACGGTTGTCATTTCTTCCGTCACGATTTCCCTGATAGCCGCCCTGACGGTTTCCATCTCTGCTTCCCTGATAGCCGCCCTGACGGTTTCCGTCACGGCTTCCCTGATAGCCACCCTGACGGTTATTGTCTCTGTTTCCCTGATAACCGCCCTGACGGTTTCCATCTCTGCTTCCCTGATAGCCGCCCTGACGGTTGTCATTTCTTCCGTCACGGTTTCCCTGATAGCCGCCCTGGCGGTTTCCGTCTCTGTTACCCTGGTAGCCGCCCTGACGATTATTATCTCTGTTGCCCTGATAGCCGCCCTGGCGGTTATCTCTTCCGCTCTCACGGTTTCCGTCGCGTCCCGGGAACGGACGGCTCTCTCTGGACTGGAAGCCCTGGCGTCCTTCCGGACGGCTCTGGTTCGGAAGCGGACGGACATTCTCACGAAGCTCCTGTGCCGGTGCCTCTGTCTTAACTGTCTCCGCCTTTTTCTCCTGTGCCGGTGCTGCTGAAGTCTCAGCTGCCTTTGCCGGTGCTGCCGGCGCGCTGTTTGTCGTCGGTCTCACCTGCATGCCGGAACCGTTGTTCGGTCTTGCCGGTCTCTGACCGCCCTGCTGACGGTTTCCTGCCGGACGTTTCTGTGTGCTGTTCTGCGGACGGTAAACTGCCGCAATACGCTTCTTTGCCGGTGCTGCCGGCGCATTATTTTCTCCTTCAGCCGGAACTGCCGGCTTTGTGGAATTCTCCTGATTCTGAT
>UMEN01004428.1_pt1 | contig 11260 bp, 10 predicted proteins | sample 1964751 | NCBI WGS metagenome assembly UMEN01 (sample SAMEA4836020, study PRJEB28245) | human gut metagenome | biome: gut microbiome; material: fecal sample | place: Denmark | collected 2008
CGATGATCGTTCCGTCGCCTCTCATTACGGCCATGACCATGGCGATCGTTCCGAGAATGGCAACACTTGGTACAGCGATATAGCTGACGATTGTCAGAGATTCAATACCAAAATAGGCAGAGGCGGTCATGCAGACGCCGGCAAGAATAACAAGTCCCCACTGTGCCGCAGTGCTTCCGCCGAGCAGCTCCTTGGAAACCGGAATTGCAAACATGGCAAGACCGACACCAAACCATCCGATCTGCGTAAAGCTGGTCATGGCTGACGGCAGATAGGAACCTTTTTCGCCAAAGGCTCTCTGGGACAAAAGATCAAGTGACAGACCGGTTTTTGCACCGACGTAGCCGAGCAGACCGGTATAAATACCAAGAATGATTCCACCAAGGATCAGTGATCCCAAAAAGCCCCAGAAATCGAGGCCGTCAGCGAGCTGCTGGCCTACCCACATGCTTGCCGAGAAGAAGGTGAAGCCAAGCATGATCATAAACATGGTTACTACATTTTTCCGGGCAGAAGCCGGAACCGCGCTGTCCGCGAAGTCAACATCTTTTACTTTCTTTTCTTTTTCCATAATATCTCCTGAAAACTGTGATTACGGTTCGCCGAAATTCAGCGAACCGTAAGAAATGGTTTTTTGTTACAGCATGTATTTGCGAAGTGCTGCGGTAAACTCTTCGATTCGTTCAGCCGCAATTTCTTTCAGGGTAGCATCGCCAAGGCTTGCAATATAGCCTTTTTCCTGGCGGTACAGCCATTTGGTCACACGTTCATCGATTTCTTCGTAGTGATTGATGTGAATCCACTCTTCGTAGGATGCACCAAGCGGGCAGCCGAGCTTCTCCTCGAGCAGTCTGGTGAAGTCGATCCGGTCGGCTCTCTCCAGCATTTTATTCCAGAAATCGAGAACCTCCTCGACATGCTCGTGGATTTCATAGCGTCTTGCACCGCCATCGTAGATGATGCATTTTTCAAACAGCGGATCGCGCATGGAAAGCGTTTCTCTTCGGAACTCCGGTGCAATGATACCGTCTTTCCAGTAGAAATCGACATCCGGCAGATTGATTCCGGATACGCCCTTGTCCTGATAGGTGCTGAAGATTCCTTCGTAATATACGGTGATAAAGCCTTCAAACTCCGGCCAGAACTCGCGGATTTCTTTTGTGAGACGTTCCAGGATTTTGATTCCGGTTGTGCCGCCGATCGTAAAGATGATAATGTTGCGAAGGGAAGCACCGTGCTCACGGTAGAAATCGGTTACGTAGCGCAGGCAGTGGATCAGCGTCTCACCCGTTGCGATGATATCGCCGATCAGAAGTGTGCTTCCCGGAACCATCGTCAGCTTGCTGTATTTGATTTCCAGCCCTGCGATTTCTTCCTCTTTAAAGACGCGCTCACTTGACAGAAAACTGATGTCATGTACACGAATGTGCTCACGGTAGCAGCTTTCCTCCAGCGGATAATTCAAAGCGCCGCGCAGGATGGAAAGGATGTTGGCTGCGGTTACCTTTCCCTGCTCTTTAAAATAATAAAGCATCTGTGAAGTAGACGGAATCAGGCAGTGATAAACCTCATATCCGACAACCTCCGGTGTGTTCAGAAGCTTTCTTGTCTCTGCTTCGGAAACGACATAGTATTCGTTCTCATAATCGCCGCCTGCGAGGCGGTAGCAGTCCACGCCCTGTTCCGAAAACTCCGGCACCAGTTTTACTTCATTCCATTTTTCCATTCAAAAGTTCCTCCCGGTTTTCCCTCTTTGGTAAACATGTTATAAACTTTTAACAGTGTAAGGGGTAGCAACCTGGTTGTCAAGGGAAAAGGCGAATTTACATGATTTTCTTACAGAAGAAGGGAATGCGCCGCGATAAAAGGAATTTTACCGGGTTTTGCCTTCTCCGGAAAAATATTCCTTTGTAAGCTCCACAACCTTGCCCGAAAGCAGGAAGAGCGCAATCAGGTTTGGGATTGCCATGAGGCCGTTGAAGGTCTCGGCAATGCTCCACATCAGGCCGAGATTTGCGGTGGCGCCAAGGATGGCAACCAGCGCATAGGCGGCCATAAAATATTTTGTGATTCTTTCGGAGAACAAAAACTCGATGCAGCGTGCACCGTAAAGTCCCCATCCGAGAATCGTGGAAAAGGCGAAGCAGCACATCGCGAACGCGGTGAGCAGCGAAACCCAGTTTCCGTATGTAAGGGTAAAACCGCTGATGGTCAGCTCTGCGCCGGCAGCCTGTCCGTAGGTGATGGAAGTACCGCTGCAGAGAATAACAAGTGCAGTTAAGGTACAAATCACGATCGTATCAGTAAATACCTCAAAGATACCGAACATACCCTGTTTGACTGGCTTTTTTGTGTCGGCACAGGCGTGCGCGATCGAACCGGTACCAAGACCTGCCTCGTTTGAGAAAATACCGCGGGACACACCTTTTTTCACACTCATGAGCATGCTTCCGACGATACCGCCTGTAACAGCAGAGGGACGGAAGGCGCCCTCAAGGATCGATACGAAAACAGACGGAATCCGGTTGAGATTCAGCAAAATTACACCGATGGCAAGGACAATATAAAACAGAGCCATAAACGGAACGAGCTTTTCTGTTACCTGTGCGATCCGTTTGACACCGCCGAGCAGGATCAGCGCTACGAGTACCGCAATGATGATACCCTGAATCAGGTTGGAGGTAGGGATCGCGTCCTTTGAGATCACATGGTAATTCATCAGTGCGGAGTTGACTGCGGTTGTGATGGTGTTGACCTGCGTTGCATTTCCGGTTCCGAACACAGTCAGTACACCGAAAGCAGCGAAAAGATAGGCCAGAAAATGCCATTTTTTGCTGAGGCCGTTTTTGATGTAATACATCGGTCCGCCGACGAGTTCCCCGTTGGCGTTTTTCTCGTGATAGAAAACAGCCAGTGTTACCTCGGCGAATTTCGTACACATGCCGAGCAGGGCGGAAACCCACATCCAGAACACGGCACCGGGTCCGCCGATAGCGATAGCGCCGGCAACACCGGCAATATTACCGGTACCGACCGTGGCGGCAAGTGCTGTACAGACCGCCTGGAACGGTGTAATTGCGCCATCGGAAGCATCTCGTTTGCGGAACATTCTTCCGAGCGTTGTGCGGATCGCATACGGGAATTTTCGAATCTGGAGAAAACGGGTGCGCAGACTCAGGTAAAGGCCGACACCGAAAATGCAGATCATAGCCGGAACACCCCAGATAAAATTGTTCACGGCATTGTTGATGGTTTCAATCAGTTGGAGCATAGATACCTCTTTCTTTTTCATAAGCAGAAGCACTTTCTTGGAAGATCAGTGCTTTCATAAAGTAACACAATGCAAAAAGTATATCATCTCAGACGAGATTTGCAAGTTTTTTTCGAGAAAAAACGCGGACCCCCAATTTTTTGCGATTCCGGAAAGATATATTTTCTCTAGCCTTATGGGTTTACCATGAGCCAGGCGGTTTTTTACGTTTTCTTCCAGTTTTTGTGAAGGAATGCAGCGAAGTATGATAGAATAGAGAAAAAACAGAAAAGAGGATTATTGCCATGTTTCAGGTAATTGATATGCACTGCGACACCATCCCGGCGCTGCAGTGGAAGGAAAAACAGGAGCATCTTGCGGATGCGGATCTTCAGATCAATCTGGATAAGCTGGAAAAGGGCGGCAGCCTCTGCCAGTGCTTTTCTTTATTTACGTTCCTGAAGGGACTGAAAGACGAAACACCGTTTGAGCATGTGAGAAAGCTGGCTGATCTCTGGAAATCAGAGGTGGAACGGTATCCGGACCGCATTTGTCAGATCAAAACGTATGCGGATCTGATGCAGGTACAGAAGGAAGGAAAAATAGGTGCGGTGATGACCGTCGAAGAGGGTGGTGTCTACGAGGGAAGCATAGAGAAGCTGCATACGCTGTATGATCTCGGTGTGCGGATTTCCACGCTGACCTGGAACTTTCCGAATGAGCTTGGATTCCCGAATCCGGCGCAGGAAGAGGGAAAGCCATATCTTCCGGATCTTGAAAACGGGCTGACATCGACCGGTATTGCCTTTGTCGAGGAGATGGAGCGGCTCGGCATAGTGATCGATTTATCACACTTAAATGATGCCGGAATCCGCGACGTTTTTGCGCATACGAGAGGTCCGGTCATTGCGTCCCATTCCAATGCGCGCGGCGCGTGCTTCCATCTGAGAAACCTTTCGGATGAAATGATTCGTCAGCTCGCAGAGCGTGGCGGCGTCACCGGTATCAATTTCTGTCCGTCGTTTCTGCGCGAGGAGGAGCCGGCGGCGAAAAAGGCATCGACGATGGATATGGTACGCCATATGAAATATCTGCGCAACGTTGGCGGTATCGATATCATCGGCCTTGGAACCGATTTTGACGGCTTCAGCGGCGAGACGGATGTGCCGGACACTGCGCATATGCAGCATCTCGCAGATGTAATGAGCCACGAAGGTTTCACTGATGAAGAGATCGAGAAGGTCTTTTCCAAGAATGTACTTCGGGTGTTTAGAGAATGCTGGAAATAAAACTACAGCTCCGGTGATGCCGCCAGAAGCTCCTTTGTATAATCATTCTGCGGATGCGCAAACAGTTCTTCCGTTTCCGCGTTCTCCACAATCCGGCCTTCTTTCATCACGAGAACCCGGTCGCACATCTGATAGATCACGTTGAGGTCATGCGAGATAAAGAGAATCGAGAGCTGAAGCTCCTCCTGAAGCTGAACCATCAGCTCCATGATCTGCTTCTGAATCGTCACATCGAGAGCGGAAACCGGTTCGTCGGCAAGGATCAGGCGTGAGCCCTGGATCAGTGCGGCCGCGATGCTGACTCTCTGGCGCTGGCCGCCGGAGAGCTCATGCGGGCGGCGTTTCAGGTGCTCTGCGGAGAGGCCGACTCTTTCGGCCATCGCAAGAACCCGTTTTTTTCGTTCTTCTTTTGGAACCTTCTGCATCCGAAGCGGCTCTTCTAAAATCCAGGAGATTTTCTTCGCAGGATTCAGGGAAGAAAACGGGTCCTGGAAAATCATCTGCGGATGGTCGACCTGCGAAATTATTTCGCCTTCATCTGGGCGGATAAATCCTAAGATCACTTTGGAGAGTGTCGATTTTCCGCATCCGCTCTCTCCGACGAGACCGAGAATTTCATTTTCATGAAGCTCGAAAGAGATATCATGAAGCACCGTTTTTCTCTGCTTTCCCTCCTGATAGGAGGCAGAAATATGGCTGACTTTCAGAATGTTGTTCGGACTGACTTCTTCCATGGGTTATTCCTCCTTTTCCGCCGGCGGAGCAGCTTTTTTGTCAGAGCCTGTCGGCCATTGAGCTGTTGGAGCGATTTTGATTCGCTTTCGCAGCGATGTTCGTCGGTTCGGAATTGCATCGAGCAGGCGGCGGGTGTAGTCTTCCTTCGGGTGGAAAAAGACATCGTCTACACTGCCGGATTCCACAATCGTCCCATGATTCATGACGATGACCCGGTCACAGAGCGAACGGATGACGCCGAGGTCGTGTGAGATAAAAAGAATCGCCGTGTGATGGCGTTCATTGATTTTTTTCAGCAGCTTTAAGATCTGCGACTGAATCGTCACATCAAGAGCTGTTGTCGGCTCGTCTGCAATCAGAAGCTTCGGTTCTGTAATGAGTGCCGCAGCGATCATCACCCTCTGGCGCTGACCGCCGGAGAGCTGGTGCGGGTATTTTTTGCAAAGCTTTTCCGGGTCGGGAAGCTCGACCTCATGCATTATGGCAAGAACCTTTTCATGACGTTCTGCCGGTGTGCAGCTCTCATGGATCAGCAGTCCCTCTGCAATCTGTTCTTCGATGGTCAGAACCGGATTTAAAGAGGTCATCGGTTCCTGAAAAATCATGCTGATTTCTTTTCCGCGGATGCGCTGCAGATCCTGGCTGGAAGCGTGCGCAACGGAAGAATCTTCGTAGAGAATTTCTCCGCCGGATACGGCGGAATTTTCCTTTAAAAGGTGCAGAATGGAGAGCGCCGTCTGGGTTTTACCGGAACCGGATTCCCCGACAATGCCAAGCGTCTCACCTTCTTCTAAGGAAAAGGAGATGCCTTTTACCACTTCGGTCGGTGGCGTGGTATCGTAAAATGCAATTTTTAAGTCACGTACATCGAGAAGTGCCATATCAGTTACCGCCTTTCTTCTGTAATCCGTCGCCGAGGAGCGATACGCCAAGCGCCAGTAAAATGACGGCAAGACCGGGGAAAACAGAGCCCCAGGGAGCAGTCATCAGATACGTCTGGGATTCTGAGAGCATCCGTCCAAGCGAGGCATCGGGCGGCTGGACACCGATGCCGAGAAAGCTCATGCCGGCCTCGGAGAGAACGGCGTTGTTGAAACCGATTGCTGCCATCGAAAGAAGGGACGGGACCGTATTTGGCAGGATATGTACAAATATGATCCGAAGATGGGAAACACCCATCAGACGGGCACTTTTGACATAGTCCATATCTTTGCGTGCGAGAAATTCGCTTCTGGTGATACGTGCAAAGCTCGGAATGAATACGATACCGAGTGCAAGGATCACATTGTATTTGCCGGGACCCAGCAGCGCGATAAATACCAGCGCCAGCAGGATTCCCGGAAAGGAAACAATGACATCGTTTATGCGCATCAGGATTTCGTCAATCCATCCGCCAAAATACCCGGTGAATGCACCGACAAGAACACCAATGGTTCCGCCGAGCAGCAGAGTAGCGAAAGCGACGAAGAAGGTTGTACCGGTTCCTTTTAAGACGCGGCTGAAAATATCACGTCCAAAGTGATCGCAGCCGAACGGGTGCGACAGAGATGGAGCAGCAAATTTGGCTGCGCCGTTCATTGCATCCGGGTCGTACGGTGTGTAGAAAAAGCCGATCAGAAGAAACAGAAGCATAAAAGCGGTGAGAACAGCTCCGATGATCAGCGTGAGATTGCGTTTCTTTTTCATAATGAAAACCCTTTCTTTTGTCGTGGGCGGCTTCCCACGACCTTTCGGTCGCGGGAGCTGATGATCGAAAGCTCCCGTCAGTCTTTTATGCGGATACGCGGATCAATTCTGCCATACAGCAGATCTACCACGAAATTGATGATAATAATGAGGGCGGCGATCAGTACAAGGATGCCCTGAACCACGGGGTAATCGCGGTTGGAGATCGAAGTGATCAGAAGATTGCCCATGCCCGGAATCGAAAAAACCTGTTCCAGAATAATGCTGTTTGCCACAATATCTGCGATTGTCATGCCCCAGAAGGTCAGTACCGGAATCAGGGCGTTTTTCAGCACATGGTGATACATAACACGGCGTGTACTGTTTCCGCGGGAATAGGCGGTGCGCACATAGTCGGCATCGAGCTGCGAGAGCACAGAGCTGCGCAGCATTTTGACAGCCATGGAACAGCGCGGAAGTGCAATGGCGGCAGATGGTGCAACAAGATAACCGATAAAACCGGAAAAATTTTCAGAAATCGGCACATAGGCGCCCGGCTGAAACCATTTGAGAATCAGACCGAAAAGATACGTGATCAGAATACCGATGAAAAATCCCGGCACAGACATGATCACCTGATTGATCGTCATGATCAGCCGGTCCAAATGGCCTCCGGCGTGCTGTGCTGTGAAAATGCCGATGGGAATCGAGACAACAAGGGTCATCAGGAATGCGATAACGGTGATAGCGATGGTAATCGGAACTTTATCGCGGATCAGTTCTCCGACCGGCATCGAGTACGAATACGAGGTGCCGAGATCTCCATGAAAAAAGCCGGTTACCCACGAAGCATACCGTTCCAGGACCGGCCGATCCAGTCCCATTTCCTTCTGCAGAGCCTCAATCCGCTCCGGCGTCGCCTCCGTGCCAAGCTGCGATTTTGCCGCATCTCCGGGTATGACGGAAAAGGCAAAGAACGATAAAAAGGATACAAGAAGCAGCGTAAGAAGGAGAGAGCCGAATTTCTTTGCAATGTATTTCATGAATGGAAATTCCTCCTTGTGTAATGTAGGATACTCCGGGAATTTTTCCCGGCTTATAAAAGCAGGCACAGAAAAGCTTCGGGCGTATCGGCTGAAGGTTTTCATGCACGTCATTTTTATTGTAGACAATGCAGGTGTAAATAGCAAGATAAAATTGGAATATCTCGAATTACAGAATAACAGGAAAAGGCCTCTTGCATAACCGATGCGGATGATGCAAAAAGCCTTTGATAAATTGCCTTCGATAAATCCCCTGTTTAGTTTTCCATTTCCCGTCCGAGGTACGTTGCAGCTACCTGGAGGAGCTTCTTTTCCGTGTCGCCCGGCAGGGACTCCCTGTCTTTGCCGCAGAGAATGACCGAACCGATGGCATCACCGGAGGAGAGAATCGGAAAAATGAGCTCCGGCAGAGGAGTAGTATTGTCTGTGTTTTCCAAAATTGAAAAATAAGCCTTTTCACCGGGACGCGCAAATACTGTTTTCCGGTTCAGAATCGCCTCCTCCAGCCGGCTGCTGATGGACTTGCCAAGATAATTTTTCTGTTCCGGCCCGTTTGCCGCTACAATCTGTTCCTGATCCGAAACACAGACGAGACACCCGGTCACCGTTGAAATCGATTTTGTAAACCCTGCTGCGCATTCCGCCAGCTCTTCGATCGGTGAGTATTTCTTCAGGATAATCTCACCCTCCCGTCCGGTATAAATTTCCATGGCCTGTCCCTCCCGGATCCGCATCGTGCGCCGGATTTCCTTGGGAACTACCACACGCCCCAGATCATCAATCCTTCGAACAATTCCCGTCGCTTTCATATGAAAAATTCCTCCTGTTTCCGCAATGTACTTTCCATAATTTGTGCTGTATGGGTAGTATGTGGAAAAACAGGTGGAATTATGCATGGAAAGAAGAAACAGTATCTCCGCTGTTTACAGCAATTTCGGAAAAATACAGGGGAACAGCAGTGGTTAGTCTGGTTGCTCCTTTTACAGAAGACTGCGGTCTTTTCCGAGATAGAACAAAGCGATCGTATCCGGTCCGACATGGCTTCCGGTGCAGTAATCGTAAGAAGTATTGATAAATTCACGCACCTTCACTCTTTTCTGGATTTCTTCCATCATATAAAGAGATTCCTCATAGGCATCTGCATGTGCGATTCCGACGATCTGCTTTTCCGGTTCTTCGATCGTTTCACAGAAGAGACGGATCAGTTCATTTAAAACGGCCTTGCGCCCGCGGACATTCTTGTAGGAAACAATATAGCCATCTTCACTTCCACGCAGAATCGGTTTGATTTTCAGCATATTTCCGACCACAGCGACACTTCCCTTGATTCTTCCGGTACGGGAAAGATATTTCAGATCGCCGACGGTGAAAACACCGTTCATTTTGCCAACATAGGTTTCCAGAAGATCTGTCGCTTCGTCTACGTTCATGCCCTGATCGCGCATCTCGCTGGCATAGATGGCGAGGATGCCCTGTGCAAGAGAGGCATTCAGGGAATCAATGAGGCGGATTTTACGTTTTCCGCCGTATTCTTCAAGAAGCTCCTCTGCAGCAAGTCTTGCGGAGTTATAAGTTCCGCTGATGTTTTTGCTTAAGGAAAGATAGATGACATCCTGATCTGCCTCAAGAGCGGTGCGGAACGCATCCGCAAAATTTGCGGTGCTGATCAGTCCGGTCTTGATTTCACAGCCGGTGCGCATGGCATTGTAATATTCTTTTCCTTTGGAAAGCTCCTCTTCCGGTGACAGATCCGGGTCGAAGCAGACCAGCTCTTTTCCATTCACGAGATTGACGAAAGAAACGACATGGATATCGTATTTTTTCGCAGTGACAGCAGGCAGATTTGCTGCTGAGTCAACAAAAACCTGAAACATAAATAAGATTCTCCTTTGTAGTGTAAATGTCCCCCAAAATGATGTAACTTTTGATAAGCATTGTAACATATTGTATCACCAAAGAAGAGGGATTTCAATGGAGGATAGACAACACACTGCAAGGGAGTGTGCCGACAAGTCGATTCCTGAAATCATCTGTTTTCGGAAGAAATTTGACCAGGTATCAATGCATAGTAATAATGACCCAAAACGGCAGACGTATTTTTAGTAAAAACCGCTTTTGAAATAAAAATAAAATCGTTTTATAATAAAATCATAGCGAGTAGTGTAATGATGTGGAAAAAACCATATGATACTGCTCGCTTTTATAAAATCATTTTCAGGAGGAACCGTATATGCATGAGTATGAAATCTTTATTGAAGAAATAAATCCGTGTGGAGGGGAGAAACATAGTAAAAAAACTTTGATCGAAGTAGAAGCAGTCAGTCCGGAAGCTTATGTAAAAGAAAACGGAAGATTTCCGGTTCTTGAATCCATGTGCAATGAAAGTGGAGATGTTGTAATAGTAACAGGAGATAATAAAGGTTCTTTTGTACGCTATACTTTTACGGAATAAAAGTGCCGGTCGGTAAGGAGAAAATTTTGTTTGACTTTTTGAAAAAGAGGCAATATAATTACAGAAAACGAGTGGCGAGTAAGCGTAAATCCAGTTTACCGGCTGCTCGTTTTTGGTTTGCAGAAAATAAATATTGCCGTGAAAAGTGTGTAGCCTGTCAGCGTAAGTCCAGCTTATAAGATAAGGTGCGCACTTTTTTTGTGCCAAAAAGAAAGGAGTTAAAACAAAATGGCGGAAAGCAACAAGATGAAGGAGATGCCGGTGAATAAGCTGATGATCAGGATGGGAATCCCGATGATCTTATCTATGGCATTGCAGGCAGTCTATAACATTGTAGACAGTGCATTTGTAGGAAATATGAGAGTGGGAAGCGAAGAGGCATTAAATGCACTGACACTGGTATTTCCGGTACAGATGCTTATGGTGGCAGTAGGAATCGGAACCGGTGTAGGAACCAATGCGCTTCTAGCAAGGACGCTTGGACAGGGAAACGGTAAAAAAGCTGCAAAGGTAGCGGGAAACAGTCTGTTTCTTGGTGTGACCATTTATGTGGTCTGCTTATTATTTGGTATCTTTGGTGTGAAAGCATATATTTCATCGCAGACAGTAGACACAGAAGTACTTGAGAGAGAATGTAATAGAAACTGTGTAAGTTTTTCTAACCTGCTCTCAAGATTTTATCAAATGCCAGAATTGTCAGTCAAGGCTGGAACCCTTACCTTGACTGGCATTCCGGCATTTAAAGCAAGGTAGTCAAGCAGGCAAAGGGGAAATTGTCAGACAATTAGAACTGGAGCAAAAACTTGCCGGCTAAGTATGCTGGCAA
>UMEN01012732.1_pt1 | contig 10986 bp, 7 predicted proteins | sample 1964751 | NCBI WGS metagenome assembly UMEN01 (sample SAMEA4836020, study PRJEB28245) | human gut metagenome | biome: gut microbiome; material: fecal sample | place: Denmark | collected 2008
CGTTACCTTTTTTGTTCCAAAATATTTTCAGACACAAACAGCAGCCGGACCCCTCTCCCGGATCCGGCTGCCGTTTGTCCTGTATCGTATGCTTTTATTCTGCAGTGCTTGAAGACGTCGAAGCAGTGCCCGTGCTGCTTGTCGATGTCGTTTCGGTACTGCCTGATGTCGTGCTGTCAGACGTTGTACTGTCCGTTGCTGTACTGTCCGTTGTTGTGCTGTCGGTTGTGGTTCCATCTGTGGAATCTGTAGAAGCGCTGTCAACTGTCATCGTATACAGATCTGCGTCCGTTACTTCAAGCTTTTTCCAGTTGGATGCGACCTTGATATCGCTCTCCTTTACCCATCCATCCAGTGTATCGTTGTACTTATCCGATTTGCGGTTGGAAATGATAGTCTGTCTTCTGGACTCGGTTTTATCCTCGTCGAATGCTTTATCTACACGGATCACATAATATGCATCGTCGCCTTCGATGACACCGTCATAATACTCGCCATCCTTCAGCTTTGCTGCTTCTTCCGCTACTTTATCTCCAAGAGAACAGGTATCGTCATCGTCTTTCTCTGATCCGGTTCCAAAGGATGTCTCGGAAGAGGTCAGATATGAAACCTCAGAGGAGGAATCGCTGTCGGAACTGCTCGATGTGCTCGCGCTTGAAGCGTCGGATGCGCTTGTGTCGGAAGCATCGGAAGAAGAGCTGCTCTCATCGGAGCCATCTGCAGAATCGGTGGAATCTGCGGTATTCTCCGCATTTAACTGATCGTTCAGCTCCTTGCGCAGATCGGTAAACGATGCGGTTGCCGGATCCTCAGACTCTTTTAAGAGATCCAGGAATCTCTGTGCGATTTCTTTCTTTGCCGCTTTTTCCTCGTCCGTCAAATCAATCGTTTTTCCATCGTCATCCTTCTCGGTTCCTGCTGTGGATACCGTGATGTAGCTGATGGAGGTCTGCTTTGCCTCTTCATCGGATACCTCGGTATCTACATCTGCGATGATCGGATCATAAATTCTGGTCTGAATAACATACAGCTCCAGTGCATCCTGGATGTCCTCAACGGTTGCGTGCAGCTTTTTCATCACATCGTCACCGTTCTTATCTGCGAATGCCTGTGCAGCCTCTTTCGCCTGCTGTTTTTCCTCGTCTGTCAGGGAAATTCCGTATTCCTCTGCGTGCTGCCGCATCAGAAGCTCTTTTTCGATCGTATCAAGAGACTGCTCCTTGAACGTTTCCCCGGCAGTCTTTCCATCGTCGCCTTCCTTGTCGTACATCTCAGACGGCATCTGCATTCCGTACATCGAGTACATCTTGGAATAATAATTGTACATGGTTGCCTGCTGATATCTCAGCATGAAATTTGCCTGTCCGAGTGTAATCGACTCGTCATTTACAGTAATTGCCGTTTTTGTTCCGTCCACATTGTCGGAACCGCAGCCGGTCAGTCCCATCGCTGCCATCGAAGCACTCAGCATAACGCAGACTGCTTTTGCTTTTAAATTTTTCATTACTTCCTCCTCATGCAGGACGAAATGTATGCTCAAAAAGAGTTTTTCTTTTTACACATTCGAATTTCCGGTCCTGCATCGATTTTTATAAATGCTTTTTCTATTATACCCTTTTTGCTGATACAGGGCAACTTTTTTCTTCCCTGTTCACGCCTTTTTCACACGATTTTGGGGGTATGCGAGTGTTTCACTCCTGCGTGATCTGCAGCAGATCTTCCACCAGTGCATGGCTCTTCTCCAGCAGATCGATCTTTTCCTTTGAATTTCTCCGCCGCGGCGTGTAGACAAACGCCAGCGACTCCATCTGGAATTTCAGTTCGTCGCGGTATTTCTGCAGCAGCTCCGGAATCCGCGCCACATCGATTTTTGCATGCTGCTGTAAGGTGACTCGTACCGAATCGCCCATCTGTTTCAGCTCCGTCACATACGCACAGTGCGCCAGCGCTTTCAGTTCTGCGACAGCCAGAAGATTCTGTACATTTTTCGGCGGTTCCCCGAAGCGGTCGGTCAGCTCCTCCGTCATGTCCTCATACTCTTCCTTATTTTCAATCGCCGCAATTCGCTTATAGGTGTCAAGCTTCAGAGCCTCGTTGCTGATGTAGCTGTCCGGAATATAGGCACTGACATTCAGATCAATCGTTGTCTCGAACGCTTCTGCCGGTGCGATGCCCTTCGCCTCTTTAACCGCCTCTGCGAGCATTTTACAATAGAGATCGTATCCAACCGATTCCATATGCCCAGACTGCTCCGCGCCCAGCAGATTTCCGGCGCCACGGATCTCAAGATCACGCATTGCAATTTTAAAGCCGCTTCCCATCTCCGTAAATTCACGAATCGCATGGAGACGCTTCTCCGCCACTTCCTTCAACATCTTGTTTCTGCGGTACATCAGAAATGCGTAGGAAGTCCGGTTCGACCGTCCGACGCGGCCGCGGAGCTGATAGAGCTGTGACAGTCCCATCTGGTCGGAATCATGGATAATCATGGTATTGACATTCGAAATATCGAGTCCTGTCTCAATGATCGTTGTTGACACGAGCACATCGATCTCTCCGTTGATAAAGCCGTACATGATCTTTTCCAGCTCACGCTCTTTCATCTGTCCGTGCGCAAAGCCTACATTTGCATCCGGCACGAGCTTTTGAATCGTGTTCGCCATATCCGCAATCGACTGGACACGGTTATAGACATAGTAAACCTGCCCGCCCCGCACCAGTTCACGGTTAATCGCCTCGCGGACCATTTCTTCATTGTATTCACAGACAAAGGTCTGGATCGGCTGGCGATCCTGCGGTGCTTCCTCGAGCACACTCATATCCCGGATGCCAATCAGGCTCATATGCATGGTACGCGGAATCGGTGTCGCCGTCAGTGTCAGAACATCCACATTTTTTTGCAGCTGCTTGATTTTTTCTTTATGTGTCACGCCGAACCGCTGCTCCTCATCGACAATCAGAAGGCCAAGATCTTTGAACTTCACATCCTTTGAAAGAACGCGGTGTGTTCCAATGACAATATCCACGAGTCCTTTTTTCAGATCCTCCAGCGTTTTTTTCTGCTCTGCCGGCGTGCGGAACCGGCACAGAAGATCAACGCGCACCGGAAAGTCCTTCATGCGCTCAACGAACGTATTGTAATGCTGCTGTGCCAGAATGGTGGTCGGAACGAGGTAGACGACCTGTTTGCTCTCCTGTACTGCCTTGAACGCTGCACGGATTGCAACCTCGGTTTTGCCGTATCCGACATCGCCGCAGATCAGGCGGTCCATGATCTTTTTGCTCTCCATGTCCGCCTTTGTCGCCTCAATCGCCGCAATCTGATCGTCCGTCTCCTCAAACGGAAACAGTTCCTCAAATTCCTTCTGCCAGATCGTATCCTTTCCGAACTGATAGCCGGATGACGCCTGCCGCTCGGCATACAGCTTCACGAGATCCTGTGCGATATTTTTTACCGCATGGCGAACCCGTGTTTTCGTCTTATTCCATTCCTGACCTCCGATTTTATTCAGCTTCGGCACCTTTGCAGCTTCGCCGGACGCATACTTTTGCAGCGTATCGAGCTGGGTGGCCAGCACATAGAGGTTCGATCCGCCCGCATACTCGATTTTCATGTAATCACGCGTTACGCGGTTCATCTCAATTTTTTCGATACCGCGGTAAATACCAAGACCGTGGCTCTCGTGAACGACATAGTCACCGATCGAAAGATCCGCAAAATTCTGGATTTTCTGACCGGAATACTCCGATTTCTTCCGGTTTTTCTTCTTCTCTTTTCCAAAAATATCCGTCTCTGTGATCAGCACAAATTTCTGCATCGGATATTCAAAGCCTCTGCGGGCCGCGCCGTGGATCAGCATGACCTCGCCCGGTTTCAGAACACGCTCCTCATTCTCGCTGTAGAAGGCCGGAATCTCCTCATTCTGCAGGTCCTCCGCCAGATGCTGCGCCCTCGTCCGCGACGGACTCGCCAGTACAATACGGTAACCCGCTTTTTTCCAGGATTTCAGATCTTTTACCAGAAGCGGGAACTGATTGTTATACGAATTAACCGATTTCACCGTCACACTGAACTCGTCACGGATATTCCACTCGCCCTTCTGCGGCTCCATCAGCGACACGGCAACACAACCGCGGCGGTTCAGTCTCGCTGTCAGTTCCGTCGTGCTGCACATCAGCTTCGCCTGCCCCGGCAGAAGATATCCCTTTTCGAGACGGTGGCTCACGCTCTCCTGAAACTCCGCTTCCAGCGCAGCGGCACACTCGATGATACGGTTTGGTTCATCGAGGAAAATGCGGCTGTTATCCGGCAGATAATCGAGAAACGAGACAGTTTCCGGATAAAAATAATGAAGATACTGCTCGGCTCCCTGCAGAATTTCGCCTTCTCCGATCCGGTCGCAGATTTCCTCTGCTGCATGGCGGATCCTTGCCGCTTCCTCTGTCATCATTTTATCGCGGAATTTTGTGCTTTGCGCTTTCGCCTCTTTTTTTATAGCTTTTACGCCGCGCGCAATCGTATCCTCTGTTAAAATCAGCTCCGATGCCGGATAGATTGTGATCTCCTCGAGGTTCTCAATCGACCGCTGGCTCTCCGCATCGAAGCTTCGGATAGAATCTATCTCATCGCCCCAGAGCTCAATCCGGATCGGGTTCTGTTCCGTCAGCGGATAAATATCGAGAATGCCGCCGCGAACGGAAAACTGACCGGTCGACTCCACCTGAAAGGTACTCTCATAGCCGAGCCGCACCAGCTCTTTTCTTATTTTATCCAGATCGAGTTCGCTGTCATTGCGCAGATGGATGCAATGTTTTTCGAACACGCCAAGAGGCAGAAGAAAGTCCATACATCCTCCTACACTGGTGATGATGGTAACTTCCTTCCGCTCAAGAAGTGCCTGGATCACCTGAAGCCGCTGCCGGATCAGCAGATTTCCGTGAATGTCTGCCTGATAGAAAATCAGGTCCTTCGCCGGATAATACAGCGTCTCCGCATCGTACAGCCGGTAATCCTCATATAATTCTTTTGCTTTTAATTCATTTTCCGCGATCAGAAGCCGCACCGGGGCATCCTCGGAGAGACCTGCGATCATGTGGGCTTTCTGGCTTTCCAAACAGCCCGAGATCACCGTCACACCTGCGGTTCCTTTTTTCAGATCACGGAACAGCTCGTCAAAACGGGCAATTTCTTTGATCGGTTCTAATAACGCTTTCATTTTCCTTACTCTGCCGGATTTGCAGATTTGCGGTTATACTCATTCATAGCTGCGTCCACATCCCCGTTCAGCATCTGCTCGATTGCTTTTGCCGCATGCTCGATCGCCAGATTTACAAGGGGACGTTCGTCTTTCGTAAACGGACTTAACACGTAGTCCGCCAGATCCCAGTTTTTCGGTTTCTCACCGACACCGACTTTCACACGCATAAAACGGTCGGTACCGAGATTGGCGATGATGTTTTTGATGCCATTGTGGCCGCCCGCGCTTCCTTTTTTGCGGATGCGGATCTGTCCCGGTGCCAAGCTGATATCGTCATACACCACGATCAGCTCGCTCTCCGGATCTACCTTGTAATAGTTCACCAACTCCCGCACGGACTCGCCGCTCAGGTTCATATATGTCATCGGCTTTGCGACAATGACTTTCTGGCCTGCGATCATGCCCTTTCCGAACAGCGCCTTGTGGCCTGCACCGGAAGACGGGATCTGATATTCGTCGATCAGGTAATCGATGGTGTCGAATCCGACGTTGTGCTTCGTGCCCTCATACTGGCGCGTCGGATTTCCCAAACCTACTATAATAAACATACTTCCTCCTGCAATGCAGACAACAGAGAGCAGAAAAAACTTTCCCTGCCCTCTGTTGTCTGATGTATGATTGTTCTTTTTCTTTAGTTAAAATATACCAGTTCGCTCTCCGGTTTCTTGGCCGGTTTGATTTCTTTTGCATACAGAACCGGGCCTTCGCCATCGTAAACCTTCATATAGCCCCATTTTACCGTTGCAGTCACGTCAACCCAGGAACCCATCACGAGAGATTTGGCACTTGCGCATTTGCAGACGTAACCGATAAAGGAAGTATCGTCTGCACAGCAGGTCATTGCCATACGACCCGGAACAAAGAAATCAGCTCCGACATCTTTGCTCTTTAATACCATACCGCGGAAATGAACGGTTTTGCCCTCGTAACGCTCCGGGTTGTCGCCCATGTCGACATACCAGATTCCGTAATCGGCATCGTCGATTTCGATCACATCGGCATCGGTATCAAACGGCATCTGATCCTCAAAAATGTTGTCAATTTCGCCTTCTTCATTCTCAAACAGAACGTCGCATGCCTGATTGACTACTTTGATGCTGCGGCGGAATGCCGGAAGCGGATCTTCCGGACGACAGCGGTTGAACATAACCATATCTGCATTTTTTGCCATCTCCATGAAAACAGATTTCATATTCTGCATATAAATCTGGAAGCAGCTTGCATCGACCGTCACAATCTCCTGTACAATGCCCCAGCCGCGTGGCAGCTCCATTTCTTCCAGTTTTTTTACACTCCAGAGCGGATTGTATTCCAGAATAATACGCTCCGGGCGATATTTACGGTTCAGTTTTTTCAGGTAATCTAAGGTAAACTGCTCCGGTCCTTCTACGATTTCCAGTACTGTATTGTGTTTGAGCAGTTCTTTTTCGTCATACTCTACCTCACCCTCTTCGGTTGTGATCAGAAGGGTCGGCCCGTCAATCTGGAAATATTCCTGTGCTACGGTAAAATTGATAAAAGAGGTTTTTCCACTCTCCAGAAATCCTGTTATGAGATAAATCGGAATTTCTACTTCGTCTTCTTCGTACATTTTGTACCTCCGTTGTCTTTGACGTACTCCCGGAATCTTTCTGCACTTGCTTTTGCGGCTGAGATTCCGGGCGTACCTTTTGCTTTGTCTCTAAATCAAGAAAAAAGCTGCCACATCGGATTTTGTTTCTGATGCGGCAGCTTCACTACAGTTCACAGGTACCCTGCGGACCGTAATTTTCGCAGCTACTTTGTATTTTTACAGTCCGAACAGCTCTGCCAGCTTATCTTCTGCTAATTTGGAACCGATGACACAGATTCTTCCGGTGAATTCCGGTGCTCCGTTACGTACTTCGTACTCTTCCGGAACCATATCGAAATAGATCCACTGTCCATCGGCGCCTGCTACCATACCTTTGGCACGAAGAACCATACCATAAGCGGTATCCTCGGAAAGTTTCTTTAAGATGCCTTCGATCTGCTCTTTGGTGAAGGTCTTCACAGTCTCCTGACCCCAGCTTGTGAAAACTTCGTCTGCGTGATGATGGTGATGATGCTCATGACCACAGCCGCACTCGTCATCGTGGTGATGATGATGCTCATGGTCGTGATCATGGCCGCAGCAGCATTCGTCATCGTGGTCGTGGTGATGATGCTCATGCTCCTCGTCGTGATCGTGACCGCAGCAGCACTCGCCGTCATGGTCGTGGTGATGATGTTCATGTTCGTCCTCATCATGATCGTGATGATGGTGCTCATGCTCCTCATCGTGGTCATGGCCACAACAGCACTCGTCGTGGTCATGATGATGGTGATGATGCTCTTCCTCTTCTACCTGCGCAAGGTTGATGATGGCACCTTCCATCGTATCGAGTACTTTCTTACCGCCCAGTACTTCAACCGGTGTGGTAATAATGTGTGCTTCCGGATTCAGTTCGCGGAGCATTTTTACAGCTGCCTCTACTTTTTCGGTATCGGCTTTATCGGTACGGCTCAGGATGATGGTTCCTGCGCTCTTTACCTGATTCTCGAAGAATTCGCCGAAGTTTCTGAGATACATTTTGCATTTCATAACGTCGACTACGGTTGTTGCGGAATTCAGGGCTACGCCTGCTTCTTTTTCTACGCCGTCTACCGCTTTGATGACGTCGGAGAGTTTACCTACGCCGGACGGCTCGATGATGATGCGGTCCGGGTGATATTTGGTGATAACGTCTTTTAATGCTGCGCCGAAGTCTCCCACAAGAGAGCAGCAGATGCAGCCGGAGTTCATTTCACGGATTTCGATACCGGCATCTTTTAAGAAGCCTCCGTCGATTCCGATTTCACCGAATTCGTTCTCGATCAGAACAACCTGCTGGCCTTTCAGTGCGTCTCCGAGGAGTTTTTTGATCAGGGTTGTTTTTCCTGCGCCCAGGAAACCTGAAATAATGTCTATTCTTGTCATTGATTTAACCTCTTTATCTTGTTGATTCCGTTTATAGTTAGCTGCAAAAGGGCCGAAGTTTATCCTCCGCCCCACACTCACGCTTATTATAGCAACCATAGAACAAAAAATCAAGAGAATTTCCCTTGCTTTTTCTGCATTTCACCATTATAATATATTACATGTCTTTTCTACTTTAACGCGTTGAATGGACAAATCATTTTACCTATGAATGGGGGATTTTTTTATGAGTGGAACGAAAGAAAAAAAACTCAATCTGCCACAGTCACTGCTTTTGCTGCTGCTGATCATCGTATCCGTCGCAGTCTGTATCCGCCTGAAAACCGGCGGTCCTATGATCGGCCTGTTTGCAAGCTGGATTTTTATCTATCTGTTTTGTAAGATTTTCGGTATTTCTTACGCCAAAATTGTTGCCGGCGCATACGATGCCATCCGTATGGTCGTCCCGACGCTCTGCCTTCTGATGGCCATCGGTGTCATGATTGGCACCTGGCTGCAGAGTGGCACCATTGCCACCATCATTTCCTGGGGCTTAAAAATGATTAACCCGTCCTGGCTGCTGCCTCTGACGCTGCTGTTCTGCTCCATTTTGAGTATTGTAACCGGTACTTCCTATGGTTCCGTCGGAAGCGCAGGTGTTGCCATGATGGCGATCGGAAACGCCATGGGTATCCATCCTGGCATGGTAGCCGGTGCTGTCATCTGCGGTGCCATGTTCGGTGACAAATTAAGTCCTCTTTCCGATACCACAAACCTTGCTCCGGCCGTTGCAGATGCCAAACTTGGCGATCATATCCGCTCGATGCTCTGGACCACCCTTCCAACGTATGTGATTACCTTAATTCTTTTTACTATTCTCGGTTTCCAGCAGACCAGCGGAAGCTATACCGAGGGAAGCATTACCGTTTACATCGATGCTTTAAACGGTGAATTCCAGCTCGGATGGATTACCATGATCCCTGCCATCCTGATTATTGTATTGCTCCTCTGCAAAGTAAATGCAATCTCTGCACTTGGTCTTTCCAGCTTCGCTGCCGGATTTGTTTCCTATTTTGTGCAGCACGATACTCTGCAGGGCATCATCCGCACAGCTTACAACGGTTACACAACCACAATCGAAGAACCGGTATTACAATCCATCTTAAACCGCGGCGGCATGGGAAGCATGCTCCAGTACGTAGCCATTATCTGCTTTGCTGTCGGCATGGGCGGCATGCTGGAAAAACTCGGTGTACTGGATCACATTCTTCAGGCGATTGTAAAGAGAATCAACAGCGATGGAAGTATGATCCTGGCAACGATGATTGTCGGTTACGTGACCAGCCTCATCAGCTGCTCCCAGCCGATGGCACACGTTCTGACCGGCCGTCTGATGGCACCTGTCTTTCAAGAGCGCAAGGTTGCACCGGAAATTCTTTCCCGCTGTCTCGAAGACTCTGGAACTATGGCTGGTCCTATGATTCCATGGCATGGCTACGGCGTATACATGGCCGGCACGCTTGGTGTTGCATGGTCGGCATTTTTCCCGTACTTATTTCTGCTTTACCTGACCCCGGTTTTCAGTATTTTCTATGGATTTACCGGAATTTCCATTAAGCATCTTCCGGAAACCAAAAACAATGAATCAAAAGAAGAGAAATAAGGCAAAAGCAGAAATCGTAACAGGAAATCATAAACAGAAACAAAAAAAGAAATCTGAAAAGAAAAGGAAAAGAGAAAGAATGCAGACAAAACTTGTTCTTCTCGGAACCGGCACACCAAATGCGTGTCCGAATGCCAACGGACCTTCCTCCGCTGTCGTGGTCGGTGACCGTGCTTATCTGGTAGATTTTGGCCCTGGCGTTGTCCGCCAGGCCTCAGCCGCCTATTTTAACGGCGTGGATGCCCTGCGGCCGGATCTTCTGACCGTTGCATTCTGTACGCACCTTCACACAGACCATACCGCCGGATACCCGGATCTGATTTTTACTCCGTGGGTGCTGGAGCGCCCGGTTCCACTGAAAGTTTTCGGGCCAAAAGGCTTACAGCACATGACCGATCATATCTTACAGGCCTATGAAACCGACATTGATTTCCGAATTCACGGTTTCGAAAAAGCAAACGAATCCGGCTACCGCGTTGAGGTAACAGAAATTGAATCCGGCATTGTCTACCGGGATGACCTGGTTACGGTGGAGGCTTTTCCGGTCAGCCACGGAACACTGGAATGCTACGGCTATAAATTCACCACACCGGACCGCACGATCGTCATCACCGGCGATACCGCTCCGCTGGATCTCGTGGCAGAAAAATCGAAAGGCTGTGATATCCTGCTGCACGAAGTGGAATACGCCGCCGGAATCTCCTGCCGCGAACCAAAATGGCAGAAATACCACCGGGAAGTGCATACGTTAAGCACGGATCTTGCCGGTGTTGCAAAAAAGGCAACTCCGAAACTGCTCGTTACGTATCACCGGATTTACCATATGAATGTACAGGATAACCACAAAAACCTTGCCGCCGAGATGGCATGGCGCGATACTGCGATACTGGATGAAATCCGGGATGCAGGGTATGACGGATATGTCGTGAACGGAAAAGACCTGGATGTATTTTAACCGAATCAAGCAAGTCCTGATAAGCTGCGAAGCAGCTATTCGGTTATGAGCAAGTAGCGAAGCGGATTGCGAATATCCGCTTTGACTGAAATACGGAATAATGAACCGGCCTGTTTTTATTGTTTTTATTGTTTTTATTGTTTTTATTGTTTTT
>UMEN01004953.1_pt1 | contig 10948 bp, 10 predicted proteins | sample 1964751 | NCBI WGS metagenome assembly UMEN01 (sample SAMEA4836020, study PRJEB28245) | human gut metagenome | biome: gut microbiome; material: fecal sample | place: Denmark | collected 2008
GCCGCTGCTGGGCGCGGGCGAACCCGGTGAAAAAGCCTGCACTGTGCGCCTTGCAGGCCCGACCTGCCTTGCGGGGGACATCATCGGCGATTACAGCTTTGACGCCGTGCCCGCCGTGGGAGATTTGCTGGTTTTTGGCGATATGGCGATTTATACCACCTGCAAAAACAACACCTTCAACGGTATGCCACTGCCCGCCATCTACGCCCGCAGGCCTGACGGTACAACACGGGAAATCACAACCTTTGGGTACAGCAATTTCAAACATCGGGTTGGAAAATGATTGGTCCACTTCCTATGGCAGTTCTGCGTAGCCGGATGATGGTTCGGTATTTTAAACCACTCACTTTCATCCTTTAACTGTGTATGTCGGCTGCCAATCTCTTTTACTTTTCTCTTGCCAATTACATAGGTACCGATATATCTTTGATCTTCTAAAATACGCAGGACCGTTGATGTACTCCAAACACCGTTTGTTCGGGAAACATTGTATGAACACATGGTGAACATTGTGAGCAGCCGGTTCCGGCACGATCCAAAGACAGAGGAACGGGCGGTTGATGACGCCATGATGAAGGTGATCTCCGATAAAAATACATTACGCTGCCCCTTTATCTCATGGATCACAGCGGCCTTGCCATGCAGACTACAAGTTTCAATGATCCCTGGGACAGCGGGCAGGTGGGATGGATTTATGTTTCCAAAGAGGACGCCTTGAAAGAGTTCGGCGGTGAAAAAATGATTGGCGCCATTCGGAAAAAGGCGGAGGATCTGATGCGCAGCGAAGTGGCCGCTTATGATTCCTACCTGCGGGGCGAGTGTTACGGCTTTGAGCTTTACAAAAACGGCGAGCTTACGGATAGCTGCTGGGGCTTCATGGGTGACCTGGCTGATGTCTGTAAAGATATGGCTGAATATCTCCCGGAGAGCTGTAAGAATATGGTGGACCACCTGGAGGAACAGGATCACCTGGCGACCATCATCAAGACGCTTCTGAAACATGCGAAAATTCAGGTAGACCAGGCGGCAAAAGCCTTTGAGCACGCCCCGCGCCAGCAGGTGATCGGGGATGCCCGTTAAACAGTTATTTCCTATTTATTGATGAAAACGATGATGTTCCCCAAAAGTTTCTCGAACTGTACTACCGACTCCACAATACTGAATCTCTCATGCGAAAGAGTTGGGAGATTACGTTCGACTTGAACCCGAAACTTCTTACGCATTCAAGTGCTAAAAAGGACACCTATTTTTTTGAATAGATGTCCTTTTTTGTTGTGCCGCGGGGCTGTTTTTGAATTGGGTCAGATGGCCCAGCGCTGGCTTTCGGTCTGCAGATCCACCATGTGGGTGTACTGGCCGTTCCGGGCATAGCCCTGCCCCTGATATTTCTCCCACACACAGACAAGTCCAACGAAAATATAGGGCTTCTTTTCCTTGTCCATGCTGCACCCTCAAATTCCTTGTCCGCATCCGGCAAAATTTCGTGCCCGGCGTTTCGGATTGCTCGATAGCCCTCGATATTGGCATCGATCAGCCGATGCAGGTAAGCATTGTCCTTTTTCAGCTTTTTCAGGTTTCCGTCGGTCTTGTAGCAGGCAAACACTGCCGGAAGCATAAACGGAGGCATGGCACAAAAGATAATCCTCCTACCAAACTGACAAAAATTACGCAAGAAAAGTGAAATTTGTTTACAATTTGCCCATGAAGCTGTGCGGCACGTAGGCGGTAAGAAACTTTCCGTAAGGATTCGCCAAGAAATATTTGCATTTTTGCGGCAGGTTTGCTATACTATATTAGTCACATAAATGTGGCATATGAGCGATCGCAGCTCAGTTGGATAGAGCGTCCGGCTCCGACAACTGCGGCATGACAGGTTTTAGGCTTGTTTTTGTTCGATGCAGCGTTATTTGTGCTCGCAAAAACGCGGTGGTCAACGGTAGTCAGACCACGAATTGACCACTATTGGAAATTGACTACTTTACAAGATTGAAATACGCTGTAACGGCGTTTTTCATATATAAGCGATCGTAGCTCAGCTGGATAGAGCGTTCGGCTCCGACCCGGAAGGCCAGAGGTTCGAATCCTCCCGGTCGCACCAAGAGCAGCACCTTATGGGGTGCTGCTCTTTTTGTTTTGCATGGATTTTATGGAGCAGTAAAAGAGCGGATTCGAACAGCCCGTGCCCCGCGCTTTACGTCCCGCGGGGCAGAAACGCCCCACCGGGGCGTTTCTAGGGCGCGGCTTGGCGAATCCCTTCGGGCACGCCAAAAATCACCTTGCAATGTACTTTACGCAGTAAAGCGGTGATAGTAGGACTTATATTTAACACACGGCAAGAAACAATTTCCGTTTCGCACATTGTAATGTTCGCAGAAAAAACTTATAATGCTTTTGAACCTGTAGGACACACAAAACGCGGAAAAGAGAGGGAATCATGAGAAAACTGTTCCTTTTGGAAGATGATCTGAGCCTGATCAGTGGGCTGACCTTTGCATTCAAGAAACAGGGCTTTGCACTGGATACAGCCCGGACGCTGGCAGAAGCCGAGGTGCTGTGGTCAGACAGAAAATATGACCTGCTGGTGCTGGATGTTTCCCTGCCGGATGGCTCTGGCATCGATTTCTGCCAGAAGGTGCGGCGCACATCCAACGTGCCGATTCTGTTCCTGACCGCTTCGGATGAGGAAATGAATATCATCATGGGACTGGAACTGGGCGGGGATGATTACCTGACCAAGCCGTTCAAGCTGGGTGTCCTGTTGTCGCGGGTCAATGCACTGCTTCGCCGTGCAAATGCGTCCAGCGCAGGAGAACCCGTACTGGAATCGGGCAGCATCACCGTCCGGCTGTTGCAGGGGCAGGCGTACAAAAATGGAATCTTGCTAGAACTGACCGGCGCAGAGTACAAGCTGCTCTGCTTCTTTATGAAGCATCCGAATGCCGTGTTATCCAAGGAACAAATTCTGGATGCGCTGTGGGACTGCGATGGGGATTACATTGACAGCAGTGCCTTAACAGTGTACATCCGGCGGCTGCGGATGAAGATTGAGGACGACCCCGGCAAACCGCAGATGCTGCTGACTGTCCGCGGCATGGGCTATAAATGGAATGGATAAAGGTGCCGTATGAAAGTATTCACAAACCGGGAGATCCGGATTTTGTTCCGGACAGTGCTGGCGGTCTGGGCGGTGGCATTGGCTCTCACGCAGGGCATCGTATGGCATACGACGCATGCATTCTCTTTCGCGTTACTGTTGGTTTTTCTTCTGCTGGGCGGCTGCCTCTGGGGCGTGCTTTTTCGCTATTTCCAAAGGCAGAGTGCGCTTCTGGAACAGGCAGTCCAGAAAATCCAAGGCTGTCTGGATGGCAACCCGGATGCACGACTGGACTGCGACCGGGAGGGAGAACTTTACCGTCTGTTTCACTCAGTTAATGCATTGGCGGCAGTTCTGAGCGCACACGCAGACAACGAGCAGCGGGAGAAGCATTTTTTGAAAAATACCATTGCAGATATTTCGCACCAGCTCAAAACACCGCTGGCGGCGTTGAATATCTACAACGGTCTGCTTCAGGACGAAGCGGTTTCGCCGTCGGAGGTCAAAGAGTTTGCAGACCTGTCCGAACAGGAGTTGGACCGCATCGAAACGCTGGTGCAGAATCTGCTCAAAATCACCCGGCTGGATGCCGGTTCGGTCGTCTTGGAGAAGAAAAACGAAAATGTTGCTGAAATGGTGCAGGACATTGCGCGGCAGTATAACTATCGTGCAGAACAGGAACAGAAAAAGCTTGTTCTGTCCGGCTCAGAGGCGGTTACACTTTGGTGCGACCGTGACTGGATGCAGGAAGCTGTGGACAATCTTGTAAAGAATGCCCTTGACCACACAAAGAGCGGAGATACGATTCAGGTCGAGTGGAACGCACTGCCGTCCATGGTTCAAATCAAAGTGCGCGACAACGGCAGCGGCATCCACCCGGAAGATTTGTACCACATCTTCAAACGGTTTTATCGCAGCCGCTTCTCACAGGATACACAGGGCATCGGGCTGGGTCTGCCGCTGGCAAAAGCCGTTGTGGAAGCCCATCACGGCACCATTGAAGTAGACAGCGAGCTGGGAAAGGGCACGACCTTTACTCTGAATTTTCCGATTCCTACAAAATTGTAGGCTGAGTGTAGGCTTGCAGTAAGGTTGACGTGTTATCCTTTTCTGCACAGACAGAGATAATCCGTCTGAATCGAAGAAACCTGCAAAGTGAGGGATACACTATGGAACTATTAGAAGTCAACCATCTCTGCAAGACCTACGGCAGCGGAGAAACCGCTGTCCATGCGCTGAAAGATGTTAGCTTTTCAGTGCCGAAAGGCGAATATGTCGCGGTCGTTGGCGAATCCGGCTCCGGCAAAAGCACCCTGCTCAACCTGATTGGTGGACTGGATACGCCGACTTCCGGCAAGGTGCTGATTGATGGCAAGGATGTCTTTGCCATGAAAGACCGGAAGCTGACGATCTTCCGCCGCCGCAATATCGGTTTTATCTTTCAGGCATTCAACCTCATCCCGGAACTGACCGTAGAACAGAACATCCTGTTCCCGGTGCTGCTGGACTACCAAAAGCCGGACAGGGCATATCTGGAAGAACTGCTGACCGTGCTGAATCTGAAAGACCGTCGGAAGCATCTGCCAAGCCAGCTTTCCGGTGGACAGCAGCAACGGGTAGCCATTGGCCGCGCCCTGATGACCCGCCCTTCGCTGATTTTGGCGGATGAGCCGACCGGCAATCTGGACACCCAAAACACCAGCGAGGTCATTGCCCTGCTAAAAGAAACATCCCGGAAATACGAGCAGACCATCCTGATGATCACCCACAACCGCAGCATTGCGCAGACGGCAGACCGGGTGCTGCAGGTATCGGACGGCTGCCTGACCGATTTTGGGAGGTGCCGGGAATGAGCAGCACAGAAATGAAAAGCTATCTGAGCCTGATCCCGATTTCTGCCAAGGTACGCAGACGGCAGAACCGCATGACGATTTTGTGCATCGTCCTTGCAGTGTTTCTGGTCACGGCGGTGTTCAGTATGGCAGATATGGCGATTCGGATGGAAACCTCAAACCAGCTGAACAAAAACGGAAACTGGCATATCATGGTAAAGGACATCTCCCCTGAAACAGCCGCAGAGCTTGCCGCACAGGAGGATGTTGCTGCATTTTCGGCGTATAGCGACATCAACGCTTCCCTTACGGAAAACTACTTTGCCGGAGATAAACGTGCCGCACTGGTAGGAGCGGATGATGCGATCCTTCAAATCTTTCCGGGAATGCAGTGCAGCACTGCCCCGGCGGATGGCGAAGTGCTCGTGACAGCAAACATCCGAGATTGGCTGGATGTTACGGTCGGTACAGCGATTCCGCTGTCGCTCCCGGATGGACAGACTATTTCGCTTACTGTCGCAGGTTTCAATGAAGATACCTCCGATGCGAACCAGTATGATGCTGTTGTGCTGGTGATGAACCGCAGTACCTTTTCTCAGATCGCCGCACAGGTAGAAGAATCCTTTGAAACACTGTATTTCATCCAGTTCAAGCCACGTACCAATTTGCGGCAGTCCATTGTGAACATCGAAAACAAGTACGGAATTCCAGAAGAAAAAATCTCTGAAAATACTTACCTGATGGCGTTGAACGCAAGCAGCAACAACGATTATATTGTAGGCTTATATACGGTAGCGGCTGTGTTGGCTGGCATGGTCGTCCTTGCCGGAATTTTTATGATCACAGGCAGCATCAACAGCAATGTAGCTCAGCGTACCAGCTATTATGGAATGCTGCGTTGTCTTGGGGCAGGAAAAAATCAGGTTCGGATGCTTGTCCGGCTGGAAGCTCTTTTCTGGTGTAAAACTGCTGTTCCAGCAGGGTGTGTGCTGGGAATCGTTTCCACATGGGGATTGTGTGCCTTTTTGCGTGGATTTGTCGGCGATGAGTTCAGCTCTTTGCCGGTGTTCGGAATAAGCCCGGTCGGCATTGTTTGCGGAATGGTATTGGGACTAGTCACGGTTTGGTTCGCGGCATCTTCTCCGGCACGGCGGGCGGCAAAAGCTTCTCCAATCACAGCAGCAACCGGGAATGCGGTGGAAAATGCAGCGGCTTCTCCGTGTCATGCTCGGTTGTTTGGAAGTCGTGCAGAGCTTTCTTTGGGCGTGAGCCATGCAACCTCGTCCAAAAAGAATCTGCTTTTGATGACAGGTTCCTTTGCGTTGAGCATTCTCCTGTTTTTGAGCTTTTCGGTTTTGCTTCGATGGGTTGGATTTGCGCTGAATCCGTTGCAGCCCTACGCGCCGGACTTATCGGTGGGTGAAACATCCGGGCAAAATGTCCTTGACCCGGTGCTGGTGGAGCAGCTGGAAGCTCTGCCGGAAGTCAAACACGCATTCGGGCGGATGTATTGCCCGCTCCCGGCGGAATATCAGGGAAAACAGGGGTCCATCGACCTGATTTCATACGATACTATACAGTTTGGCTGGGCGAGAAAAGACCTGATTGGCGGAACCCTTCCGCAGAAGCCGGAGGATGGCACATACCCTGTGCTGACGGTATTCGACAAAAGCAACTCCCTGACCGTGGGTGATACCATTCAGCTGGAGGATGCAAAGCTCACAGTCGTGGGTGTATTGAACGACAGCCCGTTCAGTAGTACCGATTCCCCGATTGTTATCTGCACCGAAGAAACCTTCCATCAGCTGACCGGGCAAAACCGCTATGCGGTGATCGATATTCAACTAAAAGATACCACAGCAGACGCAGCCATTGCACAAATACACACCCTGCTGAGCGACACGTTAAACAAGCAGGTCGTTTTTTCCAACCGGATCGAAGGAAATCGGATGATACAAAGCACCTACTGGGCGTTCAATCTGGTGGTCTATGCGTTTCTCATCGTGATTGCAGGAATCACCATTCTGAACATCATCAACAGCATTTCCATGAGCGTGTCGGCACGAATGAAGCAGTATGGCATCCTGCGTGCCATCGGGATGGATGATGCACAGCTGAAACGCATGATCTCTGCCGAAGCTGGCACCTATGCGGTGTCCGGTCTTGTGGTGGGCATTGCGCTGGGTCTTGTGCTGAATCGGAAGCTGTATATCCTGCTCATCACCCACTATTTCGGTGCAGCGTGGCAGGTGCCGTGGGGCTGTCTTGCCGTGATTGTCGTAGTCGTGCTGGCGGCTGTGGTGCTGGCAGTATATAACCCGGTCAGGCGAATCCTCATGCAGCCCATTACTGCAACCATCAGTGAATTATAAACCAGAACAACAGATGCCCACCAGCTTATGGCGAAAACCATAGGTCGGTGGGTATCTGATTTACGAAAAGAATTAAATGCTGTTCGCTGATTTTCCCATTGCAAACCGTTGTAAAATTATTATACGAAACTACATTTTGAAAGAACCGTTCGCCGTTTAATGATGTGTAAAGTGGGGTGCCTGCCATGACCGCTGTGATCTATGCCCGCTATTCCTCGGACAACCAGCGTGAAGAATCTATCGAAGGCCAGATTCGTGAATGTACGGCTTATGCCGAAAAGAATGGCATCACCATCGTCAAGCACTACATTGACCGTGCCATCTCTGCCAAGACGGACAACCGCCCGGAGTTCCAGCAGATGATCAAGGACAGTGACAAGAAGCTGTTTGACATCGTGCTGGTCTGGAAGCTGGACCGCTTTGCCCGAAACCGCTACGACAGTGCCCGGTACAAGACTCAGTTGCTTTACTGCACCAAGAGCAGCACCTTATGGGGTGCTGCTCTTTTTGTTTTGCATGGATTTTATGGAGCAGCAAAAGAGCGGATTCGAACAGCCCGTGCCCCGCGCTTTGCGTCCAGCGGGGCAGAAACGCCTCGGTGGGGCGTTTCTAGGGCGCGGCTTGGCGAATCCCTTCGGGCGCACAAAAAGGCGCATTGCAATGTACTTTTGCAATGCGCTTTTTTATTCGGATTTTAGAATAATTTTAGTAGCATATCATCTGCTGCATCGGTGTACTGTCCTTTTGACAGCCGTTCATTTCTCAGTTGATTTACAGTGGTACGCATAAGACGAATTTCGTCTGGCGAGAAGTTTGTTTTCTTATCGGCTGAGAGAGAATCAATTTTCAGTATTAGCTTTCCCGATTCCTGTGTGCTACGACCAAGCGCTTTTTCTCGGTAGTAATAAGGTGCAAGTGCTTTCAGCAAAATAATTTTATTGGCGCGCGTCAGCTTGATTTTTCTCATAATCCTATCGCCTTTCCCAACTTTTCCTGCGCCTTGCGCTTGTTCTTGTCAAAGGCATGGGCATAAATGTCCAGCGTTGTACTGGCCTGTGCATGGCCCAGTAGGCTAGCCACCGTTCGTACATCCACGCCCTGCGAAATCAGCAGGCTGGCATTGGTATGGTGCAAGCTATGCACACTCAAATCCAGCGGCAGGTTGTTAGTCTTCAAAATCAGCTTGAATCTATATGTGAATGTGCTAGGGCACATAGGCTTTCCGTTTGGCTGGCGGAATAAGTAATCATCTTCAGATACGGTTTCGTTCGCGGTTTGCGCCCTATCCCATTCGCATTCTTTCCGCCACGCCTTGAGTAGCTGGCACATTTCTTTGCTCAAGTAGACCATACGATCACCGCTGCTGGTCTTGGGGTCTTTCGTGATTGATTCTTGGTGGCTAAGTTTGACCACCCCGCGTTGTACATGAATCGTCCTCTTGCGCCAGTTAATATCACTCCATTTTAATCCACAGGCTTCCCCACGCCGCAAACCTGTTGCCAGTACCAGCTTGAAATAGGTTTCGTACTTCATAATGAACACTTCTTTTTGCCATTTGCTCATCTCCTTTTTGTTGTTTCGTGTAACCATTTTGAATACACCTTCCGGGCCTCTTATCTATTTTCTGTTCTGGCGTAAGGGTACACTTTCCCCGCAAATCTTGATGGAAATTCAATAAAAATCAAATAATACGCATACCAGCGTCAATCACACGGGTAGTAAAAAGACCGTGTGCATCAAAATAAGTGCTTGGGAAAATGTCTTATTTGCCGCTTGCCCCCAGACAGTGGGAACATAACAGGCAGGCTGCTGGCATACAACCGTTCACTGACCTTGTTAGGATCTTACTTCTTGCAATCCTGACGCAGTCACCCCATCTGACGCGTGGGGCAGCAGGAGTATCATTGTGGACTCTCCCCTGCCGCGGGTTCCGGTCTGCCGTGACCGTACTGTGCGCCCCACCGGGAGAGTAAAGTACCTGTTATGCTGTGTATTCAGTTGTAAAGGTGCTGTGCAGAGAATCTCTGCAAGTTCAGGATACCATGCAACTTCCCAGCCTGTCTATGGAAAGCGGCTATAATTGAAAAAATCGCAACATTTTTCGACTGCGGGGGGTTGGGGTTCACCCCAAAAATGCGTTGTGGATATCCAAACGCTATGCTTGCAAAACACGTTCCTCCAAGAAACGATAGCAACCCATCCCGATGCGCGTACAAAGTCGTATATTTCCCAGAGAGAATCTGCCGTTGATTCACCTTGCCCACAAAAGCGAAATTTTCATTGAATCCTGCCAATAGCCCAAGAGTGAATCACCTATGATTCATCCGAAAATCTTGACTGGAAAAGGTGCTGTTGCGCCGTTTGAGATGGAAAGCAAAACGACGCCGTTGACAACATCTTCGAATCGTGCTACAATTTGACCGAAATAGTAAATGTGGTCATAAATTCAAGGAGCGTGCGCAGTGGCTTTTACAGACGAGCAGAATGAACAAATCCGCAATGACCTGATCCGAGCAGCCCGACGCTGCGGCATTACCATTGGGATGCGAAAAACCTCTGTGGAGCAGCTGACGGAGGCCGTTGGGATCTCCAAGGGATCATTTTACAAATTCTTTGATTCCAAAGAGCTGCTGTTTTTCGCTGTACTGGAGGACATCCATACCGAGTGCTTCGCGGCAGCGCAGAAGTCCTTGCAAGAGAACGCAACTCTGCTTCCTGCCGAACGCGCGGCAGCGGCGATCCTGGCGGCCTGCCGTTGGCTCTCCAAGACAAAAGCCTTTGTGTTCATCGAAAATGACGCAGATTTTCTTCTGCACCGGCTGCCGGAGGAAGTGAAGACCGCCCACTACCACGATGACGAGACGCACATCCGTACCCTGCTGGAATTGGGCGGCTTGCAGCCCAAGGGCGGTATGGCGCTGGCTGCCGCCACAGTACGGGGCTTGATTTTAACCGTCTCCCATCAGGAGCAGATTGGGGTACTCTATCCGCAGGTGCTGGAAACACTGGTGCGCGGCGCCTGCCGGGAGCTATTTGCATAAGCGGAAAAGCCGCAGTGATGCGGCTTTTTAAAAGAGATATAGTTAGCATCTTCTAACTTATCCGCACCATCTATATGAGATGGAGAAATTCAGCATCTCGTTGTGAGGACGAAATCATGAGAAACAGTCAAAATTTCTGGGACAAAAACGCCGGGCGGTACGACCGTTTCATGCGCAAGGACACAGCGGCTTACGAGCAGCTGTACGAGCTGCTGCGCCCTGTGGTGCGGCAAAAAACCGTGCTGGAGCTGGCGACCGGCACAGGGCTGATTGCCAAACATATCGTCCGCTATGCTGACCATATTGAAGCTACCGACGCATCCCAAGAGATGATCGAGCAGGCGAAACAGGGCGTGAAATCTGCGAAACTCTATTTTTCGGTGCAGGATATGTTCCATCTGCCCTATGCTGACCAGTCTTTCGATGTGGTGATCGTGGTCAATGCGCTGCACATTGTACCGGAACCGGAGAAAGCCCTCTCTGAAATTCGTCGCGTGCTGAAGGACGACGGCGTGTTGGTCGCACCCACCTTTACCCATGCGGATAACACCTTCTTCGGAAAGGTCAAAGCATTTTTCATGAAGCTGGCGGGCTTTCCACTGCACAGCA
>UMEN01008619.1_pt1 | contig 10857 bp, 8 predicted proteins | sample 1964751 | NCBI WGS metagenome assembly UMEN01 (sample SAMEA4836020, study PRJEB28245) | human gut metagenome | biome: gut microbiome; material: fecal sample | place: Denmark | collected 2008
GGGCAAAGGCGTGCTGCACGCTCAACAGGTTCGACAGGCCATAGTCGATGATCGTCACCTTTTTCATACGCGGCGCACCTCCACTCCCCCGGCGCGGATGTCCTCTTTCAGTTCCGCCACCGTCTCTTTTTTGTAGTGCAGCACCGCCGCACAGGCTACAGCATCGGCCCCGGCGTTGGCACCGTCCACAATGTCATCACCGCAGCCCACGCCGCCGCCGCAGATGACCGGAATGCTGACCGCCTTGGTCACGGCTTCAATCAGCTCCAGGTCCATGCCGCGCTGCAGGCCCTCGTTGTCCACGCTCATCAGCAAAATTTCGCCTGCGCCCAGCGCTTCGCCGCGTTTGGCCCATTCTACCACATCGTAGCCGGAGTGTGCGCGGCCGTTGTCGTAGTAAGCCTCCCACTTGCCGGGCCAGGTGCGGCTGCGCTTGGCCTGAATGGACAGCACCATGCACTGGCTGCCAAACGCCTCGGCCACCTCGGTAATCAATTCGGGCCGTTTGATGGCCGCCGTGTTGATGGCCACCTTGTCCGCGCCCATAGCAAGGATGTGGCGCACATCCTCCACACTGCGCAGGCCGCCGCCCACGCAGACCGGGATATACACATCATCGACGGTTTTTCGCACGATGTCGCTCAAATTATTGCGGTTGTAAAGGCTGGCCACGATGTCGATGTAGAGCAGTTCATCGATGCCCTGCTCGTAGTATTCTTTGGCAAACCGGTTGGGGTCACCCAGCTTGCGCAGTCCCTCCAGCTGGATGCCCTTGACCAGGTTGGTGTCCTTGACATCCAGCCGGGCAATCAGGCGTATTTTCTTTCCCATAACAGCCGCTCCTTATACTTCGTGGTGGGTGCCGCGCGGGTCGCCCCACAGTACCTCGCTGTCGCCCTCGTAGGGGGTGTAGCGCAGCTTCCACATGTTGTCCTCCCACTTCCACAGATGCGGCGAGCGGAAACGGTCGGCCAGGTGCATAAAGTATTCGCGGTCCATGCGGGGCTGCTCAAACAGCTGGCTGGCCCAGGGGAAATGCTGGCGGTCGAGCGACAGATATTGGAAAATTTCTTTCTCAAAGCGGTCGGGATACTCGCCGTCAAACTTCTTGCACAGTGCCTTGCCTTCGTCCAGTGTGATTTCCTCGTTGCGGATTTCCTGGGCGGCATCGTAGGTGGTGCGGCCGATGCCGTACTTGATGTAGGTGGTGTAATAGAAGAAGTCATCGATTTTATCATCGATGGAGTTGTACTTGGAGTAGGTGCCCTGGGTGCGCTCCGGCGCGGGGCGGAAGCCGCCGTGCTCGACGCTGTAATAGTATGCGCCCTGCGGATGCCACTTCTCGTAATAGCCCAAATACCGCACCTGGATATGGTTTTTCTCCAGGTTGGAGGTCTCGCTGGGCAGGTAGATGGCCAGGTCGGCCTTATCGACCTTGTAATCCTCCTCCAGCTGGCGCAAGCTGACGCCGCCCAGATAAATATGGTCGTAGTCGTTGACGGCGAAGAAATGCTCGTCACGCAAAGCGGAGTTGTTGTCGGCAATGGGGTTGCCGAACTCAGCCTCGTTCTCACCGTAGAACACCAGCGGGATGCCGAACTTGGCGGCCATCTTGGGGGCCAGCTGCTTCTGCCCCAGAATAAACGGCTGGAACGGATGGAACAGGTTCTCGGTAGCAAGGCGGGTCAGCAGGCGGTGGGTCATGCCGTTGGGGGTGCACAGGTAGTTGTCAAACCCGGCATGAATCCAGGCCTGCATGTTGTCCCAGCCCCAAGGGGTATAAATATGCGGCGCCCAGGTGACGGTCAGCGGGTGCATGCCGTACTTGTATTTCAGCAGATGGGCGGCGTAAAAGCTGTCCTTACCGCCGGAACCGGGCACCAGGCAGTCGTAGCTGCCATCGTTTTTGCGGTACTGGTCGCACAGTTCCCGCAGTTCCTTCTCACGCAGGGCCCAGTCAATCTGGCCGTTAGCTTTGTTATGGCAGGCATGGCAGGCATCGCAGACGCCGTCCTGCTGAATCACCATCGTTTTCTTGATGGACTTGATGGTATGCTCAAACTCATAGCAGGAGTTGGGCTTTTGGTTGCTCATCACGCACTCTTTGCAAAACTGCACGTGCTTGGGCAGGCCGTAGTAGGCCTCCCGCTGTTCCACCGGCAGGTCCGGTGCGTACTTGCTGTAATCGATTTCCACATAGCGGGGCATCTTTTCCATATTTCTACACTCCCATCGGCAAGATAAAAGAAAAAGGCGCCGTCCGATAGCAATGCTATCAGACGGCACCTTTGCCGTTTGTGGACATTATAGCACAGGTGCGGCGGTTATGCAAGAGGGCTGTTTATTCTGTCAGTGTTTTCTTTTGGAGGCACGGCGCAGATTCAGGCACAATTTACGCGCGGATCATTTCTCCATCAATAAACACAGCCCGCACCTCGGTCATGACCTCAAAGGGGCTTCCGTCGGTGATGACCACATCCGCATCTTTGCCCACTTCCAGCGAGCCAACACGGTCGGCCACGCCGATGTGCTCAGCAGCGTTCAGCGTGATGGCACGCAGTGCATCGAACGGGTCCATGCCCGCTTTGACAGCCATACCGGCACACAGCGGCAGATACTGCTGGGGGATGACCGAGTTGTCGGTGATGATGGAGACATGGCAGCCTGCCTTGGCCAGCACGCCGGGGGTCGCCCAGGATTTATTCTGCAGTTCAAACTTGCTGGCAAAGGTCAGACTGGGGCCGACGGCCATCGGCACGTTAGCCTCTTTCGCCAGTTCGTCCACGATCAAGTGGCCCTCGGTGACATGCTCCAGCGTCAGTCGCAGGCCGAACTCGTGGGCGATGCGCAGCGCGGTGAAGATGTCGTTGGCCTGGTGGGCGTGGGCTTTCAGGGGGATGGTGCCGTCCAGCACCGGCAGCAGAGCTTCCAGCTTTTGGTTGTAGGCAGGCATCTTGGTCACGTCGCCGTTGGCCGCCCGCTTGCGGGCGCCGTAGTCCCTGGCCTGGTTCAGCGCCCCGCGCAGGAACGCCGCCGTGGACATGCGGGTGGAGTCGCACTTGTCGCGGTAGCAGCGCTTGGGGTTCTCGCCAAAGGCGCACTTCATGGCCACGGGGTCCTTCACGATCATGTTGTCCACACGGTCGCCGATGGTTTTCATGGCCAAAAAGGTGCCGCCCAGCACGTTGGCGCTGCCCGGGCCGGTGCACACGCAGGTCACACCGGCTTTGCGGGCGTGGGCCAGGCTGGGGTCGCGGGGGTTGATGCCGTCGATGGCGCGCAGCTGCGGCGTCCAGATGTCGTTCATCTCGTTGTAATCGCAGCCCTCGTACCCGATGCCATAGCCGTCTAGGCCGATGTGGGTGTGGGCGTCCACAAACCCGGGAAATACCTGCAGGCCCGCCGCGTCGAACACCTCGGCGTCAGCGGTGGTGTCCAGATTTTCGCCAATGGTGGCAATTTTGCCGCCCGCCAGCAGCAAATCGACCTTGCGGGGTTCGCGGTGTACCGCGTCCTGCACCAGACCGCCGTGGATCAGGATGGTTTTTGTTTGCATAATTTGCCTCCGTTACACCGCAGGGGCGGATTCTATATACGCCCGCAGAGCTTTGCCCACTCCACGGGCGGATATGGAATCCGCCCCTACGGTCAAATTTTATCTCTTACACAGTAAAATCCAGGCAGGTGCGCACCGCGGTGTAGGGACGCACTTTGCCGTCGGCCACGGCCACATGGGCCGGGTGGACGGCATAGCCTTTCAGGGCCGCCTCATCGGTAAAGGTGGTGTCCAGCATCAGGTCCGCATTGGCAGAGCTGGGCAGCGCATCGATGTAAACGTGCACTTCCAGCAGCCCCGGGATCTGCCCGGCCAGCCCTTCCAGCCCGGCCTTGATGCCCGTCTTAACAGCGGTCTTTTCGGCCTCGGGCATGTCTTTCAGCTTCCACAAAATAACGTGACGTACCATTATTTGTTTTCCTCCCAAATCGGGTGCTTGAGCTGCCACTCGCCGTACTCGTTCTTCTCGAACAGGTCGCGGTTGTAGAACTTGTCCAGGATGGCCCAGAACTCACTCTCGGTGTAGCCGCAGAAATCGCAGAAGTCACGCACGCACAGCGGGTCCAGCTTGCCGTCGCGGGCCTTGATGATGGGGATAGCCTCCTCGCGGGTCATCATGCCGTAGCGGATGTAGCGGGCGGTGTAGTCGGTAGCGGCGGCGTGGCCGAACTTGGGGTACTTCAGCCAGCTGTGCACCAAGTAGGCGCGGGAGTCGATCTGGTCGAAGTTTTCGGCATGGTGGGTGCGGTCCCATTCGTGGGTCAGGTCGTGGAAGCCGTGGGCCTTGGCGATCTGGTAGTTTTTGTAGCTGTTCCAAGGCACAAAGTAGCTCATATAGAACGGGTCGAGCTTGGCGCGCTCTTCGGCGCTGGGAGCCAGCGTCAAGGAGAGGTCCTTCTCGGTCACGCCGTCGCCCAGCAGTTCTTCCATGGGCATGCCCACGGCCACGCCGTTCTCGATCTGATCCATGGCGGAGTAGGTCTCCTTGTCGGCGTTGCCGCCGTACTCAAAGCTGACGTTCTCGCCATAGCAGAGCATAGGAGTGTTGAACTTGGCCGCCATGTGCAGCGGGAAGGTGTAGATCAGGCGGTCGACGTACCAGGTCGGCTTGCCGTACTTTTCAAAGAATTTGCGCATCAGGACCTTCTGCACCTTGATGTTGGGCTTGCAGGAGATGATGGTGCAGCCGAATTCCTCGCTGATGTTTTTCAGGTTGTGGATACCGGCCTGGGTCATGGGGAAGTTATCCTCCACGCTGAACAGGATGGGGTTCATGTGCATGACCTCTTTCAGCATCCAGACCTGAAAGTGGCTGTCCTTGCCGCCGGAAACGGCAACGGCGCAGTCGTAACCGCCGGGGCCGTTCATGCCGCGGTACTTGTTACAGTATGCCTCAAACTCCTTGAAGCGGGCATCCCAGTCCACATTTTTGCGGTTCTCGTAATGGCGGCAGGCGCTGCACACGCCCTCGGCATCAAAAGTGATTCCCGGCCGGGTATCCGGCATCGTACATTTTTTGCAGTAACGCATAAGTTTCTCCTTTTTTATTGGTCAGAGTTTTGGTTCTCATTGGTTTTCGCATGTTCCGCGTCGGATGCTGCATGCATTGCTTCGGCGGAATCATACGTATATACCACATAACGGCCGTCATTGTACACTTCTGTACATCCACCGTGCTGAACAAGCGGTACTTCGTCTACCGGGCCATCTGTTTCTGTATCGATCAGAATAAACGGTTTTTCCGGGTCGCGGGTCAGGTGATAATCCGGCTGCAGCCATCCCTCATTATAATCATCACGGAGATTCGTGTACCAGATGTCTAACTTTCCGCTGGTAATTTCTGTCATGCAGCCGCCATTCCAGAAAGTCGCATATCCTTCAGAATAGCCATTATCTACCAGCCAATATGCGACTTTGTCAATTCCAACGCGCCCCAATGCGGGGTGCTCGATCTGTTGGCGCACCGTGTTTATGCCGCAAATGGAAAGTGCTCCTGCCAGCAAAAACGCCAGTGTGCGCCGTTCTCCCGGCAAATGCAGCTTTTCCGTTTTGATTTCAATAGCCATAACGGCAAAAGCCGCCGGCATACTGGGGAACCAGAAATATTGGCTGTACTCCTGGAAATAGGAGAACGAGATACCACAGACTGCAATCATGCTGCAAAGCAGCAACACCATAAAGCGCTCTGCTACTGCCAGGCTGCGGTAACGGAACAGCAGCCGCACAATGCAAAAGGCCAGCCAGATGCCGATCAAAAGTCCCAGGCCAGACGCAATGCCGCTGAAGTGGAAAACACCCACTCCGTCTGTATACCCAAATTCATGGAAATAATCCACAATGATCCGCTGCCGTTCAAATAAGCCATCCCGCGGGCGGCTCCAGGTAACGCCGCCAAAGGATTTAAAGCTATAGCTTTTTGCCAGGATCTTTGCGTTGATGACATAGCCAGCCATCGCCGCCACTGTGGTATACAGCGCACCTGCTAACAGCTGCATCTCCGTCCCGCAGGTCCGGCAAGCATCTTTCCAGTTAGTTTTCCCACAGCTGTTCAGAGCCATAACCGCCAGGAGCATCGTCGCCAGCAGGAACGGTGCCTGAAATACCATCAGGACCTTTACGCCGTTTAAGCCTGCCCCCAAAGCCGCCAGGCAAGCCAATACAGCACACAGCACTTTAGGCCTTCGGTTTTGCGCATGGATACTGCAAAAGACCAGCGCCAACGTCAGCATAGGCAAAAGCATGTGGATCAGATAATAGCCACCGTACATCGCATAGACGAGATAGCGCATACCAAAGGGCCAGATCAGCGCACCTGCCATCCAGGGGCCCAGGCTTCCCAACCCAATTTCCTTTGCCAGTAGCAGCGCCGCCGCAATAAAGACCAACAAGGCAATCGCCATGCCAAAGGTACGTGCCAGATGCCAATCATCCGGGAACAGCAGCAGCCCCAGGCGATAAAACCACTGCATATTTACAACGCGGAGTTCGGTTGAATAATACCAGCTGTGGCTTAAGATTGAGCCTTCCTGGTTCAGGATCTTGGTCAGCATCATTTCTGATGCCAGGTCAGAATCAACGATCCACTTACCCGGCACCAGCTGGAACCACATGTCCAGCACATACCCAGCCGCCAACCACAACCACGGCAGCAAGGCTCCTATTTTTTTAAGGCTGCTGCCTTTCATTTGCTTATCCATCCAATTCTCCCATTGCGATTTTTCTAACTTTAACTATACCCCATTTCTACGCAAAGCGCAAGCTGTCCGCAAGTAAAAGAGCGGAATCCTTTCAGGCCTCTTTTCTGCGCTTACTCTTTTTCCTTCTCATAGCACAAAGCAGCACAACCGCCGTCGCCACGCTTACCCCATCCGCCAGCAGCCAGCGCTTGGGTTCGCGGAAGGCTACCCGGATGGTGCCGCTGTAGTTGGCGGGCACCGTCACGCCTACCAGGCCGTTGACCGTCTTAAAGGCCGTGCCGGGGCCTTCCGTCACCGTATAGCCGGGATAATACAGCAGTGGCAGTTCCGCGTGCTGGTCCTGGCCGCTGGTTTCGGTGCAGGCCAGGGTTGTTACGCCGTTTTCCTGCTCTACGGAGGTAATCTCCACCGTGGTGACCTGTGCCGTGCTCTCGTAGCCGTTCTGGGTCTCGCTGGCACCGTCCGGCAGGTAGAGGCTGTCAAAGTACCAGCTCATGTTGAACTTTTTGTACTCGGAATACATCAGCTGTCCGCCGTCACCCAGGTAGGCAGCATCGGCCTGCTGGTCGCGGAAGAAAAGCGCCGCGCCGAAAACCGATACCCCCACAAGGAGCACCGCCACCGGCCGCGCATAGCCGACCTGCCGCAGCGCCGCCAACCCGCACATCGCCGCCAGTACCAGCAGCACCGTTGCCAAAGAAAGATACCGCCCCGGGAACTGGATTGCCACCAGGATACGCCCCACCACCGGGATGCGGCCCACGGCCTGCCACGGGAAAGTGTTCGTGCTCATCCAGCAGGCCAGCGCCGCAAACCCTGCAGCCCAAAGCCCCAGGCGGATACTGCGCCGCTCCGGCTGCTGCGGTTCCTCCTTGGCCCGCAGGGTCAGCCAGCACCACAGCAGCACAAACCCACCGGCCAACAATTCCGGGCCAAGGTTGTTGTGGTTTTTCTGCCAGCCGAACAGCTCTGCAATCCGCAGGCCGCTGTTTTTCACAATCTGGCCGCCATTTTCGGCACTGCCGGTATACATATTATTGTAGTCGCCGCTCAGCATCAGGGTCAGGAACGGCACCAGGAACCACAGATTCAGCAGCACCGTCAGCACAGCAGCCTTCAGCCATGTGAAGAACACTGCCTTGCTGAACGTCCGGCGGAACCGCATCAAGCAGAACACGGCTGTTGCCAGAACTGCCATCTCCAAGGACAGCAGATGCACCTGCAGCAGCATTCCAAAGGCCGCAACAAGTTCTGCGCAGGCCCGGCGCAGCCGCTTGCGGGTAAGCGGACGTTCCCCATACAATTCATACAGGGCAGCCGGAATCAGCGGCAGAAACGCCATGGCTGTGTACTCCCCCACCGCGCTGAGCCAGTAAATCTTATACAGATGATAGGTAGACAGCATATACAGGACGCTGCCCACCAGGGCCGTCTTGTTATGCCGGAAAATCTGCCGCAGGCTGAAAAAGGCAATGCCAGCCGTCAGCAGCTGGAGTGCCAGCAGATAGGTATGATACGCCCCCTGCACACTCATCCCCCATAAGCGCAGTACCGCCGGGAAGTACAGCAGCAGTTCGCCATAAAACAACGACGGTGCATAGCCGTAGCCATCCTTTGCCATGCTGTAAACGCGGACCGGGAACTGCCCCTCCCGCAGGCCCTGGGCAATGCCCTCAATACGGGAAAGATGGAACGACCAGTCCGCCCCCTGCAGTGCGCCGCTGTTGGTCATGGCCGGGGCGCAGGTCAGCACGGCCACTGCACACAGCACCCAAAGGCAGGCACACAGTTCAGCATCTGCCAGCCGCACCGGGCTGCCGGGTACGGTCAGCAGCAAAAAGGCATCCAGCAGCACAAACAGCAGCAGCCAGCCCGCCACACAGGCCCCCGCATACAGCATATCCTGTTCAATATGCACAGGCCCCAGCGTAAAGATACCGCCATCATTATGAGCTACCAACCGGACCGTTTCACTGTAGTCGCTGACATTCAGCGTCAGGGTGTCCTGCTGCTTTTTCACATTGACGCAGGGCTTTTCCCCGGTAACGGTACCCGCATCATACGAAGCAAAATACACGCAGGAGCGGCGCTCCACCCCCCCTCCCACACGCTGGGCACGTAGCGGTAATCCAGCGTCACCTTATAGTGCCCTTTGGGCAGGGTCATGGCCGGGGTTTGGAGGATGTCCTCGCCGTCGGTCATTTCGGTAACGCCGATGCGGCCGTCCTCGTCATAACCAATTTCTGACTCCTGGGCGATGTTTTCCCACTGGTCCGCCGTGAACGTATACGCAGCCGCCGGGCGCAGGGCTGCTGCCAAGGCAAAGCCTATTACCAGCAGCTCGGCTATCAGCAAGGCGATCACAGCCGGTTTACGCAGCAGTAAGCGCAGTTTTTCTTTCATACGGTAAATTCCCCTTACAGGCATACTTTTGTAGTTTCTACTATACCATTTTTCGTGAATTTTCTCAACCTATAAAACAGCGTAAACCACGGCAAATTGACGGGCTGATGCAAGCATCGGCCCCTACAGCAAAACACATGCATCAGCCCATACAAACAAAAGCGGGAACCCGCTTACCGCAGGCTCCCGCTTTATGGGTCGAAATATTAAAAGTTTTTCGCCAGGCCTTTTTTCAAAAAAGGCCGAAAATCCCTCGTCTTAGTCGACGATAATGCTCTTGCCGGTCATCTCAGCCGGGACGGGCAGGCCGATATAGGGCAGCATGGTGGGGGCGATGTCTGCCAGGCAGCCGCCCTCACGCAGCTTTACATCGCCAGCGCCAATGACGGCGAAGGGCACCACGTTGGTGGTGTGGGCGGTGAAGGGAGAACCATCGGGGTTCTTCATCTTCTCGGCGTTGCCGTGGTCGGCGGTCAGGAAGACCACGCCGCCAGCGTTCAGCACAGCGTCGGTGACCTCGCCCACGCACTTGTCAACAGCCTCGACAGCCTTGACAGCGGCGTCAAACACGCCGGTGTGGCCGACCATGTCGCAGTTGGCAAAGTTCAGGATGATGACATCGTACTTGCCGCTCTCGATGCGGGCCTTGCACTCGTCGGCAACCTCGTAGGCGCTCATCTCGGGCTTCAGGTCGTAGGTGGCAACCTTCGGGCTGGGGATGACCTTGCGGTCCTCGCCCTCGCAGGGCTGCTCGACACCGCCGTTGAAGAAGAACGTCACATGGGCGTACTTCTCGGTTTCGGCAATGCGCAGCTGGGTCTTGCCGTGGGCAGCCAGGTACTCACCCAGGGTGTTCTTCAGTTCGACCGGCGGGTAAGCCACTTCACAGTTGGGCATGGTGGCATCGTACTCGGCCATGCAGACATAGTTGACCTGCTTGCGGCCGCCGCGGCGCTCAAAGCCGGTGAAAGCATCATCGCAGAAGATGCGGGTCATCTGACGGGCACGGTCGGGGCGGAAGTTCATGAAGATAACGGTATCGCCATCCTGCACACGGCCGCCCTCGCAGGTGACAACGGGCACAACGAACTCGTCGGTCACATCGGCAGCATAGCTGGCCTCGATAGCCTCGGCAGCGTTGGCGGCGTGGTTGCCCTCGCCGTAAACAAAGGCAGCGTAGGCTTTCTCCTCGCGGTCCCAGTTATTGTCACGGTCCATGGCGTAGTAACGGCCAGAAACAGAGGCGATCTTGCCGATGCCCAGTTCGTCCAGCTTGGCCTGCAGGTCAGCCAGGAAGCCCTTGCCGCTGTGGGGGTCGGTGTCACGGCCGTCCATGATGCAGTGCAGGTAGACGTCCTTGGCACCCAGGTGCTTGGCCATCTCCAGCACGCCGTACCAGTGGTCGGCATGGCTGTGGACGCCGCCGGTGCCGACCAGACCCATCAGGTGGATGGCCTTGCCGGCATCGATGGCAGCTTTCATGTTCTTGACCAGCACGGGGTTCTTGAGCATCTCACCGTCCTTGATGGACTTGGTGATGAGGGTCAGCTGCTGGTAGACGATGCGGCCAGCGCCCATGTTGGTGTGGCCGACTTCCGAGTTGCCCATCTGGCCCTCGGGCAGGCCGACGGCCATGCCGCTGGCCTGGATGGTAGTCATGGGATAGTTGGCAAAGATCTTGTCCAGGTTGGGCTTATTGGC
>UMEN01023692.1_pt1 | contig 10759 bp, 10 predicted proteins | sample 1964751 | NCBI WGS metagenome assembly UMEN01 (sample SAMEA4836020, study PRJEB28245) | human gut metagenome | biome: gut microbiome; material: fecal sample | place: Denmark | collected 2008
TAGGTATCATAATAAAAATAAGGTAAAAGTCGTCAGGGCAGAAAGGAAAGTTGATATGAATTTTTCACAGCTTGGAAAGATACAGGAATTAAAAGGACATATGGATACATTTCGCAGAAATCATCCGAAGTTTCCAATGTTCTTAGGAGCAGTAGCTCAGAATGCAGTTGAGGAAGGCACAATCATCGAGATCAATGTGACATCACCGAACGGAGCTCATTACGAGACAAATCTGAAGCTTCGTGCAGAAGATCTGGAATTTATCCGTGCACTGCAGGAGATGGGAAAATAAAAAATATAAGAAAATTTAAAAAAGTACTTGCATATTTAAAAAGAGTATGATAAGATACTACTCGTGTCAGAGATAAGACACGAAATGCGGGTGTAGTTCAATGGTAGAACACCAGCCTTCCAAGCTGGATACGTGGGTTCGATTCCCATCACCCGCTTTTTTGTTGCCCTGATTTTGGAGGGCAGAATCAAAGTTGTACAGAAATAGCGCGAAGCATTTTCCATAGATTCGGTTTTGATAAACCGGATAAGGAAAGTGCTTTTTTTCAATTATTTTTGTACTATTTTTTCGTCTTGTTAACGTTGTTTCTTATATGGAGTTGTGCTATACTTTAAGAAATATTTTTGGGGTTACACTGAGCAGTAACACATTTTGGGGAAATTACAGAGGAAGAGGTAGAAAGATGAATTTTTTGGAAGAAAGAATTGTAAAAGACGGTATTGTAAAAGAGGGCAATGTTCTCAAGGTTGACAGTTTCCTGAATCATCAGATGGACATTAAGCTTTTGAATCAGATGGGTGCAGAATTCAAGAAGAGATTTGCTGACAAGAACATCAATAAGATTCTTACAATAGAAGCTTCCGGTATAGGAATCGCCTGTATCGTAGCAGAACACTTTGATGTACCGGTCGTATTTGCAAAGAAGTCCCAGAGCATCAATTTAGACGGCGAGATGTATGTAGCAGAGGTTGAATCTTTCACACATAAGTGTAAGAATAATGTGATCGTTTCACAGAAGTTCCTTTCAGAGGATGATCATGTACTTATTATTGATGATTTTCTTGCGAACGGATGTGCACTGCAGGGACTGATTCAGATCGTTCAGTCTTCAGGAGCTACAGTAGAAGGTATCGGAATTGCAATTGAGAAAGGATTCCAGTCAGGCGGAAGAATCATCCGTAATCTTGGATTTCAGCTGGAGTCACTGGCAATTGTGGACGGAATGGACGCTTCTACGGGTCAGATTTTCTTCAGAGAGCAGAATGCAGAGAACTAAAAGACCAATATTTTTAAAAAAGCTATAGTAAGCTTAAGAAAATCTTTTGAAACATATAAAAGCCTCCTTTAGATTTACAGAGTATTCTGTAGATATATAAAGGAGGTTATTTTTTTAGGAGGAAACAAAATGGAGATCAATCACGTATTAATTGTAGAGGATGATAAAGAGATTAGAGAAGGTGTACAGATTTATCTGCAGAGTCAGGGATATAAGGTGTTTCAGGCAGCAGACGGCATCGAAGGCTTAGAAGTCCTTGAGAAGGAAGAAATCCATCTGGCAATCATTGACATCATGATGCCACGTATGGATGGGATTCGTATGACGATGAAGTTGCGCGAGAAATACGATTTTCCTGTAATCATGTTGTCAGCAAAATCAGAGGAAGTTGATAAAATCACAGGGCTCAACATCGGAGCGGATGATTATGTGACAAAGCCGTTTACACCGATGGAACTGATGGCGCGTGTGAACTCTCAGCTGAGACGTTACCGAAGATTCCTGGAGAAGCTCGTACCACAGGAGAATGTACATGTGATCGGAGGACTTGAGATCAATGAGGATACAGTAGAAGTCACAATGGATGGCAATCCGGTGAAATTAACTCCGATCGAGTACAAGATTCTGCTTCTTTTGGCAAAGAATCCGGGAAGAGTCTTTTCATCCGAAGAGATTTACGAAAGAGTATGGCAGGAAAAGGCAATTAATACAGATACGATCATGGTACACGTAAGAAATATTCGGGAGAAGATTGAAATCGATCCGAAGAAACCAAAATATTTAAAGGTGGTGTGGGGTGTTGGATACAAACTTGAAAAGCAATCGTAAGATAAGAACAATTATAACGATAGTAATTCTTAGTTTATTCGCAGCAGGTGTTGTGGAAAGTTATTATGTGGTAAGAAAAAATATCGCATCAACATTTACAGTAGAAGATGATGTTGAAGAGTGTATTGAGCGAATGGACTATTCCCTTGCGATAGGAAATCGCCTTCTCTATAGCGAGGTCACAGATGCGATGGATGCATCGGAACAGATGGAATTAATGTCAGACAGTGCATTCTCTCTTTTTAAAAAATATATGGATTATCAGATCTTTGACAAAGAAGGGAATCCCTTGCTTGAAGGAAATGACGACCAGACAAACGAGGCTTTGAAGTCAGATAATTCTTATGTTCTCAAAATCGAATATAAGTATGGCACATCCGGAACAATGTCAAATGTAACAGTTAGCGGTACGAAACTGTCACCGGAAGAAGCGTACGATGTGGAGAAAGATCTGTCTTATTATTGTATGGATGCAGATCTTGAGGATCAGATTGACGATGAAGAGCAGACAAACGGAATCAGTATCGTTTATGGGATGACAGATGCAAATTATGATGAATTCATTTCTGCAAATCAGGAGGAAGACGAGTATGTGGATTATAATTATTCCGTGTTCTGGAGTTCCGCTGCACTCTTCTTTTTAGGAGCTCTGCTTGCAGCATTACTTCTTCCATGTATTCCGAAAGTTGGAAGATACGAAGGAAAATTATTCCGTATGCCATTCGAACTTGCAGTGATTCTGGGGATTTCTGCATTGGGTATAGGCTATGATGCATTTGCAGGTTTAGTATACTGGTCTTTTGAGAACTATCACCCGTCAGGAAATATTATGTGGAATACGATCAGTATGCTGGGAATCAACTGGGGTATCTGGTTCTGCCTACTGGGAGTTTTCTTCTGTGTGGCAGAGAGTCTTCGACTTATATTTACAGAGGGAAGAAATTACTGGGAAGAACACACAATAGTAGGAATGCTGATCCGTTGGGGAAAGGAAAATCGTGGTGAAGTACATGAAAAGAGACATTTATTGAAGAAAGCATGGAAAGATATGAAAGCATTTTTGCATCATCAATATGAAGCAATTCTTCAGATGGATCTGCGGGATAAAGGAAATAAAGGAATCCTCAGAATCGTGATCCTGAACTTTCTTCTGCTCTTAGTAGTGAAATTATTTTCTTACAGCATAGGACTGATACCATTAATTGTTTATTCTATCATTTTATTCTTTGTAATGAAGAAAGTGCTAAATGGAATCAAGAAGAAATATCAGCTTCTGCTTAAATCAACGAATCAGCTGGCAGAAGGACAGCTAGATCTTCCAATCGAAGGTGATGTTGGAATCTTCCGTCCGATTCAGGATGAATTAAAGAAGATTCAGAGCGGATTCAAGAAGGCGGTGGATGAAGAAGTGAAAAATGAGCGTATGAAGACAGAGCTTGTGACAAATGTCTCTCATGATCTCCGTACGCCGCTGACAGCAATCATTACTTACATTGATCTTTTAAAGAATGAAAAAGACGAAGAAAAGAGAAAAGAATATACAGAAGTACTTGAGAGAAAATCTCTTCGTCTGAAAGCCCTGATCGAGGATCTCTTTGAGATGAGTAAGGCAGCAAGTAAGACAATCCAGATGAATTACATGAAAGTGGATCTCGTAGGACTGATCCGTCAGGCGGAGCTTGAGAATGAGGAAAAGATTAGAGAAGCACATCTGGAATTTCGTTGGAAACTTCCGGAGGACAAAGTAGTTCTCTGGCTGGATAGTGAAAAAACATATCGAATTTTTGAGAACTTGATTGTTAATATTACAAAATACGCAATGCCGCATACGAGAGTTTATATAGAAATGAATGAGCGGCCGGATGACGTGCAGATTTTTATGAAAAATGTTTCCGCAGGGGAATTGAATTTCAATACAGAGGAGATCACGGACCGTTTTGTAAGAGGAGATTCTTCAAGAAATACCGAAGGATCTGGACTTGGCCTGGCAATTGCCAAGAGCTTTGCACAGCTACAGCATGGTAATTTAAATATTACAACAGAAGCAGACCTGTTCAAGGCGGAGATCATACTTCCTAAATTGGAGATGAGCGAGAAAAAAGAAGATTAGGGACTGGAAAATGTTGTAAAAGAATAGTATTCTTAGAATAGATGGAACTTTACAGAATATGTTAGGAAGAATGATTCAGGAGGAATAAACCATGAGATATGAAATCAAAGGTGATACCCTTCCGGTAGTAATCTGCTATCTGGAGAATGGAGAAAGAATGATTACAGAACGCGGTTCTATGAGTTGGATGTCTCCGAATATGAAAATGGAGACGACTTCCAACGGAGGAATCGGAAAAGCATTTGGAAGAATGTTTTCAGGCGAGGCACTGTTCCAGAACCGTTATACAGCAACGGGAGGTAATGGGATGATCGCATTCGCATCCAGTTTTCCGGGACAGATTGTAGCACGCCAGATTGCACCGGGACAGGAGTTGATCGTACAGAAGTCAGGATTTCTCGCTTCAGAAGAAGGTGTTGATCTTTCTATTTTCTTCCAAAAGAAATTCGGAGCAGGATTCTTCGGCGGAGAAGGGTTTATCATGCAGAGACTTTCGGGAAATGGAATAGCATTTCTTGAATTTGATGGACATGTGGTAGAGTATGAACTGAGACCGGGACAACAGATTGTAGTAGATACCGGATATCTTGCAGCAATGGATGCAACTTGCAGCATGGAGATTCAGACAGTACCGGGACTTAAGAATATGGTATTCGGCGGTGAAGGTGTGTTCAATACAGTTGTTACCGGACCTGGACATGTATGGCTTCAGACAATGCCAATCTCCAGCGTGGCAGGAGAACTTCTGAGATATATGCCGGCTGGAAAATAAAGGATGAAAAAAGGACAGGATACTTTCGAATGAAATGTTAGATAAAATGAAAGTGTCTTGTCCTTTTCACTGCGTAAACAGTAATGTTTTGCATATCAGATAGTGTTAATTATTTACCTTCTCAAGATTGCGCAGATGCAGATATACGGTATTCTTACTGATTCCCAGCGCTTCGGCAATCGTGACGACGGCATCCTTTAGATTAAAGATTCCCTGCTGGTAAAGTCGGAAAATGATTTCTTTATTCTTATTTGTGCTCGATATTGCTGAATCCATCAACACTTCTTGACGAACGGTTTGAATGGTCTGCTCAAGAAGATCAGAACTGCTCTGGGAAAATGTCTCATGAATCTGACCGGAGACTGTGAGACCGTCAGAATCAGATGGAATCGGAACAGCAAAGTTGCAGAAGAAATCTGCCATTGTTGTATTCATATAAAAGTTGATACAGAGCAGTCCGATAATTCTGTCCTTCTCTCCTTTGACAGGAATTGTAGTTGACTTCAGCGGTTCTCCTTTTACATTTGTGGAAAAATAAATAACACCATGGTCATTTTCTTCATTTCGACGGATCTGCTCGAGCATCTTCAACGCAAGGTCGGTAATCGGTGCACCTTCGGTACGTCCTGTGTGATATCCGTTGATGACCTTGATTGCAGAGTGTTCATAATCTTCCAGACTGTGAAGGACAATCTCGTATCCATTTCCAAGATAATTGGAAAGTCCATCGAGTGTCTGACAGTATGAGTGCAGAATCTTTTTGTCAAGTGAAGTTAATTTTAAATTTCCGGTTGGCATAATCATGCGTCCTTTCTGTCTGTGTGAAAGATATCCAGTTTTGTTCGGTCAAAACAGACAAATAGTATATTGATGGTTTTATTTTATCATGGATATGCTTGTTTGTGTGAAAAAGAAGTCAATGAAAAATAGTTAAGTGAATGAAATTTTATTGACTAAACGATTTTAACGTTATATAATTTCATTAAGAACTTATAATTTCAATAAATCAGGAGGTAGAATTCAATGAAAACAATTTCAACACCAAAGGCACCAGCTGCAATCGGACCATATTCTCAGGCAAAGGTAGTTAACGGAATGTTATACGCTTCAGGCCAGATCCCGATCAACCCGGCTACAGGTGATGTAGATGCCACAACAATCGAAGGACAGACAGAGCAGGTTATCGCTAACATCGCTGCTGTTCTCGAAGAAGCTGGATCAAGCTTTGACAATGTCGTAAAGACAACATGCTTCCTTGCAGATATCGCTGATTTCGGAGCATTCAACGGAGTATACGAGAAATACTTCACAAGCAAACCAGCTCGTTCATGCGTAGCAGTTAAGGATCTTCCGAAGGCTGTTCTCGTTGAGATCGAGATCTTAGCTGTTGTAGAGTAATTCTTATAGCTAGTAGAGAAAATGAAAAAATAACACTGCGCTGTGAGGCGAGGTGTGAATAGAAAAGGAGTCCATGGAAATGCGATATGTCGCATACCATGGACTCTTTTTGTTACTGTTCACACAATGTGTGACCAGCAACGCATCTCGCCATTTTAAATCGCCTTTGGCGATGGGGCGAGATGCATTCAAGCCAAAACATGCATCCTCCGTGTCAATCAGCGAAGTGATTGACACGGGAGTGAACAGTAACCTCCTTTTTACTTATTCAAGGAATCTCCTCGGTCTACCACAACATGATATCCGACAGACTCCATTCTTTGGGCCAGGCAGTTCTTGCACTGTGCCGATTCATCACCGGTGCAGATCTTGTTATCATAAAGCAGATAATCTTTGCGAACTTCTGTTGGAGAAAGGTTTGGCATAACGACATTAGCTCCTGCGAGAATTCCCTGTTCCCTTCCGGTGGGAGAAATCGTACCGAGGGCGGTTGTTGCCGGGAGAAGTACTTTCGGTAGCATAAGACGGATCAGCCCAAGCAGATAAAGTGTCAATTCCAACGTTCCGGCAGGTTCCTCAGCAAACTGTGTGTCGTGGTGAGGGATAAACGGACCAATCCCAACCATATGCGGATTCAATTCTTTTAAGAAAAGCATATCATCAGCAAGATTCTCAGTTGTCTGGAAAGGTGCACCGACCATGAATCCGGTTCCAATCTGATAGCCAATCGATTTTAAATCCCACAGACAGTTTTGACGGTGACGCGCACTTAAGGAAGCAGGATGAAGCATGCGGTAATGTGCTTCATCATAAGTTTCATGACGAAGTAAATAGCGGTCAGCACCGGCATCAAATAAAGTCTGGTATGCATCATGTTCCATCTCTCCAACAGAAAGCGTGATCGCACAGTCCGGCCAGTTCTTATGGATGTCAGAGACAATATCAGCCAGACGCGGAACCGTGAACCAGCCATCCTCTCCACCTTGAAGAACGAAGGTGCGGAAACCAAGTTCATAACCGGTTCTGCAACAGTTAAGAATCTCTTCTTTGGTAAGACGGTAGCGATGTGCATTCAGATTACTTTTGCGGATACCGCAGTAATAACAATCATTACGACAATAGTTAGTGAATTCAATTAGTCCGCGGACATAAACATTATGTCCATAGTGAGTGATTCGTACTTCGCGCGCATTTTCAAATAAATAGTCGGCAAGTTCAGGGGTTCTTCCGTCAATTAGCCGAATCCATTCAGTTTTAGAGAGAGTCTGTGTATCTCGTAATTTATTTATCGATTCTTTCAGATCAGAAGTCTGTGATGTTTCATAATTACTCATTCGTTCTCGAAGTCCTCCTTCAGAAAAGTTATTCCCATTATAACACGGGAAGCAGGAACTGTTTACCGAAAAGAACTGTACAAGGTAAAAAAATATGTTAGAATAACGGTAGTGTACAACATAAATTGCTTCAAGGGAGTGATCAGATATGGCAGAAGTTAGAAAGCACATTGTTTTTCACGGTCGTGTACAGGGTGTTGGGTTCCGCTATACAGCGAAATATCTGGCGAATTCACTAAATCTGGTTGGCTGGGTTCAGAACGAATGGGATGGAACCGTTACAATGGAAGTTCAGGGACGCGAATGGCTGATCAATGAACTGCTAAAAGGGCTGAACAGAAATCAGTTTATTACAATCGACTGGATGGACACAGAAGAAATTCCATTAGAGGATGAGAAAAAATTCTGGGTGAGAGACGGATACATGTAGATAAAAGGTTACTGGACACGGTTCTTAGAACAGTAATGGTAAAAGAAAAGGAGACTTAAGATCATGAAATTAGGATTTATCGGAACAGGAAATATGGCAGGAGCAATCATGGGCGGAATCATTAAAAAGGGAATTATTGCCCCGGAAGAGATCATCGGTTCAGATATTATGGAAGCAGGACGTGAACGTGCGAAAAAAGAGCATGGAATTCATGTGACAGCAGATAATATAGAAGTAACACAGAAAGCAGAAGTATTAGTTCTCTCTGTAAAACCACAGTTCTATGCACAGACAATTGCTGAGATCAAAGATGCAGTAAGAGAAGACCAGCTGATTATTACAATCGCACCGGGCAAGACTCTCGCATGGCTCGAAGAGCAGTTTGGAAAGAAAGTTAAGATTGTAAGAACAATGCCGAATACACCAGCATTAGTTGGAGAGGGAATGACAGCGGCATGCCCGAATGATGCAGTGACAGAAGAAGAAAAGAACTATGCACTGGAGCTTCTTAGTTCTTTTGGTAAAGTAGAAATCGTGCCGGAGCATTTGATCGATGCAGTTGTTGCAGTCAGCGGAAGTTCGCCGGCATATATCTTTATGATGATCGAGGCAATGGCAGACGGAGCGGTAGCTGAGGGAATGCCTAGATCACAGGCGTATCAGTTCGCAGCACAGGCAGTACTTGGAAGTGCAAAGATGGTACTCGAGACAGGAAAGCATCCGGGAGAACTGAAAGATATGGTATGTTCACCGGCAGGAACAACGATTGAGGCAGTACGTGTACTTGAAAAATTTGGACTTAGAAGCGCAGTGATCGAGGCAGAGAAAGTTTGCGCAGATATGTCCAGAAATATGTAAGAAGTGATTGAAACATATTACAGTTTAGCGTAAATGAAAAAATGAATTACAGCAATCAGAAAATGTAGAAACAGTTTGTTGGGAAAGGAGAAATATGGGAATTTATGATATTGGAATCATCGGTGGCGGAACTGCAGGGATGACTGCGGCTATCTATGGCCAGCGTGCAGGAAAGCAGACCGTACTCTTCGAGGGAACAACCATCGGCGGTCAGATCACATCTTCTCCGAATGTAGAAAATTATCCGGGAATTGCAAGTGTGAGCGGCAGTGAATTCTCTATGAATCTGATGGATCAGGCAGTAAAGCTGGGAACACAGACCATAATGGAGCAGGTGACAGGTATTCGTGAAGAAGCGGATTATAAAGTGATTGTAACAACGGAAAAAGAATATGAATGCAAAAGCATTATTCTTGCCACTGGTGTGACACACCGCCATCTTGGAGTTCCGGGAGAGGAACGTCTGACAGGTGCAGGAGTTTCATACTGTGCGACTTGTGATGGAATGTTTTTCCGGGGAAGAGAAGTTGCAGTTGTCGGAGGTGGAAGTACAGCACTCCAGGATGCAGAATTTCTGTCAAATTACTGTAGCAAAGTTTATCTGATTCACAGAAGAGACGAATTCCGGGGAGAAGATCAGATTGTAAAACGTCTGCAAGAGAAAGAAAATGTAGAGTTTATCTTAAATACAACTGTTCAGGAAATCCGTGGAGAGCAGATGGTGGAAAGTCTGCGGGTTTTGAATAAAGTAACAGGAGAAGAATCAGAACTTGCTGTTTCCGGAATTTTTGTAGCTGTTGGACAGATTGCACAGAATGAAAAATTTGCTGATGTTGTTCAGTTAGATGAGGGTGGATTTATTGTTGCCGGAGAAGATTGCAAGACGTCAGAAGCGGGAATCTATGCAGCAGGAGACTGCCGGACAAAAGAAGTACGTCAGCTTACAACAGCGGCAGCGGACGGTGCAGTAGCTGCACTTGCCGCATGTAAATATATAGCAGATGTTGCTGAAAAATAAGATTATGATGTTTTAAGTATGTAATTGCAATTCGTAATCTACAACCAGACAGAAAAGAAAAAACAAGTACCACAATTAGTAGTTACTGATTGTGGTACTTGTCTGAGTTAGAAACAAACATTCAATATTAATCTACGAACATCTTCATTCCCATCCATTGTTTCATATGTTCAATCATCTTTTCATCAGGTTCAATATAAACACAAGTCATTTTCTGATTGATCGGGATCATGATTGCGAAAACCTTTGCATTTGCATTTCCGGATGAAAAGTCGCAAGTTGTTTCCGGATGATAAGAATCCAGTCGATGAGATCCTTTTGGTGCAATAATCTCAGCATTCTGAATATCCAGATTCATTTTGGATTTTCTTTTCTCTTTGCTGTAAATTGCATCAATCTCCAGATCGTGGTTCAGAAGGGAATATTCATACTCCACATTTAAGAGTGGAAATGCAAAATAATAAGCAAGCAAAGCCAGGACTGCTGCAAGAGCAAAAGCAAAGAATCCAAGAAATGGCATTCCTCCGATTGCGATTGCAACGATCACAACAATAATAAGAATACGGATAACAAAATCCATTGGTTTTGATTTTCTGGCTACAATATGTTCACATAATGCGTCATTCATAAGTTATAAGTCCTTTCTTATATATTATATATTATAGTAACTGTTCAGAGTCAACCTCCAAAATGCTACGCATTTCGTCGGTGTGGCGTATCCG
>UMEN01008141.1_pt1 | contig 10751 bp, 8 predicted proteins | sample 1964751 | NCBI WGS metagenome assembly UMEN01 (sample SAMEA4836020, study PRJEB28245) | human gut metagenome | biome: gut microbiome; material: fecal sample | place: Denmark | collected 2008
CACCGGCAGCTCCTGGAGGAAGACCGGGAAGGGCGAGCCGTTGAAGGCCCCCTTCAGGGTGTTGCTGACGGCCACGTAGGTGCCCTCCCGCACCCGCATAAATTCACCGATGTACTGGCCCACGCCGGTGCCGAAGATGGTGAGGGCCAGGCCGGTGACGTTCTGGTTGGCCCGGAGGGTGATGGTGAGGAAGCTGAAGAGCAGGGCAGCCAGCGCGCCGGCCAGGAAGGAGGCGGCGATGGCGATGACCACCGCCAGGGGGGCGGACACCGCCGCGCCCGCCAGCTTCTCATAGTAGAACGCCGCGCCCAGGCCCAGGGCGCCGCCCATGAACATCATGCCCTCGACGCCCAGGTTCAGGTTGCCCGACTTCTCGGTGAGGATTTCGCCGCTGGTGCCGTAGAGCAGGGGCGTGCCGTAGAGGACGGCGGCCGTGATCAGGTTGAGCAGAAAGGTCATTTCGCCGCCTCCTTCCTCTTGTGGCGCTCCTCCGCGCCGCGGAAGACCAGCTTATAGTTGATGAAGAACTCGCACCCCAGCATGAAGAAGAGGAGCACGCCGGTGATGACGTCGGAGAGGGACGCGGGGATACCCATCTGGGTGTTGAGGGTGTCCGCGCCCTTCTGGAGGACGGCCAGCAGGGCGGATATGCCCACCATGGCGAAGGGGTTGAGCTGGGCCAGCCAGGCCACGGTGATGGCGGTGAAGCCCGCCCCGGCGGCTACGCCGGAGTACAGGGTGTTGTTGGCGCCGGAGACCAGCAGGAAGCCCACCACGCCGGCGATGGCGCCGGAGAGGAACATGGTGCGCATAATGACCCAGCCCACGTTCATGCCCGCGTACCGGGCGGTGTTCTCACTCTCGCCGATGACGGCGATCTCATAGCCGTGCTTGGTGTATTTCATGTAGAGGAACATGAACACCGTCAGGGCCAGCACCACGATCCAGCCGCAGTACACGCCGGCCACCCGGGGCAGGCAGGCGTTGGAGGCGAACTGCTCAATCTGCTGGCTGCCCCGGGGGATCTTCTCCCACGGGCCGCCCTGGAGCCACTTCACCACGCCGATGATGATGTAGTTCATCATCAGGGTGAACAGAGTCTCGTTGGTCCCCCAGCGGGCCTTGAAGAAGGCGGGCACCAGCGCCCACAGGCCGCCGCCGATGGCGCCGGCGGCGCACATGAGGAGCAGCAGGGGCACCTGGGGGATGGAGTCGGCCCAGAAGAGGGCGAAATAGGTGGCGCACATGGCGCCGGCGGTGATCTGTCCCTCGGCGCCGATGTTCCAGAAGCGCATCTTGAAGCAGGGGGCAATGGCCAGGGCGGTCCCCAGCAGGGGGATGAAGTTCTTCACGGTCTGCCGGATGCCGGAGGTCTTGCCCAGGGCGCCCTCCACGATGATGGCGTAGCCCTGGATGGGGTTGTTGCCCGAGAGCAGGATCACCAGGCCGCCCACCACCAGGGCCAGCAGGATGGCCGCGATGCGGATGCCCCACTGGCCCGCGCCGGCCATGCCGTCCCGCTTGGCCAGGCGGATCAGGGGTGTTTTGCCGCTGCTATGCACGCTCGCCCGCCTCCTTTCCGCCGCCCACGTGGGTCATGTAGAGGCCCACCTCTTCCTTTGTGGTATTCCGGCCGTCCACGATGCCGGAGCCCTTGCCGCCGCAGAGTACCAGGATCCGGTCGCACAGCTCCAGCAGCACGTCCAGATCCTCCCCCACCAGGAGCACGGCCACTCCCTTCATCTTCTGCTGGTTGAGCAGGCCGTAGATGGTGTAGGACGAGTTGATGTCCAGGCCCCGGACGGGGTAGGCGGTCATAAGCACGGTGGGGGTGGAGTCGATCTCCCGGCCCACCAGCACCTTCTGCACGTTGCCGCCGGAGAGCCGGCGCACCGGGGTGCCGACGCCGGGGGTGACGATCTCCAGCTCGTCAATCAGCCGCTGGGCCAGCGCCCGGGGGGCCTTGCGGTCCACGAAGGGGCCCTTGTGCTCCCGGTAGGTCTTGAGCATCATGTTGTCCACCATGTCCATGCCCGCCACCAGGCCCATGCCCAGGCGGTCCTCCGGCACGAAGGCCAGGGACACGCCCACACGGCGGATCTGCATGGGGGTCTTGCCCACCAGCTCCTCGCCGTCCCGGTCTACGGGGACGTGGTAGCCGGCAATGTCGCTGTTGGGGTGGGGCGGGTAATAGAGCACGCTGCCCGCCTCCGCGGCCTGGAGGCCGGCGATGGCCTCCAGCAGCTCCTTCTGGCCGGAGCCGGCGATGCCCGCAATGCCCAGGATTTCGCCGCCGAAGGCCTGGAAGGACACGTCATCCAGGGTCTTGATCCCCTCGTGATCCCGGCAGGTCAGGCCCTTGACCTCCAGGCGGAGATCCCGGTACTTGGCCTCCGGCCGGTCGATGTTCAGGCTCACCGCCCGGCCCACCATCATCTCGGTGAGCTTCTGGGGGTCGGTGTCGGCTGTGTGGACGGTGCCGATGTACTTGCCCTTGCGGAGGACGGCCACCCGGTCGGAGAGGGCCATAACCTCGTGGAGCTTGTGGGTGATGATGACGATGGCCTTGCCGTCGGCGCGCATGTTACGCAGGACGGCGAAGAGCTTTTCCGTCTCCTGGGGGGTGAGGACGGCGGTGGGCTCATCCAGAATCAGGATGTCCGCCCCCCGGTAGAGCACCTTGAGGATCTCCACCGTCTGCTTCTCCGACACCGACATGTCGTAGACCTTTTTGCCGGGATCGATGTCAAAGCCGTACTTTTCGCTGATCTCCTTCACCCGGCGGGCGGCGGCCCGGAGATCGAAGGCCCCCTTCCCCTCCAGGCCCAGGACAATGTTCTCCGCCGCGGTGAACACGTCCACCAGCTTGAAGTGCTGGTGGATCATGCCGATACCCAGGGCGTAGGCGTCCCTGGGGGAGCGGATGGTGACCTCCCTTCCCCCCACCTGGATGTGCCCCTCGTCGGGGAAGTAGATGCCGGAGATCATGTTCATCAGGGTGGTCTTGCCGCTTCCGTTCTCCCCCAGCAGGGAGAGGATCTCCCCCCGCTTCACCTCCAGATCAATCCCGTCGTTGGCCACGACGCTGCCGAAGCGCTTGGTGATCCCCTTGAGCTGGATCGCGCTGACCTGTTCCAAACCCAGCCTCCTTTCCCGGCCCCCGCGGGGCCGAAGCGTTCTCTTCTCTCGCACTCGCTGCTTCTTGCGGCAAAGGCCCCCGGCGCGGTCGCGGGGGAGAAATCCGGGGCCGGCCCGCCTGGGCCGGCCCCGCCTTTGCTTCCGGTTTGATCTTTTGTTTACTCCTCGGTGATGCCGTCGATGACGTAGCAGAACTGAGGTGCGGACAGGCCGCCCTCCTGGCTCAGGTCGGATTCGGGGAAGAACTCGCCCTCACCGATGCTCCACACCTCGCCGTCAGGATTCTGGGCCGGGTGGCCGGACAGGGGGCCGGCGAACACGTGCAGGCCGCCCGCCAGATCGGCCTCCGCCTTTTCCAGCGCCTCCTCAGTGCCGGGGGCGGCAATGGCGGTGTTCAGCTCGGTCAGCTTGACGGAGCCATCGGCGTAGCCGGCAGTCCAGTCCTGGTCAAAGCTCTCACCGTTGGCCACGGCGGAGATGGCATAGACGAAATAGGGCGTCCAGTCCACGCGGCAGGAGATGAGGCTGGCCTCGGGGGCCACGCCGGTCATGTCGTTGTTGTAGCCGCAGTGGAACACGCCGGCGTCCTGGGCGGAGGTGGCGGGGGTGGTGTTGTCGGAGTGCTGGGAAATGAGCACGCAGCCCTCGTCGGCCAGGGCGGAGGCGGCGGCGGCCTCCTGGGGCGCGTCGGACCAGGAGTTGACGTACTTGACCTTCATGGTGACAGAGGGACACACGCTCTTGGCGCCCTGGTAGAAGGCGGTGTAGCCGGAAACCACCTCAGCAAAGGGGAAAGCGGCCACGTAGCCAATGACAGCCTCCTCGGCGGTGATGGTGCCCTCGTCGATCATCTGCTGCAGCTTCATGCCGCCGGCCACGCCGGCCAGGTAGCGGCCCTCGTAGATGTTGGCGAAGGCGTTGTGGGTGTTGTCCAGATCGTCCACGGCAGAGGCCTGGTTGGTACAGGAGATGAACTCGATTTCGGGGTAGTCGGGGGCCACCTTCAGCATAAAGGGCTCGAAGCCGTAGGAGTTGTTGATGATAATATCACATCCATCCTCGGCCAGCTCGATGTTGGCGTCCTCGCAGCCGGAGTCCTCCAGGATATTTTTCTTGTAGCTCCACTCCACGGTAATGCCCCGCTCGGCCAACTGGGCGGTGGCCTCCTCCACGGCCTTCATAAAGTTATAGGTATAACCCTGGTCGTTCTCGTCGCCGATGCAAACCATGCCCACCTTGACGGTTTTACCCTCGGCGGAGGGCTCACCAGTGCCGTCAGTCACCGGGGTGGTCTCCCCGCCGGCCGGGGTGTTGGCGGAGCCCTCGTCCCCGCTGTTGCCGCAGGCGGCCAGTCCAACAGACATAGCGCCCGCCAGGAGCAGTGCAAGCAGTCTCTTTTTCATCGTTTAAGTTCCTCCTTAATTGCGTCTCTCAATCAATCGGGTCCTCTATTCAAAACGGCTGCCTGAACACGGGGGCACTCCCCCCTGCTCACCGACGGGCGCCATACGCGCCGAACGCCAAAATCATCCGCTCATCACGGAGGGACGTCCTCCGCCTGCGGCAGCCGGTCTTGCTGTGTAAGACAGGAGCCCGGAGGCTCCCCGACGAACCGTAAGACCTCGGTTCATCCGGCGGAGGCGCCCGCCTCCGCTTTTCTCTTCGCTTTCTTTCCTCCGCCCTCCCGGCGGGCGGCCACAAGGGCCGCCCCTACGGGATGCGGCGGCTGGGGCTGTGGGCTCAGCAGAACTCCACGCCGCCCTCCACGCTCATGGCTTTGATGCGGGCCAGGGACTCCACCCGGACTCCCATACCGCGGATCAGATCGCCGCCGGGCTGGAAGGCCTTCTCCACACAGATGCCCGCACCCACCAGGGTGGCCCCGGCATCCTGCACCAGGTTGATGAGGCCCTGCAGGGCCGAGCCGTTGGCTAAAAAGTCGTCGATGAGCAGTACCCGGTCCTCGGGGTGCAGAAACTCCTTGGACACGATGATGTCGTACACCTTGCCGTGGGTAAAGGACTCCACCTTGGAGGTGTAGACATCGCCGGCGATGTTGCGGGTCTTGTTCTTCTTGGCAAAGATCACCGGACAATCAAAAAACTGCGCGGTTACACATGCGATCCCGATCCCCGATGCCTCGATGGTCAAAATCTTGGTAACCCCGCAGTCCCCAAACAAGCGCAGGAACTCCTTGCCCATTTCCTGGAACAGCTTCACGTCCATCTGATGATTCAGAAAGCTGTCCACCTTCAGCACGCCGCCTTCACGGATTTTCCCGTGGGTCCGAATGCGCTCCTCCAGCAGTTTCATTATGTCCCTCTCCTTACTCCACAAGAAAAAGTTATTTCTATTGTATCGAATTTGACAGACAACTGCAACTGCCTATATTCTATCAAAAAAGATTGCTTTCGTCACCTGTTTTTAGAAATTTTGTACGGAGGTTCTCCCCGCTTTCCGGTTTTTTCATTGTGCTTTTGCGCCGGGTTTGGTACAATGCTGTTGATCGCTTTTGAGCAAGGAGGTTTATTGTTATGAAACACCGTTTCTGTGCGGCAGCCCTGGCCGCCGTTTTGCTTTTGAGCGCCGCACCCCTCTCCCCCGCGGCCAGCGCCGCATTTTCCGACGCGGAGGGCACCTGGGCCGCAGAGGTCATCGAAAAGGCGGAGGGCTATGGCCTGATGAACGGCTACCCCGACGGCACCTTTGGCGTGGGGAAGGAGCTGACCCGGGGCGAGTTTGTGGCCGTGCTCTGCCGCATGTTCGGCTGGGATGCCGCCTCCCCGGGCGCGCCCTCGTTTTCCGACTGCCCCGCCTCTCACTGGGCCTACTCCTATGTGGAGACCGCCCTGGCCCACGGCGTGATGGATGCCGGCGGCGCCTTCCGTCCGGAGGACTATATCAGCCGGGAGGAGATGGCGGTCATGCTGGTGCGGGCCCTGGGCTACGGCACGCTGGCCCAGTCCCTGTCCGGGCTGGAGCTGCCCTTTGACGACATCACGGACAACCGGGGGTACATCGCCATCGCCTACGACATCGGCATGATCACCGGCGTGGCCGGGGCGGGCGGCCAGCTCAAGTTCCTGCCCCGCGACTCCGCCACCCGGGAGGAGGCCGCCGCCATGCTGGTGCGGGTGTACGAGCGGTACACCTCCAAGCTGGACTGGCTCCACGGCTTTTACGCCTTCTCCTCCTATTCCCAGATTGATCTCACCGCCTCCATGGACGCGGTGAGCGTAGGCTGGGCCCGGATGGAGTACGACCCCGCCGCCGGGCCCGTCCTCAACTCCTCCCGCACCAACGGCAACGACTGGGTGCGCCCCGACGACCCCACCCCCGCCACCGATTACTGGGATGCCCGCAGCCTCCCCTACAACTTAAATGTATATGCCTCAGCGGGCGATTCCATCCCCCTCCCCGACGGCACCACCACCTCCACGGTGGCGGCGGTGACCGGAACGCCCGAGGTCCGGGCCCAGGCCGTGGCCGCCCTGGCGGCCGCCAGCACGGACTACGCGGGCCTGACCATCGACTTTGAGGGCCTGAAGGGGGATACCATAAAACTGAATTATGTAACCTTTCTAAAAGAGCTGGATGCCGTCCTGCCCCAGGGGAAAACCCTCTATGTCTGCGTCCAGCCCGACACCTGGTACACCGGCTTTGACTACCGGGGCATTGGCGAGGCCGCCGACAAGGTGATCCTCATGGCCCACGACTACCAGTGGACCTCCGTCCCCGACTCCTATGTAGGCACTACCAACACCGACTCCCCCGTCACCCCCTTCGCCAGCGTGTACGAGGCTCTGCGTGATCTTACCGACCCGGCCACCGGCGTGGCCGACCGGAGCAAGCTGGCCCTGCAGATCTCCTTTGGCTCGGCGGGCTTCCACGTGGACGGAGAGGACCGCCTGCTGGAGACCACTATCTACCACCCCGCCCCCTCCACCCTGGCTCTGCGCCTGGCCCAGCCCGACACCCAGGTGGTCTACTCGGAGGAATTCCGCAATCCCTGCGCCCTCTACACCACCGAGGACGGCAGCCGTTACAAGGTCTGGTACGAGAACGAGCAGAGCGTGCTGGACAAGGTGGCGCTGGCCCGGATGTTCGGCATCACAGGAGTCTCCCTGTGGCGCATCGGCAACATTCCGGCGGACGGTGCCTACGACGTGTGGAGCGCTCTGCTGACCCAGCGCTGACCCGCTTACCATCTACTTAGGAAGTGAAACGGATGACCAACCGCAAGGAACTGCTGCGCGAATTCCTGCTGATGAACCTGGGCACCCTGCTGGTGTCGGTGGGGGTCTACTTTTTCAAATTTCCCAACCATTTCTCCATGGGCGGCGTGTCCGGCCTGGCGGTGCTGCTGGGAAAGCTGCTGCCCCAGCTCTCCCCCTCTACCTTCAACACCATCATCAATGTGCTCTTTTTGGTGCTGGGCTTTGTAATGCTCAACAGGGGCTTCGGCGCCCGGACGGTCTACTGTTCCATTCTCTCCGCCGGGCTCATTCAGCTCTTTGAGTGGGCGTTTCCCATGGACCGTCCTCTCACCGACCAGCTCATGCTGGAGCTGTTCTTCGCGGTGATCCTCCCCGCCCTGGGCTCCGCCATCCTTTTCAACATAGACGCCTCCTCCGGCGGCACCGATATCGCCGCCATGATTCTCAAAAAATACACCGGCCTGGACGTAGGGCGTGCCCTGCTCCTCTCCGACGTGGTCATCGCGGCGGCCGCCCTCTTTGTCTTTGACATCACGGCGGGACTGTGCTCCCTGCTGGGCCTGGCCCTCAAGTCAGTGTTGGTGGACAGCGCCATTGAGTCCTTCAACCGGCGCAAGGCCTTTTTCGTCATCTCCTACGACCCGGAGCATGTGTGCGACTATATTACCCATACCCTGGGCCGGGGCGCCACCGTATGGCAGGCCCAGGGCGCCTATACCCACGCGGAGCACCACGTGGTGCTCACCGTCCTCACCAGGGGACAGGCCGTGCTTCTGCGCCGCTACCTGAAAAAGATTGATCCCCACGCCTTTCTGATTGTAGCCAACTCCAGTGAAATCTTTGGAAAGGGCTTCTTACAGCCCTGATTCTCCGCCCGCCCGGACCTAAATGCCGGGCGGGCTTTTTTGCTGTGCAGGAGCAGAGCAAAATTAGCCCTGTGCCGCTTAACAGCGGCACGGCCATGGGATGACAGCGCGTGGGTCGGTACGGCCCACATGCGCAAACACTTCATGCGCCTGAGCCTTTGCGTCGTTTCGCGGTACGCTCTGTGCGTACGAAGTTTTCTGTCATTTTGGAAAATATTTCCCAATCGACGGTATGCGGCTTTTTTTGCACCAAGATATGGTAATATATGGTTAGTCAATATTCTACCGCAAAGGAGGCTTTCCGATGTCCCTACTGCGTCGAAAAGGACTGTTTGAGAGCACCAAAGTGCTGTTTCTCCCCATTGCCGCCATTTCCCCCAATCCGGACCAGCCCCGCACCTGCTTTTCCCGGGAGGGCCTGGAGGAGCTGGCCGCCAGCATTCAGGAGCTCGGCGTACTCCAGCCCCTGTCCGTCCGCCGGTCCAAGAACGGCGGCTACGAGCTGATTTCCGGGGAGCGCCGCCTGCGGGCCTCCCGCATGGCCGGTCTCACCGAGGTGCCCTGCATTCTGGTCAGCGTGGACAGCCAGGGCTCTTCTTTGCTGGCCCTGGTGGAGAACCTTCAGCGGCGGGATCTCAACTTTGTGGAGGAGGCCACCGCGCTGGCCAAGCTGTTCGAGACCTACCATCTGTCTCAGGAGGAGGCGGCCCGCCGCATCGGCAAGTCCCAGTCGGCGGTGGCCAACAAGCTGCGCCTGCTCCGCCTCCCGCCTGATGTCCTCACCCTGCTGCGGGAGCGTGGCTGCACTGAACGCCACGCCCGGGCGCTGCTCCGCCTGGAGGAGCCGGAGCTCCAGCGCACGGCCGCCCGGCATGTGGCAGAGCAGGGGCTTACCGTGGCCCGGACGGAGGAGTATGTGGAAACCCTGCTTCATCCGGCAGACAAGCCCGCCCGAAAAAAACCAACCTTTGTAATTAAGGATGTGCGGCTGTTTCTCAACACCGTGACCCGGGGACTGTCCATGATGAAGAGCGCGGGCGTACAGGCCAACTGCAAGCGCCAGGAGACGGAGGACTCCATCTTGCTGACCATCACTATTCCCAAGTAGAGGCGCGCCGTACGCGGAGGCCATGGCGGTTTTCCTGAAAGGATGGGGCTGTTTCACGTGAAACAGCCCCATCCTCTTTTTTTCCTGTTTCACGTGAAACAGCGCGAATTTCAGTTGAATTACGTCTACCGCCGCTATATAATAGAACCTGACCCTTTGCAACGACCCAAAAAGGCAGGTGTGCTATGGCAAAGACCATTGCGATTGTGAATCAAAAGGGCGGCGTGGGAAAGACTACCACCTGTGTCAACCTGGCGGCGGCTCTAAAAAATCAGGGCTGCCGGGTGCTGGTGTGCGATTTTGACCCCCAGGCCAACACCACTTCCGGCTTCGGCGTAGACAAGACCACCTCGCCCAACATCTATGACGTGCTTCTCAACGGGACGGAGACCGCTAAGGCCATCTCCTCCACCTCCTACGGCGATGTGCTCCCCTCCAACAAGGCGCTGGCGGGGGCCACCATTGAGATGATCGCCCTGGAGCAGCGGGAGTACCGGCTGAAAAACGCCTTGGAGCAGGTGGCGGAACACTATGACTACATCTTCATTGACTGTCCCCCCTCCCTGGAACTACTGACCCTCAACGCCCTGTGTGCAGCGGATACCGTACTGGTACCGGTGCAATGTGAGTACTACGCCCTGGAGGGGCTCAGCGACCTTCTCTCCACCATTCGCATTGTCAAGCGATCCCTCAACCCCAAAATTGCCCTGGAGGGGGTGGTACTCACCATGTACGACGGCCGTACCAATCTCTCCATGCAGGTGGCGGAGGAGGTCAAACGCCACTTCCCCGGCCAGGTGTACGCCACGGTGATCCCCCGTAACGTCCGCCTGTCCGAGGCCCCCAGCTTTGGCAAGCCGGTGTCCGCCTATGACGCCCTCTCCCGGGGCGCGGAGGCCTACGATGCCCTGGCCCAGGAGCTGCTGGAGCACAATCAATACGCCGTCACCCGTGTGGAAAGGAAGGATTGACCTATGGCATTGGAACGCGGCCTGGGCAGGGGCCTGGGCGCACTGCTGGGGGACGCCGCCCTCCAGTCCCAGGAGGGGGGCTCCCTCTCCCTCCCCATCTCCCAGGTGGAACCGGGGCTCAAGCAGCCTCGAAAGCGGTTTGACGAGGAAAGCCTTCAGGATTTGGCCGACTCCATCCGCATCCACGGGATCATTCAACCCCTCACCGTCCGCCGGCTCTCGTCGGGCTACTACCAGATCATCGCCGGGGAGCGCCGCTGGCGGGCCGCCAAGCTGGCGGGCCTGAACGAAATCCCCGCCGTCATCATCGAGGCCGACGACCGCAAGGTGATGGAGCTCGGCCTGATCGAAAACCTCCAGCGGGAGGATCTGAACCCGATTGAAGAGGCCAACGGCTACAAGGTGCTCATGAGCGAATACGGTCTCACCCAGGAGGAGGTGGCCCAGCGGG
>UMEN01008154.1_pt1 | contig 10709 bp, 13 predicted proteins | sample 1964751 | NCBI WGS metagenome assembly UMEN01 (sample SAMEA4836020, study PRJEB28245) | human gut metagenome | biome: gut microbiome; material: fecal sample | place: Denmark | collected 2008
TATGGAAGTGTGGTAAACTATAGAAAGCGAAAACAGAGTAACTGCGAAAAATATGAGATGACTGCAGCAGCTGTCCTGTAAACCTGTGCGATCACTGTGCAGGTCGCAACAGCCCAAAAGATGTCAGGCAGTTTAAGAAAGGGATAACGACGATTATATGGATATACAGTTTCAGAAGCTGGGCGCCGAGAATTTTGCGGAACTCAGTAAGTATTATGGAAGGCGCCACGACAACACATGCGACAGTGTGATGCTTGACAATTTTCTCTGGGCGGATTATTATCATGTCCATTTTTGCGAGAGAGATGACAAGGCGATTCTCTGGACCATGAAGATTTTAGGAAAGATGTACGCATCTCTTCCTGTGTGCGCCATCGAAGATATGCCCCACTACTTTAAAGAGATTGAACAATATTTCAACGAGAACCTTCATCTGCCGCTTGAGATCTATCTGGCGGACCAGGAGGCGGTGGATTATTTAAAGCTTCCGGCGGACCGCTACTCCGTAACGGAGCTTCCGGATGCAAAGGATTACCTTTACAGCGCGGAGGCGTTGAAGACATTGTCCGGAAAAGCACTTCATAAGAAGAAAAACAACCTGAACGCATTCAAGAAAGCATATGACGGAAGATATGAGTACCGGACGCTCTGCTGTTCGGATGGCTGCGAGATCTGGAAGTTTCTGGATCAATGGAGAGAGGGAAAAGGCCAGGAGGTCGAGGGACACTTGGATTATGAAGTGGAAGGAATCCACGAGATCTTAAGAAACTGCTCGATGCTTTCGGTTCGCATGGGCGGAATCTATGTGGATGACCAGCTGGAGGCGTTCTCCATCGGAAGCTATAACAGTAAGGAAAAGATGGCGATCATCCATATCGAAAAGGCGAACCCGGAGATGCGCGGACTTTATCAGATGATCAACCAGCAGTTCCTGATCCATGAATTCCCGGAAGCGGAGATCGTAAACCGCGAGGATGATATGGGACTCCCGGGACTCCGTCAGGCGAAGATGTCCTATGCGCCGATGGATTTCGCGAGAAAGTATCGGATTAAACAGTTAGATTTTGAGGCACAGAGCGCGGAGTAAAGTATGATACGGTATTTGGAGACAGAAGAGAAGGGAAACTGCCGGAATCTCTGGAGAGAGGCGTTCCCGGAAGATTCCACGGAATTTTGTGATTATTATTTTAAGGAAAAAATGAAGGACAACAAGGTACTTGTCCGGGAGGAGAACGGTGAGATTGTATCCATGCTCCACCGGAACCCCTATAGGATCTATATGCGGGGAAGTGAGACCGTGTGCGACTATATCGTCGGCGTTTCCACCCTGGTTGCCGAGCGTCACAAGGGATACATGAGAAGTCTCATGCTGGCCATGCTGCGGGATATGCAGGAAGAACGTATGCCGTTTACGTTCCTGATGCCGGCGAGAGAGTCCCTGTACCGTCCTTATGATTTCCGGTATATTTATGATCAGCCGCGCTGGGTCCTCAAATATAATCCCCACATCCACAGAGAGCCCTGTAACCTGAAGACGCTGGGCGCAGATCTGGCGGAGTGGCAGACTGCCTGGTTAAAGAGACAATATGAGGTCTTTGCGATCCGCGATGAGGCATATTTACAGCGGATGGAGAAGGAGCTTGCCAGCGAAAATGGAACCTGCACACTGCTCTACGACGATGACTGGTTTATCGGAATGCAGAGTGAGTGGGGCTTAAAGGAGCGGGAGATGCGATATCTCTACACCGGAGAACATTACCGGAGCGAGGCGGGACGGAAGCCGGCGATCATGGCACGTATCGTCTGCATGCCGGAGTTCGTAAAGACGATCCGGTTATCGGAGAACTGTCCGCAGGATGAAGTGACGGTGGAGATCGGGATCAACGATCTCTTCGTACCGCAGAATCAGGGTGCATGGCTGTGGCAGTTGACAAAGGAAGGCTCCAGGATGATCCAGGAATCCCGGTTTATTGCAAAGGGGAAAATGGAGGTCCTGACGATCTCAGAGCTTACCGAGTGGCTGTTTGGATACCGGACACCGGAGCAGGTGGCAAAGATCCCGTATGGGGAGTATATTGAGCCGTTTCGCGGAGTGTTCTTAGATGAAGTTGTATAGTAACTTTTCAGTAGGTCTGCGCATTTACTGCACTGATCGTAAGAAAACTTAGGCTGAAAGGCAAAAATCTCATCGGCATAGCCGATTTGGAATGGATTTTTGCGCGTGACTGTGTACTGAACAGTTACGTTGTATAAATGATATCAGGGTCAAACGGTGCATGATCTGCTGACAGCAAAGCAGAAAAGCGCAGGATATAACAGGAAGGAGAGATCTGTCATGACAGAGCGGGAAACATTAAAAAAGTGGCTGGATGAGAGCAGCAATATCGTATTTTTCGGCGGTGCCGGCGTGTCCACGGAGAGCCATATTCCGGATTTCAGGAGTACGGACGGGCTGTACAACCAGCAGTATGATTATCCGCCGGAGACGATCTTAAGCCATTCCTTCTATATGAGAAAGCCGGAGGAATTTTATCGTTTCTACCGGAATAAGATGCTGTTTCCGAATGCGGAGCCAAACAGGGCCCATAAGGCGCTTGCGAGGTTAGAGGAAATGGGAAAATTGAAGGCGGTCGTAACACAGAATATCGACGGACTGCATCAGAAAGCGGGCAGCAGGGAGGTTTTGGAGCTCCATGGTTCCGTACTGCGGAATTACTGTACGCGCTGCGGAAAGTTCTATGGGCTGGATGCGATCTTAAATTCTACGGGAGTTCCAAAATGTACCTGCGGCGGAACGATCAAGCCGGATGTAGTCCTCTATGAGGAAGGGCTGGATCAGGAGACCATTGAGAAATCCGTGAAATATATCGCGAATGCGGATGTGCTGATCATCGGCGGGACGTCCCTCACGGTATATCCTGCAGCGGGACTCATCGATTATTATCGGGGACATAAGCTGGTCCTCATCAATAAATCCGTGACACCGATGGACAACCGCGCGGATCTCGTGATCAGCGGGCCGATCGGGGAGGTCCTCGGGGACGCAGTCGGAGTGTGATCCCGGAAAGAATATCAGGGCAGGAAACAGAGACTATGCTGGGATAAATGCGGAATACGGGAGGCAGAGATATGTATCAGGCAGCAGCAGATCGGTATGATACGATGGAATACAAGCGATGCGGAAGGAGCGGACTGAAGCTTCCGCGGATCGCGCTGGGACTCTGGCAGAATTTCGGGCTGGAGAAGACAATCGCGGAACAGGAGGAGATCCTGTGCCGTGCTTTCGACCGCGGGATCACACACTTTGATCTTGCGAACAACTACGGACATCCGGCAAACGGCCTTGCGGAGAAAAATTTCGGTCAGGCGCTTAAGGACTGTCTTGGTACATACCGGGATGAGCTTGTGATCTCCACAAAAGCCGGTTACGATATGTGGCCGGGACCGTATGGCAACTGGGGATCCAGAAAGTATCTGATGGCGAGTCTCGACCAGAGCTTAACGCGAATGGGACTGGATTACGTGGATATTTTCTACCACCACAGACCGGACCCGGAGACACCGATGGAGGAAACCATGGGGGCGCTCAGCGACATCGTCCGCAGCGGAAAGGCCCTTTATATAGGACTTTCCAACTATAAAGAGGAAGAAACGAGAAAAGCGGTCAGGATCTTAAAGGAGAACGGAACACCGTGCCTGATCCACCAGCCGCGCTATAATATGCTGGAGCGTTGGGTGGAAGACGGACTTCTCTCCGCGCTTGATGAAAACGGAGTGGGCTGTATCTGCTTTTCCCCGCTCGCTCAGGGCGCACTGACAGATAAATACCTGAAGGGGATTCCGGCAGGTTCCCGCGCATCCCGTGAGGGAACGACGGTGGCACAGCGGTATCTTTCTGATGAACAATTAGAAAAAATCAAACAATTAAACCAACTTGCGGAAGAACGCGGACATACGCTGGCGCAGATGGCTATCGCCTGGATCTTACGCCGCCCGGAGGTGACAACGGTTCTGGTGGGCGCCAGCAGGGTTTCACAGCTGGATAACAGTCTTGCGGCGCTTGGGTGCACGGGATTTTCGGAGGATGAGCTGAAAAGGATCGACGAGATTCTGGCATAAAAGAACTTAGAACAGGATCAACACGCAGAAAACGTATGAAGCGTGAAAATTTGTAAGAAATAAGAGATCGTTTGAGAAGACAGGTTTCAGGCAACAGGAGACATAGAGAATGGTATATGAAGTAGGCGATATCGTAAAATTAAAGAAACCGCATCCCTGCGGCAGTCAGGAATGGGAAATCCTGCGCGTGGGCGCGGACTTCCGCTTAAAATGCATGGGCTGCGGTCATATGGTCATGGTGACGAGACGGCTGGTGGAGAAGAATACCAGAGGACTCAGGAAGCCGGATGGGACGGAAGTAAAATAAATGGAGACTGGAAAAGAGACGCTAAAACAACAGGCATACAGGATTATAAAAAATAAGATCCTATATTGCGAATATGCTCCAAATGAGATTCTTAATGAGGAATTGCTGTTAAAGGATACAGGGTGCAGCCGTGCTCCAATACGGGATGCGCTAAGCCGCCTGGAACAGGAACACCTTTTGGTGATTATGCCGAAAAAGGGAATCCGAATTGCGGATGTGAACCTCAACGACATCACCTCTGTATTTGAAATGAGATGTATGGTAGAGCCGTATGTGATACGGATGTATGGAGAATGTCTTGATAAGGAAAAACTGAGAAAATACAGAAAACGGTTCGAGAGTGACATTACTCCGGAAAGGGTAATGAAAGCGGCAAAAGAAAATCGCCTGCTTGAAATGTACACGTTGGATGATGAATTCCATCAGTATCTTATCCAAAGCAGCCCCAATCCGTATATGTGGTTGTCGATGGAATTGATCTATAATCAGAATATCCGTCTTCGTGTTCTCACCAGTATAGACCGAGGCAGACTCATGAAGTCAAATCCGGAGCATACTGCGATCATTGATCTTCTTCTCGAAGACAGGTATGAAGATGCTGCGGAAGAAATGAAAAATCATTTAAATAAGGCAAAACAAGGTTCCTTCGATGCTTTGATAAAAAATGGAGGATGGAACCAACGGGGAGAAAAATTTCCTGCGGAAATCATGTAATAAAAAATCTGCTGTCCGGGAGACTGGTCAGCAGATTTTTTTGGGGCAATCTATTGGAAAATAAAAGATAAAATATGTTGAAAATGACAAATTGACAAATCAAGATGAGGGGAGTAATATAAAATTATCTGATACATGTAACAATAAATGAAACATTAAATATAAGAGGGGTATATTTATGAATAAAAAAGAAATGTTTGTGCAGATGCGTGAAAAACTTTATACACCAGTTGTCGGCGATATTCTTGACGGTATGGGCTATTATCATCAGTTCCTTCCGCCGGAGATCCGTCCACTGAAGCCGGACTTCAAGCTTGCAGGAATCGCAATGCCGGTTCTGATGATCGATGTGTTCGGACCGCAGAAGAAACCGTTCGGACTCTTAACAGAGGCACTGGATCAGCTCCAGGAAGATGAGATCTATATGGCAGCAGGCGGCGCAATGCGGTGCGCTTACTGGGGAGAACTCCTGACTGCTACAGCGAGAACGAGAAAAGCGGCCGGTGCAGTATTAAATGGATGGCACCGTGATACACCACAGGTATTAGAGCAGGACTGGCCGGTATTCAGCAGAGGTTGTTATGCGCAGGATTCCTCAGTGAGGACCCAGGTCGTTGATTATCGCTGCACCGTAGAGATGGGGCAGGTTACGATCCATCCGGGAGACTATGTTTTCGGAGATATCGATGGTGTCCTTGTAATTCCGGCAGAGATCGCGGATGAGGTAATCGAAAAATCCCTTGAAAAGGCAGCAGGAGAGAAGCTGGTTCGAAAAGCGATTGAAGGCGGAATGAGCTCAACAGACGCATTTGCCAAATTTGGAATCCTTTAGAGAAAACAGATCGAAAAAAGGAGTGGAGTATGGAAGAAGAAAAAGCGGCGTTTCAGATCGACGAGCGTGACAATGTGGCGACGGCGTTAAAGAAGCTTGAGCCGGGAGCAGCAAAACTTCTGGGAGACAGTCAGGAGAAGGAGATTCAGATAAAAGAGGAGATCCCAGCGGGCCATAAGGTGGCGTTAAGGGATATAGCATCTGGAGAGAACATTATTAAATATGGCGTGGTGATCGGTCGTGCGACGAAGGATATTCCAAAGGGAACCTGGGTGCATTTGCATGTAATGTGCAGCATTTATGATCAGCGTTCCAGCCATCTCGATGTGCATACGGGAGCTCCGAAAGATACGCAATATGAATAGTGGGGACCAGAAATGAATAATGCAGAAATTTCTTGGATGGGATATGAACGAAAAAATGGTAAAAAAGGGATCAGAAACCGGGTGCTTGTGATCTACACCGTGAAATGTGCGGAACATGTGGCGAGGAAGATCGTAGAAGAGGTCAATCATCCGGATGTCGAGCTTTTAGGCTTTGACGGTTGTACGGACAATCAGTATGCAGTAAATCTTCTGATTAGTCTGATCCGCCATCCAAATGTAGGTGCAGTTATTACCATCGGCCTCGGATGTGAATATGTTCAGCCGGAATGGTTGGAGGAGATCGCAGTGAAAGAAGGAAAGCCGGCGTCTTGGATGCGGATCCAGGATGTGGGTGGAACAGTTCCGTCCATCAAAAAAGGTGTTTCATGGATTCATGAGGCGTTAAAAGAGCTGGAACATACACGGCGGATTCGGATGACACTTCGGGATCTGGTGATCGGAGCAGAATGCGGTGGAAGCGACTATACGAGCGGACTCGCCGGAAATGTTGTGGTGGGACGCTTGTTTGACCGGCTTGTAAAGGCCGGTGGGACGGCAATTTTTGAGGAGATTGTTGAGGCGGTTGGCCTTGACTGGCTTTTAATATCCCGCGCGGCATCAGAAAAGGCGAAAAAAGAGATTCAGTATACATATGATAAGGCACTTGAGTATTGTAAATCTGTCCGGCAGTATTCTGTGAGTCCGGGCAACTTTGCAGGTGGACTCTCAACGATTGAGGAAAAGAGCATGGGAGCGGTGATCAAGAGTGGATCAAGCCCAATCCAGGGAGTGATCAAGGTATCAAGTCCGCCATCTGAACACGGCCTCTGGCTTCTGGATTCCACTCCAGATCCATATTGGATGCAGTTTGGAATAACAAATCCGAATGATTCCGAAGGTCTGATGGATCTGATCAGCTGTGGGGCGCATATTGTTTTACTGGTTACAGGCCGGGGAAATGTTGTTGGAAGCGCAGTGAGTCCGTGTGTGAAGATCACGGGAAATCGGGAAACATTTCAGCGGATGAGCGGAGATATGGATTTTGACGCGAGCCCGGTCTTGTACGGAGAATGTACACAGGATGAACAGACGGATCGCCTCTTGGACTATGTGGTGAAGGTGGCGGATGGAATTCCGTCTAAAGGTGAAGAGCTGGGGCACAGGGAATACTTTGTACCGTATAAATATCAGGAAAAAACAGTTGCATTCCGGAAATGTGAAATGACGGAGATGTGAGGAATATGGAGGAAGTCATGGCGGCTTTTACGGAAGAACAAAAAACAAATTTTTCCATGGGAAAATGGTATGATCTTACTGGCAAAACAGCGGTCGTAACCGGAGGAATTACGGGACTTGGTCTTGCAATTACGAGATGTCTTGTGAGTGCAGGAGCAAAGGTCGTTGCATTGAGCCGTACAGATGAGAAAAAGGGAAACGAGATTTTAAAGGAATTCGGAGGAAAGGCAATATTCTATCAGTTTGATATCACAGACACAGATTATGCCCAAGATATTGCGGACAGGATTGTAAAGGAACAGGGACCGGTGGATATTCTGGTGAACAATGCCGGAAATCATTGCAAAAAATTTATCTGGGATATGAGCGTGGAAGATTACAAGAGCGTTCTAGATGTTCATCTTGTCGGTGCGTTTGCACTTACAAAAGCTTTTATTCCGCAGATGAAAGAGCGCGGCTGGGGAAGAATTATCTTCCAGGCCAGCATGACAAGTTATATTGGACAGCCACAGGTCTGCGGTTACTCGACGGCAAAGGCGGGATACCTTGGATTGATCCATACGCTGACCGCTGAAGTTGCAGAATACGGAATCACTGTAAATGCCATCGCCCCTGGCTGGATCGATACACCGATGTTCCATAAAGCAGTAGATAACGATCCGCCACGTCAGGCGAAGATCCTTGGAAGGATTCCGGCAAAGAGCGTGGGAGATCCGATGGATGTCGGCATGTGCGCTGCATTCCTTAGCAGTGATGCTGCAAGATATATTTCAGGTACATGCATTCCGGTCGATGGCGGTGCGCTGATTGGATTCTAATCGAAGAGGAGAGTAAAGACAGATGAAAACAGTAAAGATGCTTGCGCCGGGCAAGATTGATGTGATCCAGACAGAAAAACCGAAGCTGGAAAAAGGAACAGCTCTGCTTGAAATCTTATATGGTGGAATCTGCGGAAGTGATCTTGGAACATACCGGGGAAACCTCCCATATGTTGCTTATCCGAGAATCCCGGGACACGAATTTTCTGCCCGTGTGGTCGAGGTGGATAAAAATGAGTATGGAATCAAGCCGGGAATGATCGTGACGGCAAATCCGTATTTTAACTGCGGAAAGTGTTATTCCTGCCGTAGAGGACGCGTGAACTGCTGCAGTCACAACGAAACGATGGGCGTACAGCGCGAAGGCGGATTTTCAAACTATATCACAATGCCTTTGGAGCGGATCTATGCCGGAAAAGGACTGGACCCAAAGCTTCTCGCAATGGTGGAACCGTTCTGCATCAGCTATCACGGAATTAAGAGAGCGGATGTTCGGCCGGGAGATAAGGTTCTTATCGTGGGTGCGGGAACTATCGGTCTTTTGGCGGCTGTTTCTGCAAAAATGCGCGGTGCGAAGGTCTATATTTGTGATGTTCTTCCAGAAAAACTGGAATTTGCTAAGAAATTTGGAATTGACGGAACAATCTGCAACACCAGTCCAGAGGTATTTGAGGCGGGTGTAAAAGCTGTTGTTGGCGATGATGGATTCGATATTACGGTGGAAGCAGTTGGCTTTCCACAGACATTGCAGAACTGCTTTGATGCGGTATGTTTCGGCGGAAAAGTTCTGGTGATAGGTGTTGGAAAGAAAAATCTCGACTTTGATTTTACTGTAATCCAGAAAAAGGAATTGGACATCAGAGGTTCGAGAAATGCGCTGAAATCGGATTTTCAGGAAGTGATCGATCTTCTGCTGTCTGATAGGATCGATATCTCGTCGATGATTTCTCGTGTATTTTCGGCGGAGCAGGCAGCGGACGCATTCATGTATTTCGACAAGACCCCAAGTGCGGTAAAAGTAATGATCGAGTTTGGAAAATAGTTGTTGCTAACTATCAATATTAAAGAAAAAGGAGAACAAAGAGATGAAAATGAAAAAAATCACAGCACTTGCAATTGTAGGAAGTATGGCGACGATGAGCCTGACAGCATGCAGCGGATCTTCTGCAGTGGAGACAACAGCTGCAGCAGGGACAACGGCAGTTGCTGAAGACGCGACAACAGCTGCAGCCGCTGAATCTAATTAGGACGCAATTGTACTTCAGGTTGCATTCGAGAACTCCATCTCCGAGCCGATCGGCCAGGGCGTTGAAAAAGCGCAGGAGCTCCTGAAAGAGAAATCTGGTGGCAGCATGGAGATTCAGATCTATCCGGATTCCCAACTTGGCGATAAGTCTTCCTTGATTGACTCCATGTTGCTTGGCGAGAATGTCTGCACGGTAGCAGACGGAGCTTTTTATGCCGACTACGGTGTACCGGATTTCGGTATCGTATTCGGACCATTCCTGTTTGATTCCTGGGATCAGTGTTGGGCACTTGTCGAGTCAGACTGGTACAAAGAACAGTGCGATAAACTGGAAGAGAAAGGCTTGAAGCTGGTTGCCTCCAACTGGATCTATGGTGAGAGACATACTCTTACAACTGTTCCGGTCAACACAGTTGATGACTTAAATGGTTTAAAGATCCGTGTCCCGTCCAATGAGATCCAGTCCAAGGGTTTTGATGTACTTGGTGCAACATCCACAGGTATGGCGCTTGGCGATGTTTACCAGGCGCTTCAGACAAAGACTATCGACGGTGCAGAGAATCCGTTAGCAACATTATACGGAAGAAAGCTTCATGAGGTTGCTAAGTACTTGATTCTTGACGGACATGTAAAAAATTTTACAACATGGGTAGTATCCGCAGATTGGTTTAATGGTCTTACAGAAGAGCAGCAGGGCTGGGTGCTTGATTCATTCAAGGAAGCGGGCGAGTATAATAACGAAGTTCAGCAGGCGGCTGATGCAGAGTATCTCCAGAAGATGAAAGACGAAGGTGTAACGGTTGTTGATCCATCTGAGGAAGTATTGGCTGCATTCAAAGAGAAGGCACAGCCGTTTTACGATATGGGTGCTGATTTCGGCTGGAGCGATGGTCTTTATGACACAGTTAAAAAAGCTATGGGAGCAGAATAAGACAGAAAAAAGACTTTCATGAGTGAATAAAGGGGCGGGGAATTCAGAAAATAACTGAATTCCCTGCCTCTATTTGCAACAAATTTATGACAGAACGCAGGAGAGTATGAGAAAATCTCTGTAAATAAGATTCTTCTATGA
>UMEN01000761.1_pt1 | contig 10644 bp, 8 predicted proteins | sample 1964751 | NCBI WGS metagenome assembly UMEN01 (sample SAMEA4836020, study PRJEB28245) | human gut metagenome | biome: gut microbiome; material: fecal sample | place: Denmark | collected 2008
TGACAATAAAGGAGAGCTCACGGTCAAAGATGGTAAAATGACCATCCACGTAAGTCTGGTTTCCAAGAAGATCGTTAACCTGTTTGCGGGAACTGCCGAGGATGCCCAGAAGGACGGAGCAGAGATCATTGAGCCGACCACAGATACAGTGAAGTACAGCGATGGTTATACAGAGGAGGTTTACGGATTTGATATCCCGGTACCGGCCATTGGTGAGGAATTTAACGTGGCGATCCTGGGAGAAAAAGGCAAATGGTACGACCATAAAGTCAGCGTAAAGAATCCTGTAAAAACCTCTGACGACAAAAAATCCGAAGGGAAAAAACCGGAAGAGCTGAAGCTGGAGGACGGAACCTATGAGACGGATGTAACCCTTACAGGCGGAACAGGAAGAGCATCTGTAGAATCTCCGGCTAAAGTAGAGATCAAGGACAAAGAAGCTACGGCAACCATCATCTGGAGCAGTCCGAATTATGATTACATGATCGTGGACGGCGAAAAATATGAGCCGGTGAACAAAGACGGAAACTCCACATTTGAGATCCCGGTCACAGTCTTTGACGCAGAAATGGAAGTGACTGCAGATACTGTAGCCATGAGTACTCCTCACGAGATTGAGTATACCCTGAATTTTGATTCTTCGAGCATGAAAAAGGAAGAAAAATGAAAAAAATAATTTCATACATATTTCTGACGCTGACCCTGATCCTGGGGTGTGCTTTTGCAGTGCAGGCAGCAGAGACAGAACATAAGCCTGCGGATATTCCAGGCCTTACCTTTGACCACAGTATGGATCTTTCCTACGCAAAGGAATTTAATGTGGATTACTACAACGATGGCTATGCGCTGCTCACCATTGATCAGGAAGGACAGTTTCTTGTAGTTCCCGAAGGCAAGAAAGCACCGGAGGGGCTGGATCCTGACATTGCGGTTCTGCAGCAGCCCATAAACAATATCTATCTGGTAGCAACCTCGGCCATGGATCTTTTCCGCGCTATCGACGGGATTGACAGCATCAAGCTTTCCGGAACCAAGGAAGACGGATGGTATATCCAGGAAGCAAAGGACGCCATGGAACAGAAAAAGATGATTTATGCCGGCAAGTACAGTGCTCCGGATTACGAGCTGATCCTGAACGAGGGCTGTGACCTTGCCATTGAATCCACCATGATCCATCACAATCCGGAGGTACAGGAGAAGCTGGAGCAGTTCGGGATCCCTGTAATGGTAGAGCGTTCCAGCTATGAGAGTCATCCTCTTGGAAGGACCGAGTGGATGAAGCTTTACGCAGTTCTTCTGGGAAAAGAAGATGTAGCAGAAAAGGTTTTCAAAGAGCAGACGGACAAGCTGGATAAGGTTCTCACAGCAGATAAAACAGACAAGACCGTAGCGTTCTTTTATATCAACTCCGTAGGTGCGGTAAATATAAGAAAAAGTGGCGACTATGTTTCGGAAATGATCTCTCTCGCAGGAGGAAATTATGTTCCGGAGGATACGGGAGTAAATGACAATGCTCTTTCCACCATGAATATGCAGATGGAAGAGTTTTATGCCAAGGCGAAGGATGCAGACTATATCATCTATAACAGTACGATTGACGGGGAACTTAAGACCATTGATGAGCTTCTTTCCAAAAGTAAGCTTCTTGCAGATTTCAAGGCAGTGAAGAACGGAAATGTCTGGTGCACAGGCAAAAATCTCTTCCAGGAAACCACCGGACTTGGAACCATGATTGAGGATATCCACACCATGCTGACTACAGACGATGATTCTCTGGATGAGCTGACCTATATGCATAAACTAAAATAAATTCCAGTGTTCGTTTTAACTCCTTTGCCGGTTTCCACCTGTGAGCAGGAAACGAAAGGACAGGATAACAAAACAGAAGAGGAGTGTACCAGAAAAATGAATGACAGAAAACGCGCAGTCCGATACGGGATCTCTTTTGTGATCCTTGCGGTACTTTTAATCTTTTTATTTATATGGAATGTAAATTCAGGAAGTATCCACCTCTCTGTGAAGGAGATCCTGAATATCATATTCCGGCATCAGGGAGATGAAACTTCTTATAATATCGTCTGGGAGATCCGTCTTCCCAGGATACTGGCAGTTATCATCCTTGGCGGAGCACTTTCTGTTTCCGGATTTTTGCTGCAGACCTTTTTTAACAACCCTATCGCGGGACCTTTTGTATTGGGAATCTCTTCCGGTGCCAAGCTGATCGTGGCGCTTCTGATGATCTTTTTTTTAAGCAGATCGGTGTCCATCGGTTCCGGTGCCATGATCCTGGCTGCTTTTGCAGGCTCAATGATCTCCATGGGCTTTGTGCTCCTTGTGGCAAAAAAAGTCCACAACATGTCCATGCTGGTCATCAGTGGTGTTATGATCGGCTATATCTGTTCGGCCATCACAGACTTTGTGGTGACCTTTGCAGATGATTCCAATATAGTCAATCTTCATAATTGGTCACTGGGTAGCTTTTCCGGTATGACCTGGGGGAATGTGCAGACTATGGCTGCTGTGGTACTTCTTACTATGGTGATCGTATTTTTTATGTCAAAACCGATCAGCGCCTATCAGCTGGGGGAGACTTACGCGCAGAATATGGGAGTTAATATCAAGGCTTTCCGGATACTTCTGATCCTGCTTTCCAGTATTCTTTCTGCCTGTGTGACTGCTTTTGCAGGGCCGATCTCCTTCGTGGGGATCGCTGTGCCTCATATTGCAAAAAGTCTCCTGAAGACTGCAAAACCCCTGCTTGTGATCCCGGCCTGTTTTCTGGGCGGTGCAGTGTTCTGCCTGTTCTGTGACCTGATCGCAAGAACTGTATTTACACCGACGGAGCTGAGCATCAGTTCTGTGACAGCAGTTTTCGGAGCACCGGTAGTTATCTATATCATGATTCGCAGACAGCAGAGGATATAAACGATGAAATCATATTTTTTTTATACAGATCAGCTGACCGTAGGCTATGATGGAAAACCGCTGATCAAAGAGATCAATATTCAGCTGAATAAAGGAGAGATCCTGACACTGATCGGTCCCAACGGTGCCGGAAAATCTACTATTTTGAAGAGTATCACAAGACAGCTTTCCCTGATCAGCGGAACGGTATATCTGGAACAGGAACAGATGAGCCGGATGACCAACAGGGAAGTGTCAAAAAAACTGGCTGTAGTACTTACCGAGCGCATGCGACCGGAGCTTATGACCTGTGAGGATGTGGTATCCACCGGACGATATCCCTATACCGGAACTCTCGGGATCCTTTCCGCAGAGGACAAGGAAAAAGTTAAAAGTGCCATGGAGATGGTTCACGCCTGGGATCTGAAGAACCGGGATTTTACAGCTATCAGTGACGGACAGAGACAGCGTATCCTTCTGGCACGCGCCATCTGCCAGGAACCGGAGATCATTATCCTGGATGAACCGACCTCCTTCCTGGATATCCGGCATAAGCTGGAGCTTCTTGCCATTTTGAAGAAGATGGTATTGGAAAAACAGATGACGGTGATCATGTCCCTTCATGAGCTGGATCTTGCCCAGAAGATTTCTGACCAGGTGATCTGTGTTCATGGAGATCACATTGAGAAATATGGTGCACCGGAGGAAATCTTTACTTCCGATTATATTCGGAAGCTTTATGGCATCACCCGTGGAAGCTATAATGCAGAATTCGGCTGCGTGGAAATGGAACCTCCGGCCGGAAAACCGGAGGTGTTTGTGATCGGAGGAAATGGAAGTGGGATTCCGGTATATCGGAAGCTGCAGCGACAGGGGATTCCTTTTGTGACCGGAGTTCTCCATACCAATGATGCAGATTATCAGGTGGCAAAAGAACTGGCTGCAAAAGTGATCACGGAGAAGCCTTTTGAATGCATTTCGGAGTCTGCCTTTGAAGAAGCACTGGAGTTCCTGGGAAAATGTGAAAAAGTGTACTGTCCGCTGAAGGATTTTGGTATCATGAATGAAAAAAACCGGGAATTGTTGAAAAAAGCAAAAGAAACCGGAAAATTAAACCAGATCAGATAAGTTCTCTGGGAAAATGAGAAAAGCAATAAAACGCTGTCAGAAATGAGTGATATAATTTCCGGCAGCGTTTTTTATATAATATAAATTACAAATATTTCAGCAGCTGTGTTATAATATGACAAGAACGACAGATCGTGAAGCGCTCGCATTCGTGGAGATGTAAGTAACGAAGAGGAATGTCCGCTTTACACCGCAAAAGTTAAGCAGATACAATCGATCCGAAAAAATATATGGAGGGAAGATCAATGAAAAAAAGAAACATGATCGCAGCTCTGCTCTGCAGTGCATGCCTTGTGGCAGGAAGTGTAAATCCCGTATTTGCAGATGCATCGAAGGTAGTAACACTTGGAGCAGATCTTACGGATGCTCAGAAGCAGACAATGATGAAATATTTTAATGTAAGTTCCGATCAGGTGCAGGTGATGACCATTACAAATGAGGATGAGCATAAACACCTGGATAATATCGCACCACAGTCCCAGATCGGTTCCAGAACTTTGAGCTGTGCCTATGTGAAGCCTACACAGTCCGGCGGGATCAAGGTCCGCACAGCAAATCTGAACTGGGTGACAGGTAATATGATCGCAACGACACTTTCCACATCCGGTGTGAAGAACTGTGAAGTAGTTGCTGCCTGCCCGATGGAAGTATCCGGAACAGGCGCACTTACCGGCATACAGATGGCATATGAGAAGGCCAGTGGAGAGAAGCTGGATGAGACCAAGACGAAGCTTGCCAACCAGGAGATCGTAACCACCGGTGAGCTTGCAGATAAGGTTGGTAAAAATGAGGCGACAACAGTTGTAAACCAGTCCAAGATGGATGTGATCCAGAACGGAGTACAGAATGCAGATGAGATTCAGAATATTGTAATCAATGTGGCTGAGCAGAACAATATTTCCGTAAGCCAGGACGATATTGACAGGATCGTGTCTCTTCTGAAGCAGATCTCACAGCAGGATTACAATTATGATGATGTGAAGGAAACACTGGAGCAGGTAGATGCCAATACCACAGGCCAGACCTCTTCCTCTGATGATACGTTGGATGGCGAGAGCAGTGATGAAACCGTAGATGTGGATGCAGATTCTTCTGATGATATCGTCAACAATGTAAATGACAGCATTCTTGGTGACGATGTGATCCAGAGCTCCACAGAGGATCCGGGTCTTGAGGAAGAAACAGGAGCAGATTCTCAGGATACAAGCAATGAGACCGGAATCCCGGATGCTACCGACGACGGAACCTATAGCAATGAGGAAAGCTCGGACGAAAGCAGTACAGATGAAAGTGCATCTGACGAGAACAGCACAGAGGATAGTGCATCTGACGAGAGCAGCACAGATGAAAGCACTTCTGACGAGGCTGCATCCGATGAGACCGGAATCCCGGAGGCAACAGAAGATACAGAATCTTCAGAAAGTACAGACGGCTCAGACCAGGCAGACAGTGCAGAAAACGATACTTCTGTGCTCAGTGAAGAAGCAAAGAACAATTATGACAAATTTGTCCTCTTTGTAAAAGGCGAGTATGAGGGAGATGCAGATTCCCTTCTCGCTGCAACGGAGGATACAGAGGCAGTGGCAACGGTAACACTGGATGAGCAGACAGCGAAGAGTGTGGCAGAAACTGTTGAGAAGGATTATTATGATATCCTGAAAGATGGTACAGAATCCTATGAGGCAGATGGTACAGAAAAATATCAGAGTACAGAGCTGAATATGATGGATCGGAAGCTGAAGAAGCTGTTCGGTATTGACAGTTCCCAGGAGGACACAGAGGCCACAGACGTGACAGCAGCTATTCTTGCAGATGTTCCCCAGGAAGATAAGCAGACACTTTATAAAGAAACCATGAAATATCTGGCAGGTCTTTACGGCGAGAACACGGACTCTTCTGAGGAATCCGCAGCAGAATAAAAGATTTACAGAAAAAGAGATAAAAAATACCGCAGCAGAGAAAACAACCTCTGCTGTGGTATTTTTTGTCGTGCAGGAAAGATATCATGAAAATTTTGTGATTTACGACAAGGATTTGTGTAAGCACTGGAAAAATGGATTTTTCTGTGATAAAATTGACCGTAAATCGGTTTTGTGGACTCATACATCGCAAACCGTGACAGGGAAACGAGAAAGGGAAAAGGTAGAATTTATGAGCCTGGCAGTAGTAACATTAAAAAAAGGCGAAGGCAGATTCCTGAAATCAGGAGGCCTCTGGGTATATGACAATGAGATCGCAAGCATCATGGGAAGCTTTGTGAACGGAGATATCGTTCTGGTCCGGGACTTTGACGGATATCCGATGGGAAGAGGATTTATCAACACCAATTCCAAGATCACAGTCCGTATGCTTACCAGAGATGAGCGTACAGAGATCAGTCCGGAATTTTTGAAACAACGTGTCCGCGACGCATGGGAGTATCGTAAGAAGGTAGTAGATACCGGAAGCTGCCGTGTGATCTTCGGAGAAGCAGACTTTCTTCCGGGTCTTGTTGTGGATAAGTTTTCAGATGTGCTTGTTGTACAGTCCCTTGCACTGGGAATCGACCGTCTTAAAGAAACGATCCTAGATGCACTGAAGGAAGTCCTTGCTGAGGATGGGATCCGGATCCGTGGAGTCTATGAGCGGAGTGATGCAAAGGTACGCCGCCAGGAAGGAATGGAACTTACCAAGGGATTTATCGGAGAAGAATTTCCGACACTTGTTCAGATTGAAGAGAACGGTGTGAAATATGAAGTAGATATCAGGGACGGGCAGAAGACCGGATTTTTCCTGGATCAGAAATATAACCGTCTTGCTATCCAGAAGCTCTGCAAGGGGGCGAAGGTTCTGGACTGCTTTACACATACCGGCTCTTTTGCCCTGAATGCGGGAATTGCAGGGGCACAGAGTGTTCTCGGTGTGGATGCGTCGGAAACTGCAGTCCTGCAGGCAAGAAGAAACGCCAGTCTGAACGGCCTGGACGGAACAGTGAAATTCCTCTGTGAGGATGTTTTTGAGCTTCTTCCCGAGCTTGAGGAGAAGGGAGAGAAATTTGATGTTGTGGTACTGGATCCTCCGGCATTTACGAAATCCAGAAGCTCTGTAAAAAATGCCATCAAGGGATACCGTGAGATCAATCTCCGTGCAATGCGTCTTGTAAAGGACGGCGGATTTCTTGCAACCTGTTCCTGCTCTCATTTTATGACGTATGAGCTGTTTACACAGACCATCGGTCAGGCAGCGAAGAATGTCCATAAGAGACTGCGCCAGGTAGAGTACCGTACACAGGCACCGGATCATCCGATCCTCTGGTCAGCAGATGAGTCCTATTATCTGAAATTCTACATTTTCCAGGTATGCAATGACCGTTAGGAACTGCCATCCGGATTTTTTTACGGAAATTTTTGGGCAGTGCCGTCTGGCAGTGAAAAGGAGATGCAGATCATATGAGAGACAAATTCAATAAATTTATGCAGGGACGTTATGGAGTGGATGATCTTTCCAGGTTCACCATGGGAGTCGCACTGGTTCTGATCATTCTGGCAATGTTTGCTAATATATTCAGCAGAACTGTCGGCAGCACCCTTGACATTCTCGGGGTCGCAGCAATCGTATATGCATATATACGTATTTTTTCCAGAAATATCCAGCAGCGTTATGCCGAAAATCAGAAATTCCTTCAGATGACGTCAAAGTTCCGTTTTCGCTTTAATAAAGAAAAGGATCTGATGAAGCAGAGAAAGACCCATCACATCTACAGCTGTCCGGGCTGCGGACAGAAGATACGTATTCCAAAGGGAAAGGGCAAGATCGAGATCGAATGTCCGAAATGCCACACAAAATTCGTAAAAAGGAGCTGACATGTTCGGATATGTGACCGTTAATAAACCGGAAATAAAATTCAAGGATTTTGATGTGTACCGTTCTTTTTACTGCGGTCTTTGCAGAGAATTGCGGGAGAGATACGGGATACCGGGACAGATCTCACTGACTTATGATATGACATTTGTGGTCCTTCTTTTAAGCGCTCTTTATGAACCGCCAACGAAGAAGGGAACCTCCAGGTGTGTGGTCCATCCGCTGAAGCCCCAGCCGGTGCGCAAAAATACAGTAACTGAGTACTGTGCGGATATGAATGTGATCCTTACCTATTACAAATGTATGGATGACTGGCAGGATGAACACAAACCACTGCGCTATGCATATGCAGGAATTCTGAAGAATTGCGGAAATATGCATATGTCCGCTTATCCGGAGAAGATCCAAAGGATCCGAAACGCACTAGAGGAGCTTTCTTCCCTGGAAAAACAGGGGGAAACCGATGTGGACCGTGTAGCCGGATGTTCCGGACGTATCATGGAAGAGATTCTGGCCTTCCGTAAGGATGTCTGGGAATCGTCCCTGCGCCGTCTGGGATTTTATCTCGGAAAATTTATCTACATCCTGGATGCTTATGACGATGTGGAAAAAGATGCAGAAAACGGAAATTACAATCCTTTCCTTGAAAAATATAAGATAGAAGGGTTCGAGGAAGAGGTACGTCGGCTTCTTATGATGATGCTTGCAGAATGCTGCAGAGAATTTGAAAAGCTGCCGATCCTCCGATACGGAGATATCCTTCGAAATATTTTATATTCCGGCGTCTGGTGCCGCTTTGCGGCGATCGGACAGAAGCGCAGGGAAGAACGGGAGAAAGAGAAAAAATGTTAGATCCATACAGCGTGCTGGGAGTTCCCAGAAACGCATCTGATGATGAAATAAAAAAGGCATACCGGAAGCTGAGCCGAAAGTATCACCCGGATGCCAATATCAATAATCCGAATAAGGATCAGGCCGAAGAAAAATTCAAAGAAGTGCAGCAGGCTTACGAGCAGATCATGAAAGAGCGTGAGTACGGAAGTAGTTCCCAGAATGGCTATGGCGGCTACGGAAATTACGGTGGTTTTGGAAATTACGGAAATGCCGGTTCCAGTGCCTATCAGGATGAGGAAAGTATGCGCAGAAGGGCGGCCGCCAATTATGTGCAGAGCGGTCATTTTCAGGAAGCTATGAATGTACTGGATTCTCTTGGTCAGAAAAATGGGGAATGGTATTACCTGGCTGCTATGGCAAATATGGGAATGGGAAATAATGTAACAGCTCTGGATCAGATCCGTGAAGCAGTCCGTCAGGAACCGGATAATATGCAGTACCGTATGCTGCTCCAGAGAATGGAAGGCGGTGGCGGCTGGTATCAGCAGCGGCAGGATCCCTTTGGGGGAATGCCGACTGCAGAAGGGGATATGTGTGATGCCTGCTGCAGGACCATGGCCTGTTTCATGTGCTGGCCGGGCGGCTTTTTCTGCTGCTGATGCAGGAACAAAGCGGTCATCGATATCCCGGAATTGAGAATCGGAATATCCTGAGGCAGCATATCCATATGTTTGTAAGGCGGATCCTGCAGATCCGTTTTGCGATATAGATCGCAGAGGGATTTTTCTGACAGAAATTCACAATGCTGTCCGGAAAATGTCATACTGCAGAGAAAAAGAGGAGGAAATCGTTATGAGTATAAGAATTGGTATTTTAGGTTACGGAAACCTGGGACGCGGCGTGGAGTGCGCCATCAAGCATAATCCGGATACAGAGCTGGTTGCAGTATTTACCAGACGTGATCCAGAGACTGTAAAGATCCTTACAGAGACCGCAAAGGTTTATTCTGTAAAAGATGCGGAGAAGCTGAAGGATGAGATCGATGTCCTGATCATCTGTGGAGGAAGTGCTACAGATCTTCCTGTTCAGACACCGGAGTATGTAAAATATTTCAATGTTGTGGACAGCTTTGATACACATAAGAAAATCCCGGAACATTTTGCAAATGTTGACAAGGCAGCAGCAGAGAGTGGACATGTAGGAATCATTTCCGTAGGCTGGGATCCAGGAATGTTTTCTCTGAACCGTATGTATGCAAATGCGATCCTTACAAATGGAAACGACTACACATTCTGGGGCAAGGGTGTCAGCCAGGGACATTCTGATGCAGTCCGCCGCATCAAAGGCGTAAAGGATGCAAAGCAGTACACCATTCCGGTAGAAGCTGCACTTGAGGCAGTAAGAAACGGAGAAAATCCGGAGCTTACCACACGCCAGAAACATACAAGAGAGTGCTTCGTAGTTGCTGAGGAAGGTGCTGATCTTGCACGCATCGAGGAAGAGATCAAGACCATGCCGAACTACTTTGACGAGTATGATACAACGGTACATTTCATTTCCCAGGAAGAGCTGGACCGTGACCACAGCGGTATCCCGCACGGCGGTTTTGTGATCCGCAGCGGAAAAACAGGCTGGAACAATGAGAACAGCCATGTGATCGAGTACAGCCTGAAGTTGGATTCCAATCCTGAGTTTACATCTTCTGTGATCGTTGCCTATGCAAGAGCTGCATACCGCATGAACCAGGAAGGACAGAAGGGCTGCAAGACTGTATTTGATGTTGCACCTGCATATTTAAGTGCCCTTGACGGAGCAGAGCTTCGCAAAAAATTCCTGTAAGGATCTGTAACAGACAGGAGCAAAACTGCATAAAAGATTATATCCCCGGAGCATCGGTGAATATTTCTGATGTTTCGGGGCTTTTTTCTGCATAAAATC